>Ga0256840_1001227_pt1 | contig 24636 bp, 30 predicted proteins | sample 355202metaG_FD_185969 | JGI IMG/M metagenome (GOLD analysis project Ga0256840, IMG submission 185969) | Hydrothermal vent microbial communities from Mid Atlantic Ridge, Atlantic Ocean - 355-202 | ecosystem: Environmental > Aquatic > Marine > Hydrothermal vents | place: Atlantic Ocean: Mid...
TATAGCTAAATGTTCAAACATTTTTTTAAAACCTAAAAGGTTTGGTACTCCCATTTGATACATCATGTCTAATATGATTTTTAATGCTAGTTTATCATGAACTTGTACTAAAACGCCACTATGTGATAATTCTACACACATTGATGTAAACCTTGAAATTAAAAGCATCTCTGCTTCTTTTTCTGTAAGAGGTAATAGAGTTCCATATCCAATATGAGGTTTTTCGTCTATAAGGTATTGTTCACCCTGAAAACCCTCTGTTATCTTTAAAACTTCTACTACTTCACCTATGAGCGGTATATCTTGAACCGCTTTACCTAATTCTAAACTCATGCTAGTTTTAACTCCTCTTTTTGAAATATAGCTAGTCTCTCATCTGCTACATGTAATATATCTTCTTGATACACTATATTGTTTACAGCGTTTTTGATGTAATAAGCTACGTTTTTACTAAGTTGTTCCATACCACTCATGTAAATACCATTCTTTTTAGTATGTATTTCACACTCTCCTAGATAAGACATTGTATTTATGTATGCATTATCTATTAGAGACAGTTTTTTTTCTGCGATAGTTTCTGTATTAGCTCTTGTAAAAGCCTCTTCTATCAATTCAGGTGATAAATCGCCCTCATATTTAAGCATAGTGCTAAATAGAGATTTTATACTATTTGAGACCCAACGAAAAGAACCCGTTTTGGGAGCAGTATATACATTTGTATCACTAGACTCATAATGAAACCAACCTTTGAGGAAGCTCCAAAGGTCGTGTGTTACAGCTCTTTTTATTCTCATCTTTAAAGTATTGTTTTCAATCGGATATTTTTCTCCGTCAATAATTTTATAACCTAACATAAAATCTAAAGCACTTTCGTGAGATATATCCAACATTTCTACTTTGTCTAAAGCTCTATCCCATAAACTAGGAATTTCTTCTAACACATTGGCGAAGCCGTCCAATATACCATTTTTTGATGTGTAAAGTGTTTTTAATTTAGCCCTCCTATATTGAATTTCAATCCTCCATACATCTCTATACTCATCAAAATCTTTATTATTTACCCACGCAAAATCTTTTATAAATGCTTTATCAGGATTTTTTTTGATTTCAACTGATTTATTATAAATGCGAAGCATCTCATCACCTTGACCGAAGACAAAGCCCGTAAATTTTCTACCTTGATAGTAATATGTATTAGTATCTGTTTGGTCTTGGTCGTGTATTCCGTTTTTTCTTTTTCGTGTCTTAAATCTATAATAATCTAGCAACTCAAAATCATAACCTTGTATATCAGTTGCTAAGTGCAATTCAGATATTTTTATCTGATAATTTGAGATTACATGATGTTCTAATAAACGGATCACGAAATTAATTGCTTCTACATGCCCAACTCTTGCAAGATATGAAGCTCTAAACTCGACTTTTATTATAGGATTAGGGGTAAGGACTAGGGCATCAGAGTCATTATCAACTTTGATATTTGTTTCAGGCTTTACAATCTTGAAACTTATTGATACATCTTGGTTTTGGATAGTGACCCCAAAGCCTCTAATTGTCGTAGCCATAACTTGGAAGCGTGTACCACCGATATATGTATTTACAAAGCGTAAGCTATTATCTGTATGATGAATTAATTGTGCCTCTTCTTTAAGAGTTTTTAAATCATCTGTAAACTTTAAATATTTATTATACTCATCTTGGCGAGTCTCTTCACCATGATAGAAATGTAATTTGATAGTATCTACTATTTGGCAAAGTTTGTTAAAAGCTTCCAATTTGTACCCTTTTACCCCCCTTGTTAATCCAGCTTGGGGGAAATTTCAAAAACCGACTTTTCAGCCGATTTATAGCCCTTTCAGGCTTCTTTTTGCTTAAATAAGCTCTATTGTGTCTATCTTAACTTTTCTGTTTTTTAAACGACCACTAAAAAGGTAAGTTTGTCCTACTTCTATATTTTGTACTTGTTTCTCATTAAGAAAAAAGCCCTCTTCACTTCCCATAGTTGCACCACTGACCCAGAAACCTTTTTCCATCATATCAGGCTCACCATTATCTTTAAAGATAGGTTGTTTGTTTTTATCCATCTTTTGCTTTGGTTCAAACTCCATAACTTCCATTACTTGACACGCAATACGAACGCAATTCATCTGTTTAAGTGCGTCACGCTCTCTCATCATTTGTTGCATTTGAGCCATAGTCATCATTTGCTCTGCTTGTTGTTTTTTATCCGCCATTTGTATTTCCTTGTTTTAATTTTGTGTTTATCCGAACTATAAAAGAACTACTCCTTTATTGTTAGATAACTTGATATTATTTATTCTGTAATAGATAGAAGCTCTATTCAGATTTGTAAGATTTGCTATTTTTGTGATTGTTATTTTTTCTTTTTTAGAAAGCATCAATAACATTGCGTTTAAGATTTTTTTATCATTTTGCATTTTTCAAACCTCGTTTTGTTTCGATAGATAGTTTGATTATTATTGCTCTTAGTATATGAGACATTACAGAGACTAAAGCAACTTTTGAAGGTTTACCACTATCCTTTAATCTTGTATATTTTTCTTTTAAAATTTCATTATTTCTTACAGCAGAAACCGCAGACATATAGAGAAGTTTTTTTATATGAGGTTCACCACGTTTTGATATTTTGCTTTTTTTGTGTACTGATGTTCCGCTTTGGTAATCTATAGGATTGAGACCAAAAAAAGCGTTTATCTGTTTTAATGTGAATTTATCGAAATTGTCGTAAATGTATGGAACTAGATAGAGCATTAGTTTATCTCCTACGCCACTAATTTCATTTTTGATTTTTTTTGCTTCTGGGCATTTTGAATAAAGAAGCTTGATTGCATTTTTTTCTAATCTATCTTTAGTGATTGTTAAATATTTAGATACATCTCTCACATCTGTTAATAAGTCTGATGTTTCAGGATATAAATCTATTGAGTGAATAAGATTTTTACTTTGTCTTATCTGCTTATCTAATTGTGTGATTGATGTAAGGATAGGTTTGAAAAAATCTCTTAATGGATAAGTGAGATAATCTTTTAAGTCGTTTTTTTGGATAAACATAGAGATTGCATAGCTATCTGTTTTATCTGTTTTTCCATATATATTTAATGATTTAGCGTAATTAAAAACTTTTAAAGGGTCTAATATATAAGGGCTTACACCATTATCGTATAAATACTTTTCTAACTTTTTATGATAATTTCCCGTAGCTTCAAAACCTATATGAGATACTTTGAAATTATTATAAAGAGCTAAGAGCTCGAAGAAACCGTCAGGGTTATTTTTATATTGGTGATAATAAGGCTCATTTTGTATGAGTAAACAACAATCTATGGTATTTTGAGATACATCTATTCCGATTATATTGGTTTTCATTGTGAGACCTTTTTTTTCTATTTAAGCTCTATGGCTTTGTATTCCGTCAAAGGTATTTCACTAAGCCCTCTTTTAACTATAGTGTCTAGCACTTGAATGGTATTTGAGCTTTTAAGAGTGAAATATAATACAAATAACAAAAAGAACTTAGAAATATTTCAATTTGTAAGGTTTTTGGTAAATGTGAAAGTATTATAGAAAATGGTATAATAAGGTACTAAAAATTAAGGGATGCCGTGAGTTCTGCACTTGATAGACTAAAAGATTTAACAGCGAAGATATCTAGTTATGAGTTGTCACGCAAAGAAAATCTCTTAAAGTTAGAGAAATTATACCTCTCTTTACATGTAAGCGATAAGGTAGATAGCTTTAGTGAGCTTTTTGAGTTTAAGGCGATTAATCTTTCTGGTATTGCTTTAGTTCCTGAAAATTTAGGAGCTATTCAAGAGGGAAAATATATTCAAATCATTGCGATAAGTTATGATTCGCAAGCAGTAGTTAAAAATAAAAACACCTCACTTGCTTACTTTGGACGCAGTGATAAAATAGAAGATAAGCTACGGTATGAGATTGTTGCCTTTGTTTTAGCATGGCGTTTTGAGAAAAGTTTTAGAACTTTAGAACACTACAATAAGCTCATTAAATCCTTGCCCGAGGAGATTGATGCGTAAATTTTGGTTTTTACTCTGGATTGATTGGCTTGTTTTTGTTACAGTTTCGAGTCTGTTTTTTGCAGCTTTTTTTGACTTTATTGTGATATTTTGTATCTATATTTTTAAAGATATGCCTACTTTAGATAGCGTAATTATAGGCGCTTTGAGTGATATTTGGCTTTTTTGGTTTGCGTTTATCTGGAGTGCAACATTGCTTTTGAGTATCTTTTTAAGCGTAAAGCGTTTATTCAATAAATGTTACAATGGATATAAGCTTCAAATTCTTACATGTACGGAATTTGAGGTTATTGATATTGTCTTGCTCGGTGATACTGTAAAAATTTGGCGTAAGTGGCTTATGGTTTTAATCTGGGGAGTGGCGAGTGAAATTCTTTTTGTAAGCGTTGTGCGTTATTTCTTGAATTTTGAACTTGATTTTTGGGTCTGGTTTGATGTGGGATGCTTGTATCTCTTTATTTTGCTTGCTGCTTTAGCTTCTTTGCCGTTGATGGCAGCACGCTGTAAGCGTGTGAGGTTAAGTTCGTGCTAATTTTTTTAGATATAGAGACAACAGGACTAGAAGAACAAGATAGAATCTGCTCACTTGGAATAATTGCACAAGGTAAAACCTATTATGAACTGATAAAATCTCCACGAAAAGTAAGACCTGAATCTTCTGCTATTCATCATTTGACAAATGAGATGCTTCAAGATAAAAAAACATTTAAAGAGAGTGAAATTTATAAGGTTCTACAAGAGTATAACTCCATTGATAATGTTTTAATAGCGCACAATGCGCCTTTTGATATAAAGATGCTTCAAAAAGAGGGCATTATCTGGCAAGGCGCTATCGTAGATACTCTCAAATGCGTTCGTCACTTAATTCCTGAATGCGAGCAATTTTCTTTGCAATATTTGCGATATGAATTGAAGCTATATAAGCTTGAAAATAGTAATCTAGGCATCACGCCTCAAGCACATAATGCCCTCTCTGATGCCTTACATGTAAAGCTTTTGTATGAGTACCTCCTAGAGATAGCCTCTCTTGAAGAGTTGCAAAACTTAACGATTGAGCCTCTCTTGATTTCAAAATTCACTTTTGGAAAATATAAGGGACGCTATATTGAAGAGATAGCGATGAATGATGCTTCGTATCTTCATTGGATGCTCAACAGTATGTCGGATATTGATGAAGATATGCAGTATAGTCTTGAGCATTGGCTTAAACTTTTTTAGCTATAGTTTTACATGTAAAGGATAAATTTGAAAGTAGCGGTTCAGTGTGTTTCCCCATTATTACAAAGAAGTTTAGAGCTTTTTTTAAAAGATTCTTTAAGTTCTCTTAAAAATTGTGATGTTGTTGTTCGTGATAAGAAAGTTTTTAATGATAAACAGCTTACCTTGCTTATAGGCAATGACGAATCGGCTACACTACAGAAGCCTTTTTCAAAATCACAGCTTTTTTTGGCACTTGAAAATATGATTGATTCTCATAAAAAAAGAGAAGAAATTCTTGAAATCACTCAAGAAATATCTGAGCCATTAGTTGTTGAGAGTTCTGAATTAGATATTTTAGAAAAACGCATAGCTACGCTAACACAAGATTATCAAAACAATATTATGAAAGCGATACGCGCCTTCTATGAAAAATAAACCCTTAACAAAAAAGATTATAGCAGGAATTTATAAGGGCAAAACCTTAAAACTTCCATCAAAAGATACTACGCGTAGCTCTAAGATTATAGTTTTAGAATCTTTTTTTAACACCATCCAGTTTGAAATTATTGATGCTACTTTTGTAGAAGTTTTTTCAGGAAGTGGCTCTATAGGATTAGAAGCCTTAAGCCGTGGAGCAGAGAAAATCATCTTTATGGAACAAGACCATGAAGCCTTAAAAGTTTTACAAAATAATATCAATCTCACCAATCCTCAAAAGTGTGAAATTATTCGAGGGGATAGTTTTGAAAATATCACTCTAGTAAGCAAAAAACTCTTACATGTAAACAGAGATGCTTATTTTTACATTGACCCACCTTTTTCTTATCGTGAAGGAATGGAAGATATTTACAAAAAGATGATTCATTTAATAGAAAATCTTCCAAAAGAGGTGGTGAAATTAATTGTTGTTGAACATATGAGTAGTTTAAAACTAGATGCAAAAATTGGCATCTTTGAGCTTCAAAAATGTAAAAAGTTTGGAAAAACTTCGCTTAGTTATTATAAAAGTCCTTTATAGATAGCTATCAAGAATATTTTCATCTTCAATTCTCGAATAAGGTGTTTTTCGTGTTACTTTAAGAATCTGCATTAATCTATTATGGACAATTGCTTGAGAATTATTGGTACCAAAGGTATCGATGGCGATACAGCTTGTTCTATTTTGAAAAAAATTATCAAGACATAAAATAAGATTTTGAGAAGCTTTAAATGCCTCATTGTGAGGTGTGTGAGAAAAAGTAATAAAATAATGATGATCATCTATTTTTAAAAGATGGTCTGAAATTCTTACAAATTTTGAGAGTTCGATAACACTTATCTCTTTTTCATGATACAGCATTGCAAAAGTCGCTGCTGTCTTATATCTCTCATATGTATAGTATATTTTTTTAATCTGTACACGCATTCTATTTAAGATTGAATCATTCATTGCTTATCCATATAGAGTAAAATTTTTATAATCATAGCATAATTTGAAATAGTGGAACACCATTTGCTTTTTTTCTTATACTAAGGATATTTTTATGTTTCGATTACTTTTATTAATCTCGCTTACAATTTCACTTTATGCAACTAAAATTGTTGATATTGCTAATGTTGTTGGTGTGCGCGATAATCAGCTTATAGGTTATTCTTTGGTGGTTGGACTGAAAAAAACAGGTGATGGAACAACTTCAAAATTTACACTCCAATCAATATCAAATATGCTTAAAGCAATGAATATAGATATGAGCCCCGTAGATATAAAATCAAAAAATGTTGCGGCTGTTGTTGTGACTGCAAATTTAGGTGCTTTTTCTCGTCAAGGTGATAAGTTTGATATTACCGTCTCTTCTATCGGTGATGCAAAATCATTAGAGGGTGGAACCTTGTTGATGACACCTTTAAAAGGGGTAGATGGGAAAATCTACGCTTTAGGACAAGGTGCGCTGAGTATTGGAGGGCTCAATATTCGTGGTTCAGGGGCTGAAACACACCCTACTTCTGGTACAGTTTTTAACGGTGGGGTGGTTGAGCGTGAAATTATTCATGATTTATATCACCAAGAGGAGATTACTCTTTCACTCAAAACGGCAAGTTTCACAAATGCAATTGCTATTCAAAATGCTGTCAATGATGTCTATAGCACTCAAGTGGCTGTTGCTCTTGATCCTAGAACTATCCGCCTTAAACGCCCTGCAAATCGCTCTATGATAGAGTTTTTGGCAGAGATACAAGAGACAGATATTAGCTATAAACAAAAAGCTAAGATTGTTATCAACGAGAGGACGGGAACTGTTGTCTCGGGTGTCAATATTGAAGTGAAGCCTATTATCATCACTCATGGCGATATCACTATCAAAGTCTTGGCGCAAAATAAGCTGAAAAATCCTGATGGTAGCGTCAAGATAGATGATGATTTAGTGATAGGTTTAAATGAGAATGAACTCTACACAAAAACAGGTACAACAACTGTAGCAAATATCACGCGTTCTCTTCAAAAACTAGGTGCTTCAGCCAAAGATATTATCTCTATTCTTGAAGCGATGAAAAGCTCTGGTGCTATTGCTGCTGACTTGGAGATTATCTAATGGCTGCTCCAATTTCTCAAGCAATAATGACACAAGAGTACACAAATATCCCAAAGATACAAGCCACTTCAGATGAAGCTAAAATCCGGGAACAGACAGATCAATTTGAGTCTATTATCATAAAAATGATGCTCGATAATGCGATGAAAGATGATGAAAAAGGTCTCTTTGGTAGTAAAGACCCAGGTACTAAAATATATAAATCAATGTACCGTGATGAACTTTCAAAAGCAAGTGCAGGAAGTTTTGGCTTTTCTCAAATGCTTTTTGAGTATTTAACTGAACAAAGCAAGGCAATAAACTAAAGGTGCCCTAAAGTTTTTAAAAAATTAACCGATAGTGTATTTAGACATCATAGACATAAATGAATTCCCTCAAAACAGGGGAAAATGAAGGATACGAGATGATTTCTCAAATTAATACTTCGGTTGCAAATGCTTCGTACCAAGAGGCAACAAAAAGTACACAAAAAAATACTAATGTCACCAAACAAGGTGACACCAGCAAGATAGAGCAGATAAAAGCTGAGATCGAAAAAGGAGAATACCGAGTCGATCTTCAAGCTTTAGCTGAAAAAATTGCTGATGAAATGATATAATAAATAGGAGTTTATGATGCTATCTCACCACTTACAAAGCGCACTCAAAGATCTCAGAGATCTTATCGCTATTTCACAAAAAGATATTGATGATATTCAACAAGCTGCTCATGATAATCAGTTTGAGCGTTTGAGTATTAAAGAAGAGTATCTTAAAAGTTTTGAATCAAAAAAAGCGATGATTGACCATGAAATATCTAAGAAAATGAGTGCAAATCCCCAAAAAGGGCTTAACGAGTTACTCAATGAGGTAGAACATAAAGAGCTAGAAAATTTAAAAGTTGAACTCTCTGCACTGCGTGATATTAATCAACGCTATGCAAAGATGGTACTAAGCGTAGGGTCTTTTTATAACTCCCTTTTAGAGAGAGTTGTACCAACAGAGATGCAAGGCTATAAAAAAGTTGCCTCAAGTGACTCTACTTTCTTGAAAGTGAGGGCGTAATGGCTTCAATATTTAACTCTTTACATATTGGCTATAGTGGACTCAACGCCGCGCAGGTTGGTGTTGATGTTACGAGTCATAATATTGCAAATGTTGGCACAGAAGGTTACACACGCCAACGCGTAGCAACACATGCGTCAAATCCTGTAAGCTTAGTGCAGGGTGTTTCTGGTAATGGAGTTCAGATTACAGAGATTGCAAGTGTCTTTGATAAGTTTGTCTTTGATCGCTATGTCTCATCAGGTCAAGACAAGGCAAATTCTGATTTTAAAAAGAATGTCTTAGAAGAGCTTTCTACTTATTTTCCTGATATTGATGGAGTGGGGATTAAAGCTGATTTAAACAAGTATTTTGACTTATGGCAGTCGTTTGCAGATAACCCTGACAATGAAGCAATGAAAATTGCTCTCGCACAACAGACACAAACTCTTTCTCAAACACTCTCTCAAACACGCGATAAAATTACTACCTTACAAGATACTGTTGATGCACAAATGGTAACTTATGTTAATGAAGTCAATAGCATGGCTGAAGAGATTACACAGCTTAATGTTGCCATAAATCAAGTAGAAAGCATATCAGAAGATAATGCAAATGACCTTCGTGACAAACGAAATTTATTAGAGCAGAGTATTGCTAAATTAATTGGTGGCGACTCCTTTGTGAGCGGAGTGCAATCAAATACACCCGTAGATACAAATATTGCCGTAGATAGTGAAAATTATACCTTGCAAGTTGCAGGATTTAATATTATAGATGGTAGTTCTTTTCACCCTATTGGTGTAACAGATGCTACAAATGCACGCGGTTTTCATGATCTCTATTATGAGAGGCAAGATCATCTAAAAATTCCTTTTGAGCAAAACATAAAAGGTGGAAAAATTGGTGCTATCTTAGAATTGCGAGGTTCTGAAATTAATTCACTTACGAGTGAACCTGAAGATGGAACGCTTCAAGATACTATCAATATGCTTGATGCTTTTGGAGCAGGACTTATAGAAAATACAAACAATATCTATGCCCAAAGTGCTACAAATCAGATGCGTTCAAATTATGTAGATTTTGATAACTCAATAGCACTACTCAATACAGAGAAAAATTTCCAAGAAGGTAGCTTTGGTATTATTGTTTATGATATAGATGGCAATGAAGTTGCCACAAGGTCGATAAATATAGATACAGCAACATCCATGGGAGACTCAAGCTTAAATGAGGGTGACGCAGGATTTGACGCCACTTCTATAGTTGGGCAGATTAAGCTTAATGCTGATGATAATGGTGATGGAAGCGCCATCAACGATATAGATGATTTTATAAATCCAATCTTTGTAAATCCAACAAATGTAGATAGCAATAACGGCTCACTAAGCTTCTCTCTTAAAAGTGGACTCGAAGCACAAGGATATACCTTTGCTATAGTTGATAGCCAGAGTGATACTACAAACTTTGCTGGCGTTATGGGTATGAGTCGATTTTTTGATGGAAGCAGTGCAAAAGACATAGAGCTTAACCGTTCCTTAGCGAGTGATACTTCCAAAATTTCAGCTGCAAAAATTCCAGTCTCTGGTGATAATCAGGTCGCAAGCCAGATGGTAGATTTGCAGTTTCAAGATATGAACTTTTATAATAATGATAAAACATATACCGATTCGATTTACGGTTTTTATGACTCCATTGCTACGACAGTAGGAACAACAACAAATGCAGAAATTATTCGTAATGATACAATTACCGCTCATTTTAACGCTGTGAGTTTAGAGTATGACTCTATTTCAGCTGTAAGCATTGATGAGGAACTGACTAATTTAATCCGTTACCAAACTGCTTATGGTGCGGCATCTAAGATTATTACTACTATTGATCAGATGATGCAAACCTTACTCGGACTCAAACAGTAAGTTATGAGTCTGCCTCGTTTTAGTCTGCTTCTTTTGGGTGGTATTATTTTTTTTGTCTTTATAGGTTCTTTTTTTTATTCTCAAAGTCCTTATCTTTTAGATAAAGATTCTATACTGCTTGCACCATCGTCTGCTCATCTATTTGGAACTGACCGTCTAGGGCGAGATCTGCTCGCTCGCGTGATAGAAGGAGGAAAAGTTTCTGTCTTTATAGGAGCAGGAAGTGCTTTGATTGGCTCTTTTATTGGGCTTATTCTTGGGGCGACTGCTGGATATTTTAGAGGCAATGTTGATAAATCTTTTGTGATTATTGTCGATATTTTTTTAACCTTTCCAACATTCTTTTTACTTTTAGCAATGGTGAGCTATATCAATGCTTCGCCTTTAGTTTTGATTTTTATTATCTCTATTACAGGTTGGATGACAACCGCACGTCTTATTCGCTCAGAGAGTTTTTCTATTGGACAGCAACCCTTTATAAAGATACTTGATATCGCAAAAGTTTCTAAAACAAAGATACTTCTCAAATACTACGCACCGCTATTGGCTCCTATCTTTTTTGTGAGTTTCACTTTTGGGGTAGGAGGTGCTATCTTAGCGGAGTCAGGACTAAGTTTTTTAGGCTTAGGGATAGTTGCCCCCCAGATGAGTTGGGGAACGATTTTAAGCAGTGGTAAAGAGGTGATAGATATCGCTTGGTGGGTCAGTTTTTTCCCTGGTCTGATGATTTTTTTTATCACCCTTTCACTAATGAATATCTCAAATTATTTACAAAAACATACCAATAAAAAAGAGTTGCATTAATCCTCTTCATCAAATAGATGATGATATAACAAAGCATGTGCAATAAAAGCCATAGGTGCAGTCCAAATAAGCCCAATACCAAAAGGTATGGCACTAATTAAAACAGTGACTAAAAGCACTATATCTAAACCAAAAAACTTAAACCACCGCGCAGTAACAGTACGGCGTGATAGCTCCATCGCTTCCCATACACCTAGGTTTTTATCTACGATGAGCGGAAGAGTAAACTTGTAAGCAACAGCGAGATATATCCCTGGAAGTATTAAAAGCAAGAATCCGATGGCAATCAAGGCATACATAGCCACAGAGGCAAAAACAAGTGGCCACACATATACATAATAATCAAAGATAGACTGGAGCTCTAACTCTTTAGCGCGCACATGAGATATAGCCAACATCACAATTCCAAGCATAATAGGAACAAGAACTGGCATAGAGAGTATAGATTTAGCATTATCAGCTATCGTATTATCAGCTGAAAATATAAAGCCCAAGAGAAAATTTAAAATAAGTGCAATAACCATATAAGCAAATAAAGAAGCCACAAAAATCCACTTCACTCCATTGATACGACTGAAAGCTTCTTGTATAAGCCCAAAGATCTCAAAATCAAATGTCTCAATTTCTCTACTGTCTTCTGACATCACAACTCCTTTATGATATTATTATGACAATATAACATAAGAGTAGCCAATGAAGCAAGAGCATAAAGCATCAGAATTTTTTATTATTATGGCAGCAATTGTAATCGTAATGGCAGGGGTTAAATCTGCAGCTGTTATTATCGAGCCTATTTTACTCTCCCTGTTTATGACTATCATCTTCGCACCATTTTTTAGCTGGTTAAATAAGCGAGGCTTACCTTCGGGACTCTCTTTACTGATTGTTGTTGCTTTTATTGTCTTTATTATCGGTTTAGTAGGGGTGCTTATTGGCTCTTCTGTGCATGATTTTAGTAATAATTTACCTTACTATGAAAAACAGTTACAAGAGCAGTTTCGCTCCTTAGTTTTTATCTTAAATGGTTATGGAATCGAAGTACCAAAAGAGGAGATTAGTGCAATTTTTGATACACATAAAATGATGAAAGTTGCCGCAGGTGGACTCAAAAGCCTTGGTTCAGTACTCACAAATAGCTTAGTTATAATTTTAACAGTAGTTTTTATGCTTTTAGAATCTATGGATATTGCCCAAAAAATTGAAAAGGCTGATGGAAAAAAAGAGACGCTTGTGCATCTTGGTGATGTTGTAGAAAAAATCAAAAAATATATGGTTTTGAAAACATTTGTGTCACTATTTACAGCTTCTTTGGTTTGGGTATTGCTGACACTGTTTCAGATAGATTTCGCAATATTATGGGCATTTTTTGCTTTTTTACTCAATTATATTCCAAATATCGGCTCACTCATTGCAGCTGTTCCTGCTGTTCTTTTAGCCATAGTGCAGTTTGGGTTTATGAGCGCCATTGAGATAGCCATAGGATATGTAGTGATAAATGTAGTAATAGGTTCAATCTTAGAACCAAAAATAATGGGTTCGGGACTCGGTCTATCAACCCTCGTAGTCTTTTTATCACTAATCTTTTGGGGTTGGCTCCTAGGCCCAGTAGGAATGCTACTATCAATCCCGCTCACCATTATGGCAAAGATAGTTTTTGATGCAAAACCCAACACAAGATGGATAGCTATTATGTTGGGAACAGGTGTGAAGTGACTAAGTTTTAATTTGGTATAACAAAAGGACTAGAGGAGATTTTATGCAAATAATAAATGATATAAAGCCTGTTACTTATCTAAAAAGCAGAGCAACTGATGTTTTAAAATAGACCTTGTCGAACGAACTGCGAAAATGTGGCAAGATTTGGATAAAAATACTTTTTAGAGTTGCTCTTAAGTCAAAGGAGTGTATCCTTATAGTTATGAAAAATACAATTTTACAATTACACCTAAAAAATATTCAGATTACTTATGAGAATTTCGTACCAGAAAAAGAGATGTGTCAATAGCATGAAACTACCATTCGAGTGGGATTTTTACTCAGATCAACCTTATCAGCTCAAAAATCGTAGTTTTAAAAAACAGATGCGCTCGCAATCACGTCTTTCGGTGCTTAAAACTATTTTCACATCTCTTATTATTTTGCCTAGTGCTATGTTGATTCGTTTTTTGATTCGTGATCGTCCTATTGATAGTAAAAAGTTTTTTGGAATGAGTGTAAATCTTGACAAAGAAGCTAGGCAGAGTGTGCACATGATAGATGAGCTTGGAGTTGAGACACTTTTAATTCGTATGCCTTTGTGGGAGATAGAGCGTTTAGTGGAGTATAAATCTTTTTGTGAGCTTTTTAAAGATAAAGAGATTACGATTAATATTATGCAAGACAGAGAACACATAGAAGATAAAAAGCTTTTAGAAAAAAATTTAAGCCTTATTTTTGAATCTCTAGGCATCTATGCACACCGTTTTCAGATTGCAACAACTATCAACCGCGCTAAATGGGGTTTTTTTGGCATAGATGAATATCTTGAGTTTTATAAAATAGCCTTTAAGCTTCGAAATAAAAGCTTTCAAAACATAGAGCTTCTTGGTCCAAGCGTTATTGACTTTGAGTACCATTTTACCGCTCATGCGCTTTTTAATTGTCATAAACTCTTTTTTGATGGTCTCTCCAGTTTGCTTTATGTAGATAGACGCGGAGCGCCAGAACATACACAATTGGGCTTTTCGCTTTTTGATAAAATTCGCTTACAGCGTGCGATGATGATGTTGAGTCCTAAGGTAGGAAAGAAGTTCTATATCACCGAAACAAATTGGCCAATATCGCATACAGCACCCTATGCCCCTACAAGTGAGCATGAGTGCGTAAGTGAAGAAGATTACGCCGTATTTATGTTACGCTATTATCTACTAACCTTTGCTACACAACAGGTTGATACGGTATTTTGGCATCAGCTTATTGCCCCAGGTTATGGACTTGTAGATAATCGAGAAGGTCTGCGTAAACGGTTAGCTTTTAATGTCTTTAAAACCATGATACAGCAACTTCAAAATGCGCAGTTTCTCTCCTATGGTGTCTATAATGAACGCGATGGGGAGTATAATGAACGCGATGGGGAGTATATCTCTTATGGAGCTTTTGAAGATAGGCATATGCTTGTAGTTAAGAATGAAGTTGGAGATATGAGTATTCTCTGGTCAGAGCATGAACATAGCATTCATTTTGTGAAACCTCACGTAGTGTTCTGCTTTGATGGAACACGAAAAGTATGCTCCAAAGCAATAATCAATAAAAAACCTATCTATGTTTATCCTGAAGGCGAATTATGAAAATATTAGTAATCTTGCCTAACTGGTTGGGTGACGCAGTGATGGTAACGCCTGCAATAGAATCGCTCCTAAAGTGCGCTGAGAATGTTCGCTTCACTTTTGTAGGCTCTTATGTCAGCATTGAGGCTCTTAAACACCATCCTCAGTGCGACAATGCCTATGTGGATGAGACAAAAAAGAGTGGCAACCGTTTTGTAAATACCTACCGCTTTGCACAAAAGCTTCAAGGTCATGATATGGCTATCTCCTTTAGAAATCAATTCCATGCCTCGCTTTTGCTAAAATGGAGCAATGCCCCAATCACAATAGCAAGGAAAAGTTGGCATGCTTCACTTTTTTTAAGCGAGAGCGTGAAGCTTTCACGAAATGAGCACCTTGTACTACAGTATCAAAAGCTTGCCAATACGCTCTGCAATCAAAAAAATGAAGCACAACATCTGAAATTATATATCCCAAAAATCACTTATAAACGAGCAACTTTGGGAATAAATCCAGGTGCAACCTATGGTTCTGCTAAGCGCTGGTATCCTGAAAAGTTTGCCAAAGTAGCCGCAAATTTTACAGACTCTTATGATATCCTTATCTTTGGAGGACCTCACGAAACGCAGATGGCAGATGAAATTGAAAAACAACTTAGAGCCTTTGATGTAAAAAATATTACTAATCTTGCAGGAAAGACAGATATAAGGGAGTTATGCGCCTATATTGCTGGCTTAGATATTTTTATTACTAATGATAGTGGACCTATGCATGTGGCAGCAGCATATCAAATTCCCACAGTGTCTATATTTGGTCCAACCCGCCATGCAGAGACATCACAATGGAAAAATACTCACTCTCAAATTGTTCGCCGAGATATAGAGTGTGCACCTTGCATGAAGCGTGAATGTCCACTTAAACATCATGATTGCATGCGTCTTATCACAGCGCAAGAGGTTATAGAATCAGTTAAATTCTTAAAATAAGATAAGTATTATTTATAAAAAAAGAGCTTTACATGTAAAAGAGAAAAAGTCGCTATAATACGCTTATGAATTATGAACTACTATTACGTGAATGTAACATGAAGGTGACGCCTCAACGTCTTGGAATTCTTGCAATGATGTGTGAAAATGGGCATATAAGCATTGAAGATCTTTATGTAAAAATTAAAAAACAATTTAGCTCAATCTCTTTGGCAACACTCTATAAAAATGTAAACGCAATGATTGATGTCTCTTTATTGAAAGAGGTCAAAATTCCTCATATGAAATCAAAATATGAGCTTGCAAAAACTCCTCACGCACATCTGTTGTGCGAGTCGTGTGGTGTCTTAGAGGATCTTGAGATGGATATGGATGAAGTGAGTCATCTATTAGCATCTAAGAGTGATTTCAAAGTGAATGAAACAAACCTGATTTTTTCAGGAACTTGTCACAACTGTCAATAATGAAGCTTAATAGCTAACTTCAATCCCTAAAACTTTTGCATTTTTGAGCTTTTCGCAGCTCAAGCATCGCCTCCTCTTACTTACAATTTGCAAGATATTATTCTCAAAATGCAAGCTAAAATCTATCTGTTTTGGGTGGTGAGAGAGTAATATATCACACAGTCTCATAAGCTGATGTAGGCTATCAAGCATCTTTTCTTGAGGGAGCAGAGAGGCATATTTCTCTTTATGATCTCGCTTAGAAGAGTCTCTTTTTTGATAGCGAATAAGTGTAGCGATAAGCATAATTTCTTTATGTGTAAAGCCATATTCCAAAGCGGATTGTATAAGATAATACCCATGCCGATGGTAAGAGTAAAAATGAAGAGAAGCTCCTATTTTTGCCAATTTAGCAGCAATAATAAAAGAAGAGCGATATTCTGGCGCTATCTTAAGTCTTACATGTAAGAGATCAAAAAGTTTCCCCGCCGTTGAAGCCATCTGATTTGCATGATTATTGTCGATAATACGGCAATCTATGAGATATCTAACTGAAGGATTGAAGTTTGCTGGGAAACGTCCATTAGCATGGCGCAAAAGGTCATTAAGATAGACACCTTCTCGAACACCTACGCCACTCGCAGTCAATTTTGTAATATTGAAATGCTTAATAATGCGGAGCAAGATGAGCGTTCCCGCTTTAATGATGTCTAGGCGATTGGCTTTTATCCCTAAATTTTGAAGTTCTTCTTCATCTGCTTTTAATATTTTTTCTCCAAACTCCACCATAATCTTAGCATCAAAATGATAGCCATGAAGCTTATCAAATACATATTTTTCACGTTTTCGTATAGCATTACTAAGCGCTCTAAATGTTCCACCTACACCGATTATATGATCTGTCTCTTTGATTGCTAAGCAATCAAGAGCTTCATCTATATAAGCTTTAGCGCCTTTAATGTCATTTTTATCAAAAAAAAGCTCTTTAAGGCGGACTGTTCCGATATTGAGTGAGTTTTCTTGAGTCACAGTGCCATTATTAAGTACGGCACATTCTGTCGAACCTCCACCAATATCGATAGTGATTGCCTCTGCTTTAGTCAAAAGATTTGCACAAGCTAAGCCACCAAAATAAGCCTCTTTTTCGCCACTAATAATTTTAATTGAGAGTTTTAATTCTTTTTTAACATGACTTAAAAATTCTTGAGAGTTTGAAGCATCACGAACAGCAGAAGTGGCTACACAGAGAATTTTACGAACTTTATAGGAACTAGCAATGCTAAGGAAGTCTCTCAGTGCTGCAATAGCGCGCTCTTGCGCATATTGTTGAAGCGCTCCAAAATTCTCATAACTCCCTTCACTGATGCGCACTGGACTTTTTATCTCATGGAGCATATGAAAAGCAAAACGACTTGTTTTTTCAAAGATGACCATTCTAACCGAATTTGAGCCAATGTCGATGACAGCGGTACGCTTAGCCATAGTAAACTTTATTCTTCTTCATCTTCGTTTTCATCTTTGAAGATTTGCTTATGTTTAAACTGCAACTCTTGGAGTGTTTCACGGTTATCTGGATCTAAAACAATACAATCAACCGGACACACCGCAATACATGCAGGTTCATCATAAATACCAACACATTCAGTGCAACGATCAGCGTCAATGACATAAATTGGATCACCCTCTTCAATAGCTTCTGTTGGACACTCTTCTCTACATGCATCGCATGCTATACACTCGTCATTAATCAATAATGGCATCAAAAAACCTTATAATTTATCTATGGGACGATTTATAGCGAAACTAAGCTTGAAGCAATTTGAAGTGAGCTAAGATTTTTGTATGCTACAGCAAAGTTTTGATTCTAAAAGTAACGATGCAACAGTTCCATCAATTCCATCTGTGCGGTTTTTAATACTGATTTCACCATTAATTGCTTCGGCGGCACTTTTTGCAAGGAAAAGTCCCAATCCTACACCCGATTTATTACCTTGGCGTTTAAACGGTGCAAATAGATCAACTGTATCATCAATTCCACAGCCTTCATCTATCACTTCTATTAACAAACCCTTGTTATGTAAAGAACTTTTTAGAAGGACTTTGCGACCCTCAGGTGTAAATTTAAGTGCATTTTGTAAAAAGTTTTGAATAATTTGATTTAAGAGTTTCACTTGTAGAGTTGCCATAAAAAGATTTGGTTCAAGAGCAATATCTAATTCTTTGTTTTCATGTTGAGCAATTAGCATAAAATCATTAGATTTTTTCTGTAAAACAGCAATCACATCAACTTCATCAGGAGTCTCTAACTGAGCACCTTCTTGACGCCCAATATTTAAGATGTCGCCAACTATCTTATCCATCTCATCGATTGTGCTATTAGTAAGCTTTAATGCTGCGATATACTCCTCGGGAGAGCGTTTTTTGATCAAGGTCACTTGGTTTTTGAGTTTTATAACCGCAAGAGGTGTTTTTAACTCATGTGCTGCGCCGATAAAGAGCTCCTTTTGATACTTCACAAAGTTTTGAATACGGTTAATAAGACGATTCAAGGTCTCTCCTAGCGGTTCAAATTCTTCGGGGAGTTCTTCTACTTTTATAGGACGGATAAGATGCTCATTCATATTTGAAAGCCTTGAAGACAAGGTTGTAATTGGGGATATAAGCATTTTTGAAAGACCAATAGCATAAAGTATTACCATAAAAAAACCAAAGGCATTGATAATGAAAATAGAATTTAATATTCTATGCAATAAAACTTCTGTGCTTGTGATATCTTTAGTGATACTAAGATAATTTTTTGTAGCTTCATTAAAAGGGTAAATAAGTTTGAGATAGCTACGATTATCTTGAGTAAAGCTCGTAAGATAAAATTGATTTTCAGGGATATTATCTAGTTTTAAAAGTTCTACATCTAAACCTAAAATAAGGTCTGTATGTTGCGTGGCTTCAAGTGATTGATAGGAGCATATATTGTGAGCGACTTGTAGTAGTTTTTCATGTTTTTCAGTATAAATAGAGTCTTTTATCATAAAGTAAAGTGCTGATGAAAAGATAAAAATGAGTGAAGCCGAAGCAAAAATGAGTTGAATTAAAAACTGTCTTCGAATACTTTTTTTAGCGACCATAATGAAATCCCCTATTATATTAGCGATACAAGAAATGTTATCGAAAAGGATGTAAAAAAGAAGAAATTATTAAATATTTCTACCCCAAAGAGGGTAGAATGTGTGATTAAGCAATCTCTTTAGGAAAACAGAATCTATAACCGCGACGACGCACAGTTTCGATAGTAGTAATTCCCAAAGGTTTATCCATCTTTTGACGGATCTGATTAATCGCAACTTCTATAACATTAGGGGTTACAAGCTCTGGCTCTTCCCAGATAGCGTCAAGAAGTTGCTCTTTAGAGACAATCTGATCACGATGACGCGCAAGATGAGTAAGCACTTCAAAAGGCTTCCCTTTAAGCTCTATCTCTTTTTCTCTATAGATAATCTTTTCCTCTTCAGGATTGATAATAAGCTCTTCTATTTCAATGATATTGCTACCACCAAAACGAAGATTTGCTTCAAGACGTGCCACAAGAACATCAAAGTCAAATGGCTTACGAATATAATCATCCGCACCAGCACGAAGTGCTGCAATTTCACTCTCGTTATCATCACGAGCAGAAAGTACAATAACAACAGTCTTAGGCGTATTTGCTTTGATGTCTGGCAAGATATCTATAGCATTTCCATCAGGAAGCATCCAATCTGTTAGTACTAAATCATAGTTACGGATATCAAGATAGTATTCACCATCTTTAAGTGTTTCTACTACGTCACTTTGGTAACCAAACTCTTTTAAGCCTTCAGCTAAGGTTTTGTTTAAGGTCACTTCATCTTCAATGATGAGAATTCGCATTTAAGTTCCTATTAAGTTTTCTTTTGGCGAATTATAGCATACTTTTAGCTTAGTTTAAACTAATTTTAAATTTACTTTAATAAAAAATTCAATTTTCTTTAAGAATTTAAGAAATTATACTCTTGAGCAACGCTTACAACGGCATTATCTAAAATATCTGGCTTGCTGATTTTAAGATAGAGAACTTCTATGTCTGGGTAAGTACGAGAGAGATATTTTGAAAGATGCTCTAGTGCACTCTCAAGAAGCTCAAATTTCTTTTTTTGCATCTGCGAGATAATGCTTTGAGCAACTTCAGCGTAGTCAATAAAAGAGCTCTCTTTATAAGTGTAATCAATCTTACATGTAACTCTTACTCTTTGAGCTTGCACTCGCTCAAAGTCCAAGAGCCCGATAATACACTCAAAGCCTAACTCTTCAATATAAATCCGCATTAGGCGAGACATTTCTCCTCGCCTTTAAAAAGACGGATGATATTTGGTATATGCTTATACATTATAATCAAAGCAATAAGTATAATAGGTGCATGAGGCATCTCTGGGTGCAAAACAAAACTTGCAATGACCGCAATCAAAAGTGCGCCAAGTGATGATATAGAAGATATTTTCACTGTTTTAGCCAAAATAAACCAAGAAGCTAAAGCAATAAGTGTTTCAATAGGTAGCAAGTAAAGAAAAACTCCCATACCCGTAGCAACACCTTTACCGCCTTCGAACATAAGATAAACACTAAAACAGTGCCCAATCACTGCTAAAACAGCAACACCCCATAGAGCAGAATCACTAAGCCCAAGCATATTAGCAACAACTAAAACCCCAATCCCTTTAAACGCATCAAGTATAAGAGTAGCAGCGCCTAATTTTTTCGCTAGTGTAGGGTTGTTCTCTTTGACAACGCGTAAAACATTTGTTGCTCCAATACTTCCCGATCCAGAAGCTTTAACATCAACACCTGCAAAAAACTTAGCAAGAAGCAGACCAAAAGGGATACCCCCTACAAGATAGGCGATAAGATAAAATTGCGCATTGATATGAGATAGAAAATCCATTAAAAACCTTATAGAAATAATTTAGTATTCGTAGTTTACTTTATAATTCGTTATAATCGCATTAATTATTCTTACATGTAAGGAGCTCTATTGCAGTTAAGTACAGCAGAGTTACAAGAAAAAATCTGTGATCTAAAGAGTCGTTTAGATGTGACGGTGGTTGCGCACTTTTATCAGCGTGATGAGGTTTTTGAGATGGGTGATATTACAGGTGATTCACTAGAGCTTGCCAAAAAAACGCGTGATGATGATGCGGAGTTTGTTGTTTTTTGCGGTGTTGGATTTATGGGCGAGAGTGTCAAAGTGCTCAGTCCTAACAAGCGTGTTGTTATGCCAAAACTTGCGTGCTGTTCGATGGCAAAGATGATAGATGGACTCTATTATGATGAGTCTATCAAAACTTTAGCAGAGGCGGGTATAGTAAAAGAGGATATTTTACCTATCACCTATATCAACTCTAGCGCCGAAGTAAAAGCAAAAGTTGGGGAGATGGGCGGACTCGTTTGTACAAGTTCTAATGCCAAGGTTATTATTGCAAATGCTCTCAAAGAAGATAAAAAAATTCTTTTTGTTCCTGATAGATGCCTAGGGCAGAATATCGCTAATGAAATGGGTAAATCATCATGCGTTATTGGTGATGGTAGTGATCCTAAAGAGTCTGATATCATCTGTTATGACGGTTTTTGCTCTGTGCATCAGCTTTTTAGCCTTGATGATATCGCTTTTTATCGTAAAAAATATCCTGGTATTAAAATTGTCGTGCATCCAGAGTGTGACCCAATTATCTGTGATGCGGCTGATTTTGTGGGATCTACTTCTCAACTGATTAAGTACATAAAAGAGCTTCCAATCGAGCAAAAAGTAGCCGTTGGAACAGAGTTTAACCTAGTCAATCGCCTTCGTCCAAAAAATACCTATGTGCTCTCTTCTTCTAAACCTGAGTGTCCAACGATGAATGAAACAACACTCCAAGATCTATATGAAACGCTCAAAGCTATTGAAGATGGCGAGCCTATCGGTGAGATTTTCTTAGATGAGAAGACAACAAAATGGGCTGGCATTGCGCTAGAGCGGATGATGGCATTATGATTGTAGATTTCGTGAAAGCTTCTTTAAGAGAAGATGTTGGACGCGGCGACTTATATGCTCGTATCGCTCTAGCAACTCCAGCAAAGGCAAAGATTATTGCTAAGAGTGATGGGGTTTTAGCGGGAGAGCTTTACTGTAATGCTCTGTGTGAGATAGAAGCCTTACATGTAAGTTGGCATTATAAAGACTCTCAAGCTTTCAAAAAAGGCGATATACTTGCTACTTTAGAGGCAGATTCACATACACTCTTAAAGATAGAACGCACATTTTTAAATATGCTTCTTCATGCAAGTTCTATCGCAACATTAACAGATAAATATGTCCAACTTATCAAGCCTTTTGGTACAAAACTTTTAGATACTAGAAAAACACGCCCACTACTACGAAATTTTGAAAAATACGCAACACGCACAGGTGGAGCAACAAACCATAGAATGGGCTTAGATGACTCTCTTATGCTCAAAGATACCCATCTTAAAACGATAGATAATCTTAAAGCGTTTATAAAAGATGCTCGTAAAAATATCCCCTTTACATGCAAGATAGAGATAGAAGCAGAGACACAAGCACAAGCAGAAAATTTTATGGCTGTTGGTGCAGATATCGTTATGTGTGACAATATGTCTCCTGAACAACTAGAAGCGATAGTGCACTATCGTAATAAGAATTATCCGAGTGTTTTACTTGAAGCGAGTGGAAATATTAATTTAGAGACGATTGTATCGTATGCTAAAACGGGTGTAGATGCTATAAGTTCAGGCTCACTCATTCATCAGGCAAAATGGATCGATTTGTCGATGAAGGTTCAATAAGCTTACATGTAAGTAATTAATCTATGGCAGATGATCAGGAAAAAACAGAAGTATTGTTTGATTTGAACAAAAAAGGAACAAGTCCCTTTTTTTACGCTAGCCGTTATGGCACTAAAGTAAAATCTTTTCAAGATTTTAGTGGATTCTTCTAGGAAATATGAATGGCAGATGATCAGGAAAAAACAGAAGAACCCACCTCCAAAAAGATAGAAGATGCCAGAGAGGAGGGAAATGTTCCCAACTCTCGTGATACCTCTGGGGTCTTTACTCTTTTTGTATCTATCTTAGCTCTTTTACTTATCTTTCCTTTTATGCAAGAGCGTATGTTTTTGCTTGTAAAATATCTTTTTTCTCTTCAGGGCATGGAGATAACCCGAACAAATATCATAGATATTGCCTTTATTATTATGCGAGAATTTTTGCTGATTGTTTTGCCTTTGGCTATTGTGGTGGCAATTTCAGGAATTATTGGCTCACTTGCCCAATTTGGTTTTGTTTTCACCACAAAACCTCTCTCCCCAGACTTGAGCAAACTAGACCCAATCAAAGGACTAGGCAATCTTATCTCAATGAAAAAACTTCTTGAAGGTGTGAAGATTACTTTTAAGGCGCACATCACTCTTGGCGTTGGTTTTTGGTTCTTCTTTATCTTTATACAAGAACTTCCTACCGTTGCGCTCTTTTCTCTTCCCGATCAGCTCTCTTGGGCAGTAGAAAAAATTCTTACTATCGCTTTGGTGATGCTTTTGGTTCTTTTTATCTTTGCAATGATTGATTTGGTAATTGTAAGAAAACAGTATTTTGACAAGCTAAAGATGAGTAAACAAGAGGTTAAAGATGAGATGAAAAATATGGAAGGAGACCCACATATCAAAGGGAAAATCCGCCAAATCCAGATGCAAGCCGCACAAAAACGGATGATGGCCTCTGTCCCTGAAGCCGATGTCGTTATCACTAATCCAACACACTACGCAGTAGCTATTATGTACGATGAAACAAAACACCGCTCACCCATAGTCATCGCCAAAGGAAAAGACAATATAGCCGTAAAAATAAAAGAGATAGCTCGTGAAAACGGTGTCCATATCGTCCAAAACCCACCTCTAGCACGGGCACTATTCAAAGAGGTAGATGTAGATAAACCAATCCCAGAAACTCTTTTTGCCACCGTAGCAGAGGTTTTAGCCTATGTTTATAAGATGAATAAGAGATGAGATTTTTAATTTTCCTCTTTTGTTGTAAGTAATAGGCCAGATATAATTACAAATCCAATGAGAAGAGAAGCTATAAGATACAAGGCGAAAGTCCGCAGGAGCTATTAGTAGCTTTTGCTATGCCCTTTGGGTACAAGGATTTTCAACGAAGTAGATTGTAGCTTATCTTCTCACCCGTAGGGCAACATTTAAAAGGCTTATCTTCTGCGTTAAACTTTCGTCAACGATGCTCGCATCGCTAACAAAAGTTTGCCTTGAAT
>Ga0256840_1001228_pt1 | contig 24633 bp, 21 predicted proteins | sample 355202metaG_FD_185969 | JGI IMG/M metagenome (GOLD analysis project Ga0256840, IMG submission 185969) | Hydrothermal vent microbial communities from Mid Atlantic Ridge, Atlantic Ocean - 355-202 | ecosystem: Environmental > Aquatic > Marine > Hydrothermal vents | place: Atlantic Ocean: Mid...
GGTAACGGCCGCCGTTGACAATGATGTCGTCGCCGGGCTGGGCGGCATCGATGGCCGACTGGATGGTGGGGTATTCCTCCGGCACCCGCCGCTTGCCGTCCGGGGCCGGGCTGCTGGTACTCACGTAGACCACGGCCGGTGGGCTCTCGGTCCTGCCGTCGCTGACAGTGAGCTGCACCGTGTAGCAGCCGTTGACATCGACCAGGAACGAACTGTTGACCGCCGAGGGATCGGTGATGGAGGCCCGGCTGCCGGTCGGTCTGAAGAGCAGTTGCCAGTGATAGGTCAGGGGGTCGCCGTCCGGATCCTTGCTGGCGCTGCCATAGAGGGTGATGGTATCGCCGGCCGAGACCTGGGAGATGACATCACCGATACTGGCCCGGGGCGGCCTGTTACCGGGCACGGTGATCCTGACGACATCGCCCTTGCTCACATTGCCCCAGCGGTCGGTGACCTGCAGCTCGACATCATACGTACCCGGTTTGTCCGCCTTGAACCAGGTCCTGGCCCGCCCGGGCTTGCGGAGCCTGGCCCGGCTTCCGTCGGGTCGCGCGATCATCTTCCACTGCCAGCTGATCATGTCGCCGTCCGGATCCATACTTCTGCGGCCGTTCAGGATCACCCGCTCTCCGACGCTCACCTCCCGGTCCGGTCCGGCCATGGCCACCGGCGGCCGGTCGGTGGTTCTTTTCTCGGCCCTGGCGTACGGACCGCCGTAGGCCCCCATGTCATTGGTCTCACCGCCCAGGGAAGGGGGAAAACTGACATCGTTGAACCTGGTATCCGGATCACCGGCATCGATGGCCGGCGATCCGGGACGGAGGTGAAAATCATGGCCGGCCAGGTCCCTGTACAGGGGGTCGGCGATGATATTCCTGCTGCGACGGTAGCTTTTTTCGTCCTCGTAGCCGTTGAACTGCGGCCTGACGCACCAGAGCAGGGAAGGATCACAGTCGCCGGTCCTGTTGTTGGCAAAGAGCAGGTTGCGGGAATATCCCCTGCCGTAGGCACGGATTCCGGCGTCGACATTGTGGGTGATGATGTTGTTGCGGATATCGGCCTTGCCCTCCGGATCATCGATCACCACCCCGGACTGGCCATTGGCGACCACGGTGTTGTTGACCACCTCGATGGGTGCCAGCACCCCCCTGACCCCGGAGCGGCCGTTGCCGTAGATCAGGTTGTTGTAGACCACCGCCGCAGCGGCCCGGGCATTGATGCCGGAGCGCTTGTTGCCGTGGATAGCATTGTTGCGCACCGTGATCCGTGACAGGGGCAGCTTGGAGCTGCCGATACCGGAATAGCCGTTGTCAGTAATGGTATTGCCGGTGATCTCCAGGGTGGAGCCCTTCTGGGCAAAGACCCCGGCCTGGACATTGGCGGTGATGAGATTGTCGGTGATCCTTGCCGCGGAACCACTGCAGTAAATACCCGATGGTTCGTTTTCCCGGATGATGTTGTTGCGGATCCGCGGCGATGTCTTTTTGCAGTAGATGCCCGACCCTTTGTCCTCGTCATCACCGGTGAGCAGGGAACCGTGGATGATGGTAAAGCCGTCCAGGATGGCGCCGTCGGCTCCCTCCACCACCGGTCCCTTTTCCCGGGCGCCGTCGATGACCGTGACAAAGGTGGTCCGGTCGCGCCGGGAGAAATCGACGTTCCACCCCCCTTCCAGGATCACATCCTTTGCCAGGGCGACATGCTCGAAATAGGTTCCGGCCGCGACCTGCACCGTATCGCCGGGTGCGGCGGCGTCCAGGGCCTTCTGAATGGAAGGGTACTCTGTCGGTACCCTGAGGACTGTGCCGGCCGAGGCGCCGGCCACGGCCAGGAACAGGGGCAGGATGGTGATGAGCAGGAAAGTGGCAGGGGTTCGGTTGATCTTCATGTGTTTACCTGTTGACTCCATTGACAAGCACGACGCCACCGGACTGGCGGCGATGCGGTTATTCGTAAACAACCATCCTCTTCAGGCAATCGGGCTGTTCCTGAAGAGAATCTGTTATCGTCATTCTGCATCACTCTGGGCGCCACCGGATCGCCGGCTGTCCTCTCCCCAGGGTGAAACCGGCCGATCCCAGCCCGCCGCCGGCCCGCCGTAGCCGCCCATATCACTGCGCGAACCATCTCTATCGGTATAAAATGGATCCATGGACCCGGTATCGATACAGGGTGAACCCGGCCGGAGATGGAAATCACCCTGGCCAGGATCGACAAAGAGGGGATCTGCGGTGATATTGCCGTTGATGCCGCGGAACCGCCTGTCCTTCAGGTCGGACGAATTCGGCCGTGACGAAGGGCCGGTCGCCTTGCTCACCAGGTCCCCACCGCTGTTCTGCCAGAGGATGAGATTGGTCAGCCGCACCGAGCCGCCCATCATCAGGATGCCGCCGCCATAGTCGGCCCGGTTAGCGGTCAGGGTATTGTTGGCCAGGGTGGTGGCGGCCCGGTCGCAGGAGATGCCGCCGCCGAAAGCAGCCTGGTTGTCCCAGAGGAACGAATTTGTGATGAACGAGGAATCCCGGTAGGTTGCGATACCGCCACCTGAATTGCCCGCCTCATTGTCCTGCAGCCGGTTGTTGACCATGGTGGCCGAGGAACGAAACGAAAAGATGCCGCCGCCTGCGACCTGCGCCCTGTTCCCAATGATCCGGTTGTTGACCACCAGGGGAGCGGACCGGAGATCGCAGTAGATACCGCCACCGAAAGCGGCCTGGTTGTCCCGGATCACGCAGTCGATGATCACCGGTGCCGAGGACGGGGCGCAGTAGATGCCGCCGCCGTTGTTGCTGACGTTTTCCGGGTCCGTGCCACCGGTGATGGTGAAACCGCGGAGGACCACCCGGCTGCCCCGGGCAAAGGTGATCACCGGCCGTCCCGGCCGGCCGATGATCCTGGTCTGTTCCGGCCCGTCGGAGCTCTTGAGGGTCAGTTTCCTGTTCACAATGGTGAGATTGCCGAAGGAGAGTTTATATTCCCCCGGCGCGACAAGAACCGTGTCACCCTGCCCGGCCCGAACCAGGGCATCGAGGATGGTGGGATAGTCTGCCGGTACCTGCAGGGTCCCGGCGGTGGCAGCGGTGGCAGCGGTCAGCAGCATGGCCAGCAGGACCATGGCGTGACCTGCGGCGGAACGCGGGCAGGCAGGGCGTTGTCTGAACAAAGGGGCGCGCGGCATCACTCTTTCTTCCAGGAGAGGAGATCTATGCCGGCGGTGGTGTTGCGGTAGACATGGTTGCGCCGCAGGGCACCGGCCTCCACGTCCAGCAACCGCATACCCGAGGTCAGGTTGCCGTAGACCTCGTTATCCTCGATGACCACCCGGTGGACATTGTAGAAGCCCAGGCCGGAACGCCGGTTGTTGTAGACCGCGTTGTAGCGGACAATGACCTGGTCCATCTTGGAAAACCGCATGCCCGAAGTAAAGTTGCCATAGACCTGGTTGTTTTCCACCACGGCCCGGATATCGGTCGTGATGCCGCCGATGCCGCGCAGGCCTATGCCGGCCCGCCGGTTGTTGAAGATCACGTTATTCCTGATGACCAGGGGCTGCTCATTGGAGTCAAAGTTGATGGCGCCGATACCGGCGCCGTTGCGGTAGCAGAGGTTGCCCTCGATGAGCGGCCGGCCGAACTCCCTGACACCGATACCGGGAGCGGCCCGCATCCGCGCGGTCTTGCCGGGAAAGTTGTTGCCAAAGATCTCGTTATCGCGGATCACGGCTGCCGAATTGCTGCCATTGGATATGCCGGGACCGGAATTGCCATAGATCACGTTGCCGGCAATGAGGGGCCGGGCCGTGGTATCCAGGGCCGGTCCCATGCCGATGCCCAGGCCGGTGGAGAGCATGCCGCCCCAGCTTTTGTTGCCGGTGAGGATGTTGTTGACCACGGTCGGCGAGCAGCCGCGGATCTCGAGCATGAAGAGATGGACCCCACTGACATACCTGGGCATGTTGCGCAGGGTGAAGCCGTCGAGCCGCATGGGCGCGGTAGTGTCCTTGGGAAAACTGACCAGATAACCCGGCTCGTCGATATCACTGCCGTCGATGATGGTACGCAGGGTCCGGCGCAGGACCTTTTTCATTCCCGGTCCAGCCACCAGGTCATTGCCGCCGTCACCGTCCCAGCTCACCAGGTTGACTCCCTCGCGGATCACCACCCGTTCGTTGTAGACCCCGGGCATGACCACCACGGTATCACCGTAGTTCGCCTCCTCCATGGCCTCGGCGATGGAAAAGTAATCATCAGGGACCAGGAGTTCCTCGGCCGGCAGCATGGCTGGACACAGGAGACAACCAAAGAGCAGGACAAGAGAGCACCACAGAAAGGACGAGACGGAAAACACCCCGTTCCTGCCACGGCAGGCCGGACAGTGACGGTCGTCGGCTGATGCGGGGCCGGCGGCTGATGATGATTTCCGCACGTTCATGGATAAGTCAGTAGCCAGAAGCCTGGGGACCAGGTCAGTATGGTTTCCGGCAGAGCCCCGGTTCCGGTGGCGCTGTGGCCCCGGACCGGCTGCCGGCATTCCATCCATAACCATGAACGATCCCGGGGAGTCAAGACAAATCGTATCCTGAGCCGGTCCGGGGAGAGACAGGAGCCCCGGCATCACAGGAACCGGCCTACCTGTAGGAACCCAGCAACCGCTGTCTCTGTTCCTGCCGCAGGAACTGCCGTTCCTCACCGGTCACGGCCAAGGACTCACCCCTGAACAGGGCCATGAAATAGCCGCAGAGAACACCGGCCGATTCAACCAGGTAGGGTTTGCGGAAGAGACGGTAGAGGCTCCTGGCAAGGAGAAAAGGCACGCTGTAGCCGGTCAGGTAGAGATTGCGGCCGGTGCGGAGCTTGCCTTTCCACAGCCCCTGCCGGGACGACATGATCCGGTAGTGGAGGATCTCAAGATCATCGAAGCGGCGGGTCCGCCATCCCCTGAACCGGGCCCGCAGGAGATCGACGGTGTCCCAGGCATTGCTGAAGGCCAGGCCACCGATCTCCTCGAAGCAGCTGCGCCGGTACATCCTGGCGGCGGCAATGGGGTGGAAGGGCGGGGTTTTTTCCTCAAAGAGCATGCCGCCCGAGAGGCAGAAACAGGTGCCGCCGGCAATACCGAGCCGTCCCTCCTCCCGGAAACGGGCAAGCAGGGACGCGAAGTAATCGGCATCCATGCTGATATCACCGTCGAGCTTGACAAGAAAACGCCAGGTGTCGATCTGGCTGATCCGGCCGTAGCCCGCATAGAAGGCCTCGATGATCCCCCGGCCCACGGCCGTGTACCCCCGATCCTCCAGGTGGACGGGAGTGATCCAGTCGTAGCGCTCGGCCCAGCTGTCGATGATCTCGCCCGTCCTGTCGGAGGAGCCGTCATCGACCATGATCCACTGCCGGGGCAGCACCGTCTGGGCCGTGACCGATCGCAGGGTCTTTTCCAGGAACTGCTCTTCGTTACGAACCGGGGTGATGATGATGTAGGGTTCTGTCTCGGTCAACATCGTGCGTCGCTGGGTTGTTCCGGAGGCCTGCCGTGCGGACACCGGCAGATGTGTTTTCGCATCAGGCCGGGCACCTGTCCCCATGACCATGGGCCTGGAAAACCCAAGCGGGCAGGTACGCAGCCAGCGGTCGTCCTATGAGGCGATGGTACCACAAAATAGCCATTCAGGCATCAGTTTTTTCTCTTGATCTTTTCACAGGTTTCCATTTTTCCCTTGTGCCGCAATCAATTCCGACGAGCACCAGCCGGAAGACCTGAAGGGCATGCTCACAATTTTCTCAAAAAATACTTCTGTACCCTGGAGTCCGTAACGGCCATCGCTATTCCATCTCCTCTGCCCAGGAGACGGAAAAAAATTGACAGGAACGGATTTCCGACTAGATTCAACAGACTACCTTCCGCCCCAGGTACGGCGGCCCTGCGGCCGCCGGAAAAACGTGACCGTTCACCCGAAAGGAGGACAGACATGGCAGACACCTTTCCCCGACGGCTGTTGCTCGGCGCTCTTGTCCCGCTGATCTTTTTCCTCGCCTCCGCGGGCAGCTGCGGCCAGAACAGCCTGCCGGGCGGGCCCGGATTCGACATCAGGGCCTTTCAGCAGCAGAAACAACGCCAGCAGGATCGACTGGGCGGCCTGCCACCGGAAATACTTGCCGCCCAGGGCGATGGCCCCATAGATGTCCCCACCCCTGACGAAGCGGCAAGAGAGGCCATCGCCATTGCCGACCGGGACGCCCGGGCCCTGATCGACCGCACCTTTCACCAGAAGGGCAGGACCCTGGTGGTGCCGGACGCCTACAGCAGCATCCAGGCGGCCATTGACGCGGCCGACGCCGGCGACACTGTGCTGGTCCGTCCGGGCACCTACCATGAGCTCCTGGTCATGAAAGACGGGGTCAGGCTCGCCTCCGACGCCGCCGAAGACGGCGACCGGCTGGTGCCGGTAAAAAACTGCCTGCTCAAACTCCCCCGGCGGACCCTGCGCACCATCATCGACGGCTCCGAAAGCACTCCATCCAGTCGCGGCATGATCGATTTTGCACCGGGCGTGGGCCGGAAGACCATCATTGACGGCTTCACCATCCAGAACCTGCCGCCGCAGAACCACCATATCCCCGGCCACGCCCATGCCCTGAATGTGCGGGGCGCCAGCCCGGTGATCATGAACTGCCTGATCCGTAACAACGGCTCCACCGGTATCGGCAGCCACGTGGTCTACAACGACCAGGAGGCTCCCATGCCCGAGCGGGACTTCCGTGTTGCCAACATCAGCTACCGGACCTCGGCCCTGATCTATCACAACATCCTGCGCGGCAACCTGGGCCTGGGCATCGGCTCCAACCACTTTGCCGAGCCCCTTATCCTGGGCAACGAGATCCTGGCCAACAGCGACGAGGCGCTGGGCGGCATTCCCACCCCGGGTATCGGCAACAAGCACGGCTCCGCCGCCACCATCCTGGGCAACATCGTCCATCACAATCCCGGCGGCGGCATCCTCTGCAAGCAAGGCTCACCCCAGGGAAAATATCCCATCGACCGCAGGCCGCATCCCAGCATCATCAAGAACGTTGTCTATGACAACGGTTCCATCCGCCCCGGTATCAGCGCCTCTGCCTGCGGCAGTATGGAGACCCCGGTCAGGATCGTCGGCAACTCGGTCTTCCGTGCCGGCATGGTGGGCATCGGTGCAAGCGACGGCACAGTGGCCATCATCGACGACAACCTGGTGGTGGGCAGCAGGCAGGTGGGAATCGCCATCAAGGGCGCCACAGTGCTGCACCTCAACCGCAACCGGATCCGGGATACCAGGCAGGGACCGGGCGTCGCCATCGTGGCCGGATCGCGGGTCCTGCAGATGGAAGGCAATATCTCACGGGCCAACATGGGCCCGCGCTTCGTGGCCGAAAACGGAAGCTTTGCCGGGCCCGCGGGCGGGCAGGAATGAACCGGCCATCCCAGCCGTCCGTACAGAAACCATCTGTTGGCGGCACTTACAGACTTACTTTCAATTCCCACGGGTTACTTTCAAAATCGAAACCACGATAGTGGTCCCCTCCCCGTCGCTTACAGCAAAAGAAGATAGGCACCGCCAAGTACCCTGAAGTCGGCCGGAGGTCTGGGAGGAGAGGTACGGGAATAGGTGGAGTGGGTATCCTGGCCCGAGGCCTGCTGCCAGCCGGCAAAATCGGTCACGGACGGTGACCAGCTGTTCCAGGAAAACGGCCTGGAGGTCCCGTCGTGGTACTCGTTGAAGTCGATGGTGTGGCCGTTGGTGGCGCCCGGCTGAACATAGAAGAGATTCTGGCCCGATCCGGCCTGGAAATAGTTGGAGGTGACGGTGCAGTCGGCGGCCGTGGTGCCACTCGGGAAGAACACCATCTGGGCCGTGGCCCAGGAGGTGACGCCATTATAGCGTAGCTGGTTGCCGGTGAGGGTGTGTCCGGCCGAGGAGACAGCGATACCGCCGTTGCTGTTGCCGCTGACCAGGTTGTTCTCGATGCGCAGCGGCTCTGAGCCCTGGTCCACCATGATCCCGGCACTGCGCAGGCGGCTGGAGCCCCCATGGCGGATGGCATTGCCGCGGATCACATTGCCGGTGCCGGAGAAAAGGGTGTAGATACCGGCAGCGTCATAAACCAGCCGGTCGGCTTCCTGGATCGTGTTATTTTCAATAAGATTTCCAGTAACCAGCGAGGGTGCTGACTGTCCACCACCATCCGTGGACAGGCTGATGCCGCCGGAGCCGATACGATCGAAGATGTTGCCGGAGACGATATTGTTCCGGGCGGCAGAGCCCCAGGCATAGATGGTCAGTCCTCCGCCCAGTACGGACTCCACGCGGCTGTTCTCCACCCGGCAGTTGCTCGAGCTGAGCAGCAGGATGGAGGTCTGGTGCGAAAGCAGACCACTGCCGTAGACCTCCACTCCGCTGACCGTCACCCTGGACGAATTGTTGAGCAGGATACCCACACCACCTGCACCGCGAACCCTCAGGGCAGTGAGGGTGAGATCATCGTGTCCTTTCGTGTCAATTCCGGTGACAATGGTACTGGCCTCCACCGCTATGGTATCGGGATCGACATCAGAATAGAGATACAGCGTGTCGCCGTCCCAGGTCCAGTCACCCGGCCGGGTCAGGCTGTCCGTGGTGGTAACGATGGTCGGCCTGCCCAGGGGAGTGGACCATTGCTGTTCCCGGCCGTTGGCATCGAGCTGCCGGACCACCACATCGACGTTGGTGGCAATCCTGTCCCGGTAGCGCGTGATACCCGAAACCGTGTACCGGCCCCTGGCCGTTACCCATAGATTGGTATAAAGGGGTGATTGAATCTGCAGCAGGACAGCACCCGGAGCAAGGGATGGAGGTACAGGTGCATCGAACCTCAGGGTGGTGATCTCGGCCATGGGCTCGCCCTTGTAGAACAGGACCCCGGGCCGCGACGGCCAGGACATGGAATAGATGTTGCCACCCAGCGACACCCAGCCGGTCACCGGCACGGTGGCATCAATCACCGGCAGGTCACCGCTGCCGTATGCCCCGATTGCCAGGTTGGAGGCAGGGACCTGCAAGCCCTGATGCCAGACCTCACCCCGCTTGAACAGGATCTGATCTCCGGCAGCGAAACTGGAGGTATTGACCCTGGAAACGGTCTTCCAGGCCGTAGATTCGCTCAGACCGTCATAACTGTCATCGCCGCTGCCGGCATCCACATAGTAGACAGCAGCGACTGCCGGAAGTGTCCAGAAAAAGGACACCAAGACCAGCAATACCCACAGACCGGCCCACCTCTCCCGGCCCCTGGTGGCTGTCCATCTTCCTGTTTCCGTCATAACCTCCATCCTGTCATACATGACTGACCTCTTCCCACCCGCGATTCCCTCCGGCCTCCTGTCGCCCGGTGCCGACCAGAAGCCGTTCCTGCGTAAGCGCTCACAGGAACCGCATCTTTGCACGGTCGTGCCTGCCCGCATAGGTAGGCTATCGGAGTCTCCCTACGGTCGCTTACCTGCGCTCAGGCACGCCTGCACAAATCTGCGGCCCCTGAGAGCGCTTACACCACTGTGCCCGGAAAAACCGATGGTCAGTCATCCCGTGAGGGGTTACGTTCCTGCTCATAGGAGTCGCCCAGCAGCTGGAATATTCCCTGCACCATATCCGGTCACGGTCCAGCGGGTGGCCCGCATGGATACCGGGAAAAAACCGGCAAGAGGTTATTGCGGTGCCGCAGATGCTTGCAGCCGCCCTGGACCACAGGCCCCTCCACTCACAGTATATCGCATCCTGGATCATCGGAAAAGTATTGGCTCACAAGGCATCCGGCCGTTTTCCTGAAAAATGCAACAATCGTGCAAGGAACAGGGGGACCCACAAAAAAAGGGCCGGTTCCGCGGCAGGGCTGCGGAACCGGCCCGATCGGGGCCTCTGTTCGCCTTGAACTTACTTGTTTCTGTTCACAGGCAGGTTATGCGGATCCTTGTGGCACTCGAGACACTTGGGGAACCGCTTGTGCAGGGCCTTGCCGTGCGGCAGGCCGTGGCACTGCTGGCACTTGGGAATCTGGCCGTGCTTGACATGGCAGGTGGCGCAGTGGAGTTCACTGTGCTTGGTGTGATTGGTCTGCAGGTTGGAATAGATCTGGGTATGACAGGAGCCACAGACATTGCTGGGCGTGTCCTCCGGATACTTCTTTATCCTCTTGGCCGAGTGCGGCGAATGACAGACCAGGCAATCCTTGTACGCCTGCCCCTCCACGTGGGGCTCATGGCAGTCGAGACAGCTCGGGATATAGCCGTGCTTGTCGGCATGGCAGCCCTGGCAGTTGACCTCGACGTTGTGCTTGGTCGGGTACTTGGCAAACTCGGTGCCTTCACTGGAATGACAGACCGCGCAGGAGACCACGGGCTTGCCGTCCTTGCCCTTGATCTTCTTCTCCACCTGGGAGAAGGCGATGGTCCGCGGTGAATGCGGGTTCTGGTGACACTCCATGCAGTTGGGGAAGGCCTCGCCATGTTTCAACCCGTGACACCGGGTACACTTGGGCATGATGCGTTCATAGTTCTTCTTGCGCGGATTGTAGACATGGAACTGGGTGTGGCACTTCTTGCAGTCGAACCTATGCTTGGTCTTGCTCTTTTTCAGATCGGTGAACTGGTTGACATGGCAGTGGCCGCAGTCCACGGGTTTCAGCGGCGGAGGTGTCACCTCGTACAGTGCGGCACCCGCGGCCTGGGGCGCCGCTTTTTTTTCAGTGGCCGCGTTGGCGCCTTCCGTGGTCCCACCGCGGGCAGCGGCTACCGTCTTGCCGCTGGTGCTCTCGGTCTTCTTGTCCCCGGCCTGCTGGCTTGCACAGGCTGCCAGCAGGAAGGTGGTGGCCAGCACCGCCATGACCGCCATTCCTTTCAACTTGATCTTCATCTCTGTTTCCCCTCCTTTTCCCGTTATTTGGTTAAATTATGCGGATCGACGTGGCAATCCAGGCATCCCTTGAAGTTCTTGATCATGGCCTCGGGATGGGGCACTCCATGGCAATCCTGACAGGCGGGAATATTGCCGTGGGTGTTCTTGTGACAGTAGACGCACTGGAGCTTGGCATGCTTGTAGTGCCCCGACTCCAGCAGTTTGCGGATATCGCCGTGACAGGCGCCGCAGTCCCTGTTGGGGATATCGGGTCCATAGGCGACGTTGAGCGGCTGATGCACCCGGTGGCAGGAGACGCAGTCCTCGAACTTCTGGCCCTGGCGATGCGGTTCATGGCACTTCAGGCAGCTCGGGATGTAGCCATGCCTGGTATGGCAGAAGGAGCAGTCCACGTTGGCATGGGCGCTGGGGTTCTGGTCGATCTCCTGCACCTGCTCGGAATGACAGGTATTGCAGACCGGCTTGACACTCTCGTTCTCAGGAAAGGTTATCTTCAGGGGCGTATGGGGATTGCGGTGGCATCCCAGGCAGTTCTTGACCTCGAAATGGGGCTCTCCCTCGTGACACTTGGAGCACTCGGGAATCATCTGGTCCAGCGGCGTGGACGGCGGATGTCCGGCATCGTGACAGTCGAGACATGTTACTTCGGTCTTGTGTTTGGTGCCATCCTTCTGGTTCTGGTGCACGACCTTGGGGTGGCATTTCACACAGTCACTGACCTGCAACTGCGGGTCAGGAGCCTGCTCCGCGGCGCCGACGACTCCCCAGGGAGCCAGCAGGCCGATGGCCAGCGACAGGGCCGCGGCAAAGACAAACTTTTTCATAACATATCCCTCCATCTCTCTTGAAAATGTTGCGGAACTGTCCCGGGTCACTCCTTTCCATCACCCCGAAACATGGTTTCTCCCTGCTGGATACCAGCCATCTGCCATATCCGGTCACAGGGCTCCCGACCCTGTGCTTTGGTGATCTCCGGACTATGCAGCAGGTCCAGGTGCGGCATGCCACGGTGCGCTGGCGGGCATCCGCACCCCTCCCGGCGGGTAAAAGTATCGGCCTTTTCAGGTGGTTGCCGATGGCGGTGGACAATTACCCCGGCGGGGCCGGAAAAACTCCCCTCACTGGCCCGGGCTTCAGGTTCCACCTGCGGACGCCACAAAAATATTCTCTATTCAAAACCACCAGTTCCTCAAAGTCAAGAGGCGTTTGCCCCCTGTTTTCTCATTTTCCCGTGAAATCCGCCCGAATCGGTCTGTTTTTTCCCGTCCGCAGGCCGGAAAAAAATGAGCTGACACTCACCCGCGGCCGCTGCCGTCCTTCTTTACGATTTTTCCCCGGTTCGCCGGGCTACGATCCAGTCAGTTTCCTGCTTGACAGCGAATATTAACAATTATATATTTCGATGTTATTCTCCCATGTAGTTGCCGATGGTGGTGAACTGTTACGCCGGCGGAAATCAAGCCTGGCTTCTGTCGCCTGGCGCTGATGTACCGATAACCGGCCGGACCGGCCTGACCGGTCGCGGCCTCAACGACATGCTCCCCGGCTCGCCATGGAACCGGACCAGTTGTCAAAGCGAACAAAGGATATTTCCAGATGAGTAAAATGACAGGTGCGCAGGCGATCGTCAAATGCCTGCAGGAAGAAGGTGTCAACACGATTTTCGGTTTTCCGGGCGGTGCGGTCATTGATCTTTATGACGAACTGCTCGACTCGGACATCAAACACGTACTCGTCCGTCACGAACAGGGTGCGGTCCATGCCGCCGACGGCTATGCCCGGGCCACGGGCAAGACCGGGGTGGCGCTGCTGACCTCGGGGCCGGGGGCCACCAACGGTGTGACCGGCATTGCCACCGCCTACATGGACTCCATTCCCGTGGTTGTCTTCACCGGCCAGGTCCCCAGGGCCCTGATCGGCAACGATGCCTTCCAGGAGGTGGATATCGTCGGCATCACCCGCCCCTGCACCAAGCACAACTACCTGGTCAGTGACCCCGACGAACTGGTGCCCATCATCCGCGAGGCATTCTATATCGCGTCCTCGGGCCGCCCTGGACCGGTCCTCATCGATCTGCCCAAGGACGTGGTGGCCGCCACCATCAAATTTCCGGAAAAGAAGAAGGTCCGGATGCAGACCTACCAGCCCAACTATGAGCCCCATCCCGGCCAGGTGGACAAGGCCTGCCGCGCCATTGCCAGGGCCAAACGACCGGTGCTCTACATCGGTGGCGGGGTCATCCTTTCCGACGCCAGCAAGGAGATGACCGAGCTGGCGGAAAAGATCACTGTCCCTGTCACCATGACCCTCATGGGCCTGGGCGGTTTTCCCGGCACCAGTCCCCTGTCCATGGGCATGCTCGGCATGCACGGCAGCTATGCCTCCAACATGGCGGTGGCCAAGAGCGACCTGCTCATCGCGGTGGGTGCCCGCTTTGACGACCGGATCACCGGCCGCCTCGATGCCTTCGCCCCCCACGCCAAGATCATCCATATCGACATCGACCCCACCTCCATCTCCAAGAACGTGGAGGTCGATATCCCCATTGTCGCGGACTGCAAACTCGCCCTGCGCGCCATGAACAAATGGTTCGACGACTCGCCGGACTTCGATGCCGCAGCCTTTGCCGAAAAACATCAGCCATGGCTTGAACAGATAAAGGAATGGAACGAAAAACATCCCCTCACCTACCAGGAAGAGGGTGACATCATCAAGCCCCAGTACGTGATCGAGAAGCTCAATGAACTGACCGGCGGCGACGCCATCATCACCACCGAGGTCGGCCAGAACCAGATGTGGACGGCCCAGTTCTACAAGTTCAACAAACCGCGGCACCTGATCACCTCCGGTGGGCTGGGGACCATGGGCTACGGCCTGCCCGCCGCCATCGGCGCCAAGCTCGCCTTTCCCGATGCCATGGTCATCGACGTCGCCGGTGACGGTTCCATCCAGATGAACATCCAGGAGCTGGCCACGGCCAAGCAGTATGGCGCCAACGTCAAGGTGGTGATCCTCAACAACAACTACCTGGGCATGGTCCGCCAGTGGCAGGAACTCTTCTACAACCGCCGCTACTCCGCCACCGTCATGGAGGTGACGCCGGACTTCGTCGAACTGGCCAAGGCCTATGGCGCCGCCGGCCTGCGTGCCAGGACCAAGGACGAGGTGGAGGCGGTGCTCAGGGAGGGCCTGGCCACCGACAACGTGGTCATCATGGACTTTGCCATCAGCAGGGAGGAAGGAGTCTTTCCCATGGTCCCGGCCGGCAAGGCAACCACCGAGATGCTGCTGGTCTGATACGCGGACAGGTCTCCGCAGGCGGCCAATACGCCGGCAACAGTCCAACCGCCTGCAGCAGTGATGTCCACAGGATCGAAAACAAGTCTCTACAGGATCGAGCAATGAAACATACTCTCTCTGTCTTACTCCAGAACAAACCCGGTGCCCTTTCCCGGGTCACCGGCCTCTTCAGCGGCCGCGGATTCAATATCGAAAGCCTCTGCGTGGCTGAGACCCTGGACCCCAAGGTCTCCTGCCTGACCCTGGTCACCCATGGCGATGAGGCCATCATCGAACAGATCACCAAGCAGCTCCACAAGCTCATCGACGTCATCAAGGTCAGCGACGTGAGCGAGGGTGAGTTCGTCGAACGGGAGATGGTGCTGATCCGGGTCAAGGCCGAGGCGGCCACCAGGGCCGAGGTGCTGCGCGTCATCGACATCTTCCGTGGCAAGGTGGTGGACGTGAGCCCCACCACCTATGCCGTTGAGGTGACCGGGCCCGAGTCCAAGATCAAGGCGGTCATCGATATTCTCCGTCCCATCGGCATCAAGGAGATCGTCCGGACAGGCACCATTGCCATGGCACGGGCACCGAAAAAATAGCCTTCCCGCAAGGGTGTGCACGAACCCGGGCCACGGCCGCAGGCTGTGCCCTTTTTCATGTCCCCCGGTCCCGGCCGGCCTGTAAAAGTTCAGCAGCACGCCATCCGGAGCCTGGGCCCGCCTGCTTACGTTCGCGGCTGCCCGCAGAGCTGGTCCATGGCCGGTCAGCCGCAATCAGGCACACCTGACGCACGGCTGAAGTTTTACAAGAATTCATGTCATGATGGACCCGTAAAAAGTCCATCACACTTTAAAGATGGCTCAGCATAAACGTTCGGGATACAAGGCGTAGCGGTGTCGGCCAGACGGAGGCGTACCTGGCGTACGTCGGGCATTGGCCGCAGCCGCTGCAACGCAGTGGATCGGACTTTTTGCGACGCCATCATGTCATTCAAGATGGTTGCCGATAGCGGTGAACTGTTCGCTTCCACCAGGTCACCCCGCCAGGCCAAATATCCATGAAAATCCCCGAGATCTCCATCGCCCGGGAAGGGTATCCCTTTATCCTGTTCAGCGGTTTCGCCACCCTGATCCTTGCCCTGCTCTCCATGGGGAGCGCCGCCCTGGCCGGCCTGGCCGTGACCTGGTTCATCACCTGGTTTTTCCGCGACCCGGCCCGGATCATTCCCGACGAGGCCGATGTCCTGGTGGCCCCGGCCGACGGCAAGATCATCCGCATCGAGGAGATCGACGATGCCCTGTTCACCCGGGGCCGTGCTGTCAAGATCTCCATCTTCATGAATATCTTCAACGTCCACGTCAACCGAATTCCCAGAACAGGCCGGGTGGAGCGTGTCCGTCTCAGGCCGGGACGGTTCTATGCCGCAGACAGTGACAAGGCCGTGCTCCACAACGAACACTGCGCCCTGCTCATCCGGACCGACGGGGAGCATGTCTATGGCGTGGTCCAGGTCGCCGGTCTCATCGCCCGCCGCATCGTCTGCCGGGCCGAGAAGGGAGACCGGGTCACCACCGGCAGCAGGTACGGCATGATCCGTTTCGGCTCCCGCGTCGATCTCTACCTGCCGCCGGCGGCGGAACTCCGCGTCAGCTCCGGTGACAAGGTCCGGGCCGGAGAGACCATACTCGCCCTTCTCCCCTGAGAACGGTGGTCGCGCCTCACCACCACGATGTTCCCGCCGGCAGGATCGCCCCTCGCCGCGAATTTCCCCGAAATAGCGCCACAATGCAGGTATTTGTTTGCAACGAAGCAGCAGAATGATGTATCATGATCTTATCTTGAGTCTCCCTGGTCACGGGCCTTTGCCCGATGATCGGTTCCGTCACCCGCGCCACCTGCACCACGGGCGCGCCATTCCCCGGAGAACGACGTAATGGCAGTACCGCAATCCAACCGTTTCTATCCCCTGCCCTGCATGCTGACCTGTGCCAGCCTGTTCAGCGGTTTCTATTCCATTGTCGCCTCCATCAACGGCCATTTCTTCGCCGCCGCGGTGGCCATCCTCGTGGCCGCGGTGTTCGACGGTCTGGACGGACGCGTCGCCAGGATGACCGGCTCCACCTCCCGCTTCGGCATGGAGCTGGACTCGCTCTGTGACCTGGTCTCCTTCGGCGTGGCCCCGGCCATTCTTGCCTACCTCTGGGCCCTCACCCCCTATGGCCGTTACGGCTGGCTGGCCGCCTTTCTCTATGTGGCGACCACGGCCCTTCGCCTGGCCCGTTTCAACTCCCAGAGCGAAGAGACGCCCGGGCATGACTTTGTCGGCCTGCCCTGCCCCGCCGCCGCCGGCATGATCGCCACCACGGTGATGTTTTCCCGTTTCCTCGGCGCCACCGGCACGGTCAGGCACCTCTCCATCCTGCTGCTGGTCTACATCATCTCCTACCTGATGGTCTCCACCCACCGCTACCTGAGCTTCAAGCAGACCAACATCACCAGGGAAAAGAAATTTCAGGTCATGGTGGGCATGGTCCTGCTGCTCATCCTGCTCGCCACCGAGCCGCCGGTCACCCTGTTCGTTGTCTCCCTGCTCTACATGGTCTCCGGACCGGCGCTGGCGCTGCATGCCCTGGTGACCAGACGACGGAAGGAAAAAAACCTGGCCGAGGAAGAATCCCCCCTCTCCTGAACAAAGGCCCCCGGGAACCGGGATCGAATCTCCGGGAAAACACCTCAACAGTATCCCATGCGCATAACCGGCGGCAGGGCCCGCGGCCATCGACTGACGCTCCCCGGCCGGGCGGCCGGCGGTATCAGGCCCACCAGTGACAGGGTGCGCGAGGCCCTGTTCAGTATTCTCGGGGCACGGGTTGCCGACAGCATGGTGCTCGACCTCTTTGCCGGTACCGGCGCCCTGGGCATGGAGGCCATCAGCCGCGGTGCGCGCCATGCCGTCTTTGTCGATCGTTCACCCGCCGCCCTGGAGGTCATACGCACCAATCTCGGCCGCTGTTTTCCCGACCCCCCGGCATCACTCCTCCGTCTCGATCTCGCCAGGCGCGGGGCACTTGCCAGGCTGACGGCCTGGATGCCCGCCGGCGTGCGTTTCGACCTCGTGTTTCTTGATCCGCCCTACAAAAAAAATCTGGCGCAACAGGCCCTGGAGATGGTAGATAAGGCCGGGATTCTTTCACCCGGCGCCCTGGTGGTCGCCGAGGAGGAACGAAACCAGAAACTGCCTCCGGCCACCCGCCGTCTGCAGCTCGTCGACCAACGGCGGTACGGCGGCACCGGGCTCTGGATCTACCAATATACCTGAACCATGTCCGCCACAAAAAACATCACCACGCCTCACCCCGGGCCTTCCATTGCCGTCTACCCCGGGACCTTTGATCCCATCACCAACGGCCACATCGATATCATCAAGCGGGCCCTGCGCCTTTTCGACCAGGTGATCATCGCCATTGCCATCAATCCAAAGAAGAAGCCGCTGTTCAGTCTGGATGAACGTATCGCCATGATCAGGCGCTGCTTCGGAGCCGCCAGCGACGACCGCATCCAGGTGGACTGCACCAGCGGCCTCATCGTCGACTATGCCGTGGAACAGGGGGCATGCACCATTATCCGCGGCCTGCGGGCGGTCTCCGACTTTGACTACGAATTCCAGCTTGCCCTGATGAACCGGAAACTGCAGCGGCGGGTCGAGACCCTGTTCCTGATGACCGGCCTGCGCTGGATCTATATCAGCTCCAGCATCATCAAGGACGCGGCCAAGCACAACGGCGATATCTCCGGCCTGGTACCGGCCCATGTGCAGGAGGCGCTCCGGGAAAAATATCGCCATACAGATCCCGGCCAATAGGCCGCACACATCCCAGCCGCTCCGTTGCCATGCCTCCTGCCAACCGTTCCTCAGCCGCCGATCCCCAGCGCCGCCAGATCCTGGTCTCCTGGCTGCGCTGGGGTGGCGCCCTCCTGGCCGGTTGCCTGGCCTGGCCCCTGACCCGGTTCATCGGTTTTCAGACCAGGCCCAAGCCCCGGTACGTCACCGTGACCGCTCCCCTGCCCCTTTCCGGATATCACGCGGAACGGGACTTCTTTCTCTTCCTCACCGCGCACGGCCCGCGGGCCGTGTCCAGGAAGTGTACCCACCTGGGCTGCCGGGTCAACTACCTGGAAGACAGGAAGATCATCGAATGTCCCTGCCACCAGAGCCGGTTCACCCCCGCCGGCAGGCGCATCTCGGGGCCGGCAAAGAGGAACCTGCCCACCTATCCCGTGGAAACCAGGACCGATGACAGGGGCAGGATCCGCGATTACGTGGTGACCCTGTGAAGACGACAGGAGGCCGAAAGCTCACCGCCCTGCCGGCCCGGCTCCTCCTGGCCAACCGGTGGGGCGCCCAGGCGCTGATCTGCCTGCAGGTCTCTGTCCTGTCGGGCATCCTGCTCGCCCTGCAGTATGACGTGGCCGAACCCTATTACTCCACCGCCACCATCGAGCTCGTCATCCCCTATGGCTCGTTCTGGCGGGCCCTGCACTACTATTCCAGCCAGGGATTCCTGCTGCTGCTCTTCTGCCACCTGGCGGTGATCCTCTGGAAGAACGACCACAGCCTCAGCCGGTCGGCCTGGGTGCGGCTGACCGCCACGGTGCCGGTGACCCTGCTCCTGATGTTCACCGGCTACGTGCTGCGCGGCGACGCCACCGGCGAGGCCGCCGGCGCCATTGCCGAGCAGATCGCCCACTCCATCCCCCTGGCCGGGGACCTGCTCAACCAGTTGCTCTTCGACGTCTCGGCCAGTGGCGCCCGCCGGATCTATGCCAACCACCTGGCCGGCCTGATGGCCCTGGGCGGGTTCTGCGCCTGGCCGCACCTGCGGCGCTACACGACCCGCTGGCAGGATCACCTCCTGCTGCTCCTGCTGCTGCCTGCCCTCTCGATCCTGGTGGCCGCCCCCATGGAGCCGGATCATATCGGCCTGCTCCACATCGCCGGTCCCTGGTTCTTCCTCGGTCTGCAGGAACTGCTGCGCTATCTTCCCGTCTTCTGGGCCGGGGTCGCTGCACCGGCCGCCATCATCATCGCCCTTCTCGCCCTGCCCGACGAAGAACAGCGGCGCCGGAGATGGCTGCTCTTCATCTGCGCCTGGCTTGTCGGCTACGCCATCCTGAGCTGGATCAGTTACCTGAGAATCTGAAGGAGCTGGTCCAGGCGGTCGATCACCATGTCGGGCCTGGTTGCCGCCACCAGCGCATTGTCCTTGCGCAACCGCAGTGAGCGGGCATCGCCGGCAAAGAGGACCGTCCGCCAGCCCACCTGCGCTGCCGGCCAGATATCCTTGAGCATGTCGTTGCCCACATAGACAACGCCTGCCGACGCAATACCCCGCCTGTTGAGACGCTCGTTCAGGCGGCGGAACAGGGATGGAGCGGGCTTGCCCTCCATCTCGCGAAAGGAAAAGAGGCACAGCCCGGGGTCAAACCCCAGCGATCGGGGATCCTTGCCGAAAAAGGCCTCAAAGAGTAAAGGGGTATAGAACTGGGCATTGGAGAGGATACCCAGGGGCAGGCCACGCTCGTGCAGGGCAGGGAGAAGTTCTGCCAGGCCGGGCATGGGCCAGACCGGGTTGGTCCGGCATTCGTAGGAGATGCTCAGCAGCCGCAGGGAACGCCCCGGACCTGGCGGCGCCATGCCAAGGCGAGCCAGGACCCGGCGCCAGATCTCGAGGATGTCCACCTCCGGGTACTCGATACCCTCTTCCCGCCGAACCCTGTGCCAGGCGGCGATCTCTCGGCGCAACAGCCGCACGGCCTCGTCCGCCGCCTGCGGGTCCTGCTCCTGCCAGCCGCCGTCGGCAAGGGCCCGACGGAAGGCACGCGCATCGTCTGCTGCCGCATCCACCCCCACGTCGCCGGCTGCCGAGGCCAGCAGGGTGCCATAGATGTCAAAGACGAGCGCCTCGGCCCGCAGCGGTGCAAACCGGGTCGGGTAGCCGGTGGGCAGCGGCCGGACCGGGCCAGTCAGCTCCCTGATCAGGGCGATCTCGTCCCGGATGGTGACGCCCATCTCAATCCACCCGCAGGAGCATCAGCCGTTCCGGGGCGAGAAAATGATCGAGCAGGATCTCGCCGTCCAGGAAGGAGAGGGGTGTGGCCCTGGAGGCGGCCACCCGGCCATAGAGGCGAGACAGCCGCTCCCCGTAGCCCGCAAGACTGTACTTCTCCTCCAGCAGCCTGCGGTTGACCTCCACGGCCCGGTCACATTCTTTCGGGTCGGGCAGGGTCGAGGGGCGCAGCCCGTGTGCCTGGCCAGGGTCACGGACCAGACGTCGCAGGACGATCTCCTGCATCTCCTCGTCCAGCCGTCCGAAATCGACATGCCCGTCCCTGATCCAGGCGGCCAGGATCCGATCCAGGCAGTCTTTCCCCGGGCTCCTGCCATAGGCCTCCAGGACCTGCTCCTGACCGGCCGCGGCCCGGTCGGCGATCCTGCCCAGGCCCAGCCAGGAGACCGGCACGTCGAGGCGCTGGTACAGCCAGGGCAAGCGGATGCCATCACGGTGGAAATCAGCCGTGATCTCGGGGAGGTCCCGACCGCAGACCGGTCGGCCCACCAGCCACGGCTCAAGAAAGGCCAGACCGAACCCTTCGGCGATACTGGTGGTGACCAGGCTCCGGGCCCGGCCGAGCAGCTCCTCGAAACTGCAGCCGCAGCGGCCGGCGAGCTCGAACTCCACCGGCAGGTCGAGTTCGGCGGCGAGCCGTTTCCACATCTCGTAGCGGGGCCGTTCCCGTGGATTTTCCGGTCCCAGGGTGGTGGCGAAACGATGCCCCTCACCGGCCACCGCAGCCCAGAGCAGGAACTCGCCGATGTTCTTGCGGCGGATGGCGCGGGTGGGATAAAGCCACAGGATCCTGCCACTCTGGTCCGCCGCCGGCGTGCCGGCATGGCGGTTGAGCCGGACCGGATTGGGCAGAAGATGGAGACAGTCGCGGGCGGCACCGGCATCACCAAGGAAGGCATGATCCCGGCCATTGAGCACACCGTAGTGGACATGGCCGCCCACGGGATAGAGCAGACGCGACATCTCCCGCTTGCTGCCGCGGGCCATCTTTTCCAGCATCAGGTGGTAGTTGGCCGGACGGCCGTCTTCGGCAAAGTCATGGATATGGAGGAGCAGGCGCGCTCCCCGGCCGGCAAGATCGACAAGGGCCCCGGGCAGGGCCAGGTTCTTGCCCAGGCTGTGGTTGTGCACATGCCAGAGATCGGGGGGGCCACCCAGGGCCTCCCGGGCCGAGCTCTCCATCTGCCGGAGAAGTTCCTCCGGCGGCACCGGCGGCCGCGCCGCCTCGTACTGCAGGCCGGGAATGACCCGCCAGTCCGAAGGCCAGCAGGCCGATGGCGCCTGGCCGGTGAGGACGACGATCCTGGTGTCCCGGCGGGCAAGGGCGTTGATGGTATGCTCGATGATCCTGGTCACGCCACCCGGCTGCAGGTGGTAGTGCACAATGGCAACACGCATGGCATCCATAAAAGTCAGTGCGGGGATGGTTTACTGTCAGGAAGAAACAGCAGTGAAATGTCACCGGAAGAGGAGCCGGCCTAGCTCCCGTCAAGGCCGAATTTCTGCCGGTATTCCGGGACCTCGATCATGGGCGGGCGTTCCTCCTCGTAAATCTCGTGGATGACCTGTTCGTATCGGTTCTCCTTGGCCAGGAACTGGCGGAGATTGCCGGTCAGCTCAGGAAGATCGCTGATAATGCCGCGCGCCCTGAGCCGTTTGAAGAAGGCCCGCATGATGCCGAAGGCCATCTTGCCCAGGTCCTGAGTCTCCTGGTGGCGGTGGATCCGCTGGTCGAGATCGGTCTGGGCAAAGGCCTCCAGGCCGTAGTCGGAATAGACATCGATGAGATGGGAGGTCTCGACCCCGTAGCCCACCGGAAAGGAGAGCCGCTCGAGGATCTCCCTGCGCACGGCATACTCGCCGGAGAGCGGCTGGATGATGGCGGTGAGCTCGGGAAAGAACAGGGAGAAGAGCGGCCGCACCAGGATCTCGGTCACACGCCCTCCGCCCGAGGGCCTGATCTTGTCGGACAGGGCCAGGGGCCGGTCATAGAAGGCCTTGACGTACCTGATCCCGGGCCGGTAGATGAGCGGGGCCACGAGGCCATAGACGAAGCGGGGATGGATGTTCTTGATGTCCGCATCCACATAGACGATGATATCGCCCTTGAGCTGGTAGATGGCCTTCCACAGGTTCTCGCCCTTGCCGCGCTTGAACCCCATGGCGGGCAGGATGTCAGCCGAGTTGTAGACATCGGCGCCAAAGGCGGCGGCCACCTCCAGGGTCCGGTCGGTGGAGCCGGAGTCGATGACCGCGATCTCGTCCAGCAGGGCGTAGCGGTCCATGAGCTCGGATTTGAACAGCACCACCTCCTTGCCGATGGTCTTCTCCTCGTTGAGTGTTGGAATACACAGCGAGATGGTGAGCCCCCGCCGCTCCTTCTCCCGGATCAGCCGCAGGAGATCCCAGAACTGTCCGTGGTGGAAGGTATTGGACTGGAGCCAGTTATCAATGTTCAGCACGACAGCCTCCGTCAATGGTGAGCAGGATTCCGATGAGCTGTGCCACGCCGGTGAGGATGGGGTCGATCTCCACCGACTCGTCGGGATAATTCACATTGTCGGCATTGGTCAGGCCGATACACACCGCCGGCACCTCCTGCTCCACATAGCCGGAGATCACCGGTGAATAGATGGTGTCCCAGGGCTGGATATCCAGCGCCGACATCACCCTGCGGGTGCGCACCACCAGGGGATGGTTGGAGTCAAGTCCGCCGGAGCGGGTCCTGGCGATGACCTCCAGGTGGGCCGATACACCGGCCTGCTGGCCCATGTCATCGAGGATGGCATCGACCTGTTCGATCAGGTCCACCAGCACCTGGTCGGAATCGCTGCGGAGCTGGAACTTGAGCTGCGCATTGCGCGCCGGCACCTTGTAGGACGAACCGCCGCTGATACTGCCCAGGACCAGGGCCGTGTGGCTCTGACTCGGCAGGACCAGCGTGTGGAGGCGGTTGACGACCTGGTTGATGACATCAACCGCCGAGAGCTGGCTGTAGCGGCGATCCACATGGCAGGAGACCACGCTGCCCAGGGAGGCCACCGAACGGAAATGGAGCCTGCCCAGGGAGGCCCCCTCCAGCGAGATGCCGGCATACAGCGGCCGCTTGCTGTTGGCAAGAAAGAAGCGCAGCCCCTCCTGGTTGCCCTGTTCCAGGCTGCGGGTGGCGCCCATGAGGATCAGATCGCTGGCCAGGGTGATGTTCAGCCGCTCCAGCAGGGTGGGCAGGGTGGCCAGCACGGCCAGGCCCAGGGAATCGTCGGCCACCCCGGGTCCGCGGACCATGCCGTGACTCACCATGAAGGTGTGGTCCACGCTGTCGGCAAACGGGGTGTCGGCATGGGCGGTGACCAGAATGGCCCGCTCGCCCGTGCTGCCGGGCAGGATCGCCACGCCATTGCCCAGTTCGTCGGTGGAGCAGTTCTGGAGACCGCACTCGGTGAACCGCTGCTCGAGAAAGGCGATGCGCCGCCTCTCGCCAAAGGTGGGCGCCGGAATCTCGCCGATCATCACCAGGTTGGCCAGGAGCAACTCCCGGAAAGGCTCCAGTTCCGCCGGTAACCGCCGGATCCGGTAGAGAATCTGCTCCAGCTCCTTGTCAACCATGGTGCGCCTGCGCCTCCATCCTGTGTGGTCTATGTGGTTCTGCCATAATCATCCTCCAGCCGTTCGATATCATCCTCACCAAAGTACTCTCCGAGCTGCACCTCGATGAAGACCAGCTCCTCCGGTCCGTCGTTCCGGACCCGGTGCACGTCACCCCGGCCGATATCCACGGACTGGCCGGCATCAAGCTCGATACGCTCGTCGTTGCGGGTGACCATGGCCCGGCCGCTGATCACGTACCAGTGCTCCTGGCGATAGCGGTGCCGCTGCAGGGACAACCGCCGGCCGGGACTGACGTTGATCCGTTTCACCTTATGGTCTTTCTCGTCGGCCAGGATGGTGAAACTTCCCCATGGCCGGTGTTCGGTTACCTGAACATACTCGCTGCGGGTGATCTGTGCCATCTCTTCTCCGGAATTTGTGTAAGCGGTCACAGGTGCCGCACGGAGTCTTCGCTTACCTCTTCGCACGGTCGCTCCTGTCCGCATAGTAGGCTATAGCGGTCAGGAGCGACTGCACGAACCTGCGGCACCTGAAACCGCGTACAAAAAACGAGGTTGATAAATCGTGATGGACTCGTAAAAAGTCCATCACACTCTAGAGATGGCTAAGCATAAAAGTTCGATATACAAGGCGTAGCGGTGTCGGCCAAGCGGAGGCGTACATGGAGTACGTCGAGCATTGGCCGTACCCGCT
>Ga0256840_1001229_pt1 | contig 24632 bp, 31 predicted proteins | sample 355202metaG_FD_185969 | JGI IMG/M metagenome (GOLD analysis project Ga0256840, IMG submission 185969) | Hydrothermal vent microbial communities from Mid Atlantic Ridge, Atlantic Ocean - 355-202 | ecosystem: Environmental > Aquatic > Marine > Hydrothermal vents | place: Atlantic Ocean: Mid...
TCTCTACGTGGGCTTTGAATATCTTTCGGATAGTTCCTTCTGTACATCCTATTTCTTCTGCTAAGTGAGTGAATGGACGTTGTAGGGATTTCTCCTCGATGTGTTTTACTAATCTGCCTGTCATGGAATGTTTAGGGTGTATCTCTGGAAGTACTTCATTAAAGGATTTTTTGCAGTCTTTACAGAAGTACCTTTGTGCATGGATAGTTAAACCTACTCTTTTGGCACGGATTGGAATGTCGAAATAGAAGTTTTTTAACTTATCTTTTTTTCGGATATTTAGAGAATTACAATGAGTACATGCGACATCTTTTTCAAGACTCTCAAGATGGAAAAAGATGTCATTATCTGTTTCCTCTTGTTTAAGTATCTTGTAGGGCAGGTTTAGGGGCATTATTTATTCTCTAATACTGTCTTGACTTCGTTTTGCATCATTGGCACAGTTGTTTTAAACATGATTTTCATCAACACAATAAGGGCTATACCTATTAATATAGTTCGTATTATTTGTTTCATTTCAAATTTTCGATAGATTGAGAGACAATATGAGGGCGGACTGTTCCACCAGATGTTGTGAAAATATGATTTACATTTTCATAATCATCATATGCCTTACCATACAAATCTATCCATATTTCATTTTTCATAAAAGCAATAACAGTTTCAATATCTTTCATATTCCTCATAGGGTTATAGGCTGTTGCCATTCTAAACTTATCAACCACGTCTCTTAATAAAAGAACATCAAGATTTTCCCTATTTGTCATAATATCTGCATAAAGATATATCATGAATTCTAGCTTGTCTGTATAGTCCATTTTCCAATTATAATCATCTTCATTATACACTAAACCACCATCATACTTAAAGATTTTAATATCTTCTGCACCTATATTATCAAGTGCAAATATTCCCTTTTCTCTGCTTGTAACCACAAGTCCATCATCATAAAAATAATCTGAAATTTTTTCATTATTTGTTTTGCCATCTAGTTTATACACTAAAGTTAAATCATATTTTTCCGCTTCTTTACTTGAAATAAAACCGATTTTTTTCATTAGATAATTTATCATATTCATTTCTTTTTCAATAAGTTTTTAACTGAGGGAAATAACTCATATATGATATATATTGATACAGGAACCATTAATATGTTTCCAATAAATGAAACTAATGACATATCTCCTCTTCCAAGTCCTATCATAGAAAATATAGAAATTGCAAATAAAACTAGATAAAAATATTTTGCTGCATCACTTCCTTTTGAAATTTTATAGGGTATGATTGAAAATATTCCATATAAAATTAGAGTAAACATAAATTCACCTTCCCCTATATGTCCTGTCCATTTATCTATTATTGCCAATACGGTTGAAAATATGATTGTTGCCCATATTCCAAATACTGCTTTTTTTGTACTAAAATCCATTTTTTCTCCTTGTTATATTTGAGGGTTTGTATCTAGTGTTTTCTCATTTTTCTAGCTAATTCCTGAAGTTCTTCATCACTTTGTAATTTCTCAATCTTATAGGACAAACTATCGAATCGCCTATCAATATTTTCAAGTTCCTTTAAAAAAACTTCTTTGGTGATTTCAATATAATCAGTATCTTTAACCATGCTCAAATCTCTTTTGTCTTCTGGTAATATCATGTAGGTAATCTTTTGTACATGGGTATCTTCCATAACTTCACAAGACAAGAGATAATCCAAACTTCCATCTTCATTCACATAGATAGCATCATAAAAACAAGCCATTGCTTCTGCATCGGATGGGTAGCTCTGTTTAGACATTTCCAATTCAATCTCTAAGTATTCAGAATAGTAAGTACCGTGGGGCTTATATCCATCTTTTTTGTATTGCATCATGTCGTGGTGTATTTCACTCATAATATCTGATGATAGAAAAGCTTTTGTGTATTCCTCTTCATTCTTAGACTCATATTGAGTCCACCACTCTGTAAATAGTTTTTCATCTATATCTACATAGCTTTTGTCTTCCGAATAGGAAATATAAGCATGAAAGATATTCATGTGGTCTGGATTAATTTTAGATTGAATTTCTGATAGTTCTGTATTCTCTAATTTAACAGCAATACTATCATCTAATAATTGCATAGCTACGTTTGCTTGTTCTTTAAGTCCTTGAAGTGTTTGAATTACTTCTTGTAGTTTAGTGTTTTCCATTTAATACTCCTCTGAGTCATTAATATTTAGGTATATTCAATTTTGTAATAGAGCGTTCAATAATAACGCTAATCTCACCATCTTTTTTTGACACGTGAAGAAACATATTAAATATATCTCTATTAGGGTATAACCAAGGAGCAAGTCCCATACCACTTCCTGCATGATGAACGGTTGTTAAAATTTGAATATTATCATCATCAATATTATTTAAATATTCAGTATCCTCTTTAGAATTTAAGTCTCCAAAACATAAATTAAGCATCTCTTTTTCTAAAATTTCATTATAAGGATTATCGGACAAAGAATAATCATTTTGTAATAAAGACATCATAGTAGTAGAGGGTATTGATTTGAATTCTTTAAGTATTGATTTCAATAAAGTAGTTTTTCCTACTCCTACTTTTCCAAGTATAAGTATATTGTCACCTCTTGTTAGAGCATACTTTAATATATCAAGTTGCTCTTTTTTTTCAAAATATTTTTCTAAGTCCATTCTATCTTCCAATCAAAATATTAATATTTATATCAATATCTTCTATAATTTTTTTATATCTCGTTTCCTCTTTTTTTCTTTCAGAGATTAGGCTACTTAGCTTTCCATTTTTCACTTTATCAAATAAATCTTTATTGTCTAATAGCTTCTGAACTTCTTTAATATCCCAATGCGGTATCGTTCCTGCACTTCCTTCATTACGAGGATGGTAGTATTCATATTTTATAGCGATTGGTAATACAATTTGTAAAATATCCGAATTTATTTTCATATCTAGCTTTTCAATTATTTCATCATATGTAAAGTAATTTTCTTTTGGTTCTATTTTTGACATTATTTTTCTTTCTTTTCATTTTATAGTCCTTTTTCTTCGTTAGAACAATTATAGGATAATATGACTTAAAAGTCCATTAAAATACGAATAGTTTTAAATAAACTTAAACGAAAAAGTCCACTACTTTACGAAGACCCTTTATAACAAATTTCAGAAAGCTTTGTATTAAAATCAACTAAAAGGAATGTAAAAATGCAATACAAAACTGTATGATCCCTATTTATTATTTTAAATTCATCAATTTTTTGTTTTTTAATCACATCGATACTTTTTAAAATATCTTCTTTCCCAATGCTAATAAATCTAGGATTGACAAACCTTGCTGTTTTTGGATTATCTTCAAACTGCTTTGCATATCTGTTAAATACACCATGTAATGATTTATATTCATTAACTTCTATCATAGTTATTTTAACAACATAGCCATTTTTTTGCAAAGATGTTATTAAATCTTTTGCTTTTTTGGGATCCTTTAACGTGCCATCTATAATAAAATTTGTTTTTCAGAAAATATCGTTGCATCATGATGAACTGCAGCTCCTGCATCACTACCAAATATTTCAACAGCTTCTTTAAACTTTGGATGGTATGGACGCATTTCGTCGCTATTTGCTTTATGGATAGGTTTTACACCAAAAAGAGATACTTTGCGTTGAGAGCGTGTTTTAGAGGTTTACATAATGACCATTCTCTGAAAAATAAGTATGAACTTAATTAGTATAAACTATTTTAAATAAATCTAAAATATACTAAAATAGTATTGACAATATTAAATAATCTTTATTTAATATAATTAGTGCTAAATAAATATTAATAATCATTAAAAAACATAAACTATTTTAAATAAATCTAAAATATACTAAAATAGTATTGACAATATTAAATAAATATACTAAAATATTTAAAATACTAATTTGGAGTAAATAATGATAGTTACAATTTTTAATAAAAAGGGTGGTACTGGTAAAACCTCATTGGCGTTTAACCTAGCAAAAGATTTAGACTTTTTTTTACTGTCTAATGATGATAGTGTCATAGAGGATATCTATCCAGAAAAAGCTAGAGTCATGGATAAAGTAGAGATTATAGAATCTCAAAATATTGTTTATGACTTAGGAGGGTTCATAGACCCTAGCATAAGCACCATATTCAAAGGCAGTGATATAGTTATCATCCCCACCACACTAGATGTTAATAGTATCAAACGTACCATAAACACCGTGATGGAGATACACGCCTACACCAAAGATATAGTGATAGTTATAAATCGGGTCCAAAAAGCTAAACTCTATAAATACAAACAATCCATAGAAGCCTTAAAGGGTTTAGGAAAAGATATAATTTATATCAGAGAAACAGAAGCTGTTCCCAATAGTATTCATATGGGTAAAAGTTTTACCGAACTCTATAATGAAGGTGGTCTTAGCAAATCACACTATAAAGGTATTTATGAAGACTATACAAAATTACTTGAAAGGATTACAAAATGAGTGGTGAAAAAAAAGGATATTCAATAGAGCAGATGTTAGCCAGTAAAGACAAAAAGACAATCCCTGCAGATGAACCAAATTTGGGTGCACCCAAAAAAGCCCCTGGCAAGAAGAAAGATAAACGTATAGTTTTGTATTTAACAAAAGGGGAGTATGAAACATTTGAAAACTTGGCAGCCGAACAAGATCTAACTAACTCAAATTTTGGTAGAAAAATTATTTTAGAATACATGAGAAACACATTAAAGGAGAATTAGAATATGTCTATGATTAAATTGGAGTTAACCGAACTATACAAAAAAGAAAATACAAATAGGCATGAAGAGTATTCTAAGAAAAGTTTGATTTTATTTTTAAATACAGAATCAAACTTTTCACTTACTGAAAAAGGAACAAAACAAACCATCATACATACAGGGCTTAATATTGATGGTTTTCATGTTCATGTTTCCATAAAAGATTTGTGTAAAATTATTGATGCTGAGAAAGCTAAAATGATTAATAATGAATAATCTATTAAGTGCTGCTTTTATTATAGTAGCCACTATTATATTTGTTATATATAAGTTTGATATAGGTGGAGTAGCTACAGAAAGAGAACAAAAGATGGTCTATTTTTGTCAAGAAGTAAAAAAGGGTGTACCAACAAACTACTTTTCAAAAAGAAAAATAGAAGGTGATAACTGCACACCACCTTCTCCACTCATGATAAAACAAGATCTTTTCCCAGGTATTAGAGATTAAGTAGAGTGAGTCTTATAGAATTAATCTTTTATGTATAAAGTGTCTAAGCTTTATATCCTTTGGAAAAAATAATTCCTAACTGACAAACGGAGTTCAATTAGCTCCTTTCTTTCTGACAGAAGAGTGGAGCACCTACTCAATCTGAACCCTTTCCAAAACAACTTCACTACCATCACTAACAAGTACCTCAAAAGATTTATCTAAAAAAGAAATAATACTACCGCGACCCAGAAACCCGACCAAAGATTTGTGCTCACCTATTACATGTTTAGAGCTAATTGAACACTTCAACAAAGAGAATATGTCTTCCTCTTTAAGATACCTGCTAATCGTGCCTATAGAGCGTTTAGCGTAGGCTGCAATGTTACGTACTGTTGTATCTAGTAGTAAGAACTTTAAACGATGGATGGCATCGATGATGGCTTTCTTTGTGCGTGTGTATTTTTTGTTAGCTGTGTATTGTGCTGCGGCCGCTTTTCTTTTGGTGGTTTCTTGCACGTACTCATCCCTAGTTAAATTTCTCATAGGTGGTAGGTGCATGGCTCCTATGTTCCAGTGAGATTTTTCCAGGTACGAACCTTTGTTTACAAAGTTAGCGTTATTGTGATTGTACTTCACAACAGACCTTGCTATAGTAGCTACCTCTACATCATCTAGTGCAATGCCTGTTTGATGTTGTGTATAGCTGTGGTGAAGGGATAGCACAATGCTCTCTATTTCATCATCTGTCATGGCAGGGTTCGTGTGTTGCATAGCTGTGTACCAAAGTGTGTTGTTTCTGTTCCCGTGCTTAAAATATGTATTGTTATATTTGATTTGACGTTTAACAACGTCTTTGTTAAATTGTTGTTGTATGTTTATTTTTTTGATATGTCTATCATATTTATTTGATACTGGGTAGAAGTCCTCAAGGCTGTAAGTTTTTAAGGATGCATAGTAATTATGCATCAAAGGATTACGCCAAAAGCCACTTAATCTGTGTGAACCTTTGTCGTCTGCTGACAGTTCTTTTGTCACAGATGCCTTGATATGTCTTGCCAAGTTGATTGTAGGCTTCCAATCAAACCTCACCATGTTGGTAAGTGCATAAGCAATATGTACACCTTTGGTGGTTTCAGATATCCATGTAGGTTCTAAGCCTATCTTCTCCAGAGAGAGATTATAGGCTTCTCTTAGAGAGATGGGATAATCAATATCAAAAATAAGCACGTTTAGCCATGCATGGTTATACCTCACCCACGAAAAGCTCTCTATAGCTTCGCTACGTGTAACTGTTTTTTGCCATTTGAAGTGTTTTTTATCATTTGCAACAACAGGACGTGCGGGAAAGAGGTTTTGCATGAAGTTAAAAACTTCATCATATCCTCTGGAGTACTCAAAGCCATCTTGAATGGCTTCGCACATCATAGCAAGTTAGTAATGCCTTGTGTGCGATTTATCAAACAATTATAAAAAATATGTTGGAGGAGATTCGCCATCTCTAATCCTTTTTTGGGATTAAGATGAGTTAAAGAGAAGATTACTAAGCCAGTCTCTTTAACTCAACTTTTTAAAACTCTTTACTAAGAACTTTAAGAAGTTGATAACAGAATGATAACAGAAACTTTCTTAAAAAAGGTTATTAACGAAAAAAAGCCCAACCACTCCGAAGAATGATTGAGCTTTTAATCTAGTCAAAGAGACTGGCTTAGTAATGATATTATACAATACTTATCTTAATTAAAATTAAATATTTAATATAAAATCCAATCTTTTTAATTAAATTTCAATCATGTCTTTTTTGTTGTATTGCAAATCTGAATAATACTCTACAACTATCTTTACAAGAGGTTTTCCCAAAATCTCCCAATCGATGCCATAATCTTTAGTTGGATTTATGGCTGTATATTGTGTATTTGCAGATTTAAGTAGAATTTCACCGTTTCCTAAGAACTGAACTTGTTTTAATTGTACAATATCACCATATCGCACTAAATAAACTCCATCATTTTTAATGAAGTTTTGATTTTTAACCAATTCTATAAGCACTACATCATTTTCTTTAAAGTCTGATTCCATAGAGTTACCGATGATTTTAGCTGCTATGATATTTTTATTGTTTGTGTAATGTGCTAAAAGATTTTTTTCTATATAAATCATTTCACAATTGGCTAAATCTGCTAAAGCTTCTGCACCTGCACCAGTAGCAACCATTGGAATAGCTACAACATTTTCTTTTAGTTGCATTTCAGTATTTGACACGTCAACCCCTTTTCTCCCATATCTTTTATAAAATATATTTCTTATTCTTGGAGTATCTACAATTAAATCTTGCTCTATAACTCCTAAAATTTCAGCCAATGCACTTAAAACCTCAAGTCTGGGAGAATTACCACTTTTATATCCACGTATTGTATTATGACTAATTTCAATATTCATAGAATTAAGTACAGTAGCTATTTTAGTATCATCATAGCCTTGTTGTTTCATGAGTTCTGTAAGTTTTTTTCCATTAAACATTAAATTTATCACCTATACACATTAAATTAAGCAAATTATAGAATATTGATAGATTAATCATTAATCTATATAAGATTATTATCTAATCTAAAGGATTAATAGTTTATCATTCTGAATGGAAAATGATAATTTAGAACATGAAATAAACAAAATCAAACTCGCGGATGCAAAAGAAATCGCAAAGATATTAGGAAAATCTCCGACTCACGCAAGAACATATAAGAGAGGAGCAACAAAAGTAACCATTGCTCAATCTTTATTGCTTGAGAAAGAATTAGGTTTGAGTCCTGCGGCTTTTGCTAAAATTAGAAAACAATTTTTAGCTAAAAAGTTAGATGATGCGTAATGAAAAAAATAACAGACTCATCGAAAAAATCAAAAGAGAACTAGGCAAAACTGCCCTTGATGCTCTCCATGATGACAATGTGATAGAAATCATGTTAAATACAGATGGGAAGCTCTGGAAAGAATCATTCGGTACACCAATGGAAGAAATAGGTACTATTTCTGAATCCAACGCCAAAGCATTACTTGGAACTATCGCATCTTACCTTGACACAACCATCACTGCTAATAATCCTATTATTGAATGTGAACTCCCTATTGATGGAAGCCGTTTTGAGGGATTATTGTCTCCTGTAGTTTCGCTCCCCTCATTTACTATCCGAAAAAAAGCATCAAAAGTTTTTACACTTGAGGAATATGAAGAGCAGGGGGTGTTTAATACTCTGAACTATGACTATTGTAATACAGATAATTTTATACCAGACAATCTATCAAAAAAGGAGATTATCAAATATGCTGTAAAACATAAGAAAAACATCTTGCTTGTTGGGAGTACAGGTTCTGGCAAAACAACGCTTGCGAATGCAATCATCCATGAGATAAGTACTGTTGCACCAAATGATAGACTTGTCATCATAGAAGATACGGCAGAAATACAATGTAGTTCAGCAAACAAAATGATACTTAAGTCAAACGTTCTTATTTCTCTTGAACGTTTACTTGAGGTAACATTAAGACTTAGACCGGACAGAATCTTAGTCGGGGAAGTGCGCTATGGAAGTGCTGCTCTTGCTCTACTAAAGGCATGGAATACGGGACATCCTGGTGGTGCTGCCACAATTCATGCTGATTCTGCGTATTTAGGACTAAGACGATTGGAAAGCATTATTTCAGAAGTTACAGCTAATCCACAACCAGACCTTATAGCAGAAGCTGTTGATTTGGTTATTTTTATTACAAAAACAAAAAGTGGAAGAGTTGTACCAGAGATAATTGAGGTTAGAGGATATGACCCTCTTAAAAAAGATTTTATTATCAAAAAATTTAATTAAGGAAAAATAATGAACAAAGAAACACAACCAGGCAATCTTACGACTACCCTTTTTATTATGCTTGGGCTAATGCTTTTACTCTCTCCAGACGTATTTGCATCCACTGGAGGAGGTTCACTGCCATGGGAAGGACCACTAGACAAGATTGTTCAATCAATTAAAGGTCCTGTTGCATTTGGCATATCAGTTATTGCAATAGTAGGGGCAGGAGTTGGGCTTATTATGGGGCAAGAAATTTCTGGATTTTTAAAAGCGGCAATCATGCTAGCATTGGTTATCTCACTTATAGTACTAGCTGTTAATGTACTTTCTGGAGCATTTGGTATTTCTGGAGCACTACTCTAATGGCACAGGAATTGAAAAAAATACCTGTGTTTACAGCGTTAAACAAACCTAACTTATTATTAGGTGCAGAAAGAGAACTTACTCTTTTTGTGGGGCTTTTTTCAGCCATGTTAGTGTTTCTTGCACTAACGTGGCAAACGTTCTTTATGGGTACAGCATTGTGGTTTGGTGCCATGTTGTTGCTGCGTATGATGGCTAAAAAAGACCCCATGATGTCTAAAATCTATTTAAGGCACATAAAGTATAAAGCCTTTTATGCTGCTCATTCTACACCTTTTGCAAGGGATAACTAATGTTAAGCCTTAAAGCCTATAGAAATACAGCCAAAGGTTTGCCAGACCTCTTAAATTATGGACATATTGTAGAGCCAGGTATTTATTTAAATAAAAACGGCTCTATTTCTGCAGGCTTCTTTTATAGAGCACACGATGTAAACTCTGCTACAGATACACTTAGATCCTCTTATGCATCAAAGATGAATACTTTGCTTGCAAAGTTAGGTAATGGGTGGTGTATGCATATAGATGCACAACGTTTACCAGTAAGAGCCTATCCGCCAAAAAAAGATTCTCATTTTACAAGTGAAATAGCTTCTGCTATCGATGATGAAAGAAGAGAATACTTTGAAGCAGACAATACATACTTTGAAACACTCTACACCATTGTTTTAACATTTGAGCCTGTAAACAAGCATCAAGCAAGGGTTGCAGACCTTATGTTTGATGACAGCAATATTTCAAAAACAAATTTAGCGGACAGAATGCTTACACAATTTAAAAGTAAATTAGATGAGTTTCAACAATTAGCATCAAACATTATGCTCACTATTGAAAGAATGACAACTAAAGAATATATTGATGCACAAGGACAAAAACATATTGAAGATGACTATTTAAAATATGTAAATTTTGCTCTCTCTGGTAAAACACATAAAGTAAACATCCCTCCGTTTGGATGTTATCTTGACACGTACATTGGTGCGTATCAATTTCAAGGAGGGGTTACTCCAAAAATAGGAGATAAATTTATAGGCGTTATAGCCATAAATGGATTCCCTCTTGAGAGTCATCCAAACATTTTAGAACAATTAAGTAATATGCAAATTACGTACCGTTGGAATACTCGTTTTATTTTTAGAGATACATATGATGCTTTGAAGGATCTAAATAAATTTAGGAAGAAGTGGCAACAAAAAGCAAAGGGATGGAAAGAAGCATTACTTGGTATACCTCAAACAAGAGTGGATGAACACGCTGTGAGTATGGTAACAGAAATTGATGCAGCGATTGCTACAGCAAACTCTTCTCTTTTGGCATACGGGTACTATTCAAGTAATATAATCATCATGCATGAAGATAGGGAAACTTTAGAATATTACACTAAAGAGGTTTACAGGATAATAAACAACCTTGGTTTTACTGGGATGATTGAAGATGTAAACTGTGTAGAGGCGTGGCTAGGTTCTCTACCAGGGCATACAGTACAAAATGTTCGAAGACCTATAGTAAGTACTTATAATCTTTCACACTTTATGCCTTTGTCTTCTATCTGGAGTGGATTAGCACACAACCCATGTGACAAGTTCCCTCCTAAATCTCCACCTCTTTTACATACCTCTGCAGAAAATGCAACACCTTTTAGATTAAATCTTCACGTTAGTGATGTAGGGCATACGTTGATGTTTGGTCCTACAGGTGCAGGTAAATCTACTTTATTAGCTCTTATCGTTGCACAATTTGATAAATACAAAAATGCACAAGTGTACGCATTTGATAAAGGTGCATCACTTTTACCTTTAACGTATGCATGTCAAGGCAAACACTATGCATTAGGTGAAGACAAATCATTGTCTTTTGCACCCTTGCAAGATATAGATAGCGATTTAAGACAGTCTTGGGCGAATGAGTGGATAGAAGCAATGCTTGAATTACAGGGTGTTGTAGTGACCCCTTCACACAGAAAATCTATACACCAAGCAATGACCACTTTACGAAACACAGAATCAAAAACATTAACCGATTTTGTGGCGAACCTACAAGATGAGCATTTAACCGATGCTCTATCTTATTACACGCTTAATGGACAAGCAGGGCACTTGTTGGACGCTGCAGAAGATTCCCTTTCGCTTTCTACGTTCTCTGTGTTTGAAATGGAAGAACTTATGAATATGGGCGACAAAATACTTATACCAACACTACTTTATTTGTTTAGAAAGATAGAAGATAAGTTAGATGGTCGCCCTACTTTACTTGTTCTTGATGAAGCTTGGATTATGTTGGGTCATAAAGTCTTTAAAAATAAAATTAAAGAATGGCTAAAGGTACTTAGAAAAGCAAACTGTTCAGTTTTGCTCTCTACGCAACAGTTATCAGATGCAGACAAAAGTGGACTTTTGGACTTGCTTCAAGAATCGTGTCCAACAAAAATCTATTTAGCCAATGAAGAGGCTTTTCTTGAGGGTTCGGCAAACTCTAAAGGTCCTTATGACTACTATAAAAGTTTTGGGCTAAATAATGCCGAAATAAACATCATTGCCAACGCCACCCCAAAAAGAGAGTACTTCTATAAAAGTACTCTAGGGACAAGACTCTTTTCTTTGGAACTGGGTCCACTTGCTTTAAGCTTTGTGGGTGCAAGTTCGAAAGAAGATATTAAAGAGATTAAACGTCTTCATGCAGAACATGATGACAACTGGGTACAGCCGTGGCTAGAGCTTAGGGGTGTAAATTACACTCAAAAAGTCAAACAAATTGAAACAAAGGAAACAATATGAAAGATACAATCAAAAAAATAACTCTCTCGGTGGCACTATCAACGGCTTTATTTATCACAGCACCTACAAGCACACAAGCTATTAGTATCTTTGGTGTATCTATAGATGAAGCAACTCTACCGATGCAAATCATACAAAATGTATCCCTGGTGACAGAAACAATCCAAACAGCAGAACAGATTAAACAGTATTACACCATGCTTGAAAGCATAGGTCAGTTACCCCAACAACAATGGGACCAGTTTCAAAGCTTGTTCCTGCAGCTAAAAGATTCCGTTGATTTTAGAACAGCGATTAATCCTCATGCTACGGACTATAAATCTAAATTTCAAAACTTGTTTTTAGGTTATGATAAGTACCTGGAAACTGCAAGAAGCGATGGGGCTTATGAGAAGTTCCAAGATAAGTATCAACAGCTTAGAACCTCGATGCAAGACAACGTAAGAGGTACGCTAGAAAAGCTAAACTTCTCCATAAAAGATATGGAAGATGATGAAGCCACTATGAAACGACTGCAAGCACTCTCATCTTCTGCAGTAGGACAAAAAGCGGCTATTCAAGCAGCTAATGAGATAGCCCTGCACCAAACCCATGCACTCAAAAAGCTACATAATACTATGGCTACGTTTGCTTCTATGCAAGCACAAAATTTGAGTACACAGAATGATGAGAAGCTTATACAACAAGCAAAAGATAAATCTTTTTACAATCCAAACATAACAATATTTGAAACAAAGTAAACACATGAAAAAATATTCTTTAGTTTACATTTTTTTATCATTTAATTTATTATATGGAGGAGTAGGACAGCAAACAGTAGATATGCTCCAATCATTAATCGGGACTTGGACTCAATTGTTTTCATCACATGCAGTTTTTGTCTTATATGGATTGGCAGTAATAGACATGGTTCTTACATTTGGCTTCATGGCATTAAAGGGAGAGTTAGAATTTCAAGGGATAATGTTTAATTTAATAAGAATCACTCTAATAATTGGCTTTTTTTTGTTATTGATTGGAAATACGGGGGTAGTCATTTTAAAAGCAATTATTGATTCTTTTAGCCAATTGGGGGCACAAGCAAGCGGAAACAATATCACAGCAGATAACGTATTTATAAAAGTGGTTAATGTTTATAATAATTTATATGAAGATTTATCTTTTTCCATAACAAGTTTGGTTATTGCACTATTGAGTATATTAATAGTATTAATATTAATAAAAGTGGGGGTAAAAATACTAACAGCTTTGGTTTTTGCAACATTGTCAATTTATATGGCAGCCCTTTTCTTTGCGTTTGGCGTTTTTAATCAAACAAGAACATGGGCGATTAATGCATTAGTCAATGCTGTTCGTTATGGGGCCAGATACATGGGTACCCTAATAATGGTTGGTATTGCATTAGGATTTATTGAAAACATCACAAATCTAGCAGGAAAAGATTTAGATTCGGCATCATTGATGGGTTTGCTTGTTTTCACTCTTCTTTTAAATTCACTTGCAGAAGGCATTGAAGACTTCATAGATGGCTATATCACGGGGCTAGGTGGTGGTTCAAACTTTGCGGCAGGGCAAATGTTAAAACAAATAGCTTCTAGCACCGCAGCAATAGCTAGAAACGCTGCACAAGGTGTAAAAGGTGGTGGGGCTGCTGCTATCCAACAAGTTAAAGATGCTAACTCTGCCGCATCTGCTGCAGGTACTTCTAAAGTAGGTAGGTGGCGTTCTGCTGCAGGTGTAGCAGGTGGTGCTATGGCAGGTGCTTTCGCAGGAATGGCTAGGGGTGCTATGGGCTTCAAGACTTATGAAGCAGGTAAAGGTGTAGGAGCTAAGGCAGGGAGTATGGCTTCAAGTGCTGCCAACAAAGCATCATCTGCAGCAACTACTCCATCGAAATCTAAAGAGACAAAAGAGCCAACCTTAAAGCCTGGTGACAAAGGTTATTACAACTCTTCTGTACCGCCTCAAAAGGATTTTAGATGATTCTTTTATTTATTTTTCATCAAATATTGTTATGTTTGGATTGTAAAAAGATTTCTCCTTTTTTGAAACGTCTTCTTTTTTCACTTTATCTGTATCTTCTCCACACCCTGCAAAAAGCAAAGCAACTGTTACGAAAAATAGATATTTTTTCATCATTAATCCCTTGTAATTTTATTACATATTATACCATTTTAAAAGGAAAAAACACATGAAAAATCATGAAAAAAAAGTACAAGGAATGAATGCATATCTGTACGGCAAAGAAGAGTGGAGCGAGCGTTATGGAAGTGCAATCAAACACAGAAATATATCCACGCTCATTACTATATTGGCATTATTACTTACTGCATTTGCGTTTTATAAATATACTGTTCTTGCTAGTCAAGTTAAGATTGTGCCTTATGTAGTGGAGATAGATAAACTGGGTAAAAGTGTTGCAGCTTATAGAGCCACACAAAGTACCTTTAACAATCCAAAAGTTATTAAGTACTCTTTGGCTGAGTTTATAACCAATTTTAGAACTCTTTATGGAAATCCAGTAGTACAAAAAGACATTATCATGAAAGCATATAGATATTTATCTCCTGCATACCCTGCGTATAAAGTGGTAAATACCTTCTATCAAGAAAATTCACCATTTGATGCACTTCAAACAAAGAACGTAGTTGTGAAGATTGATTCGGTAGTACAAACAAATGAAAATACATATCAAATTGATTGGCACGAAGAAACGTATGACACCCAAGGTAACAGAATCTCTGTTGATTACTACAAGGCTTCTACATCTATAGCAATCACACCACCAAAAGATGAATTATCAATTATAAAAAATCCTATTGGACTATTTATAACACATTTCAATTTTACAAAATTAATTAAATAAGGAAAAACAATGAAATATTTACTATTTATATTTACTTTTAGCTATTTACTTTTTGCAGACAGCTATAGTGATGTACTCTCACCAAACACTGAACTTACACCAAGAGAGTTACATTCTTTAAAACTATCCAAAGAGTGGCTAGACAGCAAAGATAAATCTTTTAGAGGAAAGGATGGTTCCGTCTCTTTTCTTTATGGTGCAACGATGCCAAGAATTGTGGCAGCACCAAATAGAATAACTGATATACAACTAGAACCTGGAGAAGTGCTTAGAGAAGTACAGATAGGTGATACAGTTAGATGGATTATCTCACCTTCTATCTCTGGTGATAGTGCTAACATGGTTTCTCATGTAATCATAACACCAACGGATTCTGGACTTGAAACTACGTTAGTTATTTTTACGGATAGACGTTCATACCATTTTAATTTAGTATCTAACAAAAAAAATTATATGCCTATTGTTTCTTTTAAGTACACTGGTAATTTAAAAAAGAAATGGAATATGTATAAAAATTATATGGCAAAGAAAAAAGAAGATTCTAAGTTCACTACACCAACAGGCATAACCAATATAGAGAATTTGAACTTTAATTACCGTGTTAGTGGAAGTGCTAGTTGGAAACCTCTTAGGGTTTACAACAACGGTAAGAAGACCTATATATCAATGCCAAGCAGTATGAAAAACAATGAAGCACCTATTTTAATGGTACTTGATGCACATTCAAATAAACAACTTGTTAATTATAGACTAAAAGGAAGTACTTATATTGTTGATAAAATATTTAACGCTGCTGTGCTTATAGTTGGTGTTGGTATCGACCAAGAGAAAGTAACCATAGAACGTATAGGCACAAAGCACAGCTCAAACAATATTTTAGATCTCTTTAATGGAACTGAGGAAGAGATATGAAACAGCTTGGACTTTTAGTAGTTGTCTTTTTTATACAAGGGTGTACCTCTTCAACTGGAGGCTATTTTGCATCATTTAACGAAGTGAAGTATCAAATATCCCACAAAGATGTAATGATTAATGATGTTGTGACTACACTAAGAAAATACTACACACCTGGTAAAACCACCTTGTCACTATTTCTTGAAAACGAAGATGTGTTTTCTGCTCGCTTTGCTAACGCACTAATGCACGCAGGTTATGGAGTTTCTATAAACGAAGGAAGATTAGGATATGTACCACTTGCTTACAAATTGGATAGTGTAGGTCCATTGGTACGTATAACCGTAAATGTTGAAAAACTACAATTTAGCAGGGTCTATAAAGAGTCCGAAGATACTTTAAAACCATTTTCTCCAATAACTGTGAGAGGAGATTAAGATGAGTGATAATGAAGCTGCTTTAGATCCAAACAATGCCCCAAAGGGTGATACTGGCATTAAAACAGTTAATAGGATTCCCCTATTTATTGTGTTTGGGATTTTACTTCTTTTGGTGGTAGGTCTTGGATATGCCACCATGAAAAGAGGTGAAGTTTCTAGTGAAGATAAAGATAAAGATAAAGCTGTTTCTCCAGTAAGTGAAGCATCAGTATCTTTGATGTTAGATGATTGGTACCAATCTAGATTTAAAAAAAAGGATGGAACACCTCCTGTATTGCTCGCCAAAGAAGAGAATCTTACTAAATCAGATGCAATAATAGAAGCAAAGATAGATGAGGCTGCATTAAAACTTAGTCAATTGAAGCATGATATGTATTTAAAATCTCTTTCTGCTCCTACTAGCATTTCCATGAAAACTTCTGGAATCACTAGCAATGGAAATAATGCACTTAAAAATGCTCTGTCATCAATAGACACAGGAAGCCTTGATTTAATTAAACAATTGCATGAACAAAAGTTATCTATAGAAGATGAGAACACTTTGTTTATGAAGCAAAAAAATAGTTTTGATTATTTACCAAGTAAAAAAACTGCTGCATATTCTAAATATGAAATCAAGACAGGAACACTTATACCAGGTATATTGATTACTGGGATTAATTCTAAACTTCCTGGTGCAATTAAAGCACAGGTGAGTGAAAATGTTTATGATACAGCAACAGGTAACTACTTGTTAATCCCTCAAGGTACTACGATAGTAGGGAAATACTCTTCTCATGTTCAATTTGGACAAGATAGGGTGCTTATCTCGTGGAACAGATTAATCTTTACAGACGGACATACCCTTAATATAGGCAATATGAACGGCATAGACCAACAAGGCTACACAGGCTTTGAAGACCAAGTAGATAATCATTATTTCCAAATATTCGGTTCGGCATTTCTGCTCTCTTTGCTAAGTGGTGATTTCTTCTTTGAAGATGGTTACTTAGTAATTAGTGGACAAACGTCTTCTGGCACACAAACTACACCATCACCACTTGAACAAGCAGCAGCACAAATGATACAGAAACAACTTTCTGTATCTCCAACTATTGAGATAAGACCTGGTTACAAATTTAATATATTTGTTACCAAAGATATTATCTTAGAACCATTAAAAAACTAAAGGCTTGGTAGTGAATACTTTTAAACACTTTTTTATACTTGTACTGACTATTATCGTATTGAACGAAAATACTCTAGTACAAAATAGTAAAAATATGCTTGCTTCTATTTTTGAACCTGTTCAAAATAATATGGAAGCAGTGAGTAATAATACTCATTCTATAACAAAGAGTATTCCAACACTACTAACGCCAAAGAAAACTAACACCAAAGAAAAAACTCCAAAAAAACCTAGCAAAATAGATTTAGAAAAATATTTTGCACAGGTTGCTGTTTTAGACATAAACAGATCCGACTCTACACACCCTGCAGATATACCAAACGCTTTAGAAAATCTAGCAGTAAAGTATTTGGGTCATAAATATATATGGGGTGGTATCACTCCAGATGGATTTGACTGTTCTGGTTTTACTCAATATTTATTTAACAAAGTTGGCTATCCACTACCAAGAACTGCCCTTCAACAATCAAAAAAAGGGGTAAAAGTATCGTTGCACAACTTAAAAAAAGGTGACTTGCTTTATTTCAATACGGACAAAAGCCGTGGGATTCCAGTGTCTCATGTCGGAATCTATTTAGAAGATGGAAAATTTATTCATGCTGCTAACTCCAAAAAAGGTGTAATTATAAGTTCTTTTAAATCATATAAAAACACATTTGTAATAGCAAAAAGAGTTTTACAAACTTCCTCACGATTGGTTTCTCCTCCCAAGAGTATAGTAATTCCAACTGTCAAGAAGTTAAACAAAGTGAACTCTTTCATGGCACAATATGACCCTTTTGTTATCTATCAAGGTAGATACATTCGACAATCACAACTACAACAAAGGAAAAACAATGACAAACAAAAAACCAGACATAACAAATAAAGAAGGTGTCCCTGGCATCACAGAAACAATCCCTGCAGCTACTGCAGAAGAAATGGGTGCGTTTGAAGAAACGGCTATGGGTGAGGCAGATGGACTTGATGCAGATGAAGAACTAAGCTACACATTTAAAGAGCTAAAAGAAGCTTTGGATAATCCAAAACCTATGACAGCCGAAGAGATAAAAAACACTTTTATCGAAGATGATAGACCGATAGATATCTCCAAATTGAAGATATAGAGACTTGTTATGTTGATTGAAGAAATACAGCAAATATGCTTAGAGTTTAAAAATAAACATAGAGGTTTAAAAACACTGCAATTCAAAATCAGAAATACTGCTTTTGAAACGTATGAAAGTGATGTAATTAATAAAACAAATAAAGGAGCTTGTTTACCAGAGCTAAATATTGTTTTTATTGTTGCAAAAAATCACATTACAAAAGAAGACGTGATGAAAACATTGAATCACGAAGTTTATGGACATATAGGTATTTTAAATTTAAAGCCTACAGAAAAAGAATCTCTTCTTTCTTCAATTAAGCAACTCAATACAACAGAATTAAAAAAAGAGTGGGAAACAATCAATGCACACTATGAAGATTTGAATGAGGATGATAAAGCCGAAGAAGTGTTTGCACTAATATCCGAAGAGATAGGAAATGTTTTGACAATGACTCCTGCTTTGAATGCTAATCCAGCTTCAAAAAAAGAAGTACACAATGTTGCACACTATTTTAAAAATAAAATGATTATGGGGCTTAACAAACCGATTACATTTCAAAAACCTACTATGAAATACAGCAAAGGAGATACGATGCCAGAAAAAAAACCAACTTATGAAGAAAAGATAGCTAGAGAAATCATCGATGCACTCGAAGATGGAACAGCTCCTTGGGTGAAACCTTGGAAAGGAGAAAGCCTAAGAAGGATGGCTCCATTTAACCCTACGACTGGGAAAACATACAATGGGATAAACTTTGTGAATCTCTCGTTAAAAACAATGAACACAGGAGATCCTAGATGGATGACATACAAACAAGCTAAAGCGTTTGGTGGTCAAGTAAAGAAGGGTGAATCTGGTACAACAATTCAATTTTGGAAGTTTAATGAAGAGATAGACAAAATAGACAGCAAGGGAAACAAAGTTTTAGGTGCTGACGGCAAACCAAAAAAAGATTATATACGTTTGGAAAATCCAAAAGTATTCTATGCTACTGTGTTTAACGGCAGTCAAATTAATAACTTACCGCCACTGCAAGAACAACTAGATGAAAAAGAATTATTAACAGATTTTGAGCCGAACGTAGTGGCAGAAAAGATCTTAATTAATTCAGGTGCAACCATCAATCATAAAGACGGAAACAGGGCTTTTTATGCATCAAGAAGTGATGAAATCACACTCCCTCACAAAGAACAGTTTAGAAGTGAAGCAGAATATTATGGTACAGCCTTGCATGAACTTGGACACTGGACAGGACACGAATCAAGGCTGGACAGAAACATGGGTAACTCCTTTGGTTCAATACTTTATGCCAAAGAAGAATTAAGAGCAGAAATTGCTTCGTTTATGCTCTCTTCACAAATTGGTATAGATTTTGATCCAAAGAATCATCATTCATATATAGATTCTTGGGTACAAGTGCTTGAAGATACTCCTAGAGAGATATTTAAAGCTTGTAGTGATGCAGGCAAGATTACATCTTTTATAAATAACTTACAAGAACAAGCTCTTGAAAAAAAAGAACCGATACTTGATAATTCTTTAACGAATACTGCCAAAGAGACCCTTGATAAACTGAAAAACAGTAGTATGGAAATAATAAGAATTAATTCAAAGGAAGCAGAAGAATTAATAAATAATTATGGTTCACTTCAAGAACAATCCCCTCATGGCTCCACACACACTGAAATTGATTTGAGTGAAGCAGGAAAATTAATGTTGGTTCAAAGAGATGATAACGGAGAAGTACACACTTCTGCGGCACTTAGGGAACAATGGAATGATGATTTTTTTACAAATAATGAAACCACAACAATTAGCAAAATAATAGAAGACCGAAGCCAAATGAAGACTCTTCAAGAAAATTATCTCTTGCTTGAGGTTAGAAAAGAATTAAACTCTGGTGCAAGAGGCAATGAGTTAGCTCAATATATCAAACCTCTTGCAGTGTCTACCACTACACCCATAGAAGAAGTTAACAAAACCATTAATTGGGTAAACAGTAACCTGAAATCAAGAGCAAGTACAGGTGGCAGTATTATTAACACTCTTTCGACGCTAAAAAATACTCTTGAAGAAGTGTATGAAAGCAGAACCTTCAATCATACACTGGAGGAGAAATTAGAAAGCACCATCGAAAGAGGAAATCCTTATGCCCTAAATGATGGGCGTGTCATCATGGAACATCTTGTGGGCAACACAGTAGAAAATATGAAATCCGAAGGACTTTATATTTATGTGGGCGAAGTGCCAATGAAACCGCAAGTTTCCATTTCAAACGAAGAAGCAAAAACCCTTATCACAAATGATTTTCAGTCACACAGAAAAAGTTTTACTGTATCAGAAATATTTGAGAAGCAAGTAACAAGTATGAAAGAAACGGACAAGGTGCTTGGTCCAGAGGTTCCCTCACAAGATGATGCATTGAATGCTATTGATGCATATGCAGATGAGCTTTTAGAAGGTGTCCTCGATGAGGAAACCAATATAAAAACAGAAGTCGAATTAGAGGCTACGCTTGAAGATATACAAAATGCAATTATATATGGACAAGATGAACTCCTGCAAGGTGGGCATACAGACCACTCTTTTGCAATTATTAGCACAACAGTAGATCTCTTAAAGGTGACTGCAGACAAGATTGATGCAGAACTCATGAAAGAACCTAGCTATGAAAAGAAAATCCTAGAAAATCATGCAAAACTGCAAGAGAGGAGTAAAATCATGCACGAAAAGAAAACATCACAGACGTTCTCGAAAAAAACCTATTTAGCTGTGCCTTACAAAGAAAAAGATTTAGCTAAAAAATCTGGTGCAAAATGGGACAAAGAGAAAAAGTCCTGGTATGCACCAGAAGGTAGTAATATGGATAAACTCAAAGATTGGACTATTGACAATCAAGAGATTAAACAAATGCTCTCTACTTCAACAGGAGAAGTTCAAGATGCTATTAGTGAATTTAAAGAAGCTTTAGAGGCACAAGGACTTATCATCAATGGAGACCCAATTATGGATGGGGAACTTAGACGTGTCAAGGTAGAGGGTGATAAAGGTGCTAAAAAATCTGGTGCGTACGTTGGCTATTCAGATGGTTATCCTGCAGGGATGATTCAGAATTATAAAACCAACTATAAAGAAAATTGGAAATCCACAAATGGTGACTTTTCAAACAAACTTACACCAGAACAAGTGGTAGCACAAAAAGCTCTTAATGAAGCTAAAAAAGCTGAACGCATTAAAGAGGTTGAAGCACAGCAAGAGGATGTAAGTAAAAAAGTTAGCACAGAATTTAAAGAAGCACTCCCTGCAGATATTACCCATCCTTATCTTATTACAAAGAGAGTAAAACCTCATGGCTTGAAGATGGACAATAGAGGCAATCTTATTATGCCACTCAAAGATATAAACGGTAAACAATGGACTTCGCAAAAGATAAACACCAACTTTAAAGGCTTCGAAAAGCATGGTAAAAAAGAAGGGTGTTTCTACATCATAGGTGAGAATGAACCTAGTGATTTAAAAGAAGTAATTATTGTTGAAGGATTCGCTACTGGTGCAAGCATTAGCGAAGCACTAGAAAAGCCTGTAGTTGTTGCTGTTGATTCTGGGAATTTATCACACGTTGCACAAGCTTTTCATGAGAAGTACCCATCTAAACCTATTATTATAGCAGGTGATGATGATATGCAACAAGAGCAAAAGAGTCCTCCTAAACCAAATGCAGGAAAAATAAAATCTACCGAAGCAGCCGAAAAAGTGAAAGGTACTTTAGTGCTGCCAAAATTCACAAGCAAAGAGATCCAAAAAGGAGCAACTGATTTTAATGATTTAGCCTCAAGTAGGGGTAAAAATGCAGTTAAAATTCAGATGAACGTAGCACTTAGAAAAGTAGCAAGACTTACCCAAGATAACACCAAAGAAAAAGCTCCAGTAAAACAAAAAGAAGGGATGAGTAGATGATAAAAACACTAACTTTGTTTTGTATTTTAATTACCCTACAAGGGTGTATTAAAGTTCAAGATACAGGTAATACAACAGACACACCCAATCAAACTCAAGGTGTTGTATATAACAAAAATGGTTCTATTTTTGGTGCCACAAAATCTGGTACCACAAAAGAGTCCAACGGAAGGCAGTCACTTTATACTAATCGTTTAGTAGGGAGTATAGACCAAGATGCCATTGTTTACAATGAAAATAATGTCTTAATAGGTATTTGCATCAGTAGAAATAATTCAACATTTGATGACAAGGGTTATCTTATTGGTGAATGTGATTTAATAAATGATTAAAGGAAAAACAATGAAAAAAATTATCAGTATAACACTATTATTTAGTCTAACGTTTTCACTAAGTGATGCAAAATCTTATGCAGAATACATGGCAGAACTAAAGGGTGTAAAACCCACTCAAACAAAAAAAACTAAATCCTCTTTTGACTTTTTTTCTTCACCAAAGAAAAAGAAGTCTGTAAGCACTCCACCAAGAAGCACCTCAATAGAGTGTAAGTTTGATAAACAAATAAAAGAAGTGAAGCAAGAGGTTAAAGAGGTGAAGCAAGAAGTAAAAAGAATGAACAAAGCCATGGCAAGTTCAAACAAAGACTTGATTAAAGAAGTTAAAGAGGTTAAAAAGGCAGTGGTCCTAAGCAGCAAACATCAAGGCAAAGGGGTTATCCCAGTAGCCATGATAAATGAAACAACGCCAACCACACGCAATAGTTTTTTAACAATAGGTTTTGGTTTTCAAGGTCTTAGTGTAACAGATGACAATGGTTTCTTTAGTGAAAATGCCCTTGATGACTCTGCAATCGATATCAAAGCAGGGTACGGACAGTATTTTGATGCAGGTGATACAAAATTGTTTGCTACAGGTGGTTTTGAATACCTATCTCTCAAGCAAGCAGATATGAAAGCAATTACTGCATCTATAAACACTCAAAGTAATTTAGGTAAAGATATAACAGGGCACATTGGTGTAAAAGCTGGGTACTCCTATTTAGTGTGGGATATTCCACAAGATGAAGCAATTCAATCAATTACATCATCATCACCATTGGTAGGTGTGCAGGCTGGAATTGAATATAAATTTACAGACACAGTATCATTGGTATTGGGTGCAGATTACACAAAGTACTTCCATCAAACTGAAATACCAAATGATGTTTTAAATACAAGTTCGGCTTATGGAATCAACATAAGCTTGAAGTTTTATCAGTAAGGATAAAAAATGAAACGACTATTACAGACGATTGCAAGATATCTATTTAACAAAAATAGTGAATTTCTGATAGGTACAAAAACAAGATACGGAGAAACAAAATGAAAAAATTAATATTACTATCTGTGACTATTGGTATGTCACTTATAGTCATAGGCTGTGGTGCTACTAAATCTGCAAAATATGACAAATTTCAAGAAAGACAAATAGAAATCGCCCCTGGGAATATTTGTTCCAACGGTGGTAATGCAACGCTTAGAGGGATTGACTTAAACGGGAATGGTACATTAGATGATTATGAAGTACTTAACTCAAAATCTACCTATGGATGCAAGGGTGATAAGGGTGAACAAGGAGAGAGAGGACCTATTGGTGCAACGGGTCCTATAGGTGCGGATGGTGCAAGTTGTTATTTAACAAACAACACACCATTTCTCTCTACAGATGATGTACTTACTCAAGAAAGTGGCTGTACTAACGGAGGTACTGTAAATACTTATTCTTGTACAGATGATGTGACATATAATACTTATACATGTAACGGTAATGATGGAACAAATGGAAGCAATGGATTTAATGCACTATCAAATACATCAAATGAAAGAGCAGGTTCAAACTGTGCAACAGGTGGTCTTAGAATAGATATAGGACTTGATATTAACACTAACAACATACTTGATAATAGTGAAATAACAAATACATCTTATGTTTGTAACGGTAATGATGGAACAAATGGAAGCAATGGATTTAA
>Ga0256840_1001230_pt1 | contig 24618 bp, 24 predicted proteins | sample 355202metaG_FD_185969 | JGI IMG/M metagenome (GOLD analysis project Ga0256840, IMG submission 185969) | Hydrothermal vent microbial communities from Mid Atlantic Ridge, Atlantic Ocean - 355-202 | ecosystem: Environmental > Aquatic > Marine > Hydrothermal vents | place: Atlantic Ocean: Mid...
AACAATTTAGAAGACCATATGATAATGCTGCAAGGAAATCAAAGTAGAGTGAAAAAGTATTTTAACCATAAAGATATCAAATATGCAGCTTGATATAATTACGGTTAGAGCTCGTCAGGTTAATAAAAAAAACAAAAAAAAGGTAGGGGGAATTACAAGTGAGTCGTTTTACTAATGATTAATCGATATAACAAAATTTAAAACTTAAAATAAACGATAATAATAAAACTTAAAATTATGAAAACAATAAAATTAATATTAGTCCTAGCAATCATCCTAGCAAATTTAATCTCGTGCAAACAAGATGAAGATGTAGAAAACGAAAACAATCAAGTAGAAGTAAAATTAAGTGATTCTGCAAAAACAGTAGCAAAAAACCTAAATACAAAAGTAACAACAACAAATAATGTTACATCAACAGATGTAAAACAACGATTAAAATTCGATTTCTGTTTTAATTTTGTATATCCAATTACTTTATCTTATAATAATGGTACAGAAATTGTAGTTTCAGATGATATACAGTTATTGTCTGTAGTAGAAGCTTTAACAGATACACAATACATTAACGGAATTGGCTTTCCTTTTACAGTAGAAACAGCAAATGGTTCGCAAATAATTACAAATGAAACAGAGTTTGCTTCTGCAATTAGTAGTTGTGATACGGATACTGATGGAATTCCAAATTATGTAGATACAGACGATGATAATGATGGAATTGAAGATACAGATGAAGATGTCGATAATAATGGTACAGAAACTAATGACGATACAGATGGTGATGGAATTCCTAACTATCAAGATACTGATGATGATGGTGATGGTATAGATACAGAAAATGAAGATGGTGATGGTGATGGTGATGCAACTAATGACGATACAGACGGTGATGGAATCCCTGACTATCAAGATGCAGATGACGACGGTGATGGTGTACCTACAGCAGATGAAGATAGAGATAATGATGGTGACGTTACAAACGATGATTCAGATAACGATGGAATACCAGATTATCAAGATACAGATTCGGATAATGATGGTATCGAAGATGGCGATGATACAGATGCAGATGGTAATGGTGTAGATGATGATGCAGAAGGTAATGAAGGAAACGAAACAGACGGTGAAAATAATGGTACAGATACAGATAATGACTAATAAACTAAATACTAAAACTAATTATTAGCGTTATATATTTAACTAAAAAGCTTAAGTTGGTTGTTCCAACTTAAGCTTTATCTAAAGAAAAAAAAATGAAAAAATTAATAATCACAAGTAGTTTAATTCTTTTCGCATTTATAAACTTAAATGCACAAGAATGGCATACTGATTTCTCAGAAGCAAAAAAACAAGCAACAAAAAACAACCAAAAGATAATACTGGTTTTTCAAGGATCCGATTGGTGTGCACCATGCATGAAGTTAGAAAATGAAATATGGAGTTCTAAAGTATTTAAAACGTATGCAAAAGATAATTTTGTGTTATTAAAAGCAGATTTTCCCAGAAGAAGAAAGAATAAATTATCTAAAGAACAGCAAAAAAAGAATGGTGCTCTTGCAGAAAAATATAACGAAAAAGGTATTTTTCCATTGGTAGTAGTTTTAGATAAAAACGGAAAATCATTAGGGGCAACAAGTTATAAAAAAACAACACCAGAAGCGTACCTTAAAATTTTAAACTCTTTCTAAATTGGTATTAAAAATGATTCGTAAACAATTTTTATTTCTGTTTTTTGGCTGTTTTTTTATAGTCTTACAAGCACAGCAATCGTTTCATAAAACAATGAAACTAATGGGAAGTCGTTTCGATATTACAGTTGTAGCAACAGACAGTATACTAGCAAATAAACACATAGAAATGGCTGTATCCGAAATTTCAAGAATAGAAAAAATAATTTCGTCTTGGGATGCCAATTCAGAAACTACAGAAATAAATAATAATGCGGGAATAAAACCTGTTAAAGTAAGTACCGAATTATTTAACTTAATAAAACGAGCTATTGCAATTTCTAATTTAACAGATGGCGCTTTTGATATCTCGTATGCTTCTATGGACAGAATTTGGAAATTTGATGGAAGTATGAGCGTTTTTCCATCAAAAGAAACCATCAAAAAATCGGTAAATAAAGTAGGATTTAAAAACATTATTTTAAATCAAAAAGAACAAACCATTTATTTAAACCAAAAAGGAATGAAAATTGGTTTTGGAGCAATTGGTAAAGGTTATGCTGCCGACAAAGCAAAGAAATTATTATTAACAAAAGGAATAAAAGCAGGTATTATAAATGCTTCTGGAGATATGAATACTTGGGGAAAACAACCAAATGGAGAAGATTGGATTATTGCAATTACAAATCCAATGAATAAAAATAAAACATTTGCAGTATTGCCAATATCCAATAAAGCAGTAGTAACCTCTGGAAATTACGAAAAATATGTTGTTTTTAACGATAAAAGGTATACACATATCATTGATCCAAGAACAGGATACCCTTCTTATGGCGTTATAAGTGCAACCGTTTTTGCGCCAAGTGCAGAGTTGGCAGATGCATTAGCAACTTCCATTTTTGTAATGGGTTACGAAGTAGGAATAAATAGAATAAATCAACTACCAAATATAGAATGTATTGTTATTGATGATAAAGGAAAAATTCATTATTCAACAAACATAAATATCCATAAAACCAAATAATATGAAACATAAAATAATAATAACTAGTTTACTATTATTAGCATCGTTATCGTCTTGCGTTGCAGTAAAAGAATATGAAAAAGTAAATATAAACGATCCAGATATGAGTTTAACTAGTCGAAAAGAAACCAAATTCGAAACGACATTTCAAGTATATAGAGAAGGTGCTTCTGGAGCTAATGGAGGAAAATCAGGAGGTGGTTGTGGTTGTAATTAATAACAATCCATTATTTCTTAATTAACTATAAATAGTATTTGTAAAAAACACCAACAACCTAAAGAATACAAAATGAAAAAATATGTAACCTATTTTTTAATATTTCTTCCCTTTATATTGTTCGCACAAAATAAAGAAGAAGACAATAATAACACATATAAAAAACGAGTGTTAGAAAATGTCGAAGTAGACATTCTTACTAGTTTTTATGCGCAAGATGGCGATAATGCTGCTGTAACAGGAGGTATTGGAAGTGAGAATTTAAAAGATATTGCTGCAAACATCAACATTTCCATTCCGTTAAACGCAGATGACGTTTTTACTTTTGATGCAACAATTTCTGATTATACTTCAGCCTCTTCAAGTAACTTAAATCCGTTTTATAAAGAAGGTGGTAGAAATGGAAATGATGATAACGACGACGACGACAGAAGACCTCAAAATAAAACAATATGGAATGCAAAAACGGCAGCATCTTCTGGAAATAACGGAACAGGAGCAACTATTGGTACTCCTTGGTCTGCTTCATCTGGAGCTTCTAAAACAGATATTTGGGCAAGTGGTACATTAGGATATAGTCATTCTAGCGATGATAGAGATAATATATACAATGCGCATTTGAGTTTTTCTGCAGAATTCGATTATACTTCTGTTGGTTTAGGTCTTGGTATTACCAAATTATTCAACCAAAAAAATACCGAATTCGGACTAAAAGGAAATGTGTATTTTGATACTTGGAATCCGCAATATCCAACCGAAATAAAAACATACATTAAAACAGGTGGTAATTTAAATAGAGACTTTTTTAATGGAATAGATATTTTAGATCAAAATGGTATTCCAACAGACAAAACCAGTAATAATACATGGAAACCTATACATAATTCATTTATCGATAATAAAGGGAGAAATACCTATTCTTTATCTTTAAGTTTTTCCCAAATTTTAAGTAAAAAGCTTCAAATATCTATTTTTTCAGATATTGTAATGCAAAAAGGATGGTTAGCAAATCCGATGCAACGCGTTTATTTTGCAGATAGACCAAATTATTATGTCGGTAGAGCAAGTGATATTCCAAATTATACCAATTATAAAAATCAAGGCGTATTCCAATTGGCAGATGATTACGAACGATTACCAGATAACCGTCTTAAAATACCTTTTGGTGCAAGATTACATTATTATATTAATGAATTTATTGTCTTTAAAACTTATTATCGCTACTATTCGGACGATTGGAATATTAAGTCTCACACTCTTAATTTTGAACTTCCAATTAAGATTAGTGAAAAGTATACTTTGTATCCTAATTACCGATTTTATAACCAAACTGCAGCAAAATATTTCGCTGATTACGAACAACATAACTCAACAAGTTCTTTTTACACTTCGGATTTTGACTTATCGAAATATAACGCAAATCAATTTGGTATTGGCATAAAATATACAGACATTTTTACGAAAAAGAAAGTTTGGAAATTTGGTTTTAAAAACTGGAGTTTAAATTATAATTACTATAAAAGAAATACTGGTTTATATGCCCATATTATTTCTTTTGGAACAAAATTTGTACTAGATAAATAAGTATAAAAGTTTTCTTCTTGCAAAATCAAGAAAATAATAATGGTTTTCCCCTTTACTGTTATTACTTCTGAATATCAGATATTGATTTTGCAAGAAGGGAGCTTTTTTAATAAGTACTGTTTATACCAAGTTGACCTCAAAATAAGCCATAAACTCTTTATCTTTTCTCATGATACTTCACTTAAAATCAAATTATTACAACAATGCAACCTCCTACAATAATCAAAATATCCAATTAAAAAAGACCATTAATCTGTGCATCTATTTTGTCAATAATAGATCCTAAATCTTCTAGATTTTTTACAAAATCTAAATTATTTACATCGATTATTAGTACATTTCCTTTTTCATATTTAGAAATCCAAGCTTCGTAACGTTCGTTTAATCTACTTAAATAATCGATACTTATAGAGTTTTCGTAATCACGACCACGTTTGTGAATTTGACCTACTAATGTTTGTATATCTGCTCGTAAATAAATCAATAAATCTGGTGGTGTTACTAAATTTTCCATCAATTCAAAAAGCGATGAATAATTACTAAAATCACGATTCGTCATTAATCCCATTGCATGAAGATTTGGTGCAAAAATATGCGAATCTTCATATATAGTTCTGTCTTGAATGATATTTTTACCTCCTTTTCGCAATTCTAATATTTGACGAAATCTTGAATTTAAAAAATAAATTTGTAAGTTAAATGACCATCTTTCCATTTCGCCATAGAAATCGTCTAGATATGGATTTTCATCAACAGATTCGTAATGTGGTTCCCATTTATAATGTTTTGCTAACAACTTGGTAAGTGTTGTTTTACCAGCTCCAATGTTTCCCGCAATTGCTACGTGCATGCTTTGATGATTTTAAAATTTGTGATGGGTAAAAATACTGTTTTTTTTGCTATTTTCAAGGCTTACTTTAAGTTTTTCTTATGAATTTGTTTTCCATCAAAAAAGTAAATCTGATTTTGTTTAAGGTAAAAATCGGCTTTTTTAAAATCCATTTTATTCTTTTTATTTATTGGTATTAATTCTTTAAACTTTTTCTTTTTATAATAAAAAAAATTGGTGTCTGTTAAGCAAACAATACCATTTTTATATGCAAGAGCTTTTTTAATATTCTTTATTTCTAGTTGTTCCATAAAACTTCCATACGCATTATATCGAATAGCTTTCTTAGAAGATAATAACCAAATATTTCTATAATTACTACTTGCTGTTTTGTATTTAAAATCGCTTTGTAGTGGTATATTTATTACTGTTTTTTTAGTTTTATAATTCCAAATTTGTAAACTATTATCATCCGTACTAAACAACCATAAGTTTGCATTTGTCGTTGTGCCAACATAAGAAATGTTTTTATTTAATATTATTGTAAAATCTATGCTATTTGTAAGTTCGTTTAGTTGATTATCTAATAATACTATGGAATTAAAATCTTTATAAAACACCATTATTTTAAATGCGTTTGTAATATCTACTCTATCTATTTTACCTAAATGTAGGTTTGCATAGGTTTTTAAATCTTTCTTTGTTTTTTTATATAAAACATTATTTTTTATGTAATAATAATTGTCTGTGTTGTCTGTTCCTACAAAATTAGTTGCATCATTAAATAAAGAAATGCTGTCTCTTTCTTGTGCATAGGTCGTAAAAACCGCCATTAAAATAATTAATAGATACTTCATTAGTTCAAATATAGTTAAAACCTTGTTTTTTATGGTATCTTTTATGTCGATTATTCCGTTTTCTATAAAAATAGAAACTTTTTCTTCTAAAATCCAATAATAATATTAACTTTGCAATTCAAAGTACTTTTAATTATGACTAAAAAAGATTATTTACAAGACATTTCTGAAATTAAAAATATTATGAATCGCTCTACTCGTTTTTTAAGTTTGAGTGGTTTAACAGGAATATTAGCAGGTGTATATGCTTTGATTGGCGCTTTTTTTGCACAGCAGATTCTTAAAGAATATGTAAACACAAACAACAGGTCGGTTTACAATAGTGAAATGGGTTTTGCATTAGATTTTATTATGATGGAGCTAATTGGCATTGCATTAATTGTTGCTTTGTTATCTGTTATTACTGCATATATATTAACAAAACGAAAAGCAAAAAAAGAAGGTGTTTCTATATGGACAACTACAACCAAACGTTTGTTATTTCACTTTTTTATTCCATTAGCAACTGGTGGTATTTTTAGTTTGATTATTTTAAATCAAGGGTTTTATGGTTTTGTTGCTCCTGCTACCTTAATATTTTATGGTTTAGCAATTGTAAATGCAAGTAACTTTACTTTTAGTAGCGTAAAATATTTAGGTATTGCCGAAATTATTTTAGGTTTAATTGCCTTAAATTATATTGGTTATGGCTTGTACTTTTGGGCGATAGGTTTTGGTGTTTTTCACATTTTCTATGGAACTATTATGTATTTTAGAGAAAAACCTACAATTTAAACCTTAAAATATGTCTATAATTCAACATATAAATAAAGTATTTAATCATCGTGTTAGACTTGGTATCATGTCTGCGCTTATGGTGAATGAAAGTGTTGATTTTAATTCGCTCAAAAATCTACTCGATATTACAGATGGCAATTTAGCAAGTCATATCAAGGCCCTCGAAAAAGTTGCTTATATATTAATTCAAAAACAATTTATTGGCAAAAAAACCAACACCAAATATAGTGTTACCAAATTAGGTAAAATAGCATTTAAAAAGCATATTAATGCCTTAGAAAAATTAATCTCTCAACAAAAATAAAAAATTTTATCAATTTACTTTGAAATGCAAAGCACTTTTAAAAAAATAAGGAAACATTTAATCATAAAACTTTTTGAAAAGTCACAAAATTTTTATGTGAAATATTTTAAAAAGGATAAAATAGCTTGGAATATTACCAAACAAGAATTATTAACTTATTCTAAAGATACATTAGGTTACCAATACATACAATTTATAATAAAAAACAATTTTGAGATACTTCCTAAACTAGAAAGACACGATGCATATCATATAATTACGGGTTATAAAAGTAAAGTGCAAGATGAAATTGCTTTACAATACCTATGCTTTGGAAATGGGAAATGCAGTATCTACCTCTTTGGCGTTATTATACTTGGTACTATTTTACTGCCAGATTATTTTACCTATTACTGCCAATCTTATCGTATAGGGAAACAAGCAAATCCTTTTTATAATCTAGATTATGAGAAATTACTTGTAACTAATTTAGAAGAAATACAAACCGTTATTTTTTCTAAAAAATTACAAATACTAATTAACAATAAACGAATAATAGAACACCAATAATCCAAAGAAAAAACAAAATTACTTTTGGACAAGTAACAATAAAAAATTTAACAATAATTCAAATAAAAATCATGGAACAAAATCAAAAAAACAAAGTAAAAAATTGGGTAAAAGAATCCTTAACATTAAAAATGTTTATTGTTGGCTTCTTAATTCTAATCATGTTAATTCCATTATCCTATATCAAAGCCTTAATAAGCGAACGGAAACAAAACCAAGAAGAAGTTATCCAACAAATTGATCAAAAATGGGGAAAAGAAGTATTAATTTATGGTCCTGTATTACAAATTCCTTATAAAACGTATACTAAAGAAACAACCTATGACGAAAAAACGAAGAAATATTATACTACCAAAACCGAACATATTAAAAACGCTTATTTTTTTCCAGAGCAACTCAACGAAAAAGTAAAAATAAACACACAAGAAAGGCATTTAGGCATGTATAAAGAAATGGTTTTTAATAGTACCATAAATATGGATGGTCGTTTTCCAATTCCAGATTTTAAAAGTTTGGATATAAAAGAAAAACATGTAATTTGGAATAAAGCCAAAATAATTATAAAAACAACCAATTTAAAAGGAATTACAAACGAAGTAAATATTAAAATAAAAGATAATAAATATCCTTTTAAACCTATTTACAACGATAATACACGGTATAATACACCAATAAAAACGCATACTTTAGAAACTGGAAACATCAATAAAGAAGACTTTCTACAAGAAAAAATCACGTCTTTTAGTATCGATTTTTTTGTTAATGGAAGTAAGCAATTTCGAATAATTCCTATTGGTAAAGAAACAAAATTAAACATTGTTTCCAATTGGTCTACAAATAAATTTGTTGGTAATTTTAGTCCTATTGAGGCCGAAAAAGTAAGCAAAGATGGCTTTAATAAAAACTGGAAAATCTTACATATAAATCGTCCGTTTTCACAACAATTTGTTGAAAAATTACCAAACTTAAATGAGTTTGCTTTTGGTGTAAATTTTAGAACTACAGTTAATGAATATCAAAAAAACACTCGTGCTGTTAAATACGGTTTTTTATTAATTGGTTTGACTTTTTTAATCTTTTTTTTAATTCAGAGTATTAGCAAAATCAATATCCATCCGTTTCAATATTTAATGATTGGTATTGCATTAACCATGTTTTATACCTTACTTATTGCCATTACAGAACATAGCGATTTTCAAAAAGCATATTTAATTGCAAGTTCATCGGTAGTATTGCTTATTAGTTTGTATTCCAAATCCATTTTAAAGAATCTAAAATTTCCTGTATTAATTGGTATTTCTCTAACAAGTTTATACGCTTTTATTTATGTAATTATACAACTCGAAAATTATGCTTTATTAGTTGGTAGTATTGGCTTATTTATAATTCTTGCTGCTGTAATGTTTATCTCAAGAAAAATAAAATGGAATTAAATTGGAGTAAATTACTAATTAAAATTAGTAATCTAGTAACGATTAGTTCTTATCTAAAAGGAACCATAATCTTTACCATTTTTACTATTAGCAATCAAGGAAATGGAGATATCTTATATATAGGTTTGTATTTTATCGGTTTTGCTTTTTTAGTGAATTTATTCGTATTAATTATTACTCTAGTAGTTATTCGATTTACAAAAGATAGCGAACTAAAAATCAAATTGTGGATTTCTATTGGATTTCAATTACTAAATATTCCTATCGCAATTACCTATTTGTATTTTGTTTTAAATAATTCTAGTAACATGTATTAACTGGAATACTTATACCAACTCAACATCAAAATACGCTAAATAGATTTGAAATTGAATTGGTATTACACCACAAAATAAATTTATTTTGTGGTGTGTATTTCTTAAAATCTAAAAAATGAAATCTAAAAAACAAGCACAGTTAATAATTATTTTATGTCTCTTTTTTTCGCTTAAATTTACCAATTCCATTTTGCAATATTTTTATTATTCGCAATTTTTTATTGGAGTATGGATGGTATTTTAGGTTTGGTTCTATCCATGTTTTTTTATCTATTATACTTTTGTAATGGCTAAATGTTTTAAAGCCAAATTCGCCATGATAGGATCCCATTCCGCTTTCTCCAACTCCTCCAAAAGGTAAATTGTTATTGGTTATTTGCATTACGGAATCGTTTATTGCTCCACTACCAAACGATATTTCATTTAGAATTTTTCTTTTAATTTTTTTACTATTTGTTGCGAGATAACATGCTAATGGTTTTGGTTTGGATTTTATTTTGGCAATTACGTCCTCCAAATTACGATAAGTCAAAATCGGTAATATTGGTCCAAAGATCTCTTCTTGCATTATGGTATCTTCAAAAGTAACATCCGAAACTATAGTTGGACTAATATATCTGGTTTTTTCGTCGTAATCGCCTCCAATAACTACTTTATTTTTATCTATTAGCGCTATTAGTCTATTAAAATTTTTGGTATTTATAATTTGTACATAATTCTCGTTTTTAAACGAATAATTAGATTCTATAATTGCTGTTTTTGCTTGTTTAAGAAATGTTTTCTGTAAGGATTCGTGTATATAAACATAATCTGGCGCTATACAGGTTTGTCCTGCATTTAAAAATTTTGCCCAAATAAGTCTTTTTATTATTATTTTTAGATGGCAATTTTCTGTTATTATTACTGGGCTTTTTCCTCCCAACTCTAATGTTACTGGTGTCATGTTTTTTGCTGCTGCTAGATGTACAATTTTTCCAACTGCAACACTTCCTGTAAAAAATATTTTATCGAATTTACATTTTAGTAATGCTGTTGTTTCTGGTATTCCTCCTTCTATAACTTTAAAAAAAGAAGCATCAAAATTTCTATTTATTAATTTTGCAATTACATTACTGGTTTGAATTGGTAATTCGCTTGGTTTGAGAATTATAGTATTTCCTGCTGCTATTGCTGCAACTACTGGCGCAAGAGATAGTAAATATGGATAATTCCAAGCACCAATTACCAAACATACACCTAAAGGTTCTGGAACAATAAAACTTTTTGAAGGAATGTTTAATCTATTCGTTTTTACTCTTTTATACCTTGCCCATTTTTTTGTTTTTTTACATGCTTCCTCTATTTCTGCATACAATAATCCTATTTCTGAAGTATATGTTTCAAATTCTGATTTCTTAAAATCTGCTTGTATTGCTTTATAGAGTAATGGTTCATTTTCTTGAAGTATTTGTTTTAATTTTTTTAGCTGTTTTATTCTAAATGCTATTTTTTTAGTAGTATTTGTTAAAAAAAACTCTTTTTGCGCATTAATAATATGATTCATATTGTCTTTATTCTAGTTATTAATGCAATGTTTTTAGTATCCAAATATACAATTTTAGTTGTACTATAAATTTTACACGGATAAAAAATAAAAAAAGACTCTAATTTATAGTTACATTTATTAACTTTGCAACTTCTTCTCTCATAAAAAAGAATAGAAAGTGTAAAAACACATTTTATCGCTCGAGTGGCGGAATTGGTAGACGCGCTGGATTCAAAATCCAGTTTTTTCGGAAGTGTGGGTTCGATTCCCACCTCGAGTACAAAAAGGTTTATGTAATTTTACATAAACCTTTTGTTTTTATTAACCTTACCGCTTGTTTTATAAGGAAACTATATTTAACTTTAATAAATAAACAAGGAAAATAAAGGTTATTTGGTAACACATTAGGTAACATCATTAAATTTCGTTAAATTTGAGTAACTGTAATTCAAATTTAATTCTATGTATTTTTATCTGAGAAATAACAAATCGAAACCAGAGAGTTTAATCATAATTCGCTACCATATAGGAAAGGGTAAAGATAGATTTGTTTATTCTACTGGAGAAAATATCAATCCGAATGATTGGGATTTTAAATTGAAGGGAGTAAATAAAAAAGTGGCGTAAAAAATTAGTCACAAAATTATTAGGTAGTCCACGCTTTGTTGTCTAACTTTTCTTGTATTTTTAAGGTGGTTCACATTCGGTCTAATCCGTCTATTTTTATACCTCCTAATATCGTTATCTTTAGTAGTTGGTTTTGACAAAGTAGTTGTTTAGGGTTGGTAATTTGTAATTTTTTAGTCATAATTATACATTTATGTTTACTCTAATTCAACACAGATATATAGATAACTGAACATATAAACTATAAACAATATTGTATATATAGACTTAAAGCCTTATATTTGCTGATATTTTTAACTAAAAAAGTTTTTAACTATGGTGAAAAAGGAGACTATTGGTAATATTTTAAAGCGTATTCGTAATGAAAAAGGGTTATCACAAGCAAAATTAGGCGAACTTATTGGTGTTAAAGTGACTTCTATTTCTCGTTGGGAAGTTGGACGAGTGTTGCCTAATTTAGAAACGGCTATTAAATTAGCGAACGTCTTAGAGGTCTCTATGGATGTATTTTGCGGTTTAAATGATACCGAAGTTAGTAATTTGGAGTTGTTAGCTAAAAAAGCTTGTAAATTACCTAAAAATAAAATATTGGCTTTAGAAGTGGTTTTAAAAACATTTTTGGTTTGATTTTTTTCCTTTTTTTAACCAATTAAAATAATGTAAAACAAAATTCTTGTAAAGTGTGCCAATAAAAGTTTAAATCTTAACCAAAGTAAAAGAGAAACTTTATTTTTAAAATTTCTCTTTTTAGTTTATTATTTATGATAATCTACATAAGGCTAATTTGAGACATTACCGACTCCATATATAATTTAATAATATGGTGAAAGTTTGTTACTAAAATTTACCCAAACAATACTATCTTTTTTATAATTAGTCATTCCTTATGAAGTCAAAATTAAGAAAGATAATTTTGCTTAAAAAATGGAATTTTAAATAATTAAATATTTTTTCAAGTTCCAGTTTTAATTTCTTCTTCATCTTTTTTAAATTTCAACCAGTTGCAGCTAAAAAAGCATTGATTTGTGATGAATTTTTACCGTTAAGATAGTTTTGTCCCATTCTAAAATCGGTTTTTAAATGACCAATTACAGGTTCTATCATTGCTCTTCTGCTAAAAAGGATTCATTTTCCATGCTTCTGCTAATGTTTCATCTCCTAAATTATAAATACGCTTCAACATTAAACTTCCAACCATTAATCGTATTGGCATAGCTGGCTTTCCTGTATTTGAATACAAAGAACTAAACTCGGTTTCAAAATAATTCCAATCTATTTTATTGGATAAAAGTACCAACTCATGGCTTAAATTTATAAACTCTTTTAATAAAGGTTTGAATAAATTTTGTTGATTTTGATTTGATGATTTTCCGATCATATATTGCAAGGTTTATACTGCAATATATGAAAAATCTTGCATTTAAACACTATAAAACAACAGAATTATATGAATTATTTTATTGATTGTTAGTTAATTGTGTGGTATTTAAGGAACGACTAAATAGTTATAAATAAAAAAAAATCATCTTTTATGCTATTGTTAATATTGTTTTGCTATTAGAAATATATTTAATTTTTGTTGGTGCTTTCCATTTTTTCTAAAAAGTTTGTATAAACTACTAATATATAATATGAACGATAGACTATTTTGCTAAAATCTTCTTTATTAACTTGTGAGAACATCTTATTTAGATTTTTTTGATTATTGAAACCATATGCTTCAAAATTACTATAACTATATGCTATGGTTTTAATAGGATGTGTTAATTTAATATCACCATCTTTTAATATTTTGTATGGACAATTAAAAATTCCTGAACTAAAAATATAATTGTTGAATTTAGGAAGATTAAGGTTTTCAAATGAAAAATTAATTCTATTAATAATTTTGATCGCTTTTTCTTTTTTAATAGAATTAATTTTTTTTATTAATGTTAAATAATTTTCCTTTTTATTTCCTTTTAATATTCCTTCTTTAATAAAAATATCCTCAATCAAAGTTATGTGTTTATAATAATCTTCTCCTTTTATTCCAAAACCATCTAATAAATACTTATTATATGTTTTATTTGTACAATTAAGTAGCTTTTTTTCAACTATTTTGTTTCTTGTCTTACAAGAAGTAAAAAAGATAAAACTTAGCAGAATGAATATAATAATTCGCATAATAATTTTAGTTTTTAAAGTTTTTTATTAATTTTTCCTTATACGTGTAGATGGGATAAATTTTATTCATATAATCATATACTTTATTAAAATTTTTAGAATCCATCCAGATGTTTACAGGGTTTAACCTAAATTTATTATTGGTCTTGGGGTGATGACCATAATATTCTAAAGAAGATTGTTGAGCTTTTGAAAAATACCTACCATTTCTATTACGTGTCATATTATTAATATGGGCAGGATATTTAATTGAAGTAGTCCTAGTTAATTCAAATCTATATATAGGTATTTGAAAATGAACCCTCACATTACTGCCTCCTATTCTCAAATTACCATAACCAGATATTTCTCTACCGCGATCTTTATCAGAATTATTAGCTCCTGTATTCGAAAAATAATCGGTAGTTTCCCATAAACCAGTTTCTGTAGACGAAGTTGTCATATGACTTCTAGCGAAGAAAAATTGATCTAAAAATCTTTGCATAGTAAACCTATTTGATCTTAAGTCTAATTTTAACACTTCACTTCCAGTGAGATCTTTAGCGCTTTGACCTGAAATCACACCATCCTCCATTGTATCATATAAATCATTAGCTACATTTTTATCCAAACCAAATTGACTGGCTAAAGTTTTGGCATTATCATCTTTTTCAGCTATATAAGACGTAGAGCCATCATTATTTACTACTGGTATCCATTCATTTTTCTCAACACCTTCTCCATTAATATCTATATAATAAACAGGATTGTTAGCAGCAAAAGCATATGGCGATTGTGAATAGTATTCTTCTGCTCTTGGGTCAATAGTTGTAAATGGTATTACGGCAGGGTCTGAGTTTCTTGCTCCGCAATCATACCAGTTTAAATCTAATTCGTCTTGCAATTCTTTACCGTTGTATTTATACTTATTAATTTCTCTGTGCTGTTGACCATTATACATTTAAATTATTATAAAATCACCTCTTTTTATGTGCATCTTTCCCATCTGAACATACCTTAAGGCATTCTGATTCAAATTTAAAATTCAATAATGCTTTATATATATTCTTAAAATTTAATCCGATATTAAGGTTATTTAATTTTATTAACAGCCTTTTGTATGATTTTTTTGAATTTGAAGATATATTAATATCCCGTAACATAAATAATAAATCATTACCATTAAAACCTTTTAACCTATAACTTCTGTGATTATTTACATTATATGCTATAATATATTCATAGCAAGAAGATGAATTAAAATACACTTCAATATCTTCATCTAAAGAATGTACTAAATTCTCCCCTAACTTAAATCTTAAAAAAAGCACATCTGTATTATAATCTCCTATTGTATCTAACTCAATTTTAATCAAATCAGGTCTAAATAAAAGGTCATTATTATTATTTAAAATCATAATACCTTCTTTAAGTAAATGTAATTTAAAACTCGTATTTGATTTAATATTTTCCTGCGAATAAATATTTATGCTAAAAATAGATAATATAATTAAAAGAATGTTTTTCATTTTATTTTTTTGTTTAATTAGTTATTACAACATTTACTTTTTTTTTCGCTTAAGCTTGTTGTAACTACTTTGCCAATCCATAGCAGTCTTTGATTGAAAAGTATTCCTATTTGCTGGATCTTGGCAATTGTGAGTTGTAGTGTCCTTCATCGCTTTAACTGGATTTTTTGCATTATTATAAGCATGTCCTGCTTCATGAGCTAAAACGTTACTAACAGGATTTATAATTCTAAAATCTAGTGTAGTGGTGATATTTGATATACTGTTGTATTAATTATTGCTATTTGATTAGAATCTAACTTTTACATTTAAATAGATAATATAGTCCTTATTTTTAATCCGTACTATCTTTTACATAAATTTTTTTTTTGAAGTAATATCTGTTACCAATTACTCTACTTTGAGTTGAATCACCGTAAGATTTTAATTCTAATTCTTCATCTATAAAACCAGCAATTATTCTTTTGCCTTTAATTTTAGGCTTTAAATAAAATGGAGTTGTTAAATTATGATTTATGCTTTTAGTGTAATTATAGAAAGTATCACAGTCAATTTTTCTTATTTTATATTCATCTGTTTTTATATCGAAAATATTTAAATATATAGTATGATATTTTACATCTCCATCACTTAGGTTTAGAGAGTCGCTAATGTTATTATTTAATTTAATTATACACTTTTTTAGTTTATTTACTTGAAATTCTCCATTATAATTAATGCCAATTGTAGAATTTTGTTTAATTTTTGTTTTCTTAGATCCATTGCAATTAATAAGCAAAAAAAGAAGAAGCCAATAATAATATGTTTTCATTGATTAAATTTTAATGATTATTTTGTAAACTTTGTATGTTTTTCTTAATATTTTCGTCAAAAATTTTTCTTTTATTTTTAGAAGTAACTATTGTATCTTTAAAAGGGTGTGCTCTTGAAACACCATTTTTTGTTGGTGTTGTTATAATATCGCCTTGTAAGTCTCTTATCTGAATAGTATCCATCTTAGGTGTCTCTTTTGTAGATGACTCTTGACTCTTAGATACTTTCAGTCCATTTGACAAAAAACCTCTTATGGCTTTATAAATTTTTTCATATCTTCCTCCTTTATTTCCTGAAGTACTTCCTGGTATGGGTAAATCATCCATACTCCAGTCACTTCCAGATTTTGTTCCTCTTCCTCTTCCTGTATTTTCACTACCATATCCCCAAAAAGTTATACTATCCCAGTCAGAATTATTAGAATTAGTAATATTGGTATCCGATTCATTGTTTCCTGATTCAATCGTAGTTTTATTTCCATTTGCCGCACCTCCTATTTTTACAATATCTCCAACTTTAACATCAGATTTTAAACCTCCATCTTTTCCAATATAATTTTTTCCTAATTGACTTTCAATAGCATCATTTGCTGCTTTAGCATCTACACCATGCTGAGTATGTAAACTCCATGCGCTATCGTCTTTCTCTGCTGTATATGTTCCATCATCATTTTTGATCCAATCATTACCTTCTGCCAACATTCCATCAGGGTCAATAAAATAAACAGGATTATCTAAAGCATAAGTATATGGAGAATATCTCCTAGACATTTCAGATAATGGGTCAATATTCATCCAACGACCAATAGCAGGGTCGTAGTTCCTTGCTTGGTAGTCATACCAGTTTAATCCCAACTCATCTTGCAGTTCTTGTCCTTGGTATCTATATTTCCAAGCACCATCGGTACTAGGCACAGCAGTAACTTTCTTACCACCAGATAAGTTTGGGTCTTGCATAATACTAAGTTTCTTTTTCCCATCGTTGTATTTGGAGTGTTTCAGCCCGAAAGGATAATAATGTGTCTCTTCTAATTTAACAGGAAGTCCTGTTTTTTGGTCTAAAGTATAAGACATTCTAATATTTCCAAGATGGTCTGTGTAATTATAGACATACTGGTATACAGGTTGGGTATTGTTTATATCGGTTTCATAAACTGCTTTTACGTAACCTTCAGCTGTTGGAAAATGCAACAATTGCGCATAGCCTCTTCCACCATAGTTGGTCGGCTGTGTTTCGTACTGATAACCATCTAAATAATCGGTGGTTATCGTGTTGGATGTATTGCTACTAAATTGCACTTTCTTTTTTAGTTTTATTCCAGTGGCATCGTAAGTATAGTTTATCTTTCTACTATTTGTAAACTGTATCTCCGTTGGTAGGTTTAAATGATTGTATTTGATGTTGGTAATATTTTTATTCTCATCTTTTGTCATGTTTCCATCTAGGTCGTAACTGTAATCATCACTCGTATCAGTTGCTAAACTTCCGAGACTATCATCTTTAAACCCTTGCGATGAATTAGTCAAATCTACCACTTTTTTTAATTGATTCAAATTATTTGGGTCATAAATATAGGTTAAGTTGTCTATCATTATTCCATAGGAAGCATTTTCAAAACCGCCATTTCTTTGTAAACTTTGTATGTTTCCATTCTTATCGTAGGTTAATTCCTCATTATAGGTATCGTACATATTCAAATCTAAATTCTGGGATCTTGCCTTTTTTAATCGGTTTAAATCATCGTAGGTATAGTCATACTTTCGTATCATATTATCGCTATTGCTTTGCCAATAGGTCTCGCTTATATTTCCGTTGTATAAGGCATTTGTTGCATTCTCTGGCGTATTGTATGTGATACTAAATGCAAATAAATCGTTATCGTATGCAATGCCATCTATCTCATTTATATTGGTTAACCATCCTCGTATATTATACCGATAATCTACGTTTTGTAATGGGTTGGCTGCTGTATGTCCTACATCCTTTCTTTCTAACTCGCCTAACTCTTTATAATTGTTAATTACAATATTTTCCTCGGTATTATTATTTACCTTATGGCTATTGCTTAACAATCTACCTTGTGCGGTGTAGGTAAAATTATCTTCGTTCACTACAGGCAAACCGTTAATATCTCTTTTATGGGTAGTAATGCTTTGTGTTGCTTGTCCTTCAAAGTTTATTGCCGTTTCTGTTTTGGTATATCCTCCATTTGGATAATGAATTGTACTTCCAATTACACTTGCTAATCTATCGTCTTTATAGAAACTATAACTTGTATTAGCGTTTGTATCGGTACTGTTCTCTAGTATTCGCACCCATGCGCCTGTGGCTAAGGTTTTACATTTATTGTTTGTACGCACCGTTTGTCCTAGTATAGTACTTGGTACTGTTGGAGCATTAGGATAATTGTAATTGTCGTAATAGTTTACCGTTAAGATATGGTAATTTGCTATGGGATAACTTGCATTGGTATATCTAAAACTAATGTTATTTATGCTTCTATCTTGCGCACTTTTAGATTCCGATAATTTGGTTGCTGCATTAATACTATTTTCTAATGCAATTCGTGTACTGTCATTTATTGTTGTTGCTTCTTGCCATGCGGTAAGGATTGGTCTATTGAAATTATCGTATTTGGTGATAAGCCATCCTGTGGTAGTTTTGTCTTTAAATGGCGATTTGGCTGGTGCTGTTGCTCTTACTCTATCTAACTTGTCGTATACAATATATTCCCATTGTTTGCTTGGTATTTTTTTGGCTACCAATCGGTTTCTGTGATCGTATTTGTATTGGTAACTTGTACCGTCTAATACGCTTTGGCTGATGGTTTGGTTTGTATCTACTGCTGGAGGTAATACATAACTTAAATTGCCGTAATCATCATAGATGTAATAGGTATCAAAAGTCTCGCTTCCACCATTGGTTTTTATTCGCTTTAAGACAACTTGCCCTTGTTTGTCGGTAAATTCTTCGGTTTGATTGCCTGATGTTTGGCTGTTATTCTCATCTATGGTTATGCTTTTATACAACTGGTTTTCGCCATAGTAATTGGTTGCTACTGGCAGACTGGTTTGGTATATTTTTGTACTTGCCTGATAACTTGTGGTTATATCGTACTGTCGCACTTCGTTTGCACTATTACTTTGGTAATCTAGTTTTATTTCATGTCCACTTCCCATCGCCCATGCATTCCCTGGAGCTGCTTGTTTTAATACTCGATTTAATGGCGATGCCTCGTATTGTTTTTCTGAATATGGATTGTCTGCTGCATAGTAACCGTTTGTTGGCGTATAAAAGCCTTGTACGTCGGTACTGTCGATGGCTTGATAATTTAAAGAGGTACTTCCGTTTGTAAAGGGCAGGTATTCTCTTGTTTGTCTGCCTATGGCATCGTACTCTATATGTTGGATGATGTCTTTTCCTGTTGCAGATTGTTGGTGGCTGATGCTTTGGATTGGTCTTCCTAGTCCGTCAAAGTAATTTACTTGTACACTTGCTTGTTGGGCTGTGGGATTGGTTGGTAAATTTGCCTCTGTAAACGCCTTTTTATAAACGGTTGTTTTTACCCAGTTTTGGTCAACACTTTGGCTGTATACGGTTGTACTTACTAGTACGATGATTATGTAGATTATTTTTTTCATTGCTTTTTTTTAGTTGGTTATTTTTACCACTTTCACGCTATTGTTTTCTATATCGGTCTTTACATGGATGATATAGATGCCATCTGCATAGGTCGATAAGTTAATCGTTATTAGTCGTTTTCCGTCTAGTTGTATTTTCTCTAAGATTCTTCCACCATAATCTACAACGCTTAATGTTCCATCTTTATACTCGTTTCCGATGACTATTTGTGTATAATCTTTGGTTGGATTTGGAATACTTTCTAGAGGTTCTTTTTTGTATTCTGGCTTGTCTTTATCTCGTAGTTTTACCACCCAAAAATTGGCATTGTTGGTTTGCTTTGCTTGTAATGGCATACTACTGCCTAATAGTACATATCCTCCGTCTCTGGTTCGGATGCTTTTTTTAAGTACTTCTTTTTTATCTGTGCCTATTTCTTTCCGCCATAGTTCTTCGCCCTCTTGGTTTATTTTGAGTACGATATAATCTTCTGTACCTTTTTGATTTCCTTTGCCTACGGCATTTCCCTTAAGGGGAATTCCTTGTTTGTTTTTTGTTGTATTCTGGTTTGGTTTGGATGTTGCATAGCCACTTAATAAGATAGTACCATCGTTATTTTGTACCATATCGGTTAGGATGTCTCTATCGGCTTGACTGTAACTATTCTCCCATAGTATTGCTCCTTCTTGGTTTATCTTTTTTACGATATAATCGCTATTTACGCCCTTGTCTCCACTTGCGCTACTTCCTCCAAGTAGGATGTCTTCTTCTTTGGTTAGTAACATGCCATTTAATTGGTCGTTGCCTTCTTCTCCAAAGGTTTTTTGCCATAGTATTGTGCCTTCTCTTGTTAGTTTTAAAACCCACCAATCGCTCAATCCTTGTTGTATGGCTTGTTTTTCAAATCCTCTTGGAGAATTCGATACTCCTGCAATAACTATTTCTCCTGTGCTTGTCTCTACTACTTTTCGTAATTCATCTTTGTATTTTCCGCCATAGTTTTTTTGCCATTGTTCTTTTCCGTCTTTGTCTAGTTTTACGAGCCAATAATCTAGATTTCCTCTATTCTCGCCTGTTTTTAGGATGACATCTTTGTTGTTTTGGAGTTCTTCTGCATAGGTATATGCATCGGATGCGGATGTTCCTGCGATTAGATAACCGCCATCTTTGGTTTTTAACACTTGGTGTACGTTTTCATTAGCTAATCCGCCTAGTGTCTTTTGCCATGCAATATTTCCTTTTTTATCTATTTTTACTAGCCATATATCTTGCTGTCCTACATTTGGTGTGGTTTTGTTGTTTTTTGCTGCGGAATTACTTGTTCCTGCTATCAAATAATCGCCTGTATAGGTACTGGTTATACTTTTTAGGACATCGGTTTTTTCGCCTCCGATACTTTTTGTCCACTCTACTGTGCCATTTTCTTTTATTTTGGTTATAAAGTAATCGAAATCACCTTCGCTTTGGCTTACGTCTCCTGTGTTATTGGACAGACTTCCGCCTACTAGTATAAATCCGTAGTCTAAGGTTGGTACGGCATCGTAAAGGTACTCGGCATGCATGCCTCCGTAAGTTTTTTGCCATAGTATTTCTTGGGAATACGTCGTTGTACTAAAAAGCATAACAAACGCATATAATATATTTTGTAATTTCATATTCTGTAATTTTTTGTTTCTTATTCAACGTTTAGTGAATCTTATAATGGTAATCGTTTTTCTTTAGGATATTACCTTCTTTGTCTTTTACGTATTGTAATCGATTGTAAGTATCGTATGTAAAATACTGGATGTCGCCTTTGGGATCGGTTACTGTACTTACTCCGATTAAGGGTTTGTAGGTCATTGTTGTTACCATGGAGTTTGGTAAAGCGGTGCGTATAGCATTTAATGCAATGGTTAAATCGGTTTCTAAATCTAGATTGGAGAGATTCCTTGCGGTTTCAAATAAGGCTTCTGTTGTTGGATCAATTACAGGATGTAAACCAGAACCTGTAGCATAGGCTGTAAAATGTTCTATTTTAGCTATTGGCTTACTGTGATTGTATCCCCAAACATAATAAACATGTACGCCATCTGCTTTGGAAATATCTAATGGATTACCATAAACATCGTAGCTATGATACGTTAATCGCTCTTCTAAAGCATTGTCTTTTTTTGCAGTTTTAATTTTGTATGGTTTTCCATGTTTGTATATAGACTGTGTTGTGGATAAAATACTACTATTCTTATACGTTTTTGTAAGTATTGGTATATTTATAAAATTTTGATTTATCATTTCATTTATAAGCACATTCTCCTCACTATTAAATGCGGATGCATTATAGTTTGGTGTGGCATAAACCATCTCTTTTTTATAAATGGCATTTTTACTATCTGTTGTTTCTATTGCTTCTAGTTGGTAATTCTCTAAATTATAGGTATAATCTTCTTTTGTCTCTGTTATATTTGGACTAGAAGTAGAGGTAGGGTAAAAGTAATCTTTTGTTGTCATTGAAGTTAAGTGTACTTTATATGAAGATTCATCGTAAATCGAAAAGTTATTAACTGTTAAAGGTTCAATGGCTAATTTTGTAAATAACTCCTTAGGTATAACAAAATTTTCAAGAAAGTATTTTACGGTTGGAGATCCATATCCTGCACTACATGATGATTCTTGTAGGTTGTTAGAGTTATTGATATAGAAATCATCAAAACTACTATAAGAAGTCTTCATCACATGAGAATAAGATAAAGCTAAAGTACCTAAATTGCTATAATCTGCATTAGGTATCTCAAGGTTTTGACCATTACCAATAAAAAACATTGATATTAGAGTATCATCACCAACATTTGCAAGTATGGTTTCATTTTCATGACGAAATAAAAATTTACCTACGACTTTTTCTATATTATTTTCAATATCAAAATTATAAATATTACTCCGTTCTTTTACTAACTGATTATTTTTATTATAAACACTTTGCTTTCTTAAATTACCTCTTAAATAGTCTTGTTTTTTTATATACGAAAAAGGGTATCCATAAAAAGCAGGATAAGAAGGGTAATCAATTGCTGAATCATAAAGGTTTTTGGTTATTGATTTATTAGTAATAGGTATATTATCATTATTTCCCATTTCAGAACCAGAAATTTTATACTCAGACACATCTTTATATCCTATATAACTTCCTTGAGTCAACTGTGCTTCCAATTCATTAAGACGTTCCTCAACATCATAATGAATTGGAGACATGCTTTTTTGAGGTATTAATAATAATGGTCGAGATACTATGGAATATTTTCTGATTAAATTTGTTAAACCATCCATAGAACCACTAGAATAATAATGTGTTGGATTCGAACTAGGTATTAAACCCATATTTTCTGGATAATCGTTAGGTATAGGAATTATAGTTTCTAAAGCATAGTTGTATTTCGTTTTTATTTTAGTTTCTTCGTTATCAATATCTTCAATAGATTTAATACGTAATCCACCTCCATAGTTAAACCAATTTAAAGACCCTGATTTGAGTTCTTTGCTATAAATATTTATATTTACTTTTATTTGTTCGGATAAAGTAGATTGATTATATTCTGAATCTACTTCCATAAAAGGATCTTGTGCTATATAAAATTGGTATTGGCCTTTTAATAATTTTATTCCTTTATCTGAGTATTGTAAATAATTATCTATTTTTCTTGAAACAATTTCTCTAGTACTATCTTCACTTCCGTCAGAAAGTACAGGAACAAAATAAAATGAAATATTATATGGTTTAATAAATTGTTGACTTGCTTGTCCTGAATCGTTAAATAAAAAATTAAAAATAAGTTCTACCTTTTGCTTAATATTAATATTTATTATTTGTGGAGTACTTTGATTTAGTGTACTTCCTTGATTTGTATAAGTTGCATGCATTCTAAAATTATCTTGTATAATATAATTATCTGGATTTGTAAATATTTCTTCAAAACTTAATAAACGATTACCATTATAACTATAGGTATTACTCTGCCAATTAAATAAGCGTTTTCCTTTAGTTGGATATACAATACTTTTTAAAGCTCCTAAAAGAGCATCCGTTTTATGAATATTTGCATTTAAACCAACACGTTCATAAAAAGGTATATTTTTATGATAATAACCAAAGTTATCTTTAGGGTTTTCTCCAAAAGCTAGTAATTTTTCAATATTCTCATAATCAAAAACATACTTAAACTGATTGGAGTTATTTACTTTAATTTGATCTAAAAATAACAAGGCGTGATTATGCTCAGACGAAGGTGAACCAAAAACTGGCGGAGCAACATATTGTTGCATGTGAGCATTATAAGTAAAGTCAATGGTTTTATTTACATTGTTATTTTCATCATTTATACTTATTTGATTTAATTTTTCTCCATTGTATTCTGGATGATCTAAAGAACTATTAAAAATTAATTTTATTCCATCATTAAATAAAATTTCTTGAATTTTTTTAGAATTTATTGTTTTATCATTATTTGTATGAATTGAATGAGGTTTTAATGCCGAATTAAAACTTTCTGTCTCACATGAATCACAATTACTACACAAATTATTTGAAAATGAACGTTTATATATTGTAGAACTAGATGGATTTTTTGGTTCTTCAATAACATCTTTATAGGTAAAACTTACTATATTTAAGTTGTTATGTGCTAAACTAACATTACTTAATTTCCAAGCGGAACGAAATGCTGGTATTTCTTCTAATACAGGCACTGTTTCTGAAGAACTCCTTGAGTATGTAAAAGTTGTAGTTTTATTTAAAGTTTCTTCAACAACATCAAAAGTATATAT
>Ga0256840_1001231_pt1 | contig 24599 bp, 19 predicted proteins | sample 355202metaG_FD_185969 | JGI IMG/M metagenome (GOLD analysis project Ga0256840, IMG submission 185969) | Hydrothermal vent microbial communities from Mid Atlantic Ridge, Atlantic Ocean - 355-202 | ecosystem: Environmental > Aquatic > Marine > Hydrothermal vents | place: Atlantic Ocean: Mid...
AGAAGCAGGGCTTGTAATGCTCAAAGGTGAAGTGATTGCACGATTACCTGAAAATGAGTTGGTCGATAGGTTTGTGCAAGAGGTTGAAGCATTTGCTGAGAAACAAGCGTAATATATTTGAGGGCTAAGGGGTTTTAATGAACGAAAATATGTACAACTTAAACATTGAAAGAGCAGTGCTTTCAGCCATTTTATTTGACCCTCAAATTTTTGAGGAGTTAGCAGCGAAACTAAAGGCACATGATTTTTATTTGCCGTTTCATCAGCATGTATTTTCAGCCATGGAAGAACTTGCACGTGAAGAGAAGCCGATTGATGAAGAGTTTTTAAAGAGTAAATTGAACTCATCAGGTAACTATGATGAGGTTGCTCTTCTTGATATTTTGGCATCAAATCCTATCTCCAATACCGATGCTTATTTAGGTGAGATTAAATCTCGTTCGATTAAACGGGCCTTGGCTACTTTGGCAACGACCATTAAAAAAGTAACCATTGAAGATGATCTGCCCACTGAAGAGGTGATGGATTTGGTGGAGAAAAAGCTCTATGAGATTACTCAAGATAGCACCAATGAAGATTTTAGAGAGTCCAAAGAGATAACCTTGTCTATGATAGAGGAGATTAATCGTCTTAAAGCTTTGGGCAACTCTAAACTGCTTGGAGTCGATACAGGTTTTCATAACTTAAATGACCATACTCAGGGCTTTGGTAAGGGTGATTTGATTATTATTGCTGCTAGACCTGCGATGGGGAAAACGTCACTGGTTTTAAACATGACCCAAAAAGCCATAGAAAGAGGAGAAGGCATAGCCTTTTTCTCACTGGAAATGCCAGCTGAACAGTTGATGTTAAGACTGCTTTCTACGGAGACCTCTATACCTTTGCAGAAGCTAAGAATTGGTGATTTGACGGATGATGAGTGGAATAATCTTAGTAAAAGTGCTGATAAAATGGCACAGAGAAAACTTTTTGTAGATGATGGTGGTATGGCTACCATTCACCATGTGCGTTCTAAGTTACGTAAGCTTAAGGGGCAACATCCTGAGATAAGCATGGCGATTATTGACTATTTACAGCTGATGTCTGGGGACAGTAAAGAGGGAAGACAGCAGGTTATTTCAGAGATTTCTAGGGGGCTTAAACAGTTGGCTAGAGAGTTGGAGATTCCAATCATCGCACTTTCACAGCTCAACCGTGGCGTGGAGAGTCGAGACAACAAACGTCCGATGCTTTCCGACCTTAGAGAGTCTGGTTCGATCGAACAAGATGCTGATATTGTAATGTTTGTTTATCGTGATGATGTTTATCGTGAAGCTGCTGAAAAAGAGAGAGAGATGAAGGCGAAGGCTGATGGTAAAGAGTATGAAAATAAGTTTCAAAACAAACCAGAAGAGGAGACAGAACTTATTATTGGGAAACATAGAAATGGTCCTACAGGAACGGTAAACTTGGTTTTCCAAAAACGATTTACTCGATTTGTAGATGCTCATAAAGGTGGGGATACACCGTTTGAAGTGATTTATGAAGAAGATGGAAACATGGATACCCGAGATATGGGGCATATTGATTTACCAATGATATAAGGTTCTTATATGCTGGAAAAACCAAAACTTTTTCTTACGTTAAAAGAGTTTTGGTTGAGTATGTTACTCTTGTTCTTTTTACTTTTTGTACGTCTTTTTTTTCTATATCAAGAGTATAATGAGTTCAAATCTAAACCATTTTTTTACACCAATGTAAATGTTGTTCAAGCTTATGAGAAGTGGAATGATGATAGCTACTACACCATACTTAAAGTCTATAGTCCTACTTTAGATATGAACTTTTTTTCTCGAACCAAAATTCGTGCTAAAGATATAACTCCAAAGGTACGTCTTAAACTCTTTCCTCATAAAAATATGAAATTTTCTGATTATTTGGGAACTTCGTTTATTTTTTCTCAAATTAATGAAATAGCTGCATCTGAACAAACGCCTAAAGATAGTCTACTTTTAGCCATAGAAGAACAACATGATAGTTCTATGATTGCTAGTTTTTATAAAGCCATATTTTTTGCAATACCATTAGACAAAGAGTTAAGAACACAGGTCTCTTCTTTGGGGGTGAGTCATCTTATTGCTCTAAGTGGTTTTCACCTTGCTATACTCTCTGGAGTTTTATTTTTTATACTTCGTCTTTTTTACCGACCTCTACAACAGAAGTTTTTCCCTTATCGTTTTGACCTGCTTGATGTTGGGTTTATGGTATTGGTTATTTTAGCATGCTATGTATGGTTTGTAGATAGCCCACCTTCACTTATTCGCTCCTATATGATGATGTTGATAGGTTGGATACTTTTGGTCTTGGGTATGGAACTCATCTCTTTTAGTTTTTTAACGACGATTGTTTTACTTCTGTTGGTTATTTTTCCAAAGTTACTGTTCTCTTTGGCATTTTGGTTTTCGGTCTCTGGAGTTTTTTATATTTTTTTACTACTTTTGTACTTTTCTCATATAAATAAGTACTTGATGACACTGCTCATTAGCTTTGGAATTTTTATATTGATGTTGCCTGTGGTGCATATGGTTTTTCCTGTGGTAAATCCTTTACAACTCACCTCTCCTTTTTTGTCCTTGGGTTTTACATTTTTTTACCCTTTGAGTATAGCCTTACATTTAGTAGGTCAAGGAGATTTATTTGATGGACTTTTATTGAAACTTTTTATGATGAAATCGAGCCAATACAGTATGGTATTGGCCCCTATTTATGGACTTTTCTATCTACTTATTTCTCTTTTGGCTATCTATTCTAAATATCTTTTTTATCTTTTATTTGTTACTGCTTTTGGTTTTTCTGTAGGGTTGTTTATGGGTTTTTGGGTATGATAATTTTTTTATATCTGAGTTAGAAGGATAAATTATCGAAAAATTTAAAGAACTTCCTATTACTTATACGCTTATGGCTATTAATGTTGTTGTATTTATTATTCCTCTTATTGTAACGCAGTGGTTAGAGCCGTTACATCAATTTGGTGCTTTACATGGGTATTGGATTTTTATAAAAGATGAGCCTTATAGATTTTTAACTTCTATGTTTTTACACAGTGGTCCAATGCATATTGTTATGAATGTTTTATCTCTCTATTTGATAGGTAAAATACTAGAGCGACTTTTTACTCCTTCAGCTTATATTGCTATCTATTTTATAACAGGTATTTTTGGAAGTTTAATTTATATTTATATCTCTCCTTTTGAGTGGGCAGTTGGGGCTAGTGGGGCTATTTTTGGTATGTTTGGGGCTTTGGCTGGTTTTGCTTGGGTTCATCGAAAAACCATGCAAGAGGAGTTTATGCAGTTTATGCGTAGTTTTGGAATGATTTTACTACTAAACCTTGGTTTGGGTTTGGCTATGCCCCAGATTGCAATGTCTGCACATATTGGTGGTTTGGTTGCAGGAATTATATCTGGAATTATTATGGCTAAAAATCCAAATTACTTATGGGCATATCTTTTAGGGTCTGCTGTTTTAGTTTTTTTAATTTCTAACTATTTATCTTCACTTTATGCAGATTCTTTTTTACTACATTAAACTTTTTTTACTACTGTTTTTGTTAGCAGGGTGTTCGGTAAAATCACCAACACCTCAAGAGAACCTTAGAAAGGTTCAAGCTTTAACACAAATGCTTTTGCATACGAGTAAACATATAGATAAGAATGAAGCAGAAGATTTGGCAAAAAGTTCTGTTTTTTATGCACAAAAACTTGCCCATCACTATAAAGTTGTTTCACCTCCTTTATGGCAAAATACTTTGGTTAATGTAGGTCTAAAAAAGCGAGGTTTATGTCATGAGTGGTCAAGTGATTTATGGGACTATTTGATGCGTAAAAACTATAAGAGTTTGGAGTTTCATCATATTGGTGCTGACATTGGAAGCTATTTTGAACATAATGCACTTTCTGTTTCAGCCAGAGGGCTTGGTGTGAAAAAAAGTATTGTTCTTGATGCTTGGCGTGATTCAGGTAAGTTGTACTTTATAGAGATAGATAGAGATAAAAAATATGAGTGGAAGAAAAGGTTTGACTTAGACTAAAGAAGGTTTGATTGAGAGTAAAAAAGTTTACCACCCAAAGGTGGTAAAAAACGTAAAGCTTACGGTTGAGTTAAAGCTGAACAAGGTTCAGTTTTTGCCATTGGTAACTGTGGATCATCTGGACAGATTTCAGCAACATCGTCACACTCTGGACATTTTTGAATATTTGGTTTATAACATCTTGATGGTGCTGGAGCAGGTTCCATTTTTTCAAATTTGGTTACAACTTCAACAGGCATAATATCTCCTCCTGCAATTAATAGTGCTGAACCAGCAATCATTAGACTTAGTAATAGTTTCATCTGTACATCCTTTAAATTTTTAATGTCATGTACTTTATCACTTTTTTCCTTAAAATATATATCTATTTTAACTATATATTTCTATATTAATATTTTAACAAGAGTTGTGATGAAGAACTTCATTATTGGGCTTTGGATATAATTCTCTATATTTTGAAGGAGGTGGCATTGATGCATCAATGTAAAATTTGTCAATCTGATACAACCGTTATGGGTGACAGTAAGAAAAAACTCTCCTATTATCGTTGTATCTCTTGTGGTTTTATCTATTTAGATGATAAATTTATAGTAGATAATGAGCGTGAAAAAGAGAAGTATGATTTGCATAACAACAGTTTTGAATCTATAGGTTATGTAGAGATGTTCGAGAAGTTTATTGAGAAGGCTGTAGAGCCTTACACTCAAAATATAAAAACAGTACTGGAGTTTGGTTGTGGGTCTGGTCCTGTTTTGGCTGAGTTGTTACGAGATAGAAGTATGGAGGTAGATCTCTATGATTTGTATTTTTATCCTGAAAAAGTTTATGAGGGTAAAAAGTATGACTTGATTACTTCTACAGAGGTTTTTGAACATCTAAAAGAGCCTCTTAAAATCTTAAAGATGTTAACTGAACATACGGCTGAAAATGGCTACATTATTTTAATGACAAAGTTCCCACCTGCTGATGATAAAACTTTTTTAGCTTGGTGGTACCGACGAGATGTGACACATATAAGCTTCTTCACACCTAGAAGTTTTGAGGTTATGGCAGAAAAAGTGGGATTGAACGTTCTTGAAACCATGGATAATAATATTGTGGTTTTTCAAAAAATATGATAAAATTTATTTATAACTCTTCATCGCCTGTTGTGCTTCACGCAGTTGTGTCCGTCTTTTTAACGTCTCACGTTTATCATGTAGGTTTTTACCTTTTGCAATAGCAATACTTACTTTTACCAAATTTCGCTCATTAAAGTAGAGTAGTAGAGGCACAATGGTATTTCCATCTTTTGAGACATTTTCAAAAAGTTTGTTAATCTGTTTTTTATGTAAAAGTAACTTTCTAGGGCTTCGGCTGTCTCGTGCATAGTTAGCATTGGTGGTCTCTAGGTGTGCGATATGGGTGTTCATTAAGTGCAGTTCATCTTTGATAAAACGACAAAAACCATCACTTAAGTTGGCTCGTTTGGCACGAAGGGCTTTGACCTCTGCACCTTGGAGTACAATCCCTGCTTCAAATTTTTCCAGTATTTCGTAGTCATGATAAGCTTTTTTGTTTTTGGCTATTATATTTATTGGCATAATTTATTCTTTTTTACTACTATTATATCAAAATAATATGGCTATAATAAAGAGACCTTGTTATTTATGTTATAATAATTGAAAAAAATTATCTGAAATATTTAAAATAAAAAGGCACAAGGTGTTAAAACATAAATTTATAGAAGCAATGGTAGCAGAAGATGTGGGTCGTGGGGATCTTTTTGCTCGTATAAGTGATTCAAAAGAGGTTCGTGCCTTTATTATTGCTAAAAGTAATGGTGTGTTTGCTGGAAAATCGTATATTGATACCTTGGCAAAAATGTATAATTTAAGCCTCTCTTGGCAGGTTGAAGATGGTACATCTTTTAACGTGGGTGAGAAACTGCTTTATGTTGCTGGTGATTCAAAATCTATTTTATCGCTGGAGCGTTCGATTTTAGATATTGCTCTGCATGCTTCTTCTATTGCTACTTTGACAGCAAAATTTGTTGAAAAAGTAGAGCCTTATGGTGTGAAACTACTTGATACTCGAAAAACGAGACCCCTTTTGAGAGAGTTTGAAAAGTATGCTGTTCGTTGTGGTGGTGGTATTAACCATCGTATGGGGCTTGATGATTGTTTGATGTTAAAAGATACCCACCTAAAAACCATTGATAATCTTACTGAGTTTATGAAAGAGGTTCGTAAAAAGATTCCATTTACTTCTAAAGTAGAGATAGAGTGTGAAGATTTGGATATGGTTAAATCTGCTATGGCTGCTGGTACAGACATTGTTATGTGTGACAACATGAGTAACACAGATATAGAAGAGGTGGTTCTTTTTAGAAATCAAAACTATCCTCATATCTTACTTGAAGCGAGTGGGAATGTAACACTTGAGACCATAGAGGCCATTGCAAAAACAGGTGTAGATGCCATCTCTTCTGGTGCGTTGATTCATCAAGCAAACTGGATTGATTTGTCTATGAAGATGGAAGCTTAAATAAAAAGTTTTAATGATGCTTGAAGAAGTAAAATCCTTATTACATCAGTATGATAAAATCACCATATTAACGCATCTTAATCCTGACGCTGATACCATTGGTACAGCTTTAGGCATTTATGGAATTTTAAAAAATAGTGGAAAGCACGTAGAAGTTGCAAATCAAGGCGTAAATTTACCAATATACTTAGATTTTTTACCTCATTTTGGTAAAATAAAGAATCGAATAGATTTTGATAACTCTTTAATTATTGCTTGTGATACAGGGAGTATTGACCGATTAGGATTTGACTTAAGTCATAGAAAAATAGTGAACATTGACCATCATAAAAGTAATACCAACTATGGAACAGTTAATGTCGTAGAGCCAACTTTCGTTTCGGCTTCACACGTTGCTTATGCCTTATTTAAAGATGAATATGTCATTAGTAAAGAAGTAGCAACTTGTTTTTATACAGCATTGGTCTCAGATACACAGTATTTTACTACCAAAAATGTTTCTAAAGATACTTTTAATGTGGCTTCAGAACTAATAAACTATGGTATTAATATATCAAAAGTGGTATCGAATATAAAACAGAGACAATCCTTAGCATCCATTAGAATTTTGAGTAGCACGTTAGATACTTTAGATTTGTATGAAGATGGGCAATTGGTATTTATGTTTGCAAGTCAGGAAAAAATGTTGGAAGCAGGTGCGAATATTTTAGATTTGCTGGGTGTGGTTGACTATGGAATCTCATTGGTAACTTCTAAAATATCGATAGTTTTGGTAGAGCTGGAAGATACTATACGTGTCTCAATGCGAAGTAAGCATATAGATATTTCTAACCTTGCCATTGATTTTGGTGGTGGTGGACATAAGAATGCTGCAGGATTTGAGATGGAAAATATAAAAAGAGAGGTATTAATAGAGATGATTAAAAAAGAGATAAAACAAGGAGGATTATTAGATGAGAGGTAACCGAGGATATGGTCGGAAAAAAAGTTCAGGTAATTTATGGTTAATTATTTTGGCAGGATTGATTGGAGCAGGAGCGTATGTGTTTACTGCAAAAGATTTTGAAAGAAATGCACCTGTTGTGAAGGTTGCAGATTCTATCTATTGGAGTCGTAAGGTGCCACTGAAGATTCCAATTTCAGATGAGAGTGCATTAAAATCTTATGAAGTACGTGTTAGTGATGGAACCAATGAAGTGGTGGTTGCCAATGAACTCTTTTTAGAAAATATTAATGAAAAAGTTGTGGAGCTTGTTTATCCTAAAAAAGCAAGCAATGGGATAATGTTGGATCCTCGTGCAAGCAATTTAAAGGTTACAATCCTTGCTACAGATAAAAGTAAATGGAACTTCTTTCAAGGGAACAGTGTTGTAAAAACTATTAATGTGAAGGTTGATTATAAGCGTCCCGATGTAAATATTTTGTCTAACTCTTACTCTATTACTCGTGGTGGTTCAGCTTTGGTTGTTTTTCAAGTGAAAGATGAGTCGTTAGAAGGGTTCTATGTAGAGGCAGCTGGTAACAGATTTAAAGCTCAACCTTATAAAAAAGAGGGTTACTATGCAACACTTATCGCTTGGCCTTTTAATCAAGAGAACTTTATAGCCAATATTGTTGCTATAGATAAAGCTGGTAATAAACGCATAGCGAATATACCTCTGTATGTCATGGCTAAAAACTATAAAGTATCATGGATTCAAGCAAAAGATAAATTTATAGATGGAAAAATTTCTGATTTAATTGATACTGAACCAAAGTACTCAACGGTAGATAATCGTTTGGAAAAACTCAAAACGATTAATGAGACCATGAGACTTGAAAATGAAGTGCTTATTCATGATTTATCAAAAAATATTTCGGATGAAGTTTTAGATTCATGGAAAATTAAAAAGTTTTATCCGTTGAAAAATGCAGCTAAAGTTGCCTCTTTTGGTGATGAACGTCACTACTATTATGAAGAGAAAGAGCATGAAGTTTCTCAATCATATCATGTTGGACTAGACTTGGCAAGTACAAAAATGGCAAAAGTTTTAACTTCAAACCCAGGAAAAATTGTTTACGCAGAGTACAATGGAATTTATGGAAATATGCCTATGGTAGACCATGGTTTAGGACTCTATACACTTTATGGTCACTGTTCAAATATTATGGTGAGTGAAGGTGATGAAGTGGGTGCAGACTTTGCCATAGCGCAAACAGGTAAATCTGGCTTGGCACTAGGAGACCACTTGCACTTTGGTGTATTGGTACAAGGTATTGAAGTTCGTCCTGAAGAGTGGATGGACAGTAAATGGATAAAAGACAATATAGACAAAGTATTTAAAGCTGCTGATAAGATTATAAAAGGGGAGTAAGCATTTTTTATGCCTTTACAGCTTCATCAGAATATTAATCTTTTTCTTCTGCTAATCGTTGGAAGTTTTGTGGCACATATTCATCTTGGTTGGGTGGAGCTTATTGCCATTTTAGTTTTTACGGTATTTGTAGAACATTTTTTTCTCTACTTTAACAAAAGTAGAGAGTTTTATTTTTCTTATTCAAGTTTTTCTACAGCCATAGGGGTTATCGTCCTTATGTATTCGCCTCATCTTTGGATATATTTTGTGGTTATTGCCTTGGGGTTGGCTCAAAAGCATTTTATAACCTTTGAAGGTAAACAGTTTTTTAACCCCTCCAATTTTTCATTGATGATGGCTCTACTCTTTTTTTATAACGATGCTCATATTATTTCAGGTCAGTTTGGTGATGAGCTTTGGTTGGCGTTTGTGGTCTCTTTTTTAGCCATTGTTATACTCGTTCGTGTTAATCGTTGGATTATTCCCTTTGCATTTGTTCTCTCTTATCTTTTTTTTCAACACTTTTTGGTGGTTCTCTATGACCCTGTTGTGATTTTTGAAGATATCTATCATCGTTTTTACTCGGTTACTTTTATTCTTTTTATCTACTTTATGTTAACCGACCCTCCTGTAACTCCATCTAAGTGGTATTGGCAGATAGCTTTTGCTTTTTTAGTAGCACTCATGGCAGTTTTACTCGATAGATTTTATGGATTTAGAGTGCAACATCTTTTTATGGCTGTTTTCTTTTTTTCTTTATTTGTCAATTTTTTAAAAGTAGATAAGGAGTTTATACCTCTCTTAAAGCTATCAGCGATTATACTCTTTTTTGTGGTGGCTATCTTAACTTTTATTGAGATGCAGCCTCCTTATTATTTTGAAATGGAAGGATAAAAATGACCAATGAGATAAAGATAAGTATAGGTATTTTAGTTGTTGGTCTTTTGGCTTTGGGATTTTATTGGTTTGAAGGTGAAGAGGGTGCAGCTGAAACAACAAGTAGTAGAGTTGAAGAACGAATTATTCTACCCCAATACTCTGCCCAAACTTATCGAGACATTCCCGAAGTAAAAGAGTATCTGAAAGATTTAAAAGCCGTCATAAACAGTGGTCAAGCTGTTTTACCTTTGCAGAGTAGAGAACTTGACAGTCATGGAGCGTTGGCACAAAAGATTTTGCTAAAAGATAAAGTGTTTTTAAAAGACACGGTGCAAAATGGAAAACTTCTACATAATGATATGATGCGTATTCGTCCTGCAATTGTCTCTGTGTTGTCTGCTTCGTCACAAACTGTTTGTAAAACACATAGATGCTATCAAGCTGAGAAGTACAACTATGTGACCAATGCAACGACCCGAGCCATAGTCGATGTTGATGATAAAAAAGTTTTGGAAGTCACAAATCATGCAGGGATGCAACCTGATATTTCACTACGTCTAAAACATATAGCCCAGGCCATTGCTCTGAATGCTCCAGAGGTTGCCAAAGAGTTAAAAAGTAAACCAAGAAGAGAAGATATGAGCATGGCAAACGTTCGGGGTGCTTTGCAAGGTTCTCCTTGTCAAAACTCTGAACATCTCTGTGTGGCTCCGACTTTTTCAGACCATGACAAAGAACAAGCTCTGTGGGCAATAGTAGACCTTACAGAGTTAACTTTGGCAGCTGCTAAGTGGGCAGGGTTGGGGAAGACCACCACTCCTGCTTGTATCTCTGAGCGTTCTTTACAAAACCGTTACATTATGAAAAATTTTTGTGAGAAAGATACGCATTTAGAAAAAAACAGTTGGAAGTTAGACTATAGGCTAACGGGTTCTGATGGTTTGGAGATTATAAATGTTGAGTTTAAAGGGCAAAAGGTATTGACATCAGCAAAAATTGTTGACTGGCATGTGGCGTATGAGGGAAAAGGTGAGGTTAGCGATACGGGTGATGTGGTTATGGCTGGTCGTCAAGTGGAGTTTGTAAAAGGAGATGAGGGTAAGTTTTTCTTTGGTTACAACGATGCGATGGGTTGCCCGATGTTTTCTACCTCTGTTGTACTTCCCTTTAATGGACCTTTGGTTAAAGAGCTTTATGATGAAAAGAAGAAAAAGGTAGGTTTTTACTTAACCCAAGATTTCCGTAACCCAAAATGGCCTATGGCATGTAACTATCGTTACGAGAACCGTTTTGAGTTTTTTGATGATGGTTCGTTTAGGGTAGTGGCTGTAAACAAAGGTAGAGGCTGTGGGGAAGAGGCGATTTACCGACCTGTGATGCGTATGGACATGGCATTTTCTGACAAAGAATCGTTTTATAAGTATGATGGCTCTTGGAACAAGTGGCTGACAGAACAGTCTGACTTTCAAAAAGATGCAAAGGTGTATGATAAAGATAAATATTTGTATAAAATCACTGATAAAAGTGCAACAAAAGGTTACTACATAGAGCCAAATAGAGGACAGTTTCATGACAACAGTAAAGGGGATAATGCGACACTTTTTGTTACTAAGTTTAAAGAGGGTGAGGGTGAAAAAGATTTGCTTACTTTGGGTTCTTGTTGTAATTTAGAGGAAGATGGTGTTGAGCGTTATCTGTCTGCTAAGGAGGGTATAGATGGGGAAAACTTGGTCATTTGGTATGTTCCACGGATTCGTAACGATGCAAGAGCAGGGCATGAGTATTGTTGGGCTGATACGGTTATTGATGAAAATGGGAATATAGAAGTACGAACATTCCCGTGTGTGGTTGGTCCGAAATTTGTGCCGATAAAATAAATTATGCATTGAATGAATGTTTGAAACGGTGTAGGTCGGGTTGCCCTCATCCCGACATAAACATGCATAAATTAAAAATTTGATATAACAAAATGAAATTGGCATATAAATATCCATTGAACGATGGAATATTTTGGTATGCGAATTATTGTCGGGATGAGGGCAACCCGACCTACGGATTTTAATATACAAAAAACCAAAGGAAAAAAATGAAGAAACAACTACCAATTATAATATCACTTCTATTTATAGCAGGTCTTGCATTTGTAGTAATAAACAAAAAAAACAATCAACAAACAGAAGCAGGAGCAGAAGCAGAAAAAAAAGTAACCATTGGTAATTTCAACAAAACAAGAAGTTGTGCAAGACACCCACAGTTTTTAAAACAGTTAAAAGTAACCCAACCCATTACCATTGACCTCTCTCAACAGCAGTTTAAAGGTTTGGCTTTTTTATGGGGGAAGAACCTTTCCAATGTCATTCACCCAAAGGCTTGGGAGACGTATGAGCATTTTTCTACCTATGCTTTAGATGAGGTGGGGAATGCTTATTTGGCTCCTATGCCGTTTATCTCTATTCGTCCTACTACATTTAATTTGCAAAAAAATATTTATAAGCTTGATAGCAAAACGGGAAAGTTAGAGATTTTTATGAACTTTGATGATGTTCATCCAACAGCTTCTAACCCTTACGGGATTATCTCTTTGGTTTATGATTGTGACGATAAAAGTCTATGGGTATCTGCGATTGATGAGACTGATTATAAAGCACAAAAAGGGGTGATCTATCATATTGATCTGAAAACAAAAAGCATCATACAAAAGCATGAAGGGTTAGATGCCTTGACCATTACACTGCTAAAAAGTGAAAAAGGAAAGTTTTTACTAGCTGGGTCTGCTAGAGAAAATGCACTTTATGCTTTGCCTATAAAAGAGCAACAATTAATCACTCCTGCCATGAAAATTTTGGAACTTCCCTCTGCCAATGAACATATACGCAAGATTAAAGTTCGAGGTAAAAATTTACTTGAACTACAAACCATTCCTTTCTCCTATACGCTTATAGCCCAAACCTCTGCAAATAATGAACGAAATCATTATGATGCTAAGTGGGAAGAGGCTTCTAATACTTGGAAATTGTCTTCAAAATAATATTTATCTAAGCTTTTTTTGGGCTTAGAGTTCTTCATAAAATCCTTTTCTATTCCCGTATATTTTTTTTTGTTTTTTAGTACTAAAAAAATATATATCTTTAGTATTTATATTATAATTTTAAGATAAGAAAACTTTTATATATGATAATATTTAGAATAATAAAATTAATATAGGAGTTTAAGTTTGAATTTAAAAAATAAAAATATTTTTTTAAAACCGTTGACTATGTCAATCTTGCTTTCCTCTGCTGTTTTAGCAGATATAACAGGAACAGTTTATAAAGACTTTAATGGTAATGGAGTGAAAGATAGTGGAGACACTTTTGTTTCAGGTATTAGTGTTTTAGCATATTGTGAAGATATGGTGGACCCCATTACTTCAACAACTAATGGTAGTGGTGCTTATGTACTTACAGGTGTACCAAGTGGTAAAAAATGTCGTATTGAAGCTGACCCTTCAAGTGCAGGAATGGGTTCAGCTTCTAATGGAATAGGCTCTTCACCTCTTGTAGATATTGTTTTAGATGGAGCCATACACAATATATCCGTTGGTTCTCCTATGACTTATTGTCAGGCTAATCCTGATGTTGTTACAGTCGGAATGCCTGGAGGTGTAAATTTAAACTCTGCAGTAGATGGTACGCTTTTTAAAGTTGCTTTACCTGTAGAAGGTACGTTTAACGGTCAAGATACTATTGATACCGAACGAGAAATTTTAACAACGCATTCTCAAACAGGAGCTGTTTGGGGATTAGCATGGAAAAAAAGTACAAAAGACCTTTTTCTGGCTTCTAACTTAAGACGTTATGTTCCATTACTTGGAGATGCTGGAGTTATTTATAAAATTGATACGCAAACTTCTAATAGTGTTACTTCTTTTGCAACCATACCAAATGTTGTAAGTGATGATGTTAAAACAAATATTATTCCAAATAGACCCTACGGACAAAATAAAGATGAAGCCATTGCTCAGTATGTTGGAAGACAAGGTTTGGGTGATTTGGACATTAGTGAAGATGAAAAACAACTTTACACAGTTAATCTAAATACCAAAGAGTTAGTAACTATTGATGCTCTAACAGGTAATATTTTGAGTTCTGTTCTGATACCAAATCCTTATGGCACAGCAGAATGTACAGATGCTGATGTACGACCGTGGGCATTAAAAGTTCGAGGTAATAAAATTTATATTGGCTCGGTATGTGAAACAAAAATAGAGTCTAATGTTGGTGCAACTGTTCAAGAGTATACAGGTGCTGGATTTAATACTATTGCACAAACCAATACTTTATTGTATTTAAAACCTAGGGTATATGCTCCCCAAAGTGCAGCAACAGAGTCTGATCAATATCATAATTGGACAGAAGGTAATAATGGAAAAATGCCAATGCTAACAGATATAGAGTTTGATAATAATGGAAACTTGGTATTGGCATATACTGATAGAGAAGCTTTTACCTCTGATTCGACTCTAACAGGAAGTGGAGATATTCGTAAAATGTGTTTGGAATCTGATGGTTCTTTTACAGATGAATCAACAGGAGTAGCACCTACTTCTTGTGCTGTTACACCAACAGTGTATCCAGGTAATACAGAAAAGTATTACGAGTTTTATATTGGAGATAATTTCTTCGAGGATGGTGATGCTGGAAGAACTGATTCTGCTACTGGACACCCTGAAACTTCTACAGGTGCATTGGCTCAAGCACCAGGAGTTGATAATATTATTGTAGGAATGGTTGATGGAACAAACTGGAATGAGCCAGGGAGTATTGGTTTGTACAGTCATACTACGGGTGATAAGATTGGTTCACAAGCTATTATTAAGAATAGTGATCCGGAGAAGAGTACTTACTTTGGAAAAGCAGGAGGATTAGGAGATGTTGAACTTTTATGTGATTCTGCACCTATTGAGATAGGGAATTATGTTTGGATTGATAGTAATTCAGATGGAATTCAAGATGCCAATGAACCAGCATTAAGTAACGTTCCTGTTAAGCTTTATAAAGATGGAACATTGGTAGGTACAGCAATTACAGATGCAACAGGACATTACTATTTTGGTGGGAGTAGCAATCTTCATTTAAGTTCAGGTGAACTGCTTTTAAATACAGCATATAAATTGGTTATTGATATAGCTGATGCGAATGGTAATCCTCCAACACAAGCTAACGTTAATGGAAACAGTGATGATGTTCGTGATAACGATTCTGTTTTAGATGGTGTTACAGCTGTTATTGAGTTTAATACATCTGTTGTTAATGATCATACTTTAGATTTTGGATTTTCAGATAAACCAACAGTAAGCATCGGTTCACTAATTTGGGAAGACCTAAATAATGATGGTCTACAAGATGACAGTGAGTTGGGAATAGCAGATGTAAATGTAACACTTCTTGATGAAAATGGTACAGCTATGACAAACCCTGTTCAAAAAACTCTCTCCAATGGACAATATTATTTTTCAGGTTTAGATGAGGGTGATTATTCAATTTTAGTTTCACCACCAACAGGGATGGGTTATGTACCATGTACAGTACAGACCACGGCAGATAATGATGATACCGAGAATGACTCAAATATAAAAAGTTCAAGTGGTAATGCGTATACTTCTGGTCAGTTTACGCTACAAGCAGATACAGAACCAACAGAAGCAAATGGAAAATCTGGCACAGACAGTGCTGATGATTCAGATGATGACAATGGAAACATGACTGTAGATTTTTGTTTCTATAGACCAGCGTCTTTGGGTGATTATGTTTGGTACGATAACAATAAAGATGGAATTCAAGATGCAGGTGAGAGTGGTGTAAAAAATGTAACAGTTAAGTTACTGAAAGATTGTGATTCTTCAACTGTAGCTGGAACATTAACAACCGATGTTGATGGTAAGTATAAGTTTACTAATTTAGATGCTGGTGACTACTGTGTAGAGTTCTCAAACTTACCAACTGATTTTATGGTCACAACCAAAGGTTCAGAGGGTGAAGATGATTCAGATGCTTCAACCACCGTACCTTATAGAACAGATGAAACAACACTTGATGCAGGTGAAAATGACATGACATGGGATATGGGAATTTATAGCTCAAAAGTAGCCATTGGTGACTTTGTATGGTATGACCTTAATAAAAATGGTCAACAAGATGCAGATGAAGCTGGAGTTCCTGATATTGATGTAAAGTTGCTTAAAGATTGTACAACAGAAGTTAACAGTACAAAAACAGATGAAAATGGTAAGTATATTTTTGAATCATTAACTGCAGGTACCTATTGTGTAGAGTTTGGTGCATTAGAAGATGGTTTTGTAATTTCTCCTAAAGATAGTGGAGACAATGAAACAGATTCAGATGTGAATGCAACAACTAAAAGAACGGCTCCTGTAACACTAGCAGAGGGAACAAGAGATTTAACTTGGGACATGGGTATTTATGCTCCAGCGAGTTTGGGGAATAAAGTTTGGAACGATAAAAATGCAAATGGTGTTCAAGATGATGGTGAAGCTCCTGTAGCAGGTGTGGATGTCACACTTCTTGGTAGTGATTGTGCTACAGCATTCGCAGGAGTTGACCCACAAACAACAGATGCTGATGGTCTTTACTTATTTGAAGATTTGGTAGCAGGTGATTATTGTGTAAGGTTTACAAATATTCCAGCAGGTTATGCTATTTCTCCACAAGATAAAGGTGACAATGCTAAAGACTCTGATGTGAATGTTGTAACAGGAATTACAACACCTATTACTTTAAACGCAGGTGATAATGACTTAACATGGGACATGGGAATCTATGAGGAAGCCAGTATAGGTAACTATGTATGGAACGATGCCAATGCCAATGGTGAACAAGAAGATACAGAAGAGCCAGTGTCTGGTGTAACTGTAACACTTTATGATAAAACATGTACAGTAGTAGCTAAAGATAGTCAAGGTGCAGATATTGCAACAGTACAAACAGATGCAGCTGGACTTTATATCTTTGAGCATTTAATGCCAAGTGAGTATTGTTTAGGATTTACAACACTTCCAGATGGATTTGGAGCAACATTTAAAGATACAGTGGCTGATGATAATATTGATTCAGATGCAGATGCAAGTACACTAAAAACCATTTCAACTGTTTTAGATGCAGGTGAAAATGATATGTCATGGGACATGGGAATCTTTCAAGCATCAAGCATTGGAGATACCGTATGGTATGACAAGAATGCCAACGGAGTTCAAGATGCAGGTGAGACAGGTGTAGAGAATGTAACAGTAAATCTTTACCAAACAGATTGTACAACGGTAGCCGTAGATGGTATGGGTGTAGCAATTTCAGCAATACAAACAGATGTAAACGGAAACTACACTTTCACAAATTTAGTACCAAATGATTATTGTGTAGGGTTTGATTTGAATACTTTACCAGCAGGATACAAAGTAAGTCCAAAGAAAGTAAGTAGTAGCACAACAGATAAAGATTCAAATGCAGATGAAGTAACAGGAATTACCGAAAGTACCAACTTAATTGGTGGAGAGAATGATAGAGAGTGGGATATGGGAATCTATAGCCCAGCAAGTCTTGGTGATAGAGTATGGTTAGATGAGAATGCTAACGGTGTTCAAGATGCTAATGAGACAGGTGTTAAAGATGTAACTGTTACACTTTATGATAAAACATGTGAGACAGCGATTACTACAGATAATGATGGTAATGCATTAGCAAATAGCATTAAAACAGATGTGAATGGTAACTATGTTTTCACAAATCTAATTCCTGCAGAGTATTGTGTAGGGTTTAGTAATTTACCAGTAAATCATGTTGTGAGTCCTAAAGATGCGACAACAGAAGATAAAGATTCAGATGTTAACCCAGCAACCATGAAAACAGTAGCAACTAGTTTAGAGTCAGGTGAAAATGACCCAAGTTGGGACATGGGTATTTATGTTCCAGCAAGTATTGGTAACTATGTATGGTTAGATGAAAATGGTAATGGTGTTCAAGATAATAACGAGACAGGTGTAGAAAATGTAGCCGTAACACTTTATGAAGGTGATTGTGCAACTGTAGTTACAAAAGATGATTCAGGTGCAGATGTTCCAGTAATGAAAACAGGTGCAAATGGAGAGTATAACTTTACAAACCTAACACCAAATGAGTATTGTGTAGGGTTTGAACTTCCAAAAGGATACACTGTAACAGTACAAGATATAGGTGATGAAACTAAAGATTCAGATGTTAACCCAGCAACAATGAAAACAGTAGCAACTAGTTTAGAGTCAGGTGAAAATGACCCAACATGGGACATGGGAATCTATAAACCAGCAACCATTGGAAATGTGGTTTGGAATGACCTTAACGGTAATGGTGAACAAGAAGATGGTGAGATGGGTGTAGAAAATGTAAATGTAAGCCTTTATAACTGTGATTGTACAACACCAGCTACTGATGATAATGGAGTTATGATTCCAAATGTTCTAACAGATGCAAATGGTGTCTATAGCTTTACCGAGCTTCGTCCAAATGATTATTGTGTAGGGTTTACTGTTCCAACAGGATACGTAGTTTCTCCTCAAAGTGCAACAGCTGATGACTCTAAAGATTCAGATGTAAACAGTGAAACAAATGCTACAGAGTGTACAACATTAAGCTCAGATGAGAACGATACTACTTGGGACATGGGAATTTATATTCCAGCGTCTATTGGAGACAGAGTTTGGTACGATATTAACAGAGATGGAGTACAAGATAGTGGAGAGTTAGGAGTGGCTAACGCAACGGTAACGCTTTACCAGCCAGATGGAATAACCGTTGTCGAGAGAACACAAACGGATGAAGATGGAAACTTCTTATTTGATGAATTGGTACCCAATGATTATAGATTAGGTTTTGATGTTCCAAGTGGATATGCACTTTCAGACAGTAACAAGACCAATGATAATAATGATTCAGATGTAAATCCTTTAACAGGTAAAACAGATGTGACCAGCTTAGAGTCAGGAGAAAATGACATTAGCTGGGATGCAGGAATATATGAACTCTCAACTCTTGGAGACAAAGTTTGGTATGATGAGAACCATAATGGTGTTCAAGATACAGACGAACCAGCAGTAAAAGATGTAAAAGTAGTGCTTTATGAGTCAGATTGTACCACAGTGATAAGTGACACACGAAGTGATGAAAATGGTCAATATCTCTTTATAGATTTAGAGCCAAAAGAGTATTGTATAGGGTTTGAAGAGTTACCAGTAGGTTACCAATTTACACCAAACTATGACAACACAGGAGCAGGAAATGAGCTTGATTGTAATGTTGACCCTGGAACAGGAAAAACACCAGTAATTACTCTGCCTCATGCAACTGATGACAGAACATGGGACATGGGAATTATTCCAAAATGTAAAGATGAAGAAGACAGAGTTCTAAGAGTATTTGATGATAACATTACAGCAAGTACAACAGGTTCTGTAACCACGGTTAATATTTTAGCCAATGACCATGGTAACTTGGACATTGAGAGTATTAGATTTGTCGATACAACGGAGGGAGCAATTCTTTGGGAAAATGGAACAGCCGTAGGTGGAACAAGCCTTAAAACTACCGATAAACTTATCGTAGTAGGTGAAGGTAACTGGACCATTTCAAATGATGGAACTGTTAGCTTTAAAGCAGAAGATGGATTTACAGGTGTACCAACGCCAGTCTATTACATTATTAACTGTAAACAAGGTTCTACTTCTAACGTAGGTCAAGTAAAAATCACCTCTAACTGTGTTTGTGATACCTATAAAGAGAGTATGAGCGATTCGGTACCTGTATTTTCTAAAGTGAGTATGATTCTTGTACTTGTTTTAACTTCTGTACTTGGAATGTTCTTCTTTAGACGTGAACTTACTGAAATGAAATAGGCTTTTTAGAGTTCTTCTAAAAGAAGGACTTTAGAGACAAAAATATAATTTTATTAGTAAATAATAGTATATGTTATTTTTAACTTAATTATTTTTAAATATTATATAAATAATTAAAGTTTTAATTAAGTAATATGTTATTTTTGCTAATATAATAGATATACAAAATTAATATATATAGGAAATAAAATGAAAAGAATTCAATTATCGTTAATCGCGTTAATCGCAAGTAGTAGTTTAGCTGTAGCAGGGGGAGATATCGCTCCTATAGAGTTTTATGAAGAGGAGATAGCAGTAGAAGAAGTGTTGGTTGAACCAGCCCCAACTCCAATTCCAACTCCAATTCCAACACCTGTTCCCGTACCTGTTGTTCCCGTTGCAAATGTTTCTGGTATTTATGCAGGTCTTGGTATTGTTGCTGCAAACTATGATACCAATTGTGATTGTGCAGGTGAAAAAAGTGGTACAGATAAAACAGCAGGTATAATGGCGAGAGTTGGTTATGACTTTAACAAATATGTAGGTGTTGAAGCCAGAGGAATGCTAAGTAATCAAAAAGGTAATGGTGGAGAGATTAAACATGCTGGTGTGTTTGTAAAACCAATGATTCCAGTAAGTGAAGATACCAATGTTTATGGTTTGGTAGGTTTGGCTAAAACTAAAACTCAAGGATCTTTACGTCGTACAGATGTAGAAGGTTTAGCATTTGGTGGAGGTGTAGAGTATGATCTGTCAGATGATAAAAAGAAAAATGCTAAATATGATAGAGAGTTTGATGGTATGGCAGACCAAGAGAAAGGTCTTGGGCTATTTGCTGACTATGAGCGACTCTACTACAAAAGTGGTTCGCCAGATTTAGATGCCGTGAGTGTTGGTGTTACGTACGACTTTTAATATAAAGGGTAGACCCATCGGTCTACCACTACAGATATTATCTTCTTGAAAAACGATTTTCTGTCGTTACCCTTCTTCCCCATTTAAAATGTTTTGAGTAGTAGTTTGAGTTTAAACTGCTAATAATAACTCCTTTTTTTGAAGAGCTTGCATGAATAAATTTTCCTTTTTCTAAAAAAATTCCAACATGACTTACTTTTGAACTTCTTTTAGAGTCAAAAAATATTAAATCACCTTTTTTCAAATTTTTCAGATGAACCATTTTCCCTACTTTAGCTTGATCTTTTGACATTCGTGGAAGTTTCATACCATTGTTTCTAAAAACAGAAGAGGTAAACCCTGAACAGTCAAATCTATGAGGACCTGTGGCTCCCCATTTATAATTTTTTCCAAGGTGGGACTTTGCTGTTTGTTCTATTTTTTGACTCAGTGGACTATTTGATAAATTTGTCTTATTTATAAAAGGGTCATAGTTACTTAGAGTATAAGTATCTTTAAAACGTTTTTTTTGAGTTTGAGTCTCTTTTGTATTGATGGTTTTTGACTCTTTATTATAGGAATGATAACTGTAGGTACTTGTATAGGTACCATCAGGATTTTTATTGACACAGCCATTTAATATTATAAGTAGACCAAATGAAGTGACAAGTTTAAATGAGATTTGTTTGGAGCTTTGCATAATCTTTTCCATTATATAAATTTTATTAATTATATAAATTAAAATATTAATTTAAGTTTAAATTAAAAATGGAAAAAGATACAGTTTAGTGAAAGGGGTCATATAAAAGTTATTTTATATGACAAGGGAACTTACATTCCCATACCACCCATTCCCCCCATGTCTGGCATAGCAGGTGACGGAATATCTATATCTGGCTCTTTAACATCTGAAATGGTCGCTTCAGTTGTAAGAAGTAAGCTAGAAACAGAAGTGGCATTAAGAAGTGCCACACGAGCTACTTTTAATGGGTCAATGATACCAGCTTCAAGCATGTTAACATACTCACCGTTTGCAGCGTTAAATCCTAAGTTTTCCTCATCAGAGTTTATTACTTTGTCTACCACCACACCAGCATCGTACCCAGCATTGATAGCAATCTGTTTCATAGGAGATTGAATGGCTCTTAAGATGATTTCTGCACCAATCAGTTGGTCATCTGCTAGGTGGTCAAGGTTGATTTTTGCACCAGCTTTAATAAGTGCAGAACCTCCACCAATGATGATACCTTCATCTACAGCAGCTTTTGTGGCTGAGAGAGCATCGTCAACTCTGTCTTTTTTCTCTTTCATCTCTGTTTCAGTTGCAGCACCCACTTTAATAACAGCAACACCACCAGAGAGTTTTGCAAGACGCTCTTGAAGTTTCTCTTTATCGTATTCGCTTGTGGTATTTTGCTCTTGAATTTTAATCTCAGCGACTCTTGCCTCTACAGCTTCTTTTGAACCTTTCCCATCTACAATAACAGTGTTGTCTTTATCAATGACTACTTTAGAACATTGACCAAGTTCTGCTAGTGTTGTCTTTTCAAGTGTGAGTCCAAGCTCGTCTGTAATAAGTGTGGCACCAGTTAAGATGGCAATGTCATTTAGCATTGCTTTTTTACGGTCACCAAACCCTGGAGCTTTAACAGCTGTAATGTTTAGAACACCTTTTAGCTTGTTAAGTACCAATGTGGCTAAGGCTTCACCTTCTAAGTCATCAGCGATAATTACAAGTGGTCTTCCTGTCTGTTGAATCTGCTCTAAGACTGGAACCAAATCTTTTAGTGAAGTGATTTTAGCATCTGTTAAAAGTAGAAGAGGGTTCTCTAACTCACAGGTCATTTTTTCAGGATTGGTTACAAAGTAAGGAGAAAGGTAACCACGGTCAAACTGCATACCTTCAACCACTTCTAACTCATCATCAATTCCTTTTGCTTCCTCAACTGTAATAACACCATCGTTACCAACAGCTTTCATGGCATCAGCAATAAGGTTACCAATAACCTCGTCAGAGTTCGCAGAAATAGTTGCTACTTGTGCTATCTCTTTTGTATCGTTAACCTCTTGGCTTATCGCTTTAAGCTCTTCTATAATCGCAGCAGTTGCTTTGTCCATACCACGTTTAACTTCGATAGGGTTCGCTCCAGCTGTAATGTTTCTAAGACCCTCTTTAAAAATAGAGTGTGCCAAAACAGTAGCCGTAGTTGTTCCATCTCCAGCTTCATCAGCTGTGTTAGATGCAACCTCTTTAACCAGTTGAGCTCCCATGTTTTCTAAAGAGTCTTCCAGCTCAATCTCACGTGCAACAGAGACACCATCTTTGGTAATGTGTGGCGCTCCATAAGCTTTTTGAATAAGTACATTACGACCACGAGGACCCATGGTTACTTTTACTGCGTCTGCTAACTTTGTTACACCTGTAAAAAGTCCTGATCTTGCTCTGTCTGAAAAATATATCTCTTTTGCCATTATTTCATTACTCCTAAAATATCATCTGAACTCATAATAAGATAGTCTGTACCATCAATATTAAGCTCTGTTCCACCAAATTTTGGAAACACTACGGTGTCACCTTCACTAATTCCTGCTTCAACAGCATCTTTACCCACAGCGATCACTTTACCGTTAAGAGGCTTCTCTTTCGCAGAATCTGGAATGTAAAGACCTGACGCTGTCTGTGTGGCTTGTTCTTCTCTTTGTATTAAAACACGATTACCTAATGGCTGAAATGACATTTGGCTTCTCCTTATAAATATAATTTTTTGGGAATAGTAATATATTTTTGCATAAAAGTCAATGATTTTAGTTCAAAAAAACAATAAAGTTTAGTCATATCCACTAAAGAATGTTTCTTAAAAAATTTAACCTATGGAAATTTAAAAGAACTATTGACATTAGGTTTGTTTTTTGATAAAATGCCGTCTCTTCAAACATAGGTGGTAAGGTAGCTCAGCTGGTTAGAGCGCTGGTCTCATAAGCCGGAGGTCGAGGGTTCAAGTCCCTCTCTTACTACCACCCCTTAATTTAATCTCATTTAAAACCCTCTATAAAGTACCTAAAAACAATAATCTAAAGCCATTTTATCGTTTAAGTTAGTCTAATACATAGTAGTCACATCTAAGTTAAAGAGTAGTAATATTAGTAGTCACTTTATAAAAGACTACCAAAGGATTACTATGATAGCATAGACCATTCAAGAGAGAGGAGCTAAGGAAACAGCCCATAGACTCTTAAATCTTTGTGGTCAAATATGGCGTTATGCCTTACAGCTAGATAAGGTTAATCATAATATTGTGGCTGATATTAGTAAAAATGATGTACTTCAATCTTATAGACATACCCCAATGAGAACCATAACCGACCCTAAACGTATAGGGGAGTTAATGAGAGCTTTAACCCAAACTGCTAGTTAAAAGCCAATTTTTGATGTTCAGTAGAAAGCTAAAAAAAACTATCAATACTGTAGGCTAAAATGAATAATTTTAGTTTAACAAAAAAGCCACGAATAGAGGTAGCTTTAATAACTTTACCAAACTTAGCAGTAATAACAGAGAAAGCTGTTTCAACACCTTTTCTAATCTTTCTTTTGACTCTATGACTAGGGTCACTTTTCATATTTTTACGCTTTAGAGCTGAAAGTTCAATTCCAAACTTAGCTAAGAACTTCTCTAGTTTTCCCGAAATATAGCCTTTGTCTCCAATCACAATTGAATCTTTAGGCAAGTTTGGAAGAAATTTATAGGAAGCTGTAGCATCATGCATTGAACCCTCTGAGATATAGCAAGATACAGGTTCCTGATTTGTTGTCACTACCATATGAACTTTAAATCCGTAAAAATATTTTCCCTTTGATGCGTTATACCCTTTAAGTGAAACATCTTAGAAACTCCTCTATTAAGCAGTATATTGTTATCATTCTTTGTTCCATAATTTGCCATCCAAGCTTTTATGGAACTCTACTACTCTTCCTCTCTTTTTAACTAGCAGTTTGGGT
>Ga0256840_1001232_pt1 | contig 24594 bp, 23 predicted proteins | sample 355202metaG_FD_185969 | JGI IMG/M metagenome (GOLD analysis project Ga0256840, IMG submission 185969) | Hydrothermal vent microbial communities from Mid Atlantic Ridge, Atlantic Ocean - 355-202 | ecosystem: Environmental > Aquatic > Marine > Hydrothermal vents | place: Atlantic Ocean: Mid...
CTTTTATTTGTTTTCCCTTCGGGTTTGATTATTTTTTTCATAATCTCGCTAAATTTCTTTGAATTATCTAGATAATCCTTCTAAAATTCATCTTCGACTATAAAAAAAATAATCTAAACTGTAAACGAATTATTAGTCGAACTCAGGTTAATAGTATAATCTACATCACTTTTAAAAAAGTAACTACTGCCAAAGCTCCTGTTAAAATACTCAATATTAAATTTAGATTTTTTGATATTTTTTTTGATTTTAATTGAATTTTATTCGCATAATACAAATACATAAATAATAATAAAAATGTTCCTATTGCCGAACCAATTACAAATGCAATAATATAAATTTGCGTAAACTGTAACCAACCAGAAACATCTAAAGCCGTGGTAATACCACAGTAAAACGGAATGGAAAACATATTTAAGGATGATAATAACAAGCCTACTAAAAAAGTATTTTTATAACCATGATTCGTCTTTTTAGTTTTTATCTTCCCTTTTTTATATTGCCTATAAAAATAAACGGATAACAATGCAAAAATAACCAATGCTATCTTTTGTAATGATTGTACAAATGCTGGATTTTCTCGTAAATACTTTGTAAATAATATTGCTACATAAGCTTGTACAAGTACTACCGTAGATACTCCTAATGCAAATTTCACTGCACTGCTCTTCCCTTTATTTAAACTTATCTTAGCTACTGTCATATTTAACATACTTGGTGCTAATGAGCCCAAAAATGAAGTTATTATTCCAAAAATAAAATGTAGTATTAATAGCATATAATCTCTTTTTATTGTTTTAGTATGACGCAATTATTTTTTACAAATTACAAATTACTTCGTAATTTCTTGCATTAGCTCGAAAATATTCATAGGTTCTCCTTATGAAAAATCAAAATGCTTGCTGTAATTGGAAATTTGTGAATATTTCAGGTTAGATAGAAAGATAATTAATGTTGACAAAACAAAGAGCCTTTGAAAAAATCAAAGGCTCTAAGCTACTTTATTACATTATTATTAATACAAATAATTTAATGCTATTTTATCATAGTGACTCAATTCTCCTGTTGTACCCAATGGACAGCATGGATTATAAATAGAATTTAGATCTGTTCCCCAAGGTGTGCCTGGTATATGGACACCTCTTAAAATTGGCGTTGAACCGCCGCATGAAACTGTACTATATGTATGTTGTACTCCTATTGTATGACCAATATGATGTGTAATTACACACTCATTATAATTATAACTAAATGGGCTTAATCCCCAAATTGAAATCCATTTATAAGGATCTCCATTAGAAGGGAAACCGCTCTGACCTCCTACTCCTGTCATATTTGGTCTTCGGTAAACAACAATATCCTGTGATACCAAATTTGTTCCAAAACTCAAATCAAATTTTATTCGTAAATTTAATACATTATAATTATTTACTGCCCAACGCAAGGCTGTTTTCTCTTTGTTACTTAATGCAAATACTCCTCCTGTATATCCCATTATTTTTAATGTTCGAACTCCTACCCACCATGGTACTGTTACTATTGTGTATGCTCGATATTGTTTTACATCGGTAAATACCTTTGCTTTTTCAATATGCTCTTTACTAAAAACCATATCTCCTTCTACTTCAAACATTTTTTGTTTTGTACCATCTGGCAACTCTAAGTCAATTATTTCTAATCCTTCTGCACTAAAGTACATTTTTTGAAGTTTTGCCGCAATCTCAGGATACTTTTCCTTTGATACTGTTTCTGTGTCTAATGTGTCTTCATTCTGACATGAGACTAATACTAATGTTGCAATGAATAACATTGCAATAATTCTAATTTTTTTCATAATGTTTGTTTTATGAGTTAATATTCAGTTAATTCGTATTTAATTAATTGTAAGCTCTTTACGAATTAAGCAAATATATGAATTTTATTTACAAAACAAGATAATTATACTGATTTTTAAATAGTTACATATTAAAATTGTTTTTTACTGCAATTATGTATTCCTTATTATTAAAACTACCTTTATTTTCTTAACTATATCGTTTGAATCTATTATAATGCAAAAGTAAAAGCCTTTGATATTTTCAAAGGCTTACTAGTGTACAATATCCGTATTGTAATTCTTGAATTAATATAGTTTCTGAAATTTCATTTACTTATCTGAAAGTTTCATATAAAAACACAAAGAAATTTAATACATATAATTTAATGCCACTTTATCATAATAAACAAACTCTCCTGTTGTATTAAACGGATAGCATGGGTTAAAAACAGAAAATGGCACTGCTCCCCAAGGTGTTCCTAGAATATGAATGGTTCCTACACTTGGCAACACTTCTCCACAAGAAGATGAACTTGGAACTGTATGATGCATTCCTATTGTATGACCAATATGGTGTGACATTACAAGTTCACTAAAATTGTAAGACATTGGATTTAAACCCCAAACTGAAATCCATTTATGTGGGTTTCCATTTGATGGAAAACCACTATACCCTCCTAATCCTGTCATATTTGGACTATTATAAACTACAATATCTTGCGGTCCAAAATTTGTACCGTAAGACAAAACAAACTTTAATCTTAAATTTAATGCATTGTAATTATTTACTGCCAATTTCAATCCTATTTTTCCTTTGGTACTTAATCCAAATGCTCCTCCTGTATATCCTAAAACTCTTATTGTTCTATAACCTAACCACCATGACCACCAAACTGTTGACCCTGAAGTTCTATAGTGTTTTACATCTGTAAATTCCTTAGCATTTTCAATATATTCCTTACTTAAAAGAATATCGTCTTCTACTTCAAACATTTGTTGTTTAGTACCATCTGGCAACTCTCTATCTACTATTTCTAAGCCTTCTGCACTAAAATTCATTTTTTGAAGTTTTGCTGCAATTTCTGGATACTTCTCTTTTGATACTGTGTCAGTATCTAATGTGTCTTCATTCTGACATGAGACTAATACTAATGTTGCAATGAATAACATTGCAATAATTCTAATTTTTTTCATAATGTTTGTTTTATGAGTTAATATTCAGCTAATCCGTATTTAATTATGTATGAGCTCTTTACGAATTCAACAAAGATATAACATATTTCTATACAAATAGACATATCTATTGATTTTTAAATAGTTACAATATCACTTGTGCCTTTCGATAAAAATAGTATACTGGTATGAACTAAATTTATTTACCCTTTTTCAAAGTACTTAAACCCATAATAACTTAGTGTACTTAGTAAAATACCACCTAAAATATCATAAAAATAATGTTGCCCAGTACTTAGTACAGACCATGCTATAAGGCAAAACCAAACACTACTTATTAAAGTAACCAACTTGTTTTTGATTCGAAATAAAAAAATTGTTGCTAGTAATGAATTTGCTATATGTAATGAGGGAAAACAATTTGACCTAACATCTGTATCTATAATAAAAGATAATACTTTAAATGAAATAGGATTATCTTTTTGAAGTATGTAATAATCATTATCAACTATAAATGTTGGGTAAAAAACGAATACAATTAATGATATAACAGAGTTAATAATTATCAATTTTATAAATAGTATGCTATTTTTTTTTTCTGAAAGATATACCGCTAAAAATAATAATAGAAAAAAAGAAAGATAAAACCATACTGCCAAAAAATGAGGCTTTACATAATAATCTACCGCAGTAAGAGGTACCGTTTTTGCATCGAACAAAACTATTAGACTCCCCAAATAGTACAAGGATGCTACAACCGACTGGAGTGCTAAATAAACAAATATCCTATTGTTTTTCAATCGCATATACATTCTATTAATAAAAAAATATTAAATTATTTTTTATCTACTAATGCAATAAAACTAGTATATAGCACATGCAGAGATAATAATATAAAACAAATGTTAAGTAACCAATTGTTTAATGTTGTCGCAACAAAAATTATTGGCATTACAATTCCTGTTATTATCCAAAGAATTAGTCCCCAATATCTCCCTTCTGAAATACCGCCAATAGCTAACGTACCTAAAAATACGATGACAAACAAAAATACTTTTATATTGTCAGACCAAATTTCTTCATAAAGAATATAATTTAACAATAAGGCAAATAGTAAAAAAGCAGCAATACCTAATACAAATCCTTTTATTTTATATCGAATATCTTTTTTACTAAATTTTGGCATTGACATACCAAGGATTTTTAATACTGGTATATTATTTGCCCAAAATAGATTATTGGTTTTTACATAATCTAAAGTACCAAATATTACAGGATCATCCTTCTTTTCTACTTGAAAAGTACCAAACATTTTATCCCAAAAAACCAAAGTTCCTCCAAAATTCTTATCAATATAATCTGGATTCACACCATGATGTACTCTATGATGAGAAGGCGTAACCATTATTTTTTCTAAAAATCCACTCTTTTTTACTAAAGCATTATGATTGTAAAATTGTACAAAATAATGAAGTGAGGATACGGAAACAAATATCTCAAATGGCACTCCAATAATTGCTAATATTATAAAAAACGGAATAGATGTTACTGATGAATACCAAGAGTTTCGTATGCCTAACGATAAATTATACTCCTTACCTTCATGATGCACAACATGTACCATCCAAAATATTTTAATCTTATGGTGTAAGCGATGTAACCAATAAAAACAGAAGTCCCATGCTAAAAATGTAAAAATCCAGATAACAATAAATGACCAAGATTTTAATATCCCGAAGCTGTAATTTTGTAAAATGAAGTAAAAAACAGCCAATTCAACTCCTCTTAATATCCACATCAATATATGTCCCGAATTGAGATTAAATACAACATCTTTCCAAGGTATATTCTCCTTTTTGTAATATTTTAATATTACCAACTCTATAATTACCATCAATAAAAGTAATGCATTACCTAAAGCTAAATTCATCGTATATTATTTAATATTTAATTAAAACACCTCCAATAGAAACTCCTGCTGCTGTACCACACATAAAACAGGTATCGCCTGGTTTAATACTACCATTCTCCACACTCTCTACAAAAGCTAAAGGAATAGAAGCTGCAATACAATTCCCATATTTTTCTAGTTGACCTTGAACCGTATTTTGTTTTTTATACTTATCTGTATGTTCGGCAAATAAGCGTAACCCTAATTTACTAGCTTGGTGAGGAATAACAAAATCAACATCTTGTAATTCACAATTAATAGGGTTCAAGAAATTATCTAAAAATTGAGGCAATACAGACTTTGTAAAACGAAGTAATCTTTTTCCGTTCATTTGAAAACTATATAACTCTTCATTATAGGGATACTCTTTTGGATAATATTTTACGCCTCCACCTTTTATTATCGTATCTTGATTGCACTCTGTATATGTATTTATTGTTTGTCGTATCAAACCAGTTTCACCACTAGTATCACTCGAAATAATTAGCGCTACTGCTGCATCTCCAAACAGAGAAAAAGTTTCGGCATTATTAGAGTTTAATCCTTTGGAAGCAATTTCCGAAGTTACTATTGCTATTGTATTTATCTCTGGGTCTTGTAATTTATAAGACGCAAAATCTAAAGCTGAAATAAAACTTAAACAAGTTGAGTTTATATCAATACAAGGGAATTTACAATCCTTAGATTCTTTGAATTGATTTGCTATTGATGAAGATCTATTTGGTAGCACATAATCAAAAGTAGCACCAGCACCTATCAACATATCTAAATCATTTAGTTTAATTCCTGCATTATCCAAAGCATTTTTCAAAGCAGTTGCTCCCATAGTCGAAACTGTTTCGTCTTGCACATGGTATCTAGTTTTTACACCTGTATATTTATAAATCCACCCTTTTGGTAGTTTCAATTGCGCTTCTAACTGATCATTCGTCACCTTGTTTTGTGGTAAAAATTTACCAAGTCCAATAATCTTAAATGGTCTAATTATTTTCATTTGTTATCCGTTTAAATTTATTCATAGTATTAATTTTAATCTCCCCCTCATTTATCTCAATATCTTTTATATACAACTTATTAAATAAACTAAGAAGTGCATTTTTTACTTTTTTACTTATTTCATTTTTATCAAAATCTTTTTGGATCTCTAAAGCATAAACAACAGTATTCTTATTTGTAAGGGTTACCTTATAATTACGAATACCATTACTTGAACTAATAACAGCTCTACGAATAAAATCAGGAAATATAATAACTTTTTTCCCATTAACTTCAAAAACAAAAACATCATCTGATCGTCCTTCAATTCTATCAATTACTGTAGATTTTAATCCACATTTACAAGGAGCTCCCTCGTGAATAATATCGTTTAACTCATATCTAATTAAAGGCTGAGACAACCTCATATAATCTGTAATAATTGGGTGAAATCGTCCCCTTTCATCATCTATATATTTTTTTTCTATCTTTAGCCAATCTTCGTTAAAATGCAACTTTCCTTCTTTACAAGTATGTGCCAAAAAACCTTCTGTTGCTTGATATACTTGTTCTATCTTTTGAGAAAAAACTCTTTCAAAATACTTTTTTTGATCTTCTTCTAAAACCTCTGCTACGGATATTATTTTATCAAATTCTAAGCTAATCTCATCCTTTTCAAAACTTTTAGCTATTTCATTTAATACAGATGGTTGCGCTATTAATATATTGGGTTTAACCTTTAGTAACTCCGCAATATGATCTTCCATAGGCTTAGCAATATCAAAAAAATGAAACATTAATATTTTTGATTTTACCGATTCATAAAGGTTATTATTTGCTCTTAAAAAAAATGCAACTTTTCGCTTTTTGAAAGAAAAATCGATAACTCTATCTAAAATAGCTCCTACCCACATTGCTCTTTCCATAGGACTTACCAAAAACAATCCTTTATTGCCACTTGTACCAGAGGATAACCCTACACTAATATCTCCAATTGTTGGATTAAAGTCTCTTGTCACTTCACTTTTTAATGCTACCTCAAAAGCTTCTTTCTTGGAAATACCAACTGTATTAATAGCATCAAAATTATCCATAAATAATTGTTTATTCATAATTGGGTATGACATACTATCTTTATTATAAAACGAAGATTTTTTTAGATTATTTTTCCATTTACGAATCATCTGTTGTGATGGACGATTAGATCTAAATAATCTATTAAACCTATGTCGTAAAAAAGATAACAATATGTATAATTTAAAATATTTCATATTCCCATTTTATATCTTGTGGTAATGCCTTATATGTTTCCATACAATGACTAGGTATAATTAATGTATCTGGATTGTTTTTATAAAACTTATGAATGCGATTAATACTATCTTTAAAATCATTCCAAGAGTTAAAAAATATTTTTACAATTGGATGTGGCAATTTTAGGTCTTGGTAATTACTTTTTAACCAAGCTGCATCTGATACTAAAAACACTTCTCTTTGGCTGGTCTTTACTAATATACCAATCATTCCTAATGCGTGTCCATCTAATGCACACATCATAATGGTACCATCATCAAAAACATCAATCATTTTTCCTAAATCTGGATGTGTAATTGTTGCTGTTTCCATATCTATAAATTTAGTTCTATTCTCAAAATTTTTTGGCATTAAATGAGGTATAAACGCTTTTATCAAACCTGAAAATCCTGACTTCCCTTTAACATCTTTATAACCGGTTTTTGTACATATAAACTGTGCATTCGGAAAATCTCTTAATCCACCAATATGATCTGCATGAAAATGTGAAATTATAATATATTTTATATCTGCTGCTGCAATACCAATCGCTTTTAATTGGTCAACCACTTCTTCTCCTTCTTTTAAGGTTACCTTAGTAATTGCTGCATATATTTTATATGGGAATTTATTTGTTGCTTCAAAGAATCGTTTTGTATAACCTGTATCAAACAATATATATCCTTTACTAGGATGTTTTATTAAGGCAAATACAGCATTAAATTGAATATTTCCCCTTTTAGCTCCTCTTTGCGCATGATTCCCACCCGCCATACAAAACCCTGCACTGCTTATTTTTAACTCTACATTCATTCTTCCTTATTTTTTAAATGCCATTCCAAAAATTCATCCATTGCTTCTTGTGTAGATTGTTTTGGTGTATATCCTAATTTATTTTTTGCTTTAGAAATATCAAACCAAACGGAGTTTGCCAATATACCAACAGAATATCTTGTTAATACAGGCTCTCTCTTTTTAGTTATGTATTTAGATTTCAACTCCATTAAATAAGCTATTTTATACAAAATGGATGTCGATATTTTTTTTGTAATCTTATTGTAGCCTAATTTTTCTAACATGTAATTAATTGCATCCCATAACTTTACAGGCTTGCCATTTGTTATATTATAATCGGTATTACAATTAATTGGTACTGTATTAACAGCTAGCCAAATTGCATCTACAAAATTTGAAACTGAGGTTAAATCTACTTCATTTTCTCCTGTTCCAATAATTTTTAATCTTCCCTCTTCATAGCTTCGTATCATCCTAGGCATAATAACGGTGTCTCCTGCTCCTACAAGTGCCCTTGGTCTTAGTATTACATATTCTAAACCTGACTCTACAATCATTTTTTCGGCTTCAACCTTTGTAACTGCATAATTATTGACTAATTTTTCTGGTAATGGCGTATTTTCATTTACAGCTATAGTATTTTTAAAATTAAAATAAATACTTGGACTAGATATATAGATATATCGTTTTATTTTTGCTTCTTTTGCTGTTTTTATTAAATTACTTTGAGTGATACAGTTGGCTTTATAAAATGCATCATAGGTTCCCCATGGTGATGATAAACTTGCACAATTTATTACAATATCTATTTTGCCTTCAAAAAGGCTTTGTACAAAAGTTTTATCGGTTAAATCACCTAATAAATATCTAAGCTTTGGAGATGAAATAGATTTATTATAGGCATTAATTTTTCGCCCTGTTGCAAGTATATTCGGAACCTCATCTTTCAAAAGTAAAGTTTGTACTATTCTGCTTCCTAAAAAACCTGTTGCTCCTGTAACTAAAATATTCATACGTTAATTCAAATAATTTTTTTGTTCTTTCTTTGCAAACCTTTTATTTTTATAAAAATACTAATTTAGCATCATTTTGATTATAGTTGTTTTTTCAACTTGTATAAACGTTATTGCAATAGTACATATCTTTTCATTATAATAATAATACTAATTTGTAAGTGTAAGTAAAAAAACTATATTCGTTTTTTGGTTTATACTTAATGTCAGCTGTCTAAAACCAATGTTAGTATTACAAATACTGAGAATGTGTGATTAATAGTCTATATAACAGCATTTTACAATTCAATATTAAAACCCAAAGTTTTAAGCTTTGGGTTTTAACTCGAATATTACTAATTCTGTTTATTTTAATGCTTCTAACGCTTTATCATAATTTGGCTCATCTACTATCTCAGGCACTTGCTCTGTATATACTACAGTATGATTTTCATCTAATACTACTATTGCTCTTGAAAATAAATTTGCCAATGGGCCTGTTTTCATTGTTAGTCCATATTTTTTTCCAAATTTTCCTTTATTAAAATCGGATATTGTTACTGCATTTGTTATCCCTTCAGCACCACAAAAGCGTGCTTGTGCAAATGGTAAATCTCTAGATACACATAATACTTTTGTATTTTCTAATGCTCCTGCTTTTTTATTAAACTCTCTTACTGATGCTGCACAAGTTCCAGTATCTATACTTGGGAATATATTTAATACTATTTTTTGTCCTTTAAAATCTTTTAATTTCACTTTGGATAAATCATTTGCTACCATTGTAAAACTTTTTGCCTTTTTTCCAACTTTTGGTAATTTACCTATCGTTTTTATTGTCTCTCCGTGTAGTGTTATTTTTGTCATCTTTTAAATTTTTAATTTATTATTTTTCAAAGGTAGTAATTTTAATAATCTTTAATGCAAATAAAAACCTAACAGACTCTTAAAAATCTATTAGGTTATTATTATAAAACTTGTTTGTTTTTGTTCTAAACTACTCCTTGGTCTAACATTGCATCTGCTACTTTTACAAATCCTGCAACATTTGCCCCTTTTACATAATCTGTATATCCTTTTGATGATGTTCCATACTTTACACAAGATGCATGTATGTCATTCATTATTGCTTTTAGTTTATCATCAACTTCTTTTCTTGTCCAATTATAACGCATGGAGTTTTGGCTCATTTCCAAACCACTTGTTGCTACTCCACCTGCATTTGATGCTTTCCCTGGTGCAAACAATACTTTTGCCTTACTAAAAACTTCAATTGCTTCTGGTGTACAAGGCATATTTGCTCCTTCGGTTACACATAAAACTTTATTTTTCACTAACAACTTAGCTTCCGTTCCATTTAATTCATTCTGTGTTGCACATGGGTATGCTACATCACATTTTACGGACCATGGTCTTTCGCCTTTAAAAAATTTAGCTTTAGGATATTTCTTTACATATTCGCCAATTCTACCTCTTTTTACATTTTTCAATTCCATTATAAATGCTAATTTGCTTTTTGTAAAACCTTCCGCATCGTAAATATATCCACTAGAATCTGACATTGTTACTACTTTAGCGCCAAGACTTGTTGCTTTTTGTGTTGCATATTGTGCTACGTTTCCTGAACCAGAAATTACAACTGTCATTCCTTTTAAGGATTTCGCTATTGTTTTTAACATGGTATTCGAAAAATACACTGCACCATAACCTGTTGCTTCTGGACGGATTAATGAACCTCCGTAAGACATTCCTTTACCTGTTAACACTCCTACAAACTCATCTCGCATTCTTTTATATTGTCCAAATAAAAATCCGATTTCTCGTCCTCCAACTCCAATATCTCCTGCTGGCACATCTGTGTTTGCTCCAATGTGTTTTGATAATTCACTCATAAATGATTGGCAAAAACGCATTACCTCTACATCTGATTTTCCTTTTGGATCAAAATTAGATCCTCCTTTTCCTCCACCCATTGGCAAAGTTGTTAATGAGTTTTTGAACACTTGTTCAAAGCCTAAAAACTTTAATATGGATAAATTTACTGATGGATGAAAACGCAATCCTCCTTTATATGGTCCTATTGCTGAATTAAATTGCACTCTAAACCCTCTATTTACTTGTGTATTCCCTTTATCATCTACCCAAGGAACTCTAAAAATAAATGTACGCTCTGGCTCTACCATACGTTCCAATAACATCTTATTCTGATATTTTGGATTTTTTTCTATAAATGGTATTACCGTTTCTGCTACTTCATGTACTGCTTGCAAAAATTCTGGTTCATGTGGATTACGTGCTTTTACATAATCCATAAAGTTATCTATTTTTTTCTTCATTTTATAATGTATTTTCTGAGTTGTTTTATTGTACAAATATAATTATTTTTAGAATTAATTGTTTATTTTTAATTTTATATTTGTTTTACGAAATCGTTTTCGGTTTTTTTTGTTTCAATCTCCAATAATAAGTTTCGTTTTTTACTTATAACTCTTCATCTTCATCATGTAAAATTATAAACTTACTCTCAATATCTGAAACAAATACATCAACATCATTACATAAACTTAACACATCATCTTTAGAAATACTATGATTTTCTCCATCTTTATTTTTTCCATTTCTATGGACTAAATCATGTCTAATTGCTATTGATTGTACTAGTCCTGAAATTTCATTAAATTCAATATTAAATGTTGACTTATAAATACCTTTTATCTTTGGTAAATTATGATACATTAACTTTGAAATATCTTCTTTTACTTTAAATAATATATTTTCACATTGATTAAATACTTCTTTAAATGTGAATTTTTCTTTTTCATATTCTCTAAAAGTTTCTATAAATTTTTTAAGGTCGTTTTCATTATTAGTAATTTTAAATCTTAATGCATCTGATAAATATGTTTCTAAACTTGTGATAACCGATGTATAAAGCATGTTGTAAAAATGTTGTAATAACTCTCCTTCAAAAGCACCATTATTACATAAATTTTTTATTGTTTCAATGCTACTCTTAAATTCATTAAAATAATTCTCTACCAAAATAATTTCTGATAAGAATATTAGATTTTCTCTTAAATACCTCTCTCCTGATTCTGTTATCTTAAACTTTCTATCACTATAGGTTGTATACCCTTCTTTTTCTAATGTTTTATGTGACCTTAAATTTCTTACCTTTTGAGAAAATTTATCATCTGCTCTACCTTCAATAATATCTAAATCTTCTCCTCTAGGGTTTAATAACTCTCTTAACTTTGCTATCAATTCTGTTGTAGATAACTCTTTGTTTCCTTCTTTTTCAAGAAAATATAATGATGGCAATATTAGTCCTCTTTCACTTATTCTTTCCATAACTTTAATCTTTTTTTATTACTCTGCTATTAATTTATCCAACATTTTTCGTACTCCGCCACTATTCCAGTTGGATGCGCCTGTTTCTTTTGCTGCTAATCGTCCGTTTTTATCTATTATAAATGTTGTTGGTAATGTTCTTGTATTTATTTGTGCTGGTGGATTTGATTGTGCATTGTAGGTTGGTAAATTAAACTTATTCTCTGTATAATAGGCATCTACTTTTGCTTTTTCATCACTTGTTATAAATACAAATGCTATTTTATCTTTATAATCGTTATACAATGCTTGTATGGATGGCATTTCTGCTCTACATGGTGGACACCATGTTGCCCAATAATTAATAAATATTACTTTTCCTTCTAATCCTTTTAGGTTTATATCTGTTACATTTGATATTCCTTTTAAAGCTAAGTCTAAACTTGCTATTTTTTCTCGCTCTTCTACTTTACTTGCTTTTGGCGAAAAAATCATTGTTTTTACATAGGTTACTCCTTGTCTTAATTTGGCTTTTGTACTTGCGCCATAAGGTGTAAATAGGAATATTAAAAATCCCCAAAATAGTATATTTGAAATCATTTTTCTTGTTATTTTCATGATGAAATTTAGTTTTAATATCTTACTTCTATTTTTCTACAAAATTACTGTAAATAATTATCTTTTTGTTGTGTTTGTGATTAGCTTTTAGTTGTAAAATTAAATTTTACTTACAGTTTTGTTTGGAATTTTGTTTAATAAAATAGCTACACCTTGCTGGTGTAGTTATTTTTTACTGTAGTAATCTAACCTAGATTAGATGTTAGCTTTTTTTGGTTTAGTTATATTTATTACTTTTTCTATTAGTAATATTACTTCTTTTTTATTTATCACTATTATTAGTACTGACAATACAAATACAATCATTGCCAAATAAAACAATAATCCTTTATCATGCATTACCTCTATGCCTAATATGGTTAAATGAAAAAATATTGCTCCTGATATTACTCCTATACTTAAGATAGACCCTAGTATAATTGTTTTCTTATTTACTAATAATATTGCTGTTATTAATTCTATTATTCCAATACCTATTCTACCTATTGCTCCCAAGCCTACTTTGTTAAATACATATACACTTTCTGGTGCTGCGGTAAATTTATAGAATAATGTTTGTAACATTATTAGTGCTATTAATATTGCTGCTATTTTAGTTATTATTGTTTTTTTGTATTCAAAACGTTTGTTGAATCTATTTTTAAATTTCATTTTAGGGTTCGTATTGAAATATTTCTTTATTTCAGATTTTCCTTAATACTTATGCCTTATTGAGAAGTAAGTTTATCTATTTGCTAATTTTTGTAAATATCCTAGTTGGCAAAGCGGAAGTCTCAAAACTTAGAGATACTTTATTTACATAATGTATTCTATAATAAATTTAGTCTAATGGTAATAATTTATTTACTTCTTAGTTATTTTCTCCCAGTTTTCATTTCCTTTTTGTTTCAATTCTTCTGGCTGTTCTTCTTTCCATTTTTTATACGTATTTGTAAAAAAACTTGTATAAAATAAATATAGCTTATCATTTCTTATTTCAAATACTTTTGGATCCATTTCTACTTTTTCTCCTTTTGTTCCCATTGCATAGGCACACCATCCGCCATATTGCGGTAAATAGCTGGTTGGATTTGTTTTGAATTTTTCTAAATTCTCTTCTGTTATAAATCTATATTTTACTTCTTTGTAAGTATGTGTATATTTAGATTTTCCTTTTACTGCTTTATTATCAAAATAGGATACTACATCGTACCCCTTAATTGCTACACCATCTGAATTAACATTACATAATTTTTGTTGTCCATAAGCATAACTCACTATTAAGCTCATTACAATTACTAGTATTTGTGCTTTTTTCATTTTCTGTTCTTTTAAGATTATTCTTAATTCTATAACTTATAGAATTCTAATTTGTTTTACCTTAATGTTTAAATTTTAAACAAAGAGACTGTCTGAAAAGCTAGTTAATTGTCATTACCTAAGTAATCTTTTGAAAATCAGTTGTTTTTGATTTAGAAGATTCCTTCCCACTTCGTACCTCGTGATTCGGAATGACGTTTTTTTAGACAGCCGCTTTGCAATTTAATCAATTTTACGGAACTATCTTGCTACTGTTCCTGATGGAAAACTTGCTAAGTTTTGGTTCATTGTATATGGTGTATGATCTGTTGCATCATCTGCTATATTGCCTACTAATGGTTTTAATGTAAACGGCATTGGGCTATTATCTGGTTCTGGTTCTATAGATATTACTGCTGTTCCTCCTGCTATATCTGTCGGAAACATTAATCCCATTGGCGCTCCTTGTAAAAAATCCTCTCCTGGAAAAAATCCATCTGCTCCATTTGGCATTGGTAATGCCATTGTTCCACTAAATCCATTAAACTCATCTGTTGCTGCTACTTTTGTAAATTTACCTGTTGTTACTGGTGTTCCGTTTATTACTACCCATCCTTCATATTTCCATCCTTCTGGTAATGTTGGTAAAGTTAATCCTGCCATTGGTGTTCCACTTGATGGGTCTAAAAACCATATTCCGCTATTCTCATTTGTCATTGCACCATTTGTTGGTGTTGCCAATATGTACTTACCTGCTGCATTTGAAAAATCTCCTACTGTTCCGCCTCCCATTGTTGCTGAATTTCCTGAAAAATCTCCTGCTAATATTTTTGTATTTGATGGTGCTGGATCTGTATCATTTACTGGTTCGATAGATAATACAAATTTTGCTGCATTACTCAATTGATTGTAATTTACTGTAAATGTTTGTGGAAAACTTACACTTGTAAATGTTCCTGTACTTACTGGTGTTCCGTTTACAATAATCCACCCTTCATAAACAAAGTCTGCTCCTAATGCGTCTAATCCTGATAAGTTTAATGTTAAATTTCTGGTTGTTGGTGTCATATCCTCATCATCATCTCCACAGGATATGATAAATAAGGAGAAAAAAATACTGAGTGTAATTAATTTTAAAATGTTCTTCATGATATTATTGTTTTAAGTTTATAATACCGCAAATTTATTGTACTTAGTAAATTCAAAATGTTAGCTAGCTAACATTTATTCATTTTTTAAAATTATTTCTTTTCCTGTAAAATCTAAATAATTTTCGTTTTTTAAATCATTCATTACTATATTTAATGATGGTCTTGATGCTCCTATTAAGGATGCTATTTCTTTTTGAGAATAGGGATGTTTTATTACTATTTCCCCATTTAATAACTTTTTTCCAAATTCTTCTTTTAATTCTTCTATAAATTCTATCGTTCTTTTTCGTACATCTTTAAATAATAATATTTCTAATCTTCTTTCTAATTTTTTTATCCGAAATCCTATTAATTTATAAAAACTTAATGCAAATGATGTGTTATTTTTCATCATATTTTGCAGTGTTGTTACTGGTATTGGACAAATAACCGTTTTACGATCTACAGATTGTGCAAACTCATTTCTTTTTCCTTCTCCTAAAAATGCTTTTTCACCAAATACTTCTCCTTTACTTAATATTGATTTTACTATTTCTTTTCCGTCTTCGGTATAATAGCCTAACTTTACTTTTCCTGAATTTATTAAATATATTGTTTGCGATGCATCCTCATCAAAATAGATATAATCTTTTTTGTTATATGAATCTAATGTATGTGTATTTTTATAGTCCTTATATTGGTGTGGACATATTATCTTAAAAAGATTTACACATTCTAAATACCAAACTTGTTTCATTTAATAATTTTTTTTTAAAAAAAGTAAATTTAAAAAAACACAATCATATTTATTGTTTTTATTGCTTTTTTTATTACACATCATATTTGGTTCTTTTTATTGCTTTTTGCCAACCTTTGTACTTTTTATCACTTTCGTCCAAATTCATTTCTGGTGTAAATACCTTATCTACTTTTTTAATTTTTGATATATCTTCTAAATTCCAAATTTTCGCCTTTAGTCCTGCAAGAAACGCTACTCCTAACGCTGTAATTTCTAACATTTCTGGTCTTTCAACATCAATTTGTAACATATCGGATTGGAATTGCATTAAATAATTATTTGCACTTGCTCCCCCATCTACCTTTAGTATTTTTAATTGTTGGCTATTATCTTTTATCATTGCATCCAATACATCTTTTGTTTGATATGCTAACGCTTCTACTGTTGCTTTTATTATTTCTTCTCGTCCTACATCTAATGTTATTCCGTATATACTTCCTTTTGCTTTTGCATGCCAATGTGGTGCACCTAGTCCTGAAAATGCTGGTACAAAATACAAATCTGTTAATGGTGGTATTGCTTTACATATTTGTTCGGTTTCTTTTGCTGATGTTATTATTCTAAGTTTGTCTCGCAGCCATTGTATGGATACTCCTCCTATAAATATACTGCCTTCTAATGCGTAATTTATTGGTGTATTTTCTATACTTGCTGTTAATGTTGTTAGTAATCCGTTTTTGGATTTTATAAATTTATCTCCTGTATTTAATAGCATAAAACATCCTGTTCCATAAGTGTTTTTTGCTATTCCTGTTTCATATCCTCCATGCCCAAATAAGGATGCTTGTTGGTCGCCTGCTACGCCATAAATTGGTATGTCTGTTCCCTTATAGTTTACTGTTCCAAAATTGGATGATGATGCTTGCACCTTTGGCAACATTGTTTTTGGTATTTCTAATGCTTTTAATATTTTATCATCCCATTGTAAGTTTACAATATCGTAACACATAGTTCTTGATGCATTTGTATGGTCTGTTAGATGTTTTTTTTCTTTTGAAAATTTATAGATTAACCAGCTGTCTATTGTTCCGAAAAGTAATTTATCTGCATTTGCTTTTTCTCTTGCTCCTGCTACATTATCTAGTATCCATTTTATTTTTGTTGCCGAAAAATAAGCGTCTATTACTAAGCCTGTTGTTTCTTTTATATATTTTTCTAAGTTTTTATTCTTTAATTCTTCACAAATTTCTGTTGTTCGGTTATCTAACCATACTATGGCTTTATATATTGGCTGCCCTGTTTCTTTATCCCAAACTATTGTTGTTTCTCTTTGGTTTGTTATTCCTATTCCTGCTATTTCTTTTGGATTTATTTTTGCTGTTTCTATTACTTCATAAAATGCTTTTTTTTGATCTTCGTAAATCTCTATTGGATCATGCTCTACCCAGCCTGATTTTGGATAGTGTTGTGTTAATTCTTTTTGCGATACTGCTACTATTTCTCCTATTTTGTTAAATAATATGGTTCTTGTACTTGTTGTTCCTTGGTCAAATGCTATGATATATGTTTTCTCCATTTGCTATTTTCTATTAATCCATGTTAGTATTGTTTCCATAAATTCTTCTTTACATAAATCGTGATGCAACTCATGGTATCCATCTTCAAATAATTTTATTGTTGCTTTTTCGGTTTTTTTACAAAATTCTTCTGATGCTTTATAATCTATTATTCTGTCTCCTGTTCCGTGTAATACTAACATTGGTGTTTTTAATTTGTTTGCATTTTTTATTGCCCACGCTCCATTTTCTATTATTGGAAAAGTGTACATTGGGCTTATTTTATCGTGTACCATTTTATCGTCTTCATATATTTTCACTTCCTTTTTATCTCTTGATATTGCTTCGACTTCCAATTCACTCGATAATGCTATGGATGGTGCTATTTTTAACAATAATTTTCCTATTACCATTTTCCATTTTGGTGGTTGAAATGCTAATCTTAAAAATGGACTTGTTGCTATTACTCCTTTTATTTTATTTGTTTTTTTTAATATATAATTTATCACCAAATTTCCGCCCATACTATGTCCATACAAATACATGGGTAAATCAGAGAATTGTTCTTCTCCCTTTTTTATTACCGCTTCTATCATATTCAGTAAAGCTTCATAATTTGGGCAATGTCCTCGTTTTCCTTCACTTTTTCCGTGTCCAAATTGGTCAAAACCGATAACTACATAATTATTTTCTACTAATTTTGGTATCACAAAATCTGTATATCTAAAAATATGTTCTCCCATACCGTGCACTAATACAACTACTGCTTTGGGTTTTGTTGGCTCCCAAATTTGACCATATAATTTTGTTTTATTTAGTTCGAAATGAAATGTTTTTGATGACATAGTATGTATTTAATGTGTATAAAAATAATTAAATTAATTATACAAAAAAAACTTCTTAAATTAATAAGAAGTTTTGTTTATAATATATATGTTTCAAATAGTCTTATGCATTCTCTTTTTTAATTAAATTTAATGCGGATCCTTCTTTATACCATGCTATTTGTCCTTCATTATAAGTGTGGTTCAATTTTATTACATTTTTTGTTCCATCTTTATGTTCTATCTCTAACGTTAATGGTTTTCCATAAGCAAACTCTGTTAAGTCTGTAAAGTTAAATGTATCGTCTTCTTGTATTAAGTCGTAGTCTGCTTCATTAGCAAATGTAAGACCTAACATTCCTTGTTTTTTAAGGTTTGTTTCGTGTATTCTTGCAAATGATTTTACTATTACTGCTACTACTCCCAAATGTCTTGGTTCCATTGCTGCATGTTCTCTTGAGGACCCTTCTCCATAATTATGTTCTCCTACTACTATAGATGGTACTCCTGCTGCTTTATATGCTCTTGCTGTATCTGGCACTGCTCCAAACTCTCCTGTTATTTGGTTTTTTACTTTATTTGTTGCTTTGCCATAAGCGTTTACTGCTCCTATTAAACAATTTTCCGATATATTATCTAAATGTCCTCTAAATCGTAACCATGGCCCTGCCATTGATATATGATCTGTTGTACATTTTCCGAATGCTTTTATTAATAATTTTGCTCCTGATACATTTCCTTGTATTGGCGTAAATGGTGTTAATAATTGTATCCGTTTAGATTCTGGGTTTACGGTTACCTCAACTCCTGATCCATCTGCCATTGGTGCTACAAATCCTGGATCTTCTACTTCAAATCCTTTTGGTGGCAATTCAAATCCTGTTGGCTCTTCTAACATTACCTCTTCTCCATTTTTGTTGATTAATTTATCCGTCATCGGATTAAAATCTAATTTTCCTGATATTGCTACTGCTGCTACCATAGATGGTGATCCTACAAATGCATGTGTATTTGGATTTCCGTCTGCTCTTTTGGAAAAGTTTCTATTAAACGAGTGTACTATCGTATTTTTTGGCTGACCTTCTGAGCCTTCTCTTGCCCACTGTCCTATACATGGGCCACATGCATTGGTAAATATTGTTGCTCCTAAATCTTCAAATATATCTAGTAAACCATCTCTCTCTGCTGTATATCGTACTTGCTCCGACCCTGGGTTTATTCCAAATTCTGCCTTTGCTACCAATCCTTTTTTTACTGCTTGTTTTGCTATGGATGCTGCTCGTGATAAATCTTCGTACGATGAGTTTGTACATGAGCCTATTAATCCCCATTCTACATTTATTGGCCAATCATTTTTTGTTGCTTTTTCGGTCATTTCTTTTCCTACTGGCGTTGCTAAATCTGGTGTAAATGGTCCGTTTAAATGTGGTACTAATTCATCTAAATTTATTTCTATTACTTGATCAAAATATTGTTCTGGGTCTGCATATACTTCTGCATCTCCTGTTAAATATTCTTTTATCTCATTTGCTGCTTCTGCTACATCTGCTCTATTGGTTGCTCTTAAATAGCGTTCTATTGATTCGTCATATCCAAATGTTGATGTTGTTGCTCCTATTTCTGCTCCCATATTACAGATCGTTCCTTTTCCTGTTGCTGATAGCGATATTGCTCCCTCTCCAAAATATTCTACGATACAATCTGTTCCTCCTTTTGCTGTTAATATTCCTGCTACTTTTAAGATTACATCTTTTGCTGCTGTCCATCCTGACAATTTTCCTGTTAGCTTTACTCCTATTAATTTTGGAAATTTAAGTTCCCACGGCATTCCTGCCATCACATCTACTGCATCTGCTCCTCCTACTCCTATTGCTACCATTCCTAATCCTCCTGCATTTACGGTATGCGAATCGGTACCTATCATCATTCCGCCTGGAAATGCATAGTTTTCTAATACTACTTGGTGTATTATTCCTGCTCCTGGTTTCCAAAATCCGATTCCGTATTTATTGGATACGGATGCTAAAAAATTAAATACTTCACTTGATGTATTTATTGCTTCTTGCAAATCTTTGTCTGCTCCTATTCTTGCTTGTATTAAATGATCACAATGTACTGTTGTTGGTACTGCTACTTCTTTTTTTCCTGCTTGCATAAACTGCAGTAATGCCATTTGTGCTGTTGCATCTTGACATGCGATACGATCTGGTGCAAAATCCACATAATCTTTTCCTCTTACAAATGCTTTGTTTGATTTTGCATCCCAAAGATGGTTATATAGTATTTTTTCTGCTAGTGTTAATGGTTTCCCTACTACTTGGCGAGCCTTATCAACATTTTGTTTCATTCTGTTGTAAACTCCTTTTATCATTTCAATATCAAATGCCATATATTCTTTTTTTAATATTATTATTGTTGCGCGAAATTACAAAAATAGGCGCAATTATTAAAATGTATTGAACTGATATTTATTTGATATCCATTATTCGTATTTTTTATTACGAATAATTAATTTTTTATTTATTTTTTTAAGATTTTAAAAATATTTTTTTATTTATTTCTTTTTATTTTTTTATTCATTTAAGTTTTTTCAATAATGATATTGCTTTTTTATGATTATAGTTATTTGGATTTTTTGTTATTATTGTCAGCATTTTTTTTGCTTGTTCTTTATCTTTTTGTTTTAGATATATTAATGTTTTGTACCAATATCCTTTTGATTTATCTATACTGTTTGTTGCTATAATTTCATCAAATATTTTATGTGCCTCATTATATTCATTTTGATAAAAATAAGCTCCTCCTAAATATAATAAGCTATTCACTTCTTTATTTTTATGGTTTGTAACAAATGTGATTACTTCTTTATATTTATGTTCTGCATACAATGTTTCTACTTTTGATGCTTCGTTTTGTGTATATCCTTTTTCTAATAATGATGGAAAGTCTTCCCAATTTGCATTTTCATTATAATACGAAACCATATTATTATTTCCATAATTTTGCATTAGCATAAAATACATTATTAGTATTGCTGCTGCACTTGTTACAATATATAAATACCTTTTAATTCCCTTAACTTTCTGTTTCTCACTTTGATATTGGTTATTTATTGTCTTTAAATTTTCTGATATATTTTTGTATTTTTCACTCTCCAATAATTGTTTTATTTTTTGTTTCTCCTCTTTATCTCTTTCATTTATTACTACCTTTTCTTGTTTTTTACCAAGTACTACATCTACGGAATCGTATAAACTTACTAGTTCTTTTAATTCTGAATTTGTTTTTATCTTCTGCGCAAACAATTCTGTTTCGGTTTTGGACATTTTATTTTGTAAATATGCCTCTATTTCTTCTAGTATTTTTTCGTTTGTTTCTTTCATTTTATTATTTTTTTATATCTGGAGTCTTTTTTTATTAGTTTTATTAGTTGTGCTTTGCATTTAAATACTCTTTGTCTTACTGTGTTAATTGTGCTATATGATAGTTCTTTCATGAGTTCTTCATAACTCATTTCTGAAAAATAACCTCCTAATACTTCTTTACAATTATCGGATAGCATCTGAAATTTGTCTTTATAAAATTCTAGTTTTTGCTGTTCTAAAATAAACTGACTTAAATCAGTGCTCTCTTCTTTTAGTATAGCAAAGTCACTTTTTATTACCTTATTATTTCTAATTGCTGTATTCCACCTATTTCTACAGATACCAAATAAGTAGCTTTCAAACGATTTAATGTTCATTTTTTTTTCTTTATGCTTTATTATCAAATACATTAACGCATCTTGAAATATATCTTGTGCATCTTTTTCACTTCCGCTATTATATCGAATATAAGATTCTATCTTTGGATAAAATTTTTTATAAATTACCATAATAACCTTATTGTTGTTCTCTATTAAAGCATCTAAAAACACTTCACTTTTCTCCATTTTTTCTCTTTTTTGTCTCTTTTGGGTAATATTTTTATTTTTAGCATACTTTAAAGTAACTAAACCTTAAAACTAAATAATCATGAAATATACTAAAATACTCATACTGGTTACAATATTTTTTACTCTTTTTTCTTGTTTTAATGATTCTGAAATTTTAATTTCTGATGAGAAGTCTACTCATAACGATCTAAATCAAATAGACTTACCTTTAAACATTCCTGTTTATTCTAATAATGAATTAATAATTCAATATAAACAAGGTATAAGTAATTTTCAAAAAAATAGGTTACGTGCTTATTTTGAGATTATAGATTTTGAAATTTGTAAAAGTTGTAATGGTCTTATTGAAAAATGGACTTTTTATTCTAATATTAACTTAGAACATAAAAAAGCATCTATTAAAGGTGAAGATGATGGTGCTGGTCCTGAAGGTATTTTAAATGTTGATAACGAGTTTAATTTTAAATTTGAAAGAGAAAGTAACCAATCTAGGGTTGGTAGCTTATTACCTTCTTACCATTCAAAAATTGCTAGTAATGATGGCCCTGTAATTGCTGTTTTTGATTCTGGTATTGATTATAATTTTTCTGGTTTTAGCTCTTCTTTTTTATATGATGCTAATAGTAGATCTCCACAATATTACCCTTCTCAATCTGGATGGAATTTTATTGCTAATAATGATGATTTTTATGATGATTTTTATATCCAGCACGGTACTAAAGTGAGTTTTATTATTAACAAGACTTTAGATTCTCTAAATATTCCTCATCAAATACTCCCTGTTAAAGTTAGTGGCAGTAATGGTAGAGCTTCGTATTTTAGAATACTTTGCGGCCTTTGTTTTATTGACCAAAAAGCAGATATTGCGCAACTTAGTTTAGGTTGGTATAGTGATGCTAGTGCTCCTATTAACTCCATTTTTATTAATAAATTAGTGGAATATACAAATCAAATTCTTTTTGTTACTTCTGCTGGAAATAACAATTCTGACAATGATGATTTGTTACATTACCCTTCCTCATATCCTCAATCTAATTTACTTGCAATTGCCGCTGCTAATAGTACAATGACTGATTTTGCTTATTTTTCTAACTATGGAGTTTCTAGTGTTGATTTTCTTGCTCCTGGAGAAAATATCTTTTTTGATGCTTCTACAAGGATTTCTGGCACTTCTTATGCTGCGCCTTATGTTGCTGCCATTGCTGCTAAAATGTTATACCAACAAGGCTCTATACCTCCAACTCAAATAGAAAATTTATTAATTAATTACGGTACTCCAATGCTTGGTTTAACAGGAACTAGAAACACAAAGCATAATCTTTTAATAAATTAGCTTACCTTTATGAAGTAATTTAATTTTAATATTAAATGATAATAAGGGGAATTATTATTTTTATTTTTTTATTTTCATCTTCATGTATTGCACAATCCAATGAATCTATCGTTGATTCTATATATAATGCTACAATAAGTAATACAAATAAGCTACATAAATTAACTGTTTATTTAAATAGTCTTGACAGCTTATCTCCTTCTGAAGATCTTGGTTATTTATATCATAAAATTGGTCTGCTTTATAATAATGATAAAAAGTTTAAACATGCTATTTCTTTTACAAAAAAAGCTGTTTTTAATAGAGCTTCCGCAATAGATATAGATACTTTAAAACTGAACAGAAGTTTAAATAACATCTATTTTTATTATAAAAAACTAAATGAGATTGATAGCTGTCAAAATTATCTAATTAAAATTATTAGTAATAATAGTACGGATAAATTTACTACTGATGCTTATTATAGATTGGCTTCTATTACTAGTGATAATGGGGACTATTTTAAGGCTTTAGAATATCTTGAAAAATTCTTTTTTTTGTCTAAAAAATCAACAAACAATAGTATAAAATATCATAAAAAATGTATCTATGTCTATTCTGAAATGAGAAATTTTGAGCTCAATAAAAATTCCATTTTACACCATGAAAATGAAGTTAAAAAACTTAGGACAAAAAAAAATGATGACAAATTTGCTTCCATTTATAATAATCTTGCTAACTATTATGATGGTATTGGTAAAACTACTAAAGCTATTGCTTATTATAAAAAAGCTTTAAAATATTTTATTCGTAAAAATAATACTACAGAAATTGGTAATATTTATAATAATATTGGTGCTGTATATGCTGCAAAAAAG
>Ga0256840_1001233_pt1 | contig 24584 bp, 34 predicted proteins | sample 355202metaG_FD_185969 | JGI IMG/M metagenome (GOLD analysis project Ga0256840, IMG submission 185969) | Hydrothermal vent microbial communities from Mid Atlantic Ridge, Atlantic Ocean - 355-202 | ecosystem: Environmental > Aquatic > Marine > Hydrothermal vents | place: Atlantic Ocean: Mid...
GTTTTTTAGGTTACACCCAAAGAATGATTCGGTGAAATCCATGAACATTGAAATCAGGGTGGCGTACGAGGACGAAAACGCTGTGCACGTGGTGCTGTGGGCGTCTAGGCACCCACCGTTACCCGTGCAGGTAGATGCATTGAAGGCTAAGCTTGGGCGGGTAAAGATACTGCAGGTTTCGGGCGTGATACCGAATGCTGAGTGGTTAATGAACCAAGCAAAACAAGTAAAAGCAGAAATAATAGTGCCTGTTCTACCGTTGTCATTCATAGCTAGGCTAGTGGAGCTAGCAAAGAAAGAAGGCGTGACGGTGCTGTGGCCTCAGATGAAAGTGGTGGCTCAGGTACCCCTAAAGAAGATAGCGGAGAACATAGTGGCTGAGAACCCAAGGGCAAGGACAATGACGACGTACGCTGACGGCTCGGTGAAGGTTCATGAATTCGACAAGTTCTATGTAGTAGAGAAGGTAGAGCTCGTGCTTAAGCCTTGGTAAAAAATAAAACCCGTTTTTCACCAGAACCTAAGCTTGTAGCTCACCGTTAAGGCGTAGGTCGGGTCAGGCGTGAATGGTTTGAAAGCACCGTCCGCGCTAGCTAAACGAGCAAGCAGTGCTGGCTCCCACACAGGCCCAACAGCTGAAGGGCGAGCCGCGTGACCAAGCAACCCAACCTCACCTATAGTGTCTGTTATTTTACCCGCGTTCCACGTGTTAGTTATCGTTACGTATGCCTCGTTAGCAGAAACGGCATACGTTTTCAGGAATGAGTCACGCGTAACGTTTATTGGGTCAACAAGCTGGTACATGTCCCTCGTCGTCGGTGTTGATGTGTCTCTGCCTAATTCGGGCCCGTCCCAATCTTTACTGCCGTCACAGTGCCAATACCACGCCTCTGCAAGTGTCCTTTCTGTCCCTCCCGTATTAACCCATGTCAATGTCTCCGAAAGTAAATTAGCGATGATGAATTTAGCCAAATTCTCCACGATTACGTTCCTTGCGTTCCTTACGTAGTATATTCGTTCCTTCCAAGGTACATGGAATGGGTGCCTGTATTTCCTTTGATCCCATTGAAATATGTCCACGTAGCCTTCGATCCTGATTAATTCCTTCATTTCTTCCTCCTCACAATAATGTTTGTCTCGGATTAAAATTCCGTTACGACTGCGTGAACTCCACTTCATCGGTTATTGTTAATTCTTCCTCCAGTCCTTTAGCCGTGAACGCGACGAAGTCATTAATCGTTACGTCGTCGTGCGGGAGGAGGCAGTTGCTGGCCCTCGCGGCGTACTCCTGCACCTCAGTCTTTATGGACTCCGCGTAGTTGAGGAGGTCGTTTATCACGTCCTCCATCTTCTTGAGCACGTCCACAACAGCATTATGATCCTCCGAAAGGACGTAGTCCCCTGCCTTAACGAACCTTAAAGATGAAATCATCTGGGATAACGCGCTTAACTTAGACTTGACCGTGTCCTTCAGGGACGACACGTCGCGTCACCCTCCCGCGTAGCTCCCCGCCTCATCCAGCTTATTCTTAACCGCCTTCAATCGGTCGAGGAACGCACCGAGGATCACGGCCTTCAGGTTGTGGTCGTCTGGCTCAATGACGTCGCCGTCTCGGACGTAACATATTAGCGTGTTAGCTATGGTGACGCACTCACCGCCCCTATCCCTAACGTCAATCCCTAAGCCCGAGTCAGTGCGCTTAAGTAGTTTTAGGGCCGTGCACACAGCTGAGGCCACCCCAGCAGGCACGCTAACTAAGCCAGCGAAGGCATTTATAACGCCTCAGCTTATGATCAGCGTTACCTCAAGCACCCACGTAGTCCCCTGTGCCTTAGTGCCGAGGGACTCCTGCTTCCTGTTTATGTTGGTGTAGTTATCGCCTGGCCCGTTAGCCACTGTCCACTCATTCCACGCGAAGTTAGCCTCGTTAGGGCCGAACGTGGCCCTGAAAGTTACTTGGTTCCCGCTCAGCTGTGGGTACCCAGAGTCCATGCCTTTATAATACTTGTTTGTTCCTGTTAATCCCGTCTGCGTGGGGTCTTCAGGCGTCGCGCCGTCCCCAACACCTATGTACGCGTTAGCGCTGTCGAACGGAGGCGAGCATGAACCATTAACGACGCACGACCACATGAAGTTAATGCCTTCGTTAAGGAACACGTTACCCTCAACCACCTTAATCCCTGAGAGGCGCCTCCTGAACCGCCCCACAGCGACCTCGAGAGGCATGCCTCCCCTGAGCTCCTTGAACACCGCACCGTCCACGTCAATGAACTTAACTAACCTAGTCACGGTCTTTATCCTCACCTTCTCATGCACACCGCATCACCCGCTAACCGCGGCCTTAAAGAGCTCGATTATGAACTGGAAGTACTGCTGAAGGCCCTTCAACCCGTACTCTAAGGCCTTAACGTAGTACTGGAACTTCTCGGGCTGACCAGACGCCGCGAACACCAACGCAGGCACCCAAATGACCGACGTCAGCAGCAGCGCTATGATCCCCAACACGACCAACCTGCGGTTAATCCTTAAACCCGAACCCATAACTTAACCACCCCTCTCCCTCATTTTTTCTTCAATTGCTTTAATCCTTTCGTAAACACAGCTGAGAAGGTAAGTCACGTGTAGTGTTGCAGTCACCACTACTAGGGCCACGAAGAACAGCAGGAACTCGATCCTTGGCCTGAAGCACCACAGCACCAGCGACGCTATGGCTAGGGCCTCCGTGAAGTACATACCTATTAAATGTAGCCTAGGCCCACGCATATAGTATGCACCCACGTAAAAAATGCTTAATCAAGGTATTAACGCGTTCCCCACCAACCATCCAAGAATGAACTCAATGAAGTCTCCTAGCTTCTTTAATGGGTTCTCCCTCTCCCTCACCTGGTACGCCGTGAAAGCAATTACTATGGTTATGGGGATGGCAGGGCATACGTGCTTCGTTACCTCAGCTGTGAACCCAAGCACGGCATGAATAAACGATTTCCAGTCATCGAAGACTGGAACCCTGGTTGAGGCGTTCATGGATTAGTGCCTCGCTATCCACGCGAGCCTCCACGCCACCTTATCCCACCTGTACTCCTTGCTCAGGACGTCCTCGCGCCACCGCATCACCTTAGCCTTGAACTCGTCTATGTTGTCCAGGACTTCATGGAGCTTATCGACGGCTTTCTCGACGTCTACTGCGTACCCGTACCCCACATGTATTTGATTACCAGGTAGTGGCTGGACTCTCCTCCCCCTACGCACCTGCAGGTACGGCGGTACGTAGTCCGTCCAGGAGCCCCAGTCCGAACTGATGCACGGCACGCCCCTAGCGAGCGCCTCAAGGCAGTTAAGCTCGAACCCACCGCCCCTACTGAAGTTCAGGTTCACGTCCGCTAAGTCATACAATGCCATCTTATCGTAATCTGAGAGCCACCCGTAAACGTTGATCGCGCCCAAACGCATCACCTGCTGATACTCGGGCGGATTAGGTAACGCCGTCTTAAGGACAAGCACGACGTCGTCCCTCTCCTTCCTTAACCTCTCGTACGCCTCCCTGACCTCGTCCCAGCCCTTGCGGTGGCCCGAGTGCCAGAGCCAGAACAGGATTACCTTCTTGCGCTTCCTCACCTTATACAGGTACAGCTGGAGCACAGCTGGGTTAATGGATGACGCTGGCATCGAGTCCCACACGTTAGGCATGGTCAGCCACTCAGGGTCGACACCGTGCGGGACGCGGTGAATCCTTGCCTTAACCCCTGACGCCTCATACACATTAACACAGAACGACGAGTGCGTCACTACCTCGTCGCACAGGTTAAGTAGGCTGACACCCAACTCAGACATCCTGTCGCTATCGCAGACATCAACACCCACTAACTTGCTGAAGTGGGACTTCCACCAGTCAAAGTACTCCTTCCTGAACTCCCCCCTCAAGTCCTTCTTCGACTCCACGACCCTATTCATAATGAATATTGCTGGGTGGACGAAAGCAACAGGTGACGACACGGGCGCGAAGGTCGGGAACGCTAACTCATCTATTTCGTTAACGTTCACCCTCCACTTCTCCCTCATGTACGCTATGTGCTTCTTAGCCACGAGGGTGAAGGACACGGTGTGCCAGATCGGGTACGCATACACTACGGGCTTTTCCAAAGGCACGGATCCCACCTCCTTTGGGTGTACACTATATTATATAATATACTGGTATATGGTATCCCGCGTTAGGGGGGCGGGGGGAGGATCTCAAGTAATCGTTTAAACGTCCGCCTGAAGTCGTAGGCCCTCGCATGCACCCTCGCCTCACGCCCTAAATCATTCCTTAAAACGTCGTCCTTAAGGAGCCGATTAACCTCGGCCTTAATGCGTTCAAGGTCGGGCTCGTAGATGTAGAACGGTATGCCACGCTTAACCACGACCTTAACGCCCTTGGGTTTTACTGGGACGCCGTACGCGTTCTCAGCTGTGGCGCACGCCTCGTTGTAGACCACGGGCACGCCGCACGCGTTAGCCTCAACAACAGGTATGTTGAAGCCCTCGCAACCCGCAAGGCTTAGGTATACCTTGGCCGACGAGTAAAGCCACGGCATCCAGTCCCTCGGTAACGTGGGTTTAGTGTGGGCGTAGCAGGTGTTCGGGAACGCCACTTCACATACCTTATCCATGAATTTTCTATCGTCCCAGTCCGAGTCCCAGATGCCGACGCTCAGAACGTCAATGAATTTATGAGTGTTAAGAGGTTTGAAGAACTCCGTGTCGATCCCCACAGGCATTAACACATTGTCGAGGTCGAGCTTCTGCAGTTCCTGCGCGACGAACCTGCTGGGCGCTATGAGGTAATCGTATTCCTTCAGCCACGACTTAGCCTTAGGGTCTATGGGGCCCTCCGCGAAGACGTATAGGGCGGCAGGCACGCCTCGCTTAGGGTGCCTGTGGAAAGCCCAATGTCCTACCTGCAGGTCAAGCACTAACCTGCCACGTATTTTAACGTCGACCCAAGCCCCCAAATGTATGTTATACCCATGCATCTCGAGGAACCGCTTAATCGTGCGTACAACGACGCCGTACCCCCTCACAGGTAATCACCTCCATAGAACCCTCCTCCACTCCTCGGCCGCCTGAATAAGGCCTGACCGCAGGTCGTACTTAGGCTCCCAACCAAGTACATCCCTAGCCTCAGAGTAATCAACAACTATCCTCCCAGGCTCGTTAGGCCTCCTGTAGATCCCCCAGACAACGTCGCCTACCCAACCAAGCAGGTTAGCAATCAGTAAGAACACGTCCTTAATGCGCCACGCCACGCCCGTCCCGAACGTGAACTCCCTACCAATCACCTTATCCCACATACCCCCATCAACGCACGCCTTGATAACGGCCCTGTACGCGTCCACGTGATCCTCACGAAACATGAAGTCCCTTTCCGCGTCAGGGTTACCCATAACTATCTTTTTCTTACCCTCGATCATGCTCGTAATTATCTTCTCGATCACGAAGTGCTTCTGCATCACAAACGCACGCCCGTACGTATTCGTGGGGATGACAACCACGTAGGGGAACCCGTAGGTTTTCAGCATGTACTTTAGGTACATCACAGCTGAGATTTTGGAAACAGCGTATGGGCTTGTCGGGCTGAAGGGTGTGCCAGGCCGTATCGGTTCCCTCGTGTCGAACATTTCCGTTGTCCCAGCAAATACGAAGAGGCGCAGAGACTCGTACACGTGCTTCCTCAACGCCTCACACAGGTGCATAGTCCCTTCTAGATTGGTGCTCATGTACGCTATCGGCATCCTGAAGGACTCCGAGACGGGCGTTAATGCGCCTAGGTGGATCACGATTTCGGGCCTGCACGCCTTAACCGCGTTCACGACTGAGTGGTAGTCCGTTAAGTCGCCGTAAACCACGTTAATGTTGTCGGGTATCCTCCTGCCTGTGGACGTGAACCGAACCAAGCCGTACACGCTAAAACCGTCATCGAGGAGCCTTTCCGATAAGCTGTACCCGATGAAACCAGTAACGCCCGTGATCAGGACACGCGTTTTTGCTCACCCCATTAAAACCCATTTAACCGTATAATCAATTAAATCAGGTGATAGCTTATCGTTGAAGTCCACAATAAGTACGTTAGGCTCGTCCTTCACACCCATCACTAACGCCCTGTAGAACCTGTATATTACCTCGCACTCCTTCCTCAGGGTCTCATCGTTCGTGATCGGGTAGTACTTGCCGTCCATCACGTACCTGAAGAACTTGCCCACGCCTGCCTTATCCATTGGGTTATCGATTATCTTCACACGCTTGAGCATCGAGGCGAGCCACGCGTTAAATGCCCTGAGCGTCACCACGAACTTCGTCCTGCTTAACCTGAAGACGAGCTTCGGCAGGTACACCCATAGATGAACATCCTTGATCACAGCTGGGTTACGCATCCTCTCAATCGCGTTCAGTATGTTGAATATGTCTGGCCCGCAGAACGGTTTAGTCGGCACGTGCTTCTTACCCCACTCCTCCATCCATGAAGCGTTGCTTAACATCCTCAGCACGAACACGTATGGGAGCCTGCCGTAGTCCAGCGGAACCTCACCAACAACATCGTGCGTGTGCTTAACGCCTGAAACCACGTGCTTCATAACCTCAATGTTGGTGGGCTCCAGCAAACATATAACATCCTCGCGTTGCTTGAGGGCCGCACACACATCAGCGTAGAGCCTAGTCGTTGCTGTCCTTGGTAGGCCCAATATCATTACCTTGATCACAGCTGATCACCTGCTCGCCACGACCTCGAGCTCCACGTCCACGCCAGTTGTTGGTGTCCTGACCCTCACGTACGGGTACGCAACGCCTGCGTAGGTCTTAAGGCCAGAACCAGCCGCCGTTAATGTAATCGTGTCCAGCACGCGCCACTTACTGCCGTCAAGGCTTACCTCGACGTAAATAGTGCCAGCACCGCCCAGCGAGTAGTACACGTTCACGTTGGGCCTGCCGCCAGACAATATCGATACGGACGCGCCGTACGTGTTCTGAGCCGCAGGCAAAGCAACTCGATCACCTACAGGCCTGAACGCGTCCTCCACGGACGTCCGTACGCGCCCGTACTCATCTACTGGCTCGGCAATGATGACGCCCACATTACCGTACGCGTCAATGCTCACCTTAACGGCCTTGTCCCTGATGTCCTTCAGGTACGCGGTCGCCCTGCTCTCATTCACGGCCTCAACGATCTTGCCCTCAGCTGGGGGGAAGATGTCGTATATGTTTACTGGGTCGCCGTCCTTAATGACTGCCTTACCCTGCACGAATAAACCGTCTTTGAAGTACCCGTAGTGGGCGTTAATATCCCTCCACGCCCTGCTGGGGTCGCCCAACCTCCTCGCGTTGTCCTTATCAGGTATTATGTCGTAGCCGAGGTGAGCTAAGTCGCTGTACTTAACGGTGCTGGAGCCCATATCGTAAACCGTGTTTATCGCGTCCACGAGCGAATTAGCCCACATGCTCGTGGCCCTCTGGAACGGCCTGACCTTGAGGTAGTCGAACGCACCCACTTCACGTCACCCGATAAAACCTCCTTATGAACCTTAATCTATCCTTAGCGCGGACTCTGCCGAACGCGTTTATCGATTTAATAACAACACCGTAAAGGGCTTCCAGCACGTCACGCCTTAACCCGTCGTTCACCCAGCGATTAATCCAGAACTCCTTGAGCTCATCTGAGGTCATAGACCTGAAGGCCTCAAGGCCCCACCTGTGCTGGGCCGTTAGCTGGCCGAACAGCTCCAGCACGGCGGTCTTGTACAGTCGCAGGGTGTAGGGGTCGATGTTGGGTATGAACCGCTTCACCACAGCTGTGGTTATGGACTCCAGCCTTAACCGCATACCGTAAGGTAAGGCGTACGTCTCAGTCCTAGGCGACCTCATGAAGTCCTTCATGCCTTCGTAGGGCTGGTAGTTAGCTATGGCTGTAGCAGTTGCTATTATGTGTGACCTATTCATGAAGACTATGGAGTCCCTGAATATGCTTAGGTACGTGTCGCCGTACTGCTCCCACCTACGGTAAATGTCGTGCTTCTGCACGTCCTCGAAAGTCCAGTAAAACATGTCCCACATGCTTAGATCCCACCACCCACCAGCCTGCACGTCAAAGAGCGTCCTGTACTCTACCTCGACCCAAGCGCCGCTCCAGTCCCTGAAGCCCAGCAATGGAGTCACTGGCGAGTGGCGCTCCTCGGGCCCCCACGACGTCCTGTCCCACCACGCGAAGTCCCACGTGAAGCACGTGTCCTTAACCGCGTCAAACATGGATAACCTGTTGAATATGTCCTCGACGACGCCCTCGTAAATGTTAAGCGTCTCCGCGATCAGCCTCAGCTTGCGCTTAACCTCCTCGTACGTCCCGCGCTTCTGCATCCAGGCCTCGTACGTGGAGCGCAGGAAGTCCCTCACAGCTGTGGGGTCGTAGTATGACTTGCCGTACCTAGTCCTCCCGTACACCGCCTTATTACTCATTGTTTTCTTTACTTGGTTGCTGACCTCAGTAGTGAAAACCGTTTCAATGAATCTAGGGACTGAAATCGACACGTTCTCAAGGAATGACTTAATGGATGGTGCTTGGAACTCAGGAATATTAAGCATCTTGATTACGGCCTCAGGTAGTGAGATCTTTATGAACTTTAACTTAAGGCCCTTAAGGAACTCCTCGGGCGTGGGTAGCTCAATGTCCCATACGAGGTTCCATGGAGTTGTGTCGCTTAACGGGATGTCGAAGAACAGCTGAGATATTACGGAGCTTAGCAGGGTGTCGCTCACGGTGTAGTCCAGCCAGAAGGAGTAGAAGTCTAAGATGTTGAACATTACGGATATGTTCGTGCCCCACGCATCAAGGGAAAGGGTCTTGGCCCAGTAAGCGCGCTTAGCGTCGAGCACCTGCCACGCTTCCCTCGAAGCGTAACCCAACCCTCACCCACCCTTACCCGAGTTCCTGCGCTTCAGGTACGGCTTAATGCCTCGCTCAACCGCGAGCTGAATGAAGAACGCGTACGCGAACGCCTTAAGCGACGTGTACAGGTCAAGTAAGCTAGGCAGGTGCGTCGACGGGAGCGTCGAGATGAACGCTATGCACGCAACAATGATGCTGTCAAGCACTATCCACGCCATGGACTTCCCGTGGTTGTCCTCAGGGTCGTGCGCTATGCTTAGAACCATCACTCCCCACTCGACACCCTACGCATCATCTCCTCGAACCTCTCCCTCATCTCCTTCAAGTCCTTATCCATCCTCTTGATCAGCTCGTCGAGGGCCTCCAGCGCCTTCCTGAACTCATCGCTTAGCGGTGGGTAATCATTCTTCTTACCCTCCTTCCTCCTTGAAGACCTGCTCGACACGGGATCACCACCCCACGTAAATAATGTGTTCAGGATTCATAAACACGGTAATCACCTCCCGTAATGCGTCCTGTAGTGAGACCTCACGTAGGACTCGAAGTACTGCTTCATCGCCCAAATCTCCTCGTCTGTGTACCCGCTCCGCTTGAGGGTCTCAAAGAACCTGTTTACCTCAGCTGTGCTTACGCGTCCGTGGGCCACACCGTAAGCCAGGTTCCTCAACGTGGCCCTCAACCAGTACCTTACCTCGTTCCACGCGTAGCGCTGGCGGTGTATTCTGGCCCTGACCTCGAACAGCATCTTCTCGAAGTCCGTGAAGTTGAACTCGATCATTAGCTTGTTTGCGAGCTCCTCGATGCCGCGTATCCTCCAGCCCCACACCTTAACGTAGAAGTACTCCCTCAGGAACGCCCTGAAGTCGTCCCTGTAGGGCGCGATGCGCAGGTACTTAAGCCAGAACGCCTGCCACTCGGGCTTAACGTGCCTGTACCTGAACACGTCCCTTATCAGGTTCTGCGGGATCCTAACCCACTCGCTTATGGAGGCCAGCATGCTTACGGTAGGCACCCACTCCCTCCCAGCCTCCTTAATCTCGTCGGCCATTACCTCCAGCTGGACGGCGAACTCACGCACCGATATCTCAGCTGAGCTCCACCCGTACTCCCTCAGTATAGACATCACCCTACCCTCAACATCACCGATCGAGACGCCGTACTCATCCGCGTAGCGCTTAAGCCTGAAGAACGCCCTAGCCAGTGCCTTAACGTCGTCGTACAAGGGCTTAACCTTGATGAACCTCAGCCACAGGGACACCCACTCCTTCGGCACCCTGCGCTTCGTCAGCACCTCACCCACCAACTCAGCTGGGATATTGATGTATTCAGCTAACGTGGCTAGGGTGTAGGGCGTCGGTAAGTACTCCTTGCTCGCCTCAATGAGCTCCTCAATACCTATCCTTAAGGAAAGTATGTTTAGCTCGCGCTGAGTCCACCCTGCCTGCTTAGCTATGTTAAGGACTTCACCCTCTAACCTGCCTAAGTTAATGCCGCGGTACTTAGCACGCTCGTACGCCGTCAGGAGCTTACGCACCTCATCAACTATGGGCTTAACCTCCACGTACTTCTCCCATATCGGCCACCAGTCCTTAGGGACGTGCCTCACCCGCAGGACTTCAGCAATCATCTTAGCGGCTTCAGGCACTACCTCAGCAATCGTTGCTAGCTGGCTGGGCGTGGGGACGTACTCACGCCTAATGATTCCCAACAGCACATTAGCGATAGCTAGGTAGGCCTCCCTCTCCGTCGGGTAGATAGGTATTACCTTACCCAACGCATCAATTAACGCCTCAACATCCTGGATCGTCACGTACCCGTAGCTTATCCTGTAGAGCAGCCAGCCAGCAACGCGGAACCACCAGTACCTTACCCTCGTTATTGCCTCGATGCTGATGGCTAGCTCCTCCGCCTTAAGCCACAGCTGAGCATACGACTCGTCAAGCGCTATATGCATCTCCTTACCCGTTATCGCCTTAGCCACGGAGCTGTAGTGTGCGTCAAGCATGCTGATAAGCTCCTTGAGCTTGCTTAACGCGTCCTCAGGCTTAACCGCTAAAGACCTAATGCCAGCCCTGATGAAGCCGTAAATCTCCCTGAAGACGTCGTACACCCTATCCATCAACATCCTTAACTCAAGGAGCCTGCGCTCATGTGGTAACCACCTGACAGGCAGGTTCACGTACCTCGAAGTCCACTGCTTGGTGGCTGGATCCCAGTAACCGACTAGGTATGAAACCGTTACCATGCCTGATAAGTAGGACTCCACGTCCTGCACGCTCAGCATGCCTTCCTTGAATAGCCTTAACCAGCCAGTCCTCAGGAGCGTCATCTCATCCGAGATAACCATTATGTTCTCCGCGACCGTCGTTATCGGCACCCACGCTGGGTGCAGTCCCGTTGCCTGAAGTAGCTTGCTGAACCACCGCAGGTCTACCTGAATGGGTGAGGCCGCGTTGGCCTCAAGGAGCGACGGCACCACCTTAACTAGGGGCGCGTAGGACTGGAACGCCACGCCCGCCTTACCAGCCCTCTCAGCCAGCCAGATGAATATGCCGAACCTGCTCATCCACCTGAGGTCTATCTTGCCTGGGATGTCGGCCGCGACGTCAGCCATTATCCAGCTGTCAGCTGGCCACCCACCCAACGCGCCGTAAATCTGCGCACCTATGTTGATGCCATACATGCATGTTTGAGGCGTAAACCATGAGAAATTACTGTACTCCAGCCACTTGAAGTATGTGTTTAATGCCAGCTCGAACGCGCTGAACTGCTGAGGCCCCTTAATCCGTGACTGGATGTCCAGCGGCGCGACAGGGACGCCCGCACCTAACGCCTCAGCCTCAGCGCTGAACACCTGCCTAATGGACTCAGGCGGCGAAAACCAAAGCATCCCAGCTGTGGCGCGCATGTAGAACCGCCACAGGTTCGTGAAGGACGGGTACTTGAACGTCAGCAGGTAAATCATGCGGGTTAGGTCAGGGTTCCAGCCACGAGTCCACGCCACTTTTTGCATTTCATAAATTGATGGGAATATGTCCCTCTGCGTCATCCTCGCTAACTCGCTGTGGGTCGGTAGCTCGAATATCTCCCCCAGCCACACGCCCCTAGTCACGCCGAACCTGTCCGTGAACGTTACCACGAGCTTCTCACCGACGTCCGATAAGTACTCAATGAACCACTCAGGCAAGCCCCTCAGCTTGAGGTGCGCCTTGAACGTCGCTAGGTCAGGCACTATGGTGGGCGGAACCTGCTTCACGGCCCCACGCACAGCTGGGATACCGCCCCTAACCGCTATCATGCGCCTAACCCATGTGAGTAATTCGTTAATGGTTGGGGCCTCAACGAACATGCTTATGGTTGCGCCTTCCTTTATCTCCTGCTTAAGCACGTCCGCGAATATCTCCTTAGCCTTACCGTCGTACACCTCCACAAATTTAGCCCTGTACACGTACTCCACGGGACGCAGTATGGTGCTGGCTAGGCCGAACATGGAGCCAAGCAGGAAGTTCGGGTAGAACTCCTTAATAGCCTTAACGAATGACTCAACCAGCTTGCTGAACTGGATCCTGAACTTACTCCCACCTACCTGCGAGCCTAATATCTCTGGCTGGATCCAGACCTCGAAGTCGCCTAAAGTCTCGGCTAGGCCAGTAATTACGTAAACAAGTAGTGTGGCCCAGTAGTACTCCCACAGGAACGACCTAGCCACATCGAACAGTAGCTGGAGCTCACCCGACTTACCAGCCAGTATTGTGAACCACGCCTGCTCAAGGTTCTTGCCCACAGCTGAGAGCGGCTTAAAGAACAGCGCGTCCATGATCTCCTTAACGCCCGCAACGACCGTGTCAGCGACCGCCCTAGACACGCTGACTATTTGGTTCCACAACCAAGTGAGCGCCTTGGTTAATGCGTCCCAGACCCACCTACCAGCCTCAACTAACTGCTCACCCACCCACTCCAGCCCAGACCACAGCTTGACAAGACCCGACCTTACAGCGTTCCAAACACCCGCGAAGAACTTCGCTGGGTCTTTAACGAACTCCATGAACTTACCGAACGCGTCCCCCACAGCCTTCATGGCGTTCCTGAACCAGTCAGGCACTAAGCTCCATAAAGCCTCAGGTATCCTAGTCAGTTGAGTGAATCCGCCCTGAATCATGGCCGCTAACTGCTGAATGTGCTTGACAACGTCCGCGAACTTACCCGCTAACCACTCGAACCCACCAGTAATTTTACCGTACAATTCGCTTAACTGCTTCCACAGCCAGTTAATGGCGGCCCAAACACGCTTCTCGAACTCAGCCACGAACGACTCGAAGAACTTAGGAATGGACTCTACCTCCTGGACTACCCACTTAATCCCGTCCCAGAACTTCTCGGCCACACCCCTGAAGAAATTAACTATTTGAGCGAAGCCCTGCTGGATCCATGACCACAGCTGAGATAAGCCCTGATACACCCACTCACCGAACCCCTTAATTGATTCCCACACATGGATTAACGCGGACTGGAACTGCTCGCCCAACCACCTAATACCGTTCCACACCCGCTCGGCAACGCCCCTGAAGAAATTAACGACCTGCGTGAAGCCCTCCTGGATCCAAGTCCATAGCTGCTTAACAGCGGAGGATATCCAAGCACCCACACCCTTAAGCGCCTCCCACACTCTCTGGGCTATTCCCTGGAGCGCATTAGCTACTTGCGCTAGGGCTGACTGCACCCAGCCCCAGAAAGTCCTTAACGCGTTCTGGATCATGGTCGGAACCTGCTGGATCCACGACCACACCTGCTCAAGCCCAGACTTAATGACGGCACCCACGGACGTGATGGCGTCCCAAACACGCGTCAGTACGCTGGTAACTAGGGACGCTAAATGAGTAAGTCCGTCCTGAATCCATCCCCACAGCTGAGAAGCCCACGAACTAATGGTGTTCACGACCGTGGAACCTATGGACGTGATCGCGTCCCACACCCGTTGCGCTATGCCTTGAAGGGCTGAAGCTACGTTAGCTAGCGCAGACTGGATCCATCCCCACAGCTGAGAAACTGCGTTAGTTATCGCGTTGCCGACCTGGCTAACGACGTTGCTCATTAATTCCCACAGCTGAGAACCAAGGTTAGACAACGCGTTAGCGAACTGGGTTAAGGCGTCCCAGAACCTGGACGCTAGCTGAGTTAGCGCGTTATTGATGGTTGAGCCTAAGTCGCTTACCCACCCCTTAATCACGTTGAAAAGGTACTCGAGGGAATCCACGATACCCTCGTAGACCTGACGCAGGGCGTTGCCTAACGCGTCAAGCCCAGGCTTAATGAACGAGTCCCACAGCCACTTAAGCAGGTCTTGAACCTGCGTGGCGATCCACGACGCAATAGCCTCTAACTGATCCTTGAGCCACTGACCTAACTGACCGATCGGGTCGGTCACGCCTAACTCGTTCACGACGAAGCACTCTAGGTCGGGAATTACTGGCTGATCCCATATACCAGTATCATATATATTATAGTGTTCACCCAAAGAGCCCGCTGATCCCTCGATCAGGCCCAGAATGAATTCCGCGTCCTCAGCTGTGAACCGTTCCCAACCCTCCACATTAACCCCTAAAATCAAGTAAATTTCGTCAATTAAAAACCAGAGAGTGATTATGTGAAGAGGTACGCGTGGCCCGACCAAATTAATATCTTCATCTTAGCTATTTCGGACTTGATTTTCTCGAGGAGCTCCGCGTTGTTGCGTACCTGGAGCGTGAAGGGCCTGCTACGCTTACCTCCGTACTCTATTGTTAGGACTACGAGGTACCTACGCCAGTCCCGACCTATTGTCAGCCTCACCACCTCAAGAATGGTTACCTTAGCCCCTTCTAACTCGAAGGTGTAGGGCGGGACGATTACGTCCTTGGAAATCATTACTTAACACTCACCCTCATTCTGGTTTTCACGAACTTATGGAACCTCCAGACGTTCCTCACGACCTGCTTAGCGGTGTCCACTAACTCCTTGAGCTCCTGGATCCCCTCGACCTTATCGTGGTCTATCACGGCTAACGCGTAGCTGAGCTCCTGCGCAGACATGATTAAGTCGTTGAGGATCCCCATGAACTCGCGTTGCTCGGGCGTTATTTCCTGCCTGCGGGCTTGTGGCTGGGCCTGCGACTGCACAGCTGAGGTTATTTCAGGCGTTGGTTGGGGGCCTGCGGTGGGTTCCGACACTTTATTCACCCGTCCTCCAACTCCCTTATGAAGGATTTATATATTTCCCACACGCTGAACCTACGCGCCCTACTAACGCATTTAGCCTCGAACTCGTCCCTGTTCTTAACGACCTCGTCCTTAGCGTGGATGATTGCATCGGCGAATTCCTTCGGGTCGTAATGATGGAGGATGTACATTATGCCGCCCACGTCCTTAACGTACGACTTACCCTTAACTGAAACCCTGAACGAGGTGTCCTTACTCGTTATCTCGGTTAGTGGGGCGTAGTCAGCGTGAACGACTGGCTTACCAGCCGCTAACGCCTCAAGGACAGGCATCCCGAAGCCCTCGCTTAGGGACGCCTGAGCGTAAAGGTCGCACGCGTGGTAAAGACCGTATATGTCAGCCTCAGAAAGCGTGCCGAACCCAGGGATTACCCAGCAGTTGCTTAAACCGCTGTAGTACTCCACCGCGTCACCCTTAGTCAGCACGACGAACTTGATGGTCTTGTCGCGCTCCGAGACCTCCTTAATCACAGCTGAGAACTCAGCGTGACCCTTACGCATATAGTCACCCGCAATGTAAAGAACCATGAAGTCATCGTCCTTAAGCCCGAGCTTGCGCCTGACCGCGTCACGGCGGAACCTGAACCCGTACACGGAGTCCACGTCGATCCCGTGGTAAATAACGTCCTTAACTCTCGCGCCCGCAGTCCTCAAGCACTCAGCTGTGAACTCGGAGTTAGGCACGAACTCGAGCTCCCTGTAAATCCACCCGTCATTCTGATACCGTATCGGGAACCCCTCGATCGTCGTGTAGAACACGTACTTCTTACCCATGGACTTCAGGCGGTACGCTATGTAGAAGTACGGGACGGCCCAGAACGTGTCGAACGCCATGATTATTATTACGGCGTCTAGTGGCTTATAGACGTATGGATCCGCTATCGGTGACAGCACGGTCTTAACGTCCTTGAACCCGTTCCTCATTAAGACGTTTTTAATGTCGTTGCTTACGCGCTGTAATGAAACGGACTTCTCCGATGTTAAAATACCTACCTTCAATTCACGCCCCAATGAAAATTAATTGTTAATGATTAAAAAAGGGGTTTCGTTTTAGGGGGTGCGTCGCTAGTAGGGCGGTACGGTGCCGAGGATGGTCTCGGCTATCTTGTCCAGTATTGCTGGGTCTGCGCCCTTACCAGTTATCCACGCCTGCTTCAGGCCCGAAGCAATCTTCTCCAGGACAGCCCCCTGGTGGCTGAAGGTCTTGCTAGCCAGTATCTCGCCGAAGGCGATGTACATGCCCCATAGGGCTGGCGGCACACCGTTCTCGGTTAATATGTTCCTTACCTCCTCAATCACGTTCACTATGGGGCTGGAAGCGGCCTCGAACCTAGCGTCCATTAAGTCCTTAACTTCGTTGAACCTAGTGCCTACCGTGTCAGGCACATACTTAGCCTTGTACTTTTCAAGCATGTCCTTCAGAGACCTTACGAAAGGCATGCCTCAACCACCCCCTCAACCAACTATTAGCTTAACTATCTTGTCTAGGATGGTCGGGTCAGCACCGTTGGCGGTTACCCAATATGCTTTCCAGCCCTCGACCTCCTTCTCTAGGGTCGGCCCAGAGTGGCTGAAGGCCTTAGACGCTATCTTCATGGCGAACGAATAGTAGATCGCCTGCTGGCCAGTGGGCACGCCCTCTGTCTCAATCACCTTCCTAACGAGCTCCCTGATAGTCACGACTGGCCCCATACCCTCAGCTACCCTAAGCTCAGCTATTGTCTCCACCTGACCGAACCTGTCCCTAACCACGTCAGGTACTGCCTTAGCACTGAACTTCTCGACCCTGTCCCGCAGAGTCCTCACGAAGGGCACCTACTTCTCACCTCCTGCGTGATGTAATTCTCTTACAAACAATTTATACTGCTAACGTCATGGCTAAAGTAAATAATTTTATTGAGTCAGTAACCGAAAGATATTATCATTGCGTAGGGGAAAATATACTGTAGGTGTCTCAGCTGTGGGCGAGGAGACCCCCAAGAAGACATTCAAAATAATAAGCGAGGAAGACATAATATCCGCCCAAGCAGTCCTCAGCGAGCTAGACCCCATGTTAAAGCGACGCGTGATGTGGGCCGTGCACAAGACCGTACACGCAATCGATTCGTACGGAAAGTACGCTGTCAGGCGTCAAACGAGGAATGGAATATACTTGTCGTACAACAGCGAAATAATGCCGCTCACGGACGGGTACCGAATAACGATCGAGGTACGCGTGGTTGGGATAGACTCTGACCTGTTCAAGAAGCGCTGGAGGATACAGTACTATAGGGCCACAGACCATGACTCCAACACAGCTGAGTTCCGTAAATTCGACAGGGATCACCTAACACCTGAGGAGGTGATGGGAGAGGATGTCGGCGGTTCTGAGGGTGAGGGTGCCTCCCCCAATAATGGCTAAGCTCGAGGAGAAGGCGAGGAAGTACAACATTACCGTGGAGGAACTGCTGATTAGGGCGTTAGTGAAGATCATTGAGGAGGGTTAGCATGAACGTAAACGAACTGCTTAACAAACTATTTAGGGGGCTAGGAGAGGAGTCCCTAAAGCTCGAGTTAATGGGGATTCTAGGGGACTTGGCGGACGAAGACCCAAGCAACCCCAAAGTCCAGCGCATAGTTAACCAGGTATGCCAGTCAATCGTCGTGTTGCTGAGCAGGCACGGACGCGCGTACGACGTGAGCAAATGCGTGGACGACGTAACGAAGGCATTAATGGAGACCCGCGCAAGAAGAATAGCCCGTGCTATGGCCGAGGAACTCAGGAAGATAAGGGAAGCCGTGAAGGAGGAGCTGAGCGGAGGCCCCCTACCGACCTAATTAAAAACAAAATTTACTTTTTCGAGACAGCCTCAAACAAAGTAGTTAATATAACGTCCTTCACGACCTGCTTATACACCATGTTGTAAGTTATTCTGAATTTCTTCCTTTCCTCCTCGCTCCTAATTTTCATGTAGTGCTCACCCATCCTAACTAGGAGCTCAGCATCAACACCGAGCCTTGTCTTTAACTCGTTTACGCGTGCGCTCAGCTGAGATAATGTCTCACCGTTAGGCTCCCTTATGAAGGCACCGTAAGCCAGCGCTAGCTTCGTCAGGTACCACGCCACCTTATCTAAAGTGTCTACAGAAGTCCTCACATCTGGTTTACGTTGAAACGCTTCAAAAAACGACATTGCCTCCTGTATAATGTACCAAATAGGCTTTCCCCTCTTTTCCTTTAGTGCTGATATTTTTTCGTACGTTTCTATGGGTACCCTAATCATTTTCCATCTTTTTTTGGACATCTTGTTTACACCTCCTATATAGTACTTGTATACATCCTTTTTAAGTTTTTCCCGTAGTACCAAGTAGTACTGCTTGGTGGTACCTCGTTGGTACCTAGTAGTACCAGCAGACCTTGGTGGCTCCGCGTTAAGGGTAAGAAGGCGGAGTTCATGTTAGCTAAGCTGCTAAGGCGTAGGGGCTGGTTCGTCGTTAGGGGGCCAGCCTCAGGTGCTAGGGGGGTTAGGTTCACGTACCCCGATATTGTCGCGGTTAAGAAGGGTAGGGTCATCGTGGGTGAGGTTAAGCTACGTAAGCACGTCGACACGATACACATTCCCTCGAGGCAGATTAAGGTGCTTGAGGACGCGGCGGAGAGGAGCGGTGGTGAGGCCTACGTATTCGTCTGGATCTCAGCTGAGCGCAAATGGTACGTGTTCCCCACAAACACCCTCCAACCCCAGCAACACGAGCGAGGCCCGAGGTACGTCATCACGAAGTCCATGTACGCCTCAGCCCTAACCCTATACGACCTCAACCTGTAGACGAGTTGAACTGAGAAACCAAGAACGAGCAAGGTGCACCCAACACAAATTTGTGTGTTTGTGTGTGTGCTCTCCCGACCCCCCACCACACCGATTTTCTCCGTCTCCACGCGTGGATTTCCAAAAAATAGAATGAGTGCTGACCTCCATTTCCTTTGATTCATTTGGAGAGAGAACGTTTGTATAAGAGCACGCTTTGTATCTAAAGATTTATATTTAGATTTTTGGATACAAAAAATGAGGTGAGCAAATGGTAGTCAAATATAAGGATAAAGTTAAACTACAAGTTTGGATTAATCAAAATCTATATAGAGAATTGGAGACTCTAGTAAAAAATAAGTATAGGGGATTTAGGGGAGGACTATCTGCGGAAGTTGAGGCGGCTCTGCAAGCGTGGGTGAGCACACACAAGAACACACAAACTGGGAGTCTTGAAGCGGTTAGGCCTACTAACCCCATTCCAAAATATTGGAGGGTGTTCCAAGAGTGTAAAAAATTTATTGAGAAGAGATACGGTGTTGACTTCAAAGAAGTTTATCAAATACCGCTGAAGTTCATGGTTGAGGCTATCCAGTTCACTCGGGGCTCCGATAAGCGCACGGTGAGGAAGTGGTTGAGGGTGTTTGAGGAGCAGCACCTAATCAAGTTCATTAGCCCTGGCGTGATTGAGGTTCTTGGTTGAACAAATATACACTTTCTTTTTGTTAGGTGCACCTTTTCTTTGGGTTTTCATATTTCTTAACATATTATCATGCAACAATATATTGGGTGCACTACATGAGGCGCCCGATCAAGGTGGTTGTTGGTGGTAAGGTGGTGTGGGGGTTCCTATACGATAAAGTAAGCAAATACATTAAGCAGACGAGGTACAAGAACAAAGTTTACAAGTATGAAGCTAAGACAATAGTATTTAGGGTTCCACGTGATTTGGAGGACTGTAAATTCATAATCATACCGTTAGACAAAAACGCTAAAGTAAAAAAAGTTAAGTTAGAGATAATGGGTTAGGCGTCAAGCTTGACCTCGTCCGAACCGAAAACGTCGCGTGCGTGTTCGTGGACGCATCGATTAAGCTCGCGCGCTATGATCCTGCATAACCACCTAGCCACGACGTCCTTAACTATATTGATGAATGGCATGGGTGTGTCGTTAATGATAATTCCGCTCCTCCCAGCTGTGATAACGGCGTAGGCACTGCTTTCTGCGTCGAACGCCACCAAGTCCCTACCGATTAACACGGCAGCTGGTCTGCTGAATGATACCCGCTCCATGTTGCTGTCCATTAACCGCAGCTTATCCCTGTCATCGATTACCCGTGATATGTACGTCCGCACGTTCCTTGCCATTATTATTGTCTTCACGCTCTCGATTCCTCGCGTTATTATTTGCTTTAGTCTTTCGACGTCAGCGATTTTAGTTAATATGCTCATGTCGTACTTCTTTCCGTTAATGTCATACGTGGCCGTGTATATGTACGTGTACTTGATGAGTTCAGCCTTACTGAATTCCTCATCTATCTTCTCTAGCTTTGAAATTAATTCATGGAGCCTGCTAGGCATTTACATCACCTCCTCAACGACCTTGAGGGCCCCTTCCTTGTCCAGCTCGGCTTTCAGGTACTTTCCTCCAGTCTTTCTGGCGAGCTCCGCTAGGGTGTTGTTGTGTCCCTTAATCATCACGGCTACTAGCTGGATGTTGTTTTTCTTGAGCTCCTCAGCTGGGGTAAAGACCGTGTCTTCACCGTCCGATATGATTATCACGGTGTTGGTGTAGTCGCTGAGCTTACGCTCCTTAATGTCCTCGACAGCCGTCCTTAACGCGTTATCTATTGATGTGCCGCCGTCAGGATTTATCGATAATATGTGATCGAGTGCGTCGTAAGGGTCGGTGATTGGGGCGTCGCTTGGATAAACATTAACGTCGAAGAACCTAAGGAAGAATTTCCTGTGTTTCCTCTGCGCCAGCTTAAATATTGCTAATGCTACTGAGCGAGCCCACACCGTCTTCTGACCGCTCATACTGCCTGACTTATCAATTATGACGTAGTATGCCCCTTCCTTCGATATTACCTTTTCACTCGCCAGGAGTCCGTTAGAAATTAGCTTGGCCTCGAACACATCGTCAGGGAGCGCTAGCTCCTTAGCAAGCGCCTCCCACGGCTTTCTCGTCGTCCTGTACCCGTACAGCTCGTCACCGTGCTTGTCCCGCTCCTTGGTTATGCTAACGAACTGCGGCATCGAGTCCGCAATCTTCCCAGCTGTGTTGATGACAGTCCTAAACTCAACGTCCCACAGAGTCTCCAGCGTCAGCTTCAATAGTTTATTGAACGTCCCCGCCTCTTTACCAGCTTTATTGCCTCCTACAAGTTTCTCTATTTCTTTGGCATTCTCCGTCGCTATCTTAGCGTCGATGACGGCGTCGTGGAACACCCCAGCGACGTCGACGTTGTTGTTTATTTCCTGCACAACTTGGTTAATTATCTGCTGAGTCTCCGCGTCAGGCTGGTAATTACCGCTTGTTACTGCGTCAATCCCTTGCTGATCCATCAACTCTTCCATCTTTTGCTGGAGCTTATCCAGGAGATCACCTTTATTCCTCCTGATTAGCTCGTCCCTGATCCTCATTATAAGAGACTTTATCAGGGCCAGCGAGTAAATTTTGCTGAGCTCGTCGTTGAGGGTCGTCAATATCTTTATTTCCCTGTATCTCCGAGAGTTCATGTAATCCTTCATAGATTCCCTAACCTTTTCCAAGAGTTGATCGGGGTTGCGTGTAGAGCGTAGGAGAGGCACAACACTATAGTGCGTGAAGTACGAATCAGTAGCTATTACCTTAAATTGCGGCACCGTTTCGAAGAGGGAAAGTAGTTTGTGCGCGTCCTTGTAGTTACTCATGAACTCCTCAAAGTCCTTGCTGAGTTCCTCTGCCTTCAGCTTGTAAATTATGTCTCTTACTGTAATATTAACGAGGTTGTTTTCAAGTTTCTCAATAATTTCAGTCATTTCTCATCCCTCTTTTTTTCAATGATTTTTTCAATGATTTTCTCTACGAACGGCATAACAAGGGAAAATATTACCCATGCCGTAACAATTATTTTTAATATGTCGTCCCACGTCAATGTTAATCACCTCCTAGCACCCTCTTGACCGCGCTTTCGAAGTCGTTTATCAGTGCCTCAACTTCGCTGATTATTTGCTCTGCCCTTGGACATTCCTCTAATCTCTTCAGTCTCGCTATCAACTCTTTTATTAGAACCTTGCCCTGTTTCCTATATTCCTTAAACTCGCTGAGCGAGCTGGTGTTGTTTATTTGCTTCACGACGTTCCTCAGCTCCGTCATTATGGTGTTTATTTCGTTCAGTAGCTTCGCTGACTCACTTAGGCCAACCTCCAGTATTACTTCCTCGATCTTGGGGATGTCATCTTCATTATGTACTGCCGTTACGCGCAGTGCGTCGGCTAGGTCGTCGAGGCTCACAGCTGGGGAACCGTAAAGCACACTGAACCCAGCAGCCACCTTCAAAACCTTGATTTTTCTGCGGTCGCTTAGGATGATACCCTTCTCTTGTAGCCTAGCTAGCGCCTCTATGTATTTGTTTAATATTTCCTGTCGATGCTTTAAGTCCTTAAATAACTCCATTGCCCTTATTTGAAGCCTTTTAACGTCCTCGATAGACATCACAGGACTTAAAGTGTCAATGAACTCAGCTGAGATCCCAGCCTTCAGCAGGTCAAGCCACGCCGTGCTTGGCACGTACTTAACGAATTTACGGATCACCAGCCTGTCGTAGAACGCTTGGTCTTCAGCGTCAGTACTGACCTCGTTAGAGGCACTATAGAACCCTAGCCACTCAACCCTGATTGCCATGTCTCCGTATCGGTATTCCCTCTCATTAAGTATCCTCAGAAGCGTGTTTCGTATGGCGGAACTTGCTTTAAATATTTCGTCTAGGAACACAATGTCGGCTACTAGGACAGTGTTATTGATAACCCTTTGTATCCTTCCCTCTCTGTACGCTTTAATGTCAAGTGCTCCAAAGAGTTCATCGGGTTCCGTAAACCTCGATAGTAGGTACGTGAATGTTTTACCCCCTATAAGCCTACCAAGGGTTTCAATTAACTGAGTTTTCGCTGTCCCTGGCGGCCCAACGAGGATTACTGGTTCTCGCGTGATGAGACCGACTAAGACGGTGTTTGTCTCGGCCTCCCTTCCCACGAACATGGAGTTTAATTTTTCACGGATTTCCATTAGGGGGTTTTGTCCGACCATTTGGGTACACCCCAAGATATACGTGTCGGAGGGGTTTATAAAGTTATCACAGCTGAGAACCCTTAAGCCTAGCTAGTTCCTGCTTAAGCTTTTTCACAATCTCGCTCAACTCCTCGAGCCTCCTCTGAAGTCTCTTTTTCTCTGACGACTTCAGCTTCTCAAGCTTAAGCTTCTCCTCAACATCCTTAAGGGAGAACTCTCTCGCGTTGATGTATTTTTCTAACTGTCGTATCACGTAGTCCTTAGGCATCCATGTTTCTATTATCTCAACAATCCTCGGCACACCTGAAATCCTTTCTAGCTCCTCTATGGTTTTATTCATCTCTTTGATCATTGGGTGGTCATCTTTTATTTCAGGAAGAAGAGCCCACCCAGCTGATGTTTTGTACGCTATTTTCTCTAGGATCGCGTAGAACTTCCTCCTTAAGCTCCTGAACCTAGCTGGATCATAACGCAGTATCTTGATTTCCCTCCACTCGCCATTCTCTCCTTTTTCTAGCTTAGTCTTTGATTTTCTGTATTCTGTTGGTAAGTCGAACACTATCAGCTTAATCCTTTCCATGCCCTGCCCCTGCAGATATTTGATTATGTCCTCCTTAGTCACCTTAACCTCCTTCTCGGTTTTCTCCTCAGCTTCCTCCAGCTCCTTCTCCAGATTTTCTAGTCTTGCCAGAACCTCACTCTTTTTCTCGGTGGTCACTGGTTTCTTCTCTTCAAGCTTCATTATTAGGTACCCCGCTAAGTTTTCTACATATCTCGTACTGGAGTACGAGTACCCATCGTTCAACATGGATGCTTTCTCCCTCTCCGCCTTCCACGGGTTGATTATTTTCTTGGCGCTAAAGTTGGTGATAGTAAATTCTTTATGCTCCGTTTTCTCACCCTCCTTCACATACCCTATGAGAAGGTATTCGTTCCTGTATTTTCTGGAGTGTGCGACATGCAAGTATACCGCGACAGGAGAGTCAGCAGGGACGACAGCCTCGCCCTTACTACTCCACTTTGTTATTTTCTTGGGCCAAACATACCTTTTACCCTTGAACTCGCTTACGCGGGGGCTGTGAAGAATCTGAACAAATGAGAGGTCTGGGCGTCCCGCGTTTAGGTGAAACCCTATTGTTGTGTATTTGGGAGACGTGTTTTGGGTTAGGTTTTGTGCGTTCATTGGGTGAACCCCAAGGGGTTCTTGTTTTGGGGGTTAATAAAGGTATCTCAGCTGAGTTATTTAGGGTTTTTACTTGGGTTTACCCATTAATGGCCACAGCTGTGATTAAGAAGCCCCATCCTTATTAATCCTATTATATTATATTATTATTGGGTGAACCAAAACATGGGTTCGGGC
>Ga0256840_1001234_pt1 | contig 24581 bp, 21 predicted proteins | sample 355202metaG_FD_185969 | JGI IMG/M metagenome (GOLD analysis project Ga0256840, IMG submission 185969) | Hydrothermal vent microbial communities from Mid Atlantic Ridge, Atlantic Ocean - 355-202 | ecosystem: Environmental > Aquatic > Marine > Hydrothermal vents | place: Atlantic Ocean: Mid...
CTTAGCTAAGGCTAGGCTTTCACTAATCTGCCTAGCACTAAAACTTTTCTCTTATCGCTTAAATTGGGGTTATTTATGATTAAGTACTTACAATATTATACACTATAAAAGCTTTTTTTTATCTTTTTTGTGATAAATTTTTCCTTTTAAGAAGTTTATAGCTATCCAAGAAAAAACTAAGGCATACTAGTAAGTCATAAGTTAGTGAGATGTGAAGTAGCTATCTTGAAGCCTTTACTAGTAAAGGTTAGAGATAGCTATAATGTTGAAAATTATCCTGAATTAAAAGATTAGTAAAGAAAATATTAATTATAAATAGGATACAATTAGTCCTAATTATAAATTATAAAAAGGAAAAAGATATATTATGTTAAACAAAGATAGTGTTCTTGATGCTTTAAGCGGTGTAAAATACCCAGGCTTTGAGAAAGATATTGTAACATTCGGTTTTGTAAAAGATATCGAAGTTAGCGATGGAAATGTATTTGTTGAAGTAGAAATACTATCAGCAAGTCAAGAGATAGCTGCTGAGTTGAAAGCGAACATAGAGGGAGTTCTTTTAAAAGAGGGAGCAACTCGTGTTGATGTTGCCATCAAGCAGCCAAAAGCACCAGCTCAAAAAAGTAACTCACAAAGTGGTAAGAACATCACTCCTCATGTGAAAAATTTTGTTATGGTAAGTAGTGGAAAAGGTGGAGTAGGAAAGACAACTACAACTGTAAACTTGGCACTTGCACTTGCTAGTCAAGGTAAAAAAGTTGGTCTTTTAGATGCTGATATATATGGTCCAAATGTACCTCGTATGTTAGGTGTTGTTGGAAAAAGCCCAGAAATAGTTGGACAAAAAGTTAAGCCTATTTTAGCACATGGTGTTGAGATGATGAGTATGGGAAGTCTTATGGAAGAGGGACAATCTCTGATTTGGAGAGGGTCTATGATCATGAAAGCAATTGAGCAGTTGCTTCGTGATATTCTTTGGAGTGACCTGGATGTATTGTTTATTGATATGCCTCCTGGAACTGGTGACGCACAGCTGACTTTAGCTCAAAGTGTTCCTGTTACAACTGGTGTGTGTGTTACTACTCCTCAGCAAGTTGCACTTGATGATACAGAGAGAAGTCTTGATATGTTCCAAAAACTTCATATCCCAATCGCTGGAATCATGGAAAACATGAGCGGATTTATCTGCCCAGATACTGGAAAAGAGTATGATATATTTGGGAAAGGCACAACTGCACCACTTGCAAAGAAATTTGATACGCAAGTCATTGGTGAGATTCCAATTGAGCCTGCTGTTAGAGAAGGTGGAGATGCCGGAAAGCCTGTTGTCCTTTTCAAACCAGAGAGTGAAACTGCAAAAAGATACCAAACATCTGCTGCAAAACTTTGGGATGAGATAGTCAAAGTAAACGAAGAGGGTGGTGTGAACAATGAAGCAATCCAACCTACAACTCCCGCAGGTGTAAGTGCATGCTCTACTGGAGTATCTGAAGCACAGCCTCCTAAAAGTGGTGGATGAGGTTGTTAATTAGCTCTAAGTTTTAGAGATACAAAAAATTAATGATTTCAACAAGAGATAGATTTATCTATCTCTTCCCCCTAAAATCCCCTAAAATTATGCTAGAATACCAAAAAATATCAAGGATATAATAATGAAAAAAATAAATAATATAGAAGAGTTTAAAAATCTCATAGAAGAGACTGAAAAATTAGATGGATACAGAAAACCAATAGGTTTTGGTATTGCAAGAGTTGATAGAGGGCAACTTAATGGAGAAAAAATACTTCAAGCGAATTTCCCAATGGTAAACTGGAATGAAAATTTTGGAAGTGCGGCAGTATTTATAGCATCTCTAATCAAGAGCGGCGTAGATGTAGACTTTAGTGGAAGTGAATTTGTATGTGATGTAAAGAAAAAATTTGTTAAATATGCATTTAAGTCTTTTTACCCATATATAAAAGATGCCGAAGGAGATGCACATAAAAATGTGCAGGTTATTAATACTCTTCGTTGGATTAGTGAAGTAGATAAGCTTAAAAATGATTATAGGATTGTTTTTATTTTTGATGATGAAAGTCCAAAGAGCGTTGAGTCTGTTTATCTAAAATTATATGCACTCTCAACAGGAAAAGTAGCACTAAGAAGTTTGAACCTAAATGGAGCATTTGGTGTGCTTGAAAATGTTGCTTGGAGTAGTGGAGTTCCTTTAGAGCTTGATTGGTTAAGAGCCAATGAAATAGAGATGAAACTTCAAGGTACTTTTCCTATTATAGAGTCCGTAGATAAGTTTCCAAGATTTCTTTCTCATATAATTCCTGCTGATAATACTCGTATATTAGATGCAAGTAAAGTTCGTATGGGAGCGCAACTTAGTGCAGGAACAACAGTTATGCCAGGAGCGAGCTACATCAACTTTAATGCAGGAACAACAGGTGCTGTTATGGTTGAAGGTCGTATAAGCTCATCTGCAATAGTAGGAAAAGGTAGTGATGTTGGTGGAGGTGCTAGTATACTTGGAGTTCTAAGTGGAACAGATGGAAACCCAATTACTGTTGGTAAAAACACTCTTCTCGGGGCAAATTCAGTTACAGGTATCCCTTTGGGAGATGGCTGTATTGTAGATGCTGGTGTTGCCATACTTGAAGGTACAAAAATAGGCATAAATACATCTGATTTAGAAAAAATAAAAGATGTAAATCCAAGTTTCACATGTAAATCTTCTGAAGAAGTAACATTTGTAAAGGGTCTTGATTTGGCAGGTTTAAATGGGATTCATTTTAGACAAAATAGTACAAATGGAATGGTCATAGCCAAAAGAAGTCAAAGAGAAGTTGTTTTAAATAGTGACTTACATTAAAAAGTAAAGGGCTGTTCTGCCCTTTACCTTTTTAATTGTTTGTTCATGAACTCTTCAGCCCATTTTACAGAGACTGCATTGTAAGTTTTATTTGCCATTTTTTGTTCTTTAAATATCCAGTCACCACAATTACTACATTTTGTATTATACTTTTCCAGCTCGTTAAAACTCATATTATTGACTCGAGAAAACCTTTTTTTGCACTCCGCATCAGTACAGCTTAATTGTGTCATATTATAATCCTTTATCCACTAATAGAATTATAACACTTGCAACTTAAATAACTTTTAATTATATTTCTTTTGATTTACTGAGTGTTTTAACTAGTTTATGAATAACTGTTTTTTCTTCTTGAGTTAAATTGAGTTGTATTCCATATCTAAAAGCATGTTCTTTCCCTATAATGCTAGAAATGATTCCTGATGATTCAAAGCTAAATTTTAAGCCATTTTTAGGGTCTTCATATGATAAAAATGCAACTATATCTTGACCTTTTGTAAATTGACTCTTTGAAGAACTTACAATTCCAATGCCTCCCTCACTAATATCAATCATATTGCCTGTTATATACTCATCTTCATTAGCGATATGTACTATGCTAGCATGTACAATTGCTGCTCTTGGAAATTTTCTACTTATAAGGGGTGTATCATCTAGTTCTTTTATATCTTTTATGATTGCAGTATTTTTTCTCGTACATAAAATAGATGCCTTTACACTAAAGTTTTTTTCATCACTATTTTCTTTAAGTATAAAAGAGTTATTGTTCTCAGCAATCATAAGTAGTTGCTCATTAGATACTTTTATAACCGCAGAGTATTGCCCAATTTGTTTGATGTATGTTTCAAAATGAGAAGTTCCCATTTTATTGTGTACTATAAACTTTATGCGTCTATCAAGTTTATACATATTGTGAAGGTAAGATATACTTTTTTCTTTTGGCATGTATGGAGAAATATCAAATGTGATTTTATCTCTCTCACTAATTGCAGTAAAAAAGTTTTTCTTTAGTATCTCAAATATAGTTATAAGCTCAATTGCTTTTGTATTTGTATCTGTTTTTTTATACTCTAAAAAACTCTTTAACATAGAATTAAAAAGTGAACACAGAAAAAAAGTGATTTTTACATCAGCATTTTCTAGCCAACATATATGCATATTATAAAAATCAATTTTAGGATTAAAAAGAGCATCATAAAAGTTTTCAGATATACTTTTAGGTTCTAATATAGTATGTTCACATATATCATTTTGACTGATATATGTAGATAATTGTTCTACAAATATAGGTTTGTATGATATAAAAAACTTATTTTCACTTTTAAAAATAGGGTTATGTTTAATTCTGTTTATCTCTGTTACCATAATTCTTATCCTTATGTAATTATTATAGCAAAATATTTTTTAAAATATTATGGTATAATCGCGTAAAATACAATTAGGATACAAATGTTAGAAGCAAACAATATTACAATGAGATTCGCCTCTCAGTTGTTATTTGAGGATATAAGTTTAAAACTAGATGCAGGTAAGAGATATGGCCTTATCGGGGCAAATGGGGCTGGAAAAAGTACTTTTATGAAAATACTTTCAGGAGAACTTGAGCCAACAAGTGGAAATATATCTATAAAAAGTGGCTTAAAAGTTGGTACATTGAGTCAAAATCAATATGCATATGAGGATTTTACCCTTAAAGATGCTGTTATGATAGGAAATAAAAGACTATATGATGCTATTAAAGAGAAAGAGGATTTGTATACAAATGGTGATTTTGAAGATGATAAGGTAAATGATAGATTAGCAGAACTTGAAATTATCTGTGCAGAAGAGGATCCTACTTATGAAGTAGATGTTCATATAGAAAAGATTCTTTGTGCTTTAGATTTTCCTGTTGAAGTTCATGGGGAGCTTATGAGTTCACTTACTGGAGGAGATAAGTTTAAAATCTTACTTGCACAGGTTCTCTATCCAAAGCCTGATATTTTGTTTCTAGATGAACCAACAAATAACCTTGATTTGGAAGCTATTGCCTGGCTTGAGGAACAGTTAAAGCGCCACGAGGGAACTATGGTTGTAATCTCTCACGATAGACACTTTTTAAACTCTGTCTGTACAAACATACTTGATGTAGATTTTAAAAAAATTCGTGAGTTTACAGGAAACTACGATGATTGGTATATTGCAGCTAATCTCATAAGTAAGCAGCAAGAGTTAGAACAGAGTAAAAAACTAAAAGAGAAAGAGGAACTAGAGGCTTTTGTTAGAAGATTTTCTGCAAATGCTTCAAAAGCAAAACAGGCAACTTCTAGGCAAAAAAGACTTGAAAAACTAGATATTGAAGATCTTCAAACTTCAACAAGGAGAGATCCAAGCATCATATTTAAGGCAAAAAGAGATATAGGAAATGAAGTTTTAGAAGTTGTAAAACTTAACAAATCATATGATGAAGAAGTATTGAAAGATTTTTCATTAAAAGTTGAAAAAGGCGATAAAATCGCACTTATTGGACCAAATGGTGTTGGAAAAACTACACTTTTAAATATCATCATGGGTGAGATAGAGGCTGATAGCGGAGATATAAAATGGGGAGCTACAATAGAGCCTAGTTATTTTCCTCAAAATACTACTGATATTATAAATGGTGATGAACAGCTTGTTGATTGGTTGCAAAACTTTGGTGAGAAAAAAGACCTTGATGAGATAAGAAAATGTCTAGGTCGTATGCTTTTTAGTGGTGAGGATCAAAAAAAGAGTATACAAAATATAAGTGGTGGAGAGAAACACCGCATGATGCTCTCAAAAATGATGCTTCAAAAAGGCAACTTTGTGATTCTTGATGAACCAGATAATCACCTTGATTTAGAGGCTATTATCGCTCTAGGGGAGGGACTGTTTAAATTTACTGGCAATGTTATCTGTGTTACTCATGATAGAGAACTTATTGATGCATATGCAAACCGTATTATTGAGTTAAAGCCTGATGGAACAGTTATAGACTTTAAGGGCGACTATGAAGCATATAAAGAGAAATATGGACATTAAAATTGGCTCATCTTTGGACAATGACAAAGCTTGGAGTAGTGATACAAAAAAGAAGATAAAAGAGATACTTAAAGCTAAAATCGCTCCAAATGAACACTCCATAGTTTTTAAGATGGAAAAAAGAAGAGGGAAGCCTGTAAGCATTATAGGTCCCTTTTTTATAACTCAAACTCAGATGAAAGATCTATGTAAAAAGCTAAAAAAGAAGTTAGGAAGTGGTGGGACTATTAAAGATGACTTTATGGAGTTTCAAGGAGAGTGTCGCGAGAAACTAAAAGAGCTTATCAAAAAAGAGGGTTTTAGAACTAAGAACTAATGGAACATATATTAAATACACTTATTCCTATATTTACTCTGATACTACTTGGGTATTTTTTTAAGCGTATAAAATTTCCATCGACTGACTTTTGGCCTATGGCAGACAAGTTTACTTACTATGTACTCATGCCATCTCTCTTAGTCTATAAAATCTCAACTTCAAATATAAACTTAGATGAAACACTAGATCTCGTTTCTACTGCACTTTTGAGTATACTTGTAGTGTTTTTCTCTTTGATGATACTAAACTTTTTTATAAAGTTTAACAATCGAGCATTTACTTCCATCATGCAAGGTGGTATTCGTTTTAATACATATGTACTTTTGGCTTTTGTGGATTCTATATATGGGGACAAAGGGTTAGTTTTAGCAGCAATTGTGATGGCTTTTGTGATACCGTTTATCAATGTGCTATGCATATCTACATTTGCTATCTATGTTAGAGATGGACAGTTTTCAATTGTATCGTTTTTTAAAACTATTATTAAAAATCCACTCATCATCGCCTGTTTAGTTGGAGGCTTTTTAAATGTAGGCGATATATACTTACCTATTGTTATGCTAAAAAGTTTGACTATTATAAGTGGTGCCGCACTTCCTATGGGGCTTCTCTCTGTTGGTGTTGGACTAGAGTTTGGTCATCTAAAATACGCTAAGAAAGAGCTTGTTGTTTCCGTGTTAGCTAAACTTATTTACTTTCCTTTTGTCATATATAGCATTGGTTCAGTTTTTTATCTTAGTAGTGAGATGCTAGCAATCGCAGTTATATTTGGTGCAATGCCAACAGCAGTAAGTGGCTACATACTAGCTCGTGAGCTTGGAGGTGATACTACCTTAATGGCATCTATCATCACGCTCCAAACTCTTGTTTGTGTGGTTACACTTTCGTTTATAGTTCCTATGATTTAGAAAATTCTAACTCTTTTATACGCTTTACTAACTCACCATCAATTGGAAATCTTCCCTCTTTTTCTTTTGAAAATATAGTAGTTCCATCTACTTCTACTTCAAAAACTCCTCCAAAACTCGGAACTCCAACTAAATCAGCATCAGGATAGGCCTGTATTATCTCGTCTCCGGCACGCGAAGCTTTAGGTCTATATGCTCACTGATTACAATATATGATATTTACTTGCACTCACTCTCCTTTTTTTGTGGAATTTTACCATAAATTCACAATAAGTTTGCAATTTTTTTATACTATAATGAAAAAAATAGTTTTATTTTATCTATATGGTTTTGTATATCACTAAAGCGATGATCGCCATTGTCTTCTATAAGTTGCGAAGAGTTTTTGTATCTATCTTTAGCTACTTTGTAGTCTAGTATTTGATCCCCTCTTTTTAAAAAAATGTAAAAGTTATTTGGATTGAGTTTTTCAACCCAAAGTTTGGATAACTCTTCAAGATGGTTTTCTGTCCATTCGAATGTAGTACCATCATGCTTTGTTATCTGCCCAATAAACTCTCTAGTAGTTTTATGAGGATTTACAGATGGGTTTATTAGTACGGTTTTTAGGTTATATTTGCTGCTTAAGTAGGTAGCATAGTATCCACCAAGAGAACTAGCTATAATGCCTTTTATATCATACTGTTTTATGATCTCTTCAAGTTGCTTTATAGCGACTAGAGGTTCATGTGAATGATCACTTGAAATAAGCTCATCTTTAAAATTTTTCTTTAATAAAGTCGCTATAAAAGAATCATAAGTGGTTCTAAAGCCATGTATATAAAGGATCAATAGCTTATAACCGGTATTGCATCTATAAGTTTTTTTGTGTAGTCATGTTTTGGGTGTTCAAAAATTGTATCAACATCATCATACTCTACAACCTCACCAAAATACATAACAACTATACGATCACTTATGTGCTCAACTACACTTAAATCATGAGATATAAATATATATGTCAAGTTAAACTCTTCTTGCAGATCAAGAAGGAGGTTTAAAACTTGAGCTTGAATAGAAACATCAAGAGCACTAACAGGCTCATCGCACACTATAACTTCTGGATTTAGAGCCAAAGCCCTTGCTATACCTATCCTTTGTCTCTGTCCTCCTGAAAATTGGTGAGGATACCTCTCGTACCACTCAGGAAGCATTCCAACTTTTTCCATGAGGTATAGAACTCTCTCTTTTATCTCTTTGTCGCTCATGTCCGTATTTAGTTTTAGAGGCTCACCGATGATTTGCCCAACTTTCCATCTTGGGTTCAAAGAAGAGTAGGGGTCTTGAAATATAATTTGAACTTTTTTTCTATACTCTTTAAGTTCATCACCTGCAAGTGTAGTTATATCTGTACCTTCAAAAAGGATATTTCCTTCAGTTGCTTCTTCTATCTTTAGCATTATCTTAGCAGTTGTAGATTTACCACATCCACTCTCACCAACAATACTAAGTATCTCTCCCTTTTTGACATTGAAAGAGACTCCATCTAGTGCTTTTATGATTTTTGGCTTCGTAAAAAGCCCCATATTTATCTCGTAGTGTTTTTTTAAATCTTTTATTTCAAATACTATATCACTCATCTAATTTCCTTTGGAAATGACAGATAGTCAACACTATCATCAACAGTAGCAAGTTTTGCTTTTCTTTTGGTTACTCCTGGGGTTGGAATTGAGTGAAGAAGAGCCTGTGTGTAGGGATGTCTAGGATCTGTAAAAAGCTCTTTTGCACTTGCTTTTTCAACTATATGCCCTTTATACATAACTATAACTTCATCTGCAACTTTAGATACAACACCTAAGTCATGCGTTATAAAAAGAAGTGAAGTTCCCTTCTCTTTTTGAAGTTTATTCATAAGTTCAAGAACTTGTGCTTGGATTGTTACATCAAGAGCAGTTGTTGGCTCATCTGCTATGAGTAGTTTTGGCTCACATGCCATAGCAATAGCTATCATAACCCTTTGTCTCTGTCCTCCGCTAAGTTTAAATGGAAACTCTCTATATTTCTCTCTGGGATCTGGAATTCCAACTAAGTCCAAAGACTCTACTACCTTTTCAAATCTCTCTTTTTTACTTAAATGTTTTTGATGAAGTCTTAGTGCCTCATCTATCTGGTAGCCAACTGTATAAGATGGATTCAGAGATGTCATAGGCTCTTGAAATATCATTGATACATCTCTACCCCTAACGCTTCTCATCTCTTTTTCACTTAGTTTTAAAAAATCAACCCCATTAAATATAATCTCACCACTCTCTATCTTGCCAGGAGCATCAATAAGTCCCATGATAGACAGCGAAGTTATACTCTTTCCACTACCACTCTCTCCAACTATACATACAGTTTTACCTTGAGGTATACTAAAACTAACATCGTCAACAGCTTTGTTCACTCCAGCGTCAGAATAAAAATATGTTTTTAAGTTTTTTACATCTAGTAGATTCATTTTACTATCTCCTTTTTACTGAACGAAGTCCAGAAAAAATTCCTCTCACTAAAGCTTATGCTTTGCATAGAATTTATCATTACTTGTCCTTTAGTTTCGGATCTAATACATCCATAAGACCATCGCCCATAAGGTTAAAACCTAAAACAGTAAAAAATATAGCAAGACCAGGATAAAATATCATCCATGGAGCTGTTGTGATAAACTGCAAAGAATCACTCAACATTGCTCCCCATTCAGGGGTTGGAGGTTGTGCTCCAAGTCCCAAGAAGCTTAGTCCTGCTGCCTCAAGAACTGCTGAAGCAAATCCCATTGTAGATTGGACTATGATTGGTGTTGCTGCATTTGGCAAGATTACTTTGAACATAAGTCTCATGTTTGACGAGCCATTGATACGACTTGCAATCACATACTCTTTTTCTCTCTCAGCAAGCACTGAAGCCCTAACAACTCTAGCATATGTTGGAATTCCCACAATACCTATGGCTATCATTGCATTAACAAGGCTTGGTCCAAGTATAGAAACAATTACAATTGCAAGCAGTATAGCTGGAATTGAGAGCATTATATCTACTATCCTCATAACAAAAAGGTCTACTTTCCCTCCAAAATATGCCGCAACAAGCCCCATTACAAGACCAAATGTCAAAGACATACCAACAGAAATAGCACCTACCATAAGAGATATTCTTGCTCCATATATAATTCTTGAAAAAAGGTCTCTTCCGAAATCATCTGTACCTAGTATATGTGTAGTTACTCCACCTTCTTCCCACATGGGTGGTATAAGTCTATCTGCAAGGTTTTGATCAGCAGGAAGATGAGAAGCTATAAAAGGAGCAAATAGTGCTAAAATAAGTAGTATGAGAACTATAAAAAATCCAACGACAGCAGACTTGTTTTTTTTGTATTGTTTAATAAAGTCTCTCATTAACTCAACCTTATTTTAGGATTGATTACAGCATACAAGAGATCAACTATGAGGTTAATTGCTATAAAAACAGTTGCTATTATAAGTGTTGCAGATTGTATGACAGGAAAATCCCTTTGATACACAGCATTTACAAGCCACTTTCCAATTCCAGGCCAAGAAAATGTAGTCTCTGTGAGAATTGAGCCTGCAAAAAGACTTCCAAACATAAGCCCTATTATGGTGACTACTGGCATAAGTGCATTTCTAAGTGCATGAATGGCAATAACTTGAAATCTTGAACAGCCTTTAGCTCGTGCAGTTTTTATGTACTCCTCTTTCATGACTTCAATCATACTACTTCTTGTCATTCTTGCTATGATTGCCATGGGAATTGTGCCAAGTGCAACAGCAGGTAGTATTAGATGCCTTAAAGCATCCCAAAAAGCCTCATAGTCTTTTACTAGAAGTGAATCTATAAGATAAAATCCAGTAATATGGTCTATATCAAACTCATACCCAAGTCGCCCCGAAACAGGAAGTACTCCAAGTTTTACAGCAAAAAAGTATATAAGGATAAGCCCAAGCCAAAAAACTGGCATAGAAACACCTGCAAGGGCTGCAAACATACTTGTATAGTCAAATATAGAATACCTCTTTATAGCAGATATAATTCCTGCTAGCACTCCTAGAACAGTAGCGATTATCATAGCAAGTGAAGCAAGCTCAATTGTTGCAGGAAAACGATCTAAAAATTCATCAAGAACAGGTTCATAACTAGTGGCAGACTTACCAAAATCACCTTTAGCTATATTTGACATATAGATAAAATACTGTGTATATATCGGTTTATCGAGCCCCATTTGGGTTCTCAACTCTTTTACAGATTGTGCGTTTGCTTTATCGCCAAGGATGGCAACGGCAGGATCACCAGGGGAAAGGTGTACCATAGAGAACACCATTAAGGTGACGCCAAATAGTGTTGGAATTGTCCATATAAGGCGTTTTAAGATATAAGAAAACAAAAACTCTCCTAATTTGTAATATATTTTCAAAATCAATTTTATTGATTTTGAAAATATATTAGACTTCTTGCATAACCCCTTGTAGTCTCAGAGGAATTAGAAGTAGTGAGATTGTGCAAAACCTTTTTTGAGTAATAGCCGTAGCTATTGCGATTAAAAGTTTTGTGCAAGATTGCTACTTCTAATTCCTCCCTATGGGCAACTCATAGATAAACTTGAGCTTCGTTAGTTCATCTCATCCGTAGCTTAGGCTACGCAAGAGATAAACTGCCTCACTCAAACTTATCTATGAGTTGCTGAGACTGCAAGGGATTATGCAAGAAGTCTATTACATGTAGAGGAATTAACCCTCTACATGTAAAGCACATAAGTTTAAATGACTACTTGTCAATCCAAACTTTGTTAAATACTCTTTTACCCATTGGGCTAAGTTTAAAATCCATTACATTTGATCTTACTGCCTCAACAACTATAGAGTTAGCTATAGTTACCCAAGGAGCTTGATCTGCAAAAATCTCCTGAGCTTTCATATAAAGCTTAGTTCTCTCAGCAATATCTGTTGTAGTTTTTGCTTTTGCAACAAGATCAGAAAACTCTTTGTTTTTCCAAGCAGCTCTGTTTGAAACAGGTATAGTCGCTGCATGTGCACTAAGAAGTACATCTAGGAAGTTATCTGGATCACCATTGTCACCAGTCCATCCTAGCAAATAACCACCATTTGGCTCTAGTTTTCTACCTTTATCAAGGTAAGTTGCCCAGTCATAACTAACAATCTTAGTTTTTACACCTACTTTTGCAAGGTCTGCTTGCATAGCTTCTGCAACTTTTCTTGCATTTGGCATATAAGGGCGAACTACTGGCATAGCCCATAGTTCAAACTCTAAGTTTGAGTAGCCTGCTTCAGCTAAAAGTTTTTTAGCTTTTTCAGGGTTATACTCATAGTGCTTGATGTTTTTGTTATATGACCACATTGTTGGAGGTATTGGAGAGTCTGCAACTTTTCCAAAACCAGCATAAATAGCATCAACGATAGCTTTTTTATTGATAGCATAGTTGATTGCTCTTCTTACTCTAACATCTTTAAAAGCAGGAACTTTTGCCATATTGAGCGCCATGTATCCTACATTTAGTCCTTCTTGCTTGATTAGTTTGATGTTTTTGTTAGCATCAAGTGCTGGAATTTCTTCAGGATTTGGGAAGTCCATTACATGAATAGATCCAACTTTAAGCTCTGCAGCTCTAACTGAAGAGTTAGGGATAACCTTTAAGATAAGTTTCTTGATATATGGCTTACCTGCCCAGTAGTTTTCGTTTGCAGTATAGATGATTTTATCATCTTTTACCCACTTTTTAAATACAAATGGTCCAGTTCCTACAGGAAATCTAGAAAGCTTATCTTCTTTTCCAGCTTTTAGAAGGCTAAATGCATAATCTTTACAAAGTATAGAAGCAAAGTCCATAGCCATATTTGCTAAAAATGGTGCCTCTTTTCTGTTTAAAGTGATGACAACAGTAAATAGATCTGTTTTTTCAATACTTTTAACAATCTTGCTCATATTCATAAATCCCCAGTACTTATAAGATCCACCTACTTTATAAAATGGGTGATCTTCTTTGAACTGTCTATTTAGAGAGAAAAGAACATCATCTGCAGTAAATTGCACTTTTTTCTTAAAGAATTTTGTTGGGTGAAAGTACACATCATCTCTTAGGTGAAATGTATAAGTTAGACCATCTTCAGAAATCTCCCATGATTTAGCAAGTGCTGGTTCTATCTCGGTAGTACCAAGTTTAAACTGTACTAGTGTGTCATAAACCTGAGTTGAGCCGTAAAAACTCTCTCCATCTGTTGCATGTGATGGGTCAAGTGAAACTGAATCTCCGCTTCTACCAAATACTAAAGTTCCACCGTATTTTGGTGCAGCATACATTAATGTTGTTACAAACAACAAAGTCATAATGAGTAATTTTCTCATAAATACCTCCAATTTGTTTTGATTTTCGAGATTAAGTTTATCAAATCATAACAATAAATAAGCTGAAAATGAGTTATTATTTACCAATATTAGGTATAATTGTAACAAAAAGGATACCTTTATGATTATAAAAAATATAGCGTTTGGACTTGTACATGTACCTCTAATAAAAGTATTTAAAACGGCTTTAAGAACAGCAGATAGCTTTGATATGATAGTAGTAAAAATTACCACAGATGTAGGAATAGTAGGCTATGGTGAAACTGCTCCATCATATGCAGTCACTGGAAATTCGAAAGAGTCTATACTAAAAACATTAAACTTTTTGAAGCCTATTTTGATAGGTAGAGATATTGAAGACTTTACTATTCTACTCAATCTTTTGCATAGCTCAATTGACTTAAATAATTCTGCCAAAGCAGCTTTAGAGATAGCTCTTTATGACATTAAAGCACAAAATGTAAATCAGCCACTTTTTAGGTACTTAGGAGGTGTAAAAAAAGAGTTTAAATCCAATATGACTATAAGTTTAAATAAAACAGAAGTTATGGTTCAAGATACGATTGAGGCAATGCAGAGTGGATTTACATCTTTAAAGGTAAAACTCGGAAGTGATTATAAAGAGGATGTCTTAAGACTTGAAGCAATTTCCAATACAATAGATAGCAGTATATCACTAAAAGTAGATGCAAATCAAGGCTGGACTCCTACCGATAGCATAGAGTTTTTAAATGCGATTGAAGGTAAAAATATAGTTATAGATTTTCTAGAACAACCAGTAAATAGGTTTGATATAGATGGACTTAAGTATCTAAAAGATAGAACTTCTATGTGTATAGTTGCAGATGAGAGTATGTTCTCACCAAAAGATGCTATAGAAATACTTGAAAAACAAGCAGCAGATATGATAAATATAAAACTTGATAAATGTGGAGGAATATCAAAAGCGATACAGATTGCAGATATATGTAAGCTTTATGATGTTAAGTGTATGATTGGATGTATGATGCAAGGAGCTATAAGCGTGGGAGCTGCTGCTCATGTAGCATCTTGCAGAAGTGATTCTATAATCATATATGATTTAGATTCCCCGATGCATTGCAGAATCAATCCTGTTGAGGGTGGCGTAAAATTTGATGCACCAAATATTGTTTTATCTGAAGAAGCTGGTTTGGGAGTTCTTGATGTAAAAGGAGTTAGATGGCTTTAATTAGCTTATCTATAAAAACTTTAAAAGAGGGTAGATTTAGATTTGATTCTCTTTGCTTTTTCCCCCACATAGGCTCTGGAAAGTAAGAATCTTCTTCAAATCTTGCCATTACATGTATATGAAGATGAGGGAGATAGTTACCAAACATAGCTATATTGATTTTTTTTGGATTATAGTATTTTATCATTTGTGATTCTATGAGAAGCATAGTATCAAGTAGTTTTTTTCTCGTTTTTTCGTCACAATCACTTAGCTCTTTGTATTTTTTAATTGGAAATATTTTTAGCCATGGGATTTGTGAGGTTTCAACTTCTATAAAAATCAGTTTATCTTCATAAATTCTCATGAAATAGTCTTTAAATCTATAATAAATTTTGCACCATTTTTAGTATTGGTCACATTTAAAGAGCCATTGATGTTGTTTTCTATAATGACTTTAGTCATGTATAGGCCTATTCCAGTTCCTTTGCCTTGTTCTTTTGTTGTAAAGTATGGCTCAAATATTCTTTCAAGTATTTTTTCTGGGATACCTCCAGCATTGTCCTCTATGCTTATTTGGTTTTTTCTTATTTTGATATTTATCTCTGCATTTTTGATTTCGTTTTGTATTAGTGCATCTTTTGCATTGTTGGTTATGTTTAGTATAGCTTGTTTAAATTCACTTTTATAGCCATTTATATCAAAATCTTCAATATCCATGTTTACTGAAATATTATGATTTCTAAGTACAGCAGATTGTAAATCCAAAACAGATAGAACGGCTTCTTTAGCACTAAATATAGTCTTCTTTTTATCAATTCTAAAAAAATCTCTAAAATCATCAATAGTGTGAGACATAAACTCAATAATTTTTTTATTTTTTTCTATAAATTTTTCTAAGAATTCTTCATCAATAAGACCATCTTCAAAGTCATCATCAAGATTTTGTATGTTTATATTTAGGGCATTTAGTGGTTGTCTCCACTGGTGTGCAATATTACCTATCATCTCACCCATGGAGGCAAGCTTACTTTGCTGTTGCATTAGTTTGTCTTTTTTTATATTTTCATCTACTGCTTTTTTTATCTTCTCTTCTAAGTCATCTTTGTATATGCTAAATACTTTTCCACTCTGTTTTGAAAGCCCAAAAGATATCAGGGAGACTATGATAAGTGCTATTATGATAGATGAAATTATAAATATATATAGTCGATTTGTATCTTTTTGTATCTTTTGTTTAGATTTTTTTACGAGAGATTCTATGTCATTGAGATATACTCCAGTTCCTATGACCCATTTCCATTCATCAAATAGTTTTACAAAACTTAACTTTTTTTCTTGTATCTGTTTTTCAGGCTGATTCCATAAGTATTCTACAAAAGCACCATCGCTGTTTTTAATCGCTTTATCTACAAAAAGTTTTATGATTTTTTTACCACTTGCATCTGTTAGGTTTTCATCATTTATGCCTATATCGTTTTTCCTAAAAGGGTGTTCAAGCAGCTTGTAACTTGTATCATGTATCCAAAAGTATCCATTGGTCCCATATCTCTTAGAGTTGATTCTTTTTAGGATTTTTTCTTGTAGCTCTTTTTTTGCATCTTCTATATACTCCCCTGTGCCTATCATCCAACCTAGCTCTTCTATATATTTAATATAGTTTATTTTTTTAAATTCCTTATTAGGTTGACTGGGCTTTGAAAAATATAGATATTTAAAACCCTCACGATCTGGGTTGTCTATGATTTTTGCATCATTTGCATTTATGAGGGTTCCTCTTTTATCTTTTGCATTTTTAAAATTTTGTCCTATAATTTTTTTTATTGGGTGATAAACGATTATATCAGAAGGGTGCTCATATATATAGTAATATCCTCTACCATTGTTGTATCTGATGGAGCCTAAGACCTGTTTTATAATTTTCTTTATCTCTTCTTTAGATTTATTTGGATTCTCATTTAAAATATTTTTTATAATAGTTGCTGCTTCATGTACTCTGAGTTTTAAAAAGTTTTTTGTATTATTATCAAGCTCTTTAATATCCATCCTTATATCATCTTCAAGCTCATTGACTCTCTCTTTAGATATAACTTTAGCATTTTTTATGAGGTTGCTTTTGAGTTCTGAAACTTTTTCTTTTTGTATACTATTGATATATATTAGAGAGGCAGTAGCCGTAATGATTGAGAGAAGGAGTATAGATATAATTGGTAGTAAAAAGATATTTCTTTTAATCTTCCTTTCATCTATAGTTTTATTCATTCATTTCTACTCTATTTCTACCACTTTGTTTAGCGAAGTAAAGTGCTTTATCAGCTCTTTCAAAAAGTGTAGATTTTGTATCTTTATCATTTATTGATGTTATGCCAATACTAACAGTAATTTGAGGCAAATTTTTTTCTGTCATTTTCTCAATTGTGATTCTGAGGTTTTCACATACAAATTTTGCACTATTTAAATCTGTTTCATCCATAAGCAAGACAAACTCCTCTCCACCCCACCTAGCAAATATATCAGTTTTTCTTATGCTTTTTAAACAGGTAGTAGCTAGTAGTTTTAAAATCTTGTCTCCAATAAGGTGACCATATGTATCATTTACATTTTTAAAGTGATCTATATCTAAAATAGCAACAGATAGTTCTCTCTTATATCTTTTTGCGCTATGAAATTTTATCTCAAATATCTCTTCAAATTTGGCTCTATTATACACAGAAGTCAAACGATCATATGATGCGGTATGCTCAGCTCGAAGTTTTTCTTTTTGGATATCTGTTATGTCAGTTAGTGTGAGGATATACAGATCGTCTACCATATCAATTTCTATAAAAAAGGCTTTTACATCTCCATCTAATGCAGCTATTGAGACAATTTTGTTTTCATCACCTGCAAGACTGTATTTTTTTAGAAACTCATATTTATCACTTCCATTTATGTAGTTATCATGCTTTACAAATATATCGAGCATATTTGGGTAAATTTTAAAAAATTCATTCTTGTTTTCAACTTCAAATAGTGAAAAAAATGATTTTGATGCAAACTCTATATTTTCAAAATCTGTTAGTACAGTTATACTAGTCTGATTATCAAGAATTTTTTGTAAAATTTTTTGGTTTTTTATACTCTCTTTTTCTAGTGTAATATGCCTAGCAATCTCTTCGACTTTCTCTCTAAGGTTTTTTTTATTAATTGGTTTGACCATATATCCATCTGCTTGCATTTTTAATGCTTCAAGTGTATATTTAGACTCTGTATGTGCAGTTGTAAAGATGATTGCTTGATCTTTTTTTATCTCTTTTATCTCTTTTGCCATATCTATCCCATTTTTATTAGGCATATTTATATCACTTATGATTATATCTGGTTTATGTAGTTTATAGACTTCTAATCCCTCTAGTCCATCTTTAGCAACAAAAAGCTTTTTAACATACCTTTTAAGTGCTCTTTCATATCCTAAACGGACATCTTTATCATCTTCTACATATAAAACAGTAATTTGCTTTGAATAATCAATCAAAAATATCTCCATCATAAAGTTTATTTTTTTTCATTATACCTAGCAATTGTGGTCGTGTCAAATCAGGAAAAGTACCGTGTAGACCTTTTCCATCGTTGCCATGACATCCACCACAATTGCTAGTATAGAAAATTGCTGATTTTTTTGCTTTTATATCATCACTACTTTTTTTACCTCTAAGAAGCATTACATATCGTGCTATATTTTTTGCATCCATCTTATGTGCTATTCCTGCATCCATAGTTTTTGTTGCAAAACCAAGGTTTTGATTTGAGCCATTTAGTATGATATTTTCAATATAGTACTCTTCATACTCCAAGCTATTTGGATTTGTTGGAGCAGGTTTTATACTCTCTATTTGTAGAGTATTTTTATTTGATACTTCAACCACTTTATCCTGTTTTTTCTCACAGCCTATAAATATCGATATAAATGCAATTATTAGTAGGTACTTCATTACTCAACTGTAACAGATTTTGCAAGATTTCTTGGCATATCAACATCGTTTCCAAGTCTTACTGAAATTTCAAGAGCTAAAATCTGTGTTATTATCATCATTTCAAAAAATTCACTCATAGGATGGTCCTGTAGCGAGGTTTGTAAAAAATCATCCGCTAAGTCAAACTCTAAAGGAGATATAGCTAGTATAGTTGCATCTCTTGCACTTAGCTCTTCAACATTGCTTTTTGTTTTATCATAAAGCATATTTTTAGGCATAAGAGCTATTGTAAAAAGCTCACTATCTGCTAGTGCAATTGGACCATGTTTCATCTCTCCTGCTGGGTATCCCTCTGCATGAAGATAGCTGATTTCTTTAAGTTTCAGTGCACCCTCAAGAGCAAGTGGAAAGAATATATCACGACCAATAAAGAAAAAGCCATGACCATGAAGGTATCTTTTGGATAGTCTCCTTATCTTTTCATGTATCGAATCCTTTACATGTAACACACTTGGAGTATGAAGTAGAGCTTTAATTTCTTCTTGTAAAACTTTTTTACTGATATTTTGTTTTTTATTTCCGAGGTATAGTGATAGCATCCAAAGAGTTACAATTTGAGTAGCAAAAGCTTTTGTACTTGCTACCCCCTTTTCTATACCTGCTCGAGTAAGAATTGTGGCATCTGAAAGCCTTACTATTGATGAGTTGTCTACATTACAAATAGCAACAGTTTTCATACCTGCTTTTTTTGCCATCTTTAATGCTTCTAGAGTATCTGCAGTCTCCCCACTTTGGCTAATAACTAAAAATAGAGTACCTTGGTCTAAAAGTGGCTTTTTGTATCTAAATTCACTAGCAATCTCAACTTGGCATTTGATTTTTGAAATTCTTTCAAATAGATATGCTGCTGTAAGAGCTGCATGATAACTAGTTCCACAAGCACAGATAGTAATTGCATTAATATTACTAAAATTTATATTCTTTAGTTCGTCAAGCTCAACTCCATTATCATTTACCCTTCCCATTAGGGTTTCACTTACTACACTTTCTTGTTCATAAATCTCTTTTTCCATAAAAAATCTAAAACCGTCTTTTTGTGCATATATCTTGTCTCTTCCAAGAGTTACAAATGTTGGGGCAATTGAAACTTCTCCATTAAAAATAGTGATTTTATCTTTTTTAACCCATCCGAAATCACCATCATTAAGATAAATTACATCAGTTGCATGTCCAATTAAAGGAGAGTCTGATGAGCTCATAAATTTTTCACCGCAGGAGTTTTGACCAAGTATCATAGGAACTGCATTCTTTGCAAAAAATATAGTTTCTGGCTCATCTTTTGTAATTAATAATATAGCATAAGCACCCTCAATAACTTCAATAGTTTTTTTGAATGCCTCTTTTGAGTTAAGTCCTTTTTTTATAAACTGTTCAAACTGATGAACTATAACTTCAGAATCAGTTTGAGATAGAAACTTTATACCCTCTGCTTGTAAATCTTCTTTAATCTCTTTGTAGTTTTCAATAATTCCATTGTGTATAATATATGTAAATTCACCACTATGAGGGTGGGCATTTGCCTCTGTCGGCTTTCCATGTGTTGCCCACCTTGTATGACCTATACCAATACCAAAACCGCTGCTTGAGAACTCTTTTGTTTTTTGTCTCAAGTTTTCAAGTTTTCCAAGTGCACGAAATGAAGATATATTTCCATTTTTTAAAATGGCTATTCCAGCACTATCATAACCTCTGTATTCTAGTTCTTGTAAGCCATCTATTAAAAATTTTTTTTTCTCAGCTTTTCCAATATATCCTACAATTCCACACATATTTATTTTCCTTTATTTAGTTGTAAAAAGTTCTAAAATTTTATCTCTGTTTTCACATAATTCTACACTTTTTTCTATTAAAAATAGATTTCTTGCTTTGTTTTTAATAGTTTGAACTTTTGCAGTGGAGACTTCTATCCCTTCGTCATCAAATACACTCATCATGTATGCCATGAGTCCTTTTTGATTTTGTGTACTTACGCTAAGTTTTGCAAGACTTTTTGAGTGTTCACAATCTAAATCAATCTCTGTTTTTTTAATAATTGGTTTACAAAGTGTAGTGGATTTACTCATGTCAAAACTATGTTTTATAAGTAATTTGATAGGTTCAATATCACTCATTTCAACTTTTTCATGAAAATCTATTTTAAAATATTTTTTTTCATCATAAAGTTTAAATACTTCCATATTTAATAGGTCTAAATATCCAAGTTTGCCAAGTAGATAGCCAACATTTAGCTCTTCAGATTTTATAATTGATATACTAAGATGAGTATCATTTTCTATTTTATATTCAAATGAATCTGCATTTTTTGCTATAGTTGCAATTTTTACGATTTCATGAGGTTTGTGTTTTATAAAGAAATAATTTGATGAAATTGATAGAATTTTTCTTTGTAGCAGCCTTGGAAGTAGTTTGAATTCATCAAATCTTTTTAGTTGGGCCTCTTTTCTAAGGCGTCTTTTTGTCTCTCCAAGAAGTTCTTTTTTATCAAACATTTCGCTTGAAAGGTTATATAGTTCTCTAAGAATTTTAGATATAAAACCACTATATATGTTTTTCCCAACAGCATTTATGTCACAATATGTAAGTATATAAAGAAGCTTCAAAATTTGAGGATTTTCTAGTTTCGTTGTAAAGGATAAAAGAACATTCTCATTGTATATATCCTCCCTATTAGCGGTATTACTCATAAGTGTATGGTGTTTTATTAGAACAACACCTGTGTAGATAGCATTACTACTAAAGCCCAGTTTTGAAGCATAGCCTCTAAAGATTTTTGCTCCTACTTCACTATGATCACTTCGCCTACCTTTTCCAATATCATGCATAAAAACAACAAGTTTTATGAGTGCTTTGCCTTCTGTGCAAAGATCATCATATAGGGCCTGAATAAATGGTTCATTTATATTTTCTAAAAAATATAGACCTAATAAAGAGTGTCTATCCACGGGGTGTTGATGATAGCCATCAAATTGTGCAAGGTACTTAATGTGTGCAAATGGTTTTATGAGCTGTCCTAGTAGGTTTGCACTATAGAGTGCCTTAAAAGTAGCATATGTGTAGTTATTAAATATAATTTTTTTAAATTTTTTATAAATATCTTCTGAGTTATGATCAATATAGTTTGATTTTCGTATGTAGTCAACATAACTTATATCAAATTCCATATCTTTATAGTCAATTTTAGCTATTTCATCTAATACATGTAAAAGTGAAACTGGGTTTTTTTCTCTTTTTGCTACAATTAAATTATCTATCTTGTATATCCCATTTTCAAGTCTATTTTCTCTTAACAGTTTTATTGAACTTTTTTCAAAAAAGTATGGGGCTACAAGTTTTTTTAAAAATATTTGGCAGGTTATATCAATAGTTTGTAAAGAGGAAAAGGTTTTTTTGCAAAGTTGTATTTGAGCATTAATTAGTTTTTTATCTTTAAATCCAAGTTTCTTTGCTATATCTGGAATAAACTCCATATTTAATATATCTTGCTTTTTCTTTGCACTTAGATGAAGTGCAGAACGGACTCTGTATAGGAATTCTAGTGCAGATCTATACTCTTTGAATTCTTTCTCTGTAATATATTTTGGAATAAGTTGCCTTAGTTTGGCTCTATTTAATATGGCTCTGCTTAGCCATCTTATAGTATGAGATTCTCTTAAGCCTCCTATTCCATTTTTTATATCAGGCTCCATTAATAACGGGTTTTTTTGGCGCCTTTCATAGTAGGCTTTACTGACTTCTCTTGCAAACTCAGGAAGATTGTATTTTGCTATTTTTTGTAGCTCATTTCCTATCTCCATCCAGAGAAAGTTTGAACCACATAAAAATCTAGATTCAAGCATTGCAGTTTTGATGGTAAGATCACTATTACTAGCTTTAAAAAGTTCGTCTACTTTGTGTACACGATGACCTAGTTTTAAACCAGAATCCCACGCAAGATATAGCATTGATTCTATGATTGGTTCAAGATTGTAACCTTCAATATCTTTATATACTATCATTAAATCTATATCAGAGTAGACACAAAGCTCCTCTCTTCCATAGCTTCCCATTGCAGTTAGAGTTATGGGTATGTTATTTGCAAATGGTAAATAGTTTCCGAAAAATTTACGAAGGCTGTATTTGTATATAAGTAGTAAAAACTGGTCAACTCTTTTTGTGTGCTTTACTAAAAAATCTTTTCCTTGAGTTTGGGTAAATATTTCATCTAGTGATTCTAGATACTCTTTTATGTGCTCTTTGATAAGTTTTGATATTTTAAAATCATCTGCATTTTGACTAATAAGCTCTTCAATTTTATATTTTAAGTCCATGTTATACCCCTTGGTACTCTTTTGATTGTGATATAATACAAAAAAAGAGGTTAAACTATGCAAGAAGCAGATATATACTCTAGTATTTTAGACTATATGTGTGAAAATTATGATTATACCCTTTATGCTACTGATTTCAATGCAAAGAGAGTTTCCTCTCTTCAGCGAGCTATAGCATCAGTACAAACAACAGTAGGAACTAGCAGAGCAGAAGCTATAAAAACAGCACTTCAAGATTTTTTTAATGCAATTTTTCAAAAAGTTTTTGTTTATGAGGATGAAGAGAGATTTAAGATTGTAAAATATTTTGACAAAGGAGCTGATTCGGAAGAGCAAGATAGACAGATTCATGCTCTAAGACAGGAGTTAATTTATTATAAAGATGAGGTAGAAAACACTTTTTTTAATGACTCTCTATATATGTTTGATAAACCATCTAGAAATAGATTTGAGGCAACTTTACTAGGCTTAAAAGCATCACCTTTAAAAGAGATTATTAGAGAACAGATCACTATGGTTTATGATCTTGAGCCAAGGGATATAGTTATATTTTTAAATAAGAAGATATTTTTGAAAAAGTTCAATTATATATATGAAGATGAAAAAGAGCTAGATAAGACAGACATGTTACATGATGAAAGGTTTGTAGATTCGCTAGGCGAAGAGTTGAGTTTTGCACTACAAAAATCAATAGATGATGGGTTTGATTTTTTTAGGTATAGCTCCAAAGAGTTTTATGAAAAATATCCACAGAAGTTTTTTTCTATTATAAATAAAGTGGTTAAATCTTCTATAGTTAATATAGATGAAAAAGATTTAAATACATATAATAATGTAGTATTTAAACAACATGCATTAAAAATGTTAAAAGATTTATCTTGTTACCTTTTTAATGAAGTATTAGATGGAAATTTAAGAGCTATAAAGTTTTTAAAGCAGTATTCTGAAAGTAAAAAGATCTACAATAGCAAGATGAAACTACATAAAGCACCTCTTATGAATAAAAAAGGAAAAATATATAATTTCCAGAGTATATTGGCTACTTTAAAACGCAGAGAGTTACTTTCTATAAAAATTACACATAAAAATATAGAGATTAAAAATATTGAATTAAGAGTACATAAGGCACAAAATATATTAGAGCGAAGTTTAGATGAAATGGAAAAGATTAAAAGAAGGAGATCAGAACTTCTTTTTGCAATTGAGCAAGTTGAAGATGAAATTTTTGCTTTAGATGAAAATAGCTCATCAAATTCTACACCAATTAACAGGTTAGAATTTTCAAAAAGAGATCTTCTTGAGGCATTTAAGCAGGTAGAAATTACTATAAAAACACAGACCAATATACTAAACAACACAAGAAAAGAGTTAAAAAAATGGGAAGAGAAGAGAGAAGAAAAGAGGTTTCTAAAAGAAAAATTATTTGAAGAGCAGATGGAAGTTGAGCAAGAGTATAACCAGGTTTGTGAAATATTAGCCACATCACTAAGTAAAGAACCCATCGAATTCTAGTTTTTATATTGTTTTTAACTTGCATGACTTATAATGAATAAAA
>Ga0256840_1001235_pt1 | contig 24526 bp, 22 predicted proteins | sample 355202metaG_FD_185969 | JGI IMG/M metagenome (GOLD analysis project Ga0256840, IMG submission 185969) | Hydrothermal vent microbial communities from Mid Atlantic Ridge, Atlantic Ocean - 355-202 | ecosystem: Environmental > Aquatic > Marine > Hydrothermal vents | place: Atlantic Ocean: Mid...
AGTTTGTAAAATCGTTGGATGTTAAACCGTTGTTTATTTTTACGACTGCCTATTCACATTATGCAGTTGAAGGATTTAATTTAAATGCAGTAGATTATTTAGTAAAACCCATCCCTTTTCATAGGTTTTTGAAGGCTGTAAATAGGGCTCAAGAACTTTTTTTATTAAAAAAAGAGGAAATAAAACCAAAGAAACAAATTGTAAATTCAACAAATTTTATTTTTGTTAAATCTGATTATGAAAACATCAAATTGAATTTTGAAGACATTAAATATTTTGAGGGTTTAAAGGATTATATAAAAATATTTTCTACTTCTCATAAACCAATTTTAACCTTAAGTAATTTTAGAAAAATAGAAGAAAAATTACCTAATAATGAATTTATACGCGTACATAGATCCTATATAGTTTCATTAAAGTATATTAACTCTATTCAGCGAAACAGAATACTTATTGACGGTATTAGAATACCTATAGGTCAAAACTATAAAGATGAATTTTTAAAAAAAATTGGAGGATAGAGTATTTTAAATATGGCATAATTTTAATTTAGATTACATAAGTCTTGTACTTCAGAAATAATCTTTTTAATTTTTACTTCAGAAAAATCGAGTTTTTTTAATATAAAAGAAGCTTTTAGTAGCTCTTTGGTTAAAATAATGTCATTCTCAATAAGTAATTTTTTTTCTTTTTTTGTTAAAGTTGTTAGTGTGGTAATGGGATATAGCCCAAATTTATCAATATTATCTTTTATCCCATCGTTTTTAGGGTAATCCCAACTTAACAAATGCAATCCAGCACAGGATGCATAATTAATGGCGTCTTCTGTAAATCTAGTATTTGTAACAATCCACCCTTGTTTTAAAAATGATTTCTTTTTTGAATTTTTATTCCATTGCTCTTGAATGTCTATAAACCTTGAATTTATATATAATGGAATTTTCACGTTGTTAACATGGTTAGGTTTTAAGTGAAATTTACACTCAATAGCATATGTGTAATTGTTTTTTTGGGCTAATACATCAATTTCATGTGTTACGCATTTCCCAGGTAAAATAACGCTTACTTTTGTTTTAAATCCTTTTTGTTTTAACAAAGCTCCAATAAGCTTTTCAAACGGATAACCCGTTGGTCCCAAGTCAAAAAGTGCTTTTTTTAAACTAAATTTTGAAGCATGCAGCCTGTTGTGTTTTTTTAGAATAGAAAAAGCTCTACGATAAATTTCTTTTGTAGTAATTTCGTTGTATAACGTTGGTTTTATACAATTAATAACTGTATCTATTTCTTTTAAAGAAGCACCGCTTCTTTGTAGAGATTCTCTTAGTTTTTGAAAAGAAAAAGGCTCAAGTTCACCAGAAGCTTTTTTAATATTTATAACGTTATCATTCATATATTTTTTTTAAAACCTTAAAATTTCAGTCATTAATCCAAAACGTATTACATCTAGTTTGTTTTGGAAATAAATATTGTAATAATCCATACCGTGATAAAATTGAACAAAGAATCCAATATCTTCTAAAAACGTTGGATGATAGTAAAAAGTTAGACTAGCATTTAACCTGTTTAAATTAAAAGTATCCCAATTGTTAATGGCGTCAAACATCCAAGTAGTTTCTACTTTTATAGAAATATTAGGCCTTTTATCTGATTTTAAATCAGATATGGGGAGTTTAAATGCAGAAAATGTATTGTGCCATCTAAACCCACTATATTTTCCGTGTAATTCACTTAGCATCCAGCTTTTTGGGTGCACTTCAATAGAGCTTTTAAAAAATTTAATTGCATTGTGAGCCTCACTAAAAGTGGTTTGAATAAAACCAAGCTCAAAATAATTGGTTGCAAAATTTCCAGATAATAAGTTAATGGTGCCATCTTCGTTGTAAAAATCATTATTTTGACCGTTAGAGTGATGTGCAATTCTTCCAAAAAGAGTGGTGTGATTTGCCAATGTTTTATCACCTACTAAATAATAAAATGTAATTTGAGGTATGTAACTTGGTGTTCTTACAGGGTAAGAATCTTCATTGTACATTCTTATAATAATTTGTGAAGTTAAAACCCCCATTAACCTAGCGTCTTTTCGTTCCCTAATTATAAAACTAGGACTAATATTAGCTTCAAACATTAGCGGAGCTATGTTTCCAATATCAGAAGGAAACGTAACGTAACTATCAGTTTGATTGACCAATGCAATTTTTGTGAGATCTAACCCTAAATTTAGGGTGTCTCCATTTAGATGTTGCGAATAAGTAATATTAGTAAAAAGAAGGAATATTAGTAGTAAATTGTAACAACACTTATTCATAGTTTAGAGGGTTTAGATGTTAGAAATAAATAACTTTAATTTCTTTTACGGTATCACTATTTAGTAAAAAACTTGCTTTTGAGAATTTAGGTCTATTTCTTATACCAATAGATTGGTAATTAGAAAAACCAATACCTTCCTTTGGAAGTATAAATCCCTTATCAATTTTTCCGTTTTTATTTTCATCGTGAAGGATGTTAATTGCATACTTTCCTTGAGGTAAATTAGAAAAGGTAATAGTTGAAGAATTTTCTTTTATAGGAGCAATATCTTTTAGGTAGTATTTTTTATATTTTTCGTCAGGAATAGACCCTTCCTTATTGTATAGAGCAAATTGAACAACACCTTTTGAGTTTCTCAAATGTGTTACTTTTACAGTTAATGAGTACGTATCTATAGCGTTATTTTCACCAAATGAAATGAGTGATAAAAACCCCACCAACACTACTATTTTTTTGATTGTTTGTTCCATTTTATAGTTGTTAAGTAAGCTAAAAAAGTAAAAAGAAGCGTTACTGAAAATCTAAAAATTAATGCACCTATGGTTTTGGCTTCATATAAACCACCGCGATTTATATGAATAAAAAATCCGATACCAGCAAAGATTAATAGGAGTAATGAAATTTTTAGAAGATTGGTAGTCCATTTTTTAAGCATAATAAACCCGTAAGCAGCAAATAAATAAAGAATGCTACTTATAAAATTTGCCCAAACAACAATTAATACATAATTTCCTTCTTTTGCCCTAATTCCAAACCAATCAAAAATAATTGAACTGCTTAGAAATAGCGTTAATAAAGCAAATGCTGTTAAAGCAATGGAGGTCAAGTATTTTAATAAATTTCTCATTACAGAATTTTTTAATTTGTTTTTTTATAACTCCATACAGCTAGGCCGTTCATAATAACTGCATAGACACTTGTTTTAATAAATAAAGGTGTGATATCGGTTAAATTAGCTCCTTTGAGCATTACCATTCTCATAACTTCTACATAGAATTTAATAGGGTTAAATTCCGTTAAATATTGTGCCCATTGTGGCATACTTTCTACAGGTGTAAATAAACCGCTCATTAATATAAATATTACTACAAAAAACCATGCAATAAACATTGCTTGTTGTTGAGTATCGGTAAAATTTGAAATAAAGAGCCCCATACCTAAAATCACTAAAATATAAATAATAGTATACAGGTACATCAAACTTAAACTACCAACCATTGGCACGTTAAAAATTATTTTTGCAATAATTAACCCAACAGTTAATAACAGCATACCAAGAACTAAGAAAGGGAATAATTTACCAACAATGAATTGATATTTTTTTATAGGAGTAACATTCATTTGTTCTAAAGTACCAATTTCTTTTTCTCTAACAATGTTCATACCCGATAAAAATAAGGTAATCATAGTTACCAGTAACACCAGTATTCCCGGAACCATAAATGTTTTGTAATTTAATGTTTTGTTGTACCAAAAAGAAGGAATGCTCGCAATGGTTTTGGGCTTGTTTATATAATCTGAGGGTTGCATTAAGTTAACTTGTGCATTATTATTGAAGCCTTGTACAATCTGATTAATATATACGTTCTCAACACCTGCAGCAGCCCCATCAATGGCATTGATAATTACAGATAAGCTAGTTTTCTTGTCTTTTAGTAAATCTCGTTCAAAATGAGAGGGGATTTCTAAAATTACATCAACCTTACCTTTTAACATAGCTAAATTTGCGTCTTTTTCAGACGGGAAATTAGTTATTACGTTAAAGTAAGATGACGCATCAAATTTATCAATTAATGCTCTTGAAAAAGAAGTGTTGTCATGGTCTACATATGAAAATTTAATATGTTGTATTTCAAATGTTGCTGCATTTGAAAGAATAACTAGCTGTATTAGAGGTAATACAAAAATTAGAGGAAGCATTGCCTTGTTTCTAAAGATTTGCTTAAACTCTTTCTGAATGATATATCCTATTATTTTCATTATTCCAATCTAATTTTATATTTTTTAATACTCAAAACAATAAAAAACACGGTCATTGCAACTAAAATTAATGTTTCTTTCCATAAAATTGTTAGTCCTACACCTTTTAGCATAATTCCTTTTAAAATAATAATAAACCACTTTGCAGGTATTACATGACTAATTATTTGTAATGGTACAGGCATACTACTAATAGGAAAAATAAATCCAGATAATAAAATTACCGGAAGCATTAAACCCATTAGAGAAATCATCATTGCGGTTTGTTGCGTTTCAGAAATGGTTGAAATTAAGATACCTAAGGAAAGCGCATTTATAATAAATAGTACACTTTGAGCAGCTAATAAAAATAAGCTTCCCTGAATAGGCATTTTAAAAATAAAAATACTGAGCAGTACAATAACAATGGCATTTATAATTGATAAGAAAATGTAAGGCACAACTTTACCAATAATAACTTGAAAAGGTTTTATGGGTGATACCAATAAAATTTCCATAGTCCCTAATTCTTTTTCACGTGTGATAGAAATAGAGGTCATCATTGCTGATACTAGCATCAAAATAATGGTCATTACTCCTGGAACGAACATAAAAACACTTTTAAGTTCAGGATTGTATATCATTCTAGATTGAGGAACAATTTGATAAATTGGTTTTATATTTTTATTGGTTTCTTGTTGGTATTTTTGTAAAATTGAACTCACATAATTATTAACTGTATTAGCGGTGTTTGGGTCGGTGGCATCGGTAATTATTTGTAAGGTGGCTTTATTTTCTTTAATCAATTTTTCGCTAAAGTCTTTTTCAAAAACTAAAACAGCCTTAATATTTCCTTTTTTAAATGCTGATTCAATTTCAGCCTCATTTGTAATAAATTGCTGATTGCTAAAATATGTTGAAGCTGTTATTTTATTAATAATTTCTTGCGTTGTTGCATCTTTTGATTTGTCAAAAACAGCAATATTAACATTGTTAATTTCGTTGGTAATGGCAAACCCAAAAAGCATTACTTGAGCAATGGGCATTCCAAAGAGGATAAACAAAGAGCGTGTATCTCTAAAAATATGGTAAAATTCTTTTGTTATAAAGCCTATAAATCGTTTCATATCTTTTTTTGTCATAATGAGAAGCGATAGCGACGTGGTTATCTCATGTTTAATTAAGAGATTGCCACACTTCACTTTGTTACGTTCGCAATGACATTTTAATTGTTAATTATTAATTTTTCATTATTAATTAGTTTCATCCTCTTGCCAATTTTAAGAAAACATCATTCATATTTTTTACTTTAAACAGTTCTTTTAATTTTTTTGGAGTATCTAAAGCTTCAATTTTCCCATCTACCATAATTGAAACACGATCACAATATTCTGCTTCATCCATATAATGAGTAGTTACAAACACGGTGGTTCCATTATGTGCTGTTTTATAAATCATTTCCCAAAATTGTCGTCGTGTAATTGGATCTACACCTCCTGTTGGCTCATCTAAAAAAATCACTTTTGGTTCATGTAATAAAGCCACAGAAAATGCCAATTTTTGTTTCCATCCTAAAGGTAATGACCCAACCAGTTCATTTACAATATTTTGTAAGCCTAATTCGTTAACAAGTTGTTTTCTTTTTTTGCTGATTTTCTTGTACGATAAGCCGTAAATCCCTCCAAAAAAGGTAATGTTTTCCTTTACAGTTAAATCGTCATACAATGCAAATTTTTGACTCATGTATCCAATATTATTTTTAATATCTTCAGGGTTGGTATACACATCAAAGTCAGCTACGTTGGCCTCTCCAGAAGTAGGTTTCGAAATGCCAATAAGCATTTTCATTGCCGTTGTTTTTCCGGCTCCATTTGCTCCTAAAAAACCAAAAATTTCTCCTTGTTTTACTTCAAAACTAATATTGTTAACAGCTGTAAAATCACCAAATTTTTTGGTGATATTTTTTACTTGTATAACATTTTTTTCTTTCATTAAAAAGGGTTTTATCTTGCCAATTCCATAAAGGTATCCTCAATGGTTGTTTTAGTAGGTTTAATAACAATGTTTTTCAGTCCTTTATTTTTCAAATACTTCAATAAATCTTCTGAGTTAAAGACATCTCTTTTATCTGTATAATGTACAAATTCACCAAAGGGGTATACGCTGTGATTGTATTGGTATTCATTTAAACTTAGTATAAGTTCATACATATTGCTAGCCGCCACATCATAAATAGTTTTCGGATAGTGTTTTACAATTTCTTTAGGAGTATCAATTTGTAAAATTTTCCCATCTTGAATCAGTGCAATTCTATCACATAGAGCAGCTTCGTCCATGTATGGTGTTGAAACTAAAATGGTTATACCTTTTTGTTGTAAGCGCTTTAGCATTTCCCAAAATTCTTTTCTAGAAACAGGGTCGACCCCTGTTGTTGGTTCATCAAGAAATAATACTTTTGGTTTATGAATCAAGGCACAACTCAACGCTAATTTCTGCTTCATACCACCTGATAAATCGCCAGCTCTTCTATTTTTAAAAGGTTCAATTTGAACGTATATATCCTTAATTAAATCGTAATTTTCTTCAATTGTAGTTCCAAAAATAGTTGCAAAAAAAGTTAAATTTTCTTCAACAGTTAAATCTTGATATAATGAAAACCTCCCAGGCATATAGCCTACATGATTTCTAATATCTTTATAGTTTTTTACAACATCATAATTTGCTACGGTGGCCGCCCCTTCATCAGCAATAAGAAGGGTGGTTAAAATTCTAAAAAGGGTGGTTTTGCCGGCTCCATCAGGCCCAATTAGTCCAAATAACTCACCTTCATTAACATTAAAAGAAATGTCTTTCAAAGCGGTTACATCTTTAAATGATTTACTTATATGTTTTATAAATATACTCAATTTGTGTATTTTTAATTTTTACTGCATTTATCTATTCAAAATAGGATGAATAAGAATTCAAATGTTTTTCTAATACTTTAAAACTCTTTTTACAGGTAGTTAAATCTGATGATCCTAAATCGTTAAATAAATCCTTCATGGGAACTAAAAAGTTATGTAATTGGTTGTGAGATTCACCTTCCATTGTACATTCAGTTATAATGGTTCCAAATTCTTTTTCTAAATTGCTTTTTAAGGTAGCGTAAGCCTCTAGAGAATCTTCACCCGAAAAGGTATTTAATAGCTGTTGCATATTTAGAATTCCTCGAGTAGTTTCAGGGTTTGCTAGCCATAACTTTCCGTCATTTAATTGAATTTTACTATCTTTTTCATGGTTGTCGACTGTTTTTTTTACAGTTTCTTTTTTTTCAGAATTATGTTCTTCTTGTTTCTTTTTAGTTGTTTCACCGCAAGAAATAGTTATAGCTACTATTATTGCGGTTGTTAAAAGTAATTTGAATGAATTTTTCATATTAATTGGTTGTTTTGATTTTTTTAATTAATTATTATTGAATATTGTTTATCCACATTTCTGCCGGCATGCCAATTTTTAATCCCCCATCATTTTTTACTGTTACTTTTACAGCATAAACAAGGTTAACACGCTCTTCTTTAGTTTGAATTATTTTAGGGGTAAACTCAGCTTCAGAAGCAATCCAAGTAATAATTCCTTTATAACTTTTCATAGTATCTCCATTATCAATTTTAACAGTTACATTTTGTCCAATTTTAATGGAAGCTAATTGAGTTTCACTAACATATACCCGAAGTTCCATAGTGTTTAAATCAGCAATTTTATACAGTGGTTTCCCAAATGATGTTATCTCGTAAGGTTCTGCATATTTTACTAAAACAGTCCCATTTACGGGGTTTGTAATGATGCTTTTTTGTAGTTGATCTTCAAGTTGACTAATTTGAGCATTGATACTCTTAATTTCATTCAAAATAGGTGCGTTTTGAGTTTCTACACTCTTTATTTGTTGATTTATAACATTTACTTGTCCATTAATATCATCTAATTGTTTTTGTGTACTAGCATTAGATTTTAATAAGTTTTCAATTCTTGTTTTTGAAATCTCTGCTGTTTTAAGTTGTGCTTTCAATACATTTATTTGTGATAATACATTTTTAGACTTAGAACTAATACTGTTTTTAGATGCAACCAGTTGTTCTTTTTTTAATGCCAGTTGTATTGTATCAATTAAACCAACAACAGTTCCTTTTTGTATTGTTTGCCCTTCTTCAATAGAGAATTGTAATAATTTCCCATTACTTTCAGCTGAAATGGTTGTTTCTGTAGCTTCAAAATTCCCATAACCATCTGCTTTATCGTTATTGTTATTGCAAGAAATTAAAGTGCTTGCAATTAATAATATGCCTAATATTAATTTAGTAATTTTCATATGTATGAATTTAGTTTCCTTTAGTTATTTTATAATTTGCTTTTGCTAGCTGTAATTCAATTTTATGGGTACTTAAATTATTTTCAGCTTCGTATAAATTTGTAAGTTCTGTAATATATGCCGAAGAGGTTATTACGCCATTTTTTAATTGAGATTCGGCAGATTTTAATATTTTTTTTCTAAGCTCAATAATAGTTTCGTCAGATTTAATAAATGATGAAATTTTAGAGATTTCAGTTTGTTGCTGGTCGAGTTCAATAGTAGTGTTTAACTTAAAAATCTCTTGCTGATTGTCAATAATTTCTTTATTTATTTTTAATGATTTCTGTTCTTTTTTTCGGGCGTTCCAATCAAAAATATTCCAATTGAGTTTTAAACCCACTAGATAATAGGTTTGAAATGCATTATCTAACATATTTAAACCTGGGTTTCCGTATCCGCCTGTTGCAAATCCCATTAATTTTGGTGAGTTTTTTTTTGCAATAAGCTTTTCAGAAGCATTGATTTGTTCTTTTTGAAGTTGGAATAAATCTAATTCAGGACGATTGATTTCGGTATCTTTATTTGCTAAAATTATTGGTTTCTCAAGTACAATATTTGTTGAAATATTTTCTCCTGTTACTGAAGAAAGTGTTTTTATCAAGCTAATTTTGCTTTGGTCAATCTCTGTATATTGTTGGTTTATTTTTAATAATTCAGCTTCCAATACTTTGTCTGATGTTGGTAGTAAAACACCAAATTCTATCCCTGCTCTAACTTCTTTTAACTTTGATTCTAGCTGCGTTTTTTTAGCATCCAGTAATGCTCTTTTTTCTTGTAATAAAATAATAGAGAAATAGAGTTGATTTATTTCTTTTTTCAGCTGATATAAATTTACTTCAATATTTTTTTGTTTCGTTTTTAGTGTCGCATCTTTTACTTTTGTTGAAGCATTTAGTAGCCCTCCGTCATATACTAGTTGATTAACAGAGATAGTTGCTTTGTACTGATCTTTGTTAGGAGAGTCTATTGTAACACCAGGGATGGTTATTGGTAATTCTATTACGTCAGACTGGTAAGTGGCCTGTGCATCAAAATCTAATTTAGGTAATTTTCCTGTTTTAATAATTTCTTTATCTAAGGTGTTTTGCCTTACCAACATTTCGTTTTGTTTGGCAAGTGGGTAGTTTTTGTTTACTAAAGAATAACACTCTTCTAAACTCAACTTTTCTTGTCCAAAAGAATTGAGAGCAATAAATATGACTATTAAAGTGCTTAATTTTTTCATTTATGTAAGTTTTATTGAATTTATAATAAAGTCTGCAACTTCTGTTTTACGTTCTATCATTAGTTTTTTATAGGTTTTATCATCAACATTTGTAAGACCCTTTAACAATGGAGCCCCTATAAACGGGAATATGTTTAAGGCCATAATATTAATAAATAATTGTTCTGCTTTAATGGGTCTAATAATACCTTCAGCAATTTTATTGTCAACTTGTTTTCTAAATTTTTCAATATTTGGAAAATGTTTTTCAGCAAGTAGTTTTTGTATAAATTCAGGACTTCTATTTAATTCTTGAATAATAAAATTTGGTAAGTATGGGTGTTTAATTACAAATGAAATATAATTATTACTAAAGTCTCTTATTTTTTCGCAAATAGATAAATCTGAATTTATAATCTCATTTAATTGAGGAGCAAGCATTGAAAAAGCTTTTTTAAAAACGGCTTCGAAGAGTAATTGTTTACTTCGGTAATAATAATGTAGCATTGCTTTGTTTATACCTGCCTCATCGGCAATTTCTTGCATGCGTGCACCTGCCATACCTTTATGCTGAAAAATACGTTTTGCAGCATTTAAAATTTCAAACTCTGTTGTTGTGTCTTTTATTTTATTCATTATGTTTAACTAAATAGTTTAACCAAACGGTTAGCAAAAGTAATAACTTTTTTTGAACTGACAAAATAATATTGTTAAATACTGGTTAAGAAGTTGTTAAAACAACATTAAAGTGTAAAAAAAAATCTCTTGCTACCTAAATTAGATAACAAGAGATGGGTAATTTGGGGTTTATTAAATTGTAATTTCTTCTGTTTATTATAGTTTTTTACTCTTATGATTTGGTATCAGCCATATAAGCATACATTGGGACATAGATTAACGTCAATAATGTTCCTATAAGTAATCCACCAATAGCTACATCGGCTAGAGGGCTTAAACGCTCTAGTCCAACAGCATGTTCTAATGCAATAGGAATCATACCCGCAATAGTTCCAAAAGCAGTCATTAATACAGGGCGGAAACGCACTCGAACACTTTCTATAGCACTTTCGTAAGGAGACTCTCCACTAGCACGATGATGCTGGTAAAAGTCAATTAGTAAAACAGCATTTTTAATGATGATACTGAAAAGTAATAATATTCCTAACAAACTAGGCATACAACTTGGTTTATGAAATAATAACATTCCCCAAGCCGCTCCAATTAGTGACAAAGGCAATACTAAAATCATTATAAATGATAATCGAACGGATTTATAAATCGCTATTAATGTTAGAAAAAGTAAAAGTATACCTAAGGCTATTGCTTTTAGCATTCTGCTAAAACTATCATCAATAACTTGAATATCTCCTTCTTGTGTAATAATAACATTGTCTAAATCTTTAATCTTAGCTAAAGCTTCATTGGCGTCATCAGTTAAATGAGTTATAGGTCGTTTTGAGCGATAACCGTTAACATCTACGCTATACAGCATTTTATCACGTTCAATTTTTGCAAATGTTAATTGTTTGGAAATTTTAGCTAATGATTCAAGAGGAATTTCACCAAACTTGGTTTGAATTGGCAACAAGCGTAAGGTTTGTTCATTTTCACTAAATTTCCCTTTCATATATAATCGTACATATTGAGTACTCATAGATTGTAAATTGGCGTTTAAACCAACGATTTGACCTTTTACAGGAATTTGCGAAGCTATTTGTAGCGGAGTAATGCCATAGCTCAATGCTTTATTTTCATCTATATCTAAAACAATTTCACTAACATCTTTATCCCAACTTGTGGAGACAGATGTTAACCCTTTTATGGTGGTCATCGCCTCACTTATTTGATGTGTTTTATCGGTTAAGCCATCTACAAAAGGCGATTTTATTCGTACTGCTAGTGGTGCTTTTACCGATGAAACCGCTGTGGCGCCAAAATCAAATACATCATTTCGTTTAACGCCTTCTAATTTTGAAAGTTTATCACGAACAAGGTCTTCAATTTCCCACATGGTTAATTTTCTACTAAAACGATCTACACAATTTAGTGTAATAGTGGCTTCAGATGGTAAATTGCCACTACCTAAACTTAAAACACCAGCTTCAGTACCAAAAGCAACAGAACTTCTGTTTAACCATTCTTGTTGATGAACCCATGTTAAAAAAGGTGCTATTTTTTTCTCGGCGCTATCTACAGTTTCATTGGCACTAAAAGCAATTTGCGCTTTTACAATACCAGTATCCATTGGAGGCATGGCATCTTTACCAATGGTAGGCATAATCGTGCCAACACTTAGCATTAAAACAACTAAAACGCCAACAGTAAGTAACAATCTTCGAACTATTTTATTTTTTCCATTTGAAAATTTAATAACATTTACATAAGGTTCTACTAATCTACCAACAGATTTATTATAAATTTTATCGAACCATAATTCTACTTTGGTTTTTTTGAACCCATTTTTATAGAGCACTTTTAATAATTGTGGTATAAAAGTGATAGAAACAAAGAAGGAAAGGAATAAGGCAATAATTAGCGTAAAAATAAGAGGTTTAAATATTTTTTCAGGAAACCCTCCAATAAACATTAAAGGAGCTACTACGGCTGCAGTTGCCATGGTTCCTGCGAAAATAGGAGCAATTACTTCTTTTGTTCCGTTAACAATAGCGGTTTGTAAGTCTTCATTAAGTTCATGAAGATGCCGCTCTACATTTTCTAAAACGACTACAGCATCATCTGTTAACATTCCTAAAGCTAAAATAATAGCCGTATAAATTACGATGTTTAATTCACCTCCGGTTAGCCAAATGATTGCCATTGTTGAAAAAAATACAATAGGGATTGATATTGCAGCAGTAAAAATGGCTCTAAAATTACCTAAGAAAAATAGTACTACAATTAGTGTAAAAAGAATCGCATCACGCAAAGCATCTAGCATATTAGAATTTGCTAATTCTACTAAATCTCGCTGTGTATCTGCTATTTCAAAATTAATATTGGGATATTGAACTGCTAACTTTTCCATTTCATCTCTAGCTGCGTTACTAACATCAAGCACACTTCCTTTTGGAGCTCGTTGTATGGCTAAGGCAATAGCAGGTTTGGCGTTTCCTATGTAACCACTTGTTCTTTTTTTGTAGCTCCATTTTACATCAGCAATATCTCTGATACTTATGTTTGGTAAAATTTTAAGATTTTTAATTCTCTCTATTTCATTCTTTTCACCATAAAAAGTAATGGTATAAAAACTATCTTCACTTTTAACAAATCCAACAGGTATATCTCTGTTTATTGCTTGGATAGCTTTGGTAACCGTTTCAAAATTAAGACCGTATCGTTTTGCTTTAAATGGGTCTATTTCAATGTTAATCGCACTTTCGTAACCTCCAAAAACTTCGACATTTCCAATAGCTAGATTACTTAATAAATAAGGTTTGATAAAACTATCGGCTATTTTTCGAATATCAAAAACACTTATACCATCTGTTTTAGGTGATAGTGAAATGATATCTACAGGCAACGTGAAATCTCCTGCTGTATAGATGGCCGGACTTACATTAGCGGGTAACTTTCCTTTTGCAATTGAAAGAGCATTTGCAACATCTACAGCTGCTTCATTTAGTCCTTTTTTATAATCAAAATCAGCTTTTACTATAGAGAAATTAGCCATGTTGATAGAACTCACGTTGGTGATTAAGCCCAGTCTAGAAATTTCTTGTTCAATAGGTTTGGAAACTGTATTTGCTGCAACTTGAGCAGTAGCTCCAGGTACGTTTGTTATTACAATAACTTGAGGCGGATTGGCATCTGGAAATAAGTTTTTGGGCAATGTAACCAGTGCGACGATACCCATAATAACAAAGGCTGCTAATAGCGCATAGAGGGCATAGGATCGTTTGTAAAAATAATCGAACATAGCTTATTTTTTTTGAGTTGTTATGGTAGAACCGCTTAATAGTTTTAATAGAATGTCTTGTTTTGCAACCACAATTTCTTTTCCAGCAAGTTCATTATTACTTACCACAAGACCATCTTCACCTGTTTGTAATATGGATACAGAAACTGCTTTGGCAGTATTATTTTCTTTTACAAAAACAAAACTTTTACCGTTTCGATTAAGAATTGCATCAAAAGGTAATTTTACCGCTTCTCCTTTAAAAACGATGACATTTACTTCTAATCTATCACCCGTTGTAAAGCCTTTGGAGTCGACGTACACCTTATATTCAGCCAAGTTGGTAAAAGTGCTATTTAAAGCAACTGCTGGATAGTTTATCCCTTTAAAGTTTACACCATAAATGGTTAAATCTGTTGGGATCCTAACCAATAAATAAAAACCATCTGTAGCACTAATACTTGCCACAGGTTTTCCAGGCAAACATAAATCACCACTGTTTAAATAGGTTTTTGAAATAACCCCGGCTACAGGAGCGGTTATGGAGGTATATGTTAATGTATTGGTAACGTCAATTTGATTTTGATAAAGGGCTTCTAATTTTGCTTTTATAGTTTCAATATTGCTTTCTTCTAGCTGAAATTGTTCAATAGAAGCTCCTTTTATTGCGAGCAATTCTTTGGTTCTTTGATGCGTTTCTTCTAAGTTTTTAAGCGAAGTTTGTGTTGCTTTAATTTGTGATTTTAAACTTACAGCATTTGTTTGAATAGAAGTATTGTCTAAACGTGCAATAATAGTTCCTTTTTTAACTTTTGTACCACTTGCTTTTATATAATTTACACGAGCTGTGACTTTAGATGAAAGTTTAACGTCTTTATCATTTTCGGTTTGTGCTAAATAGGGTAGGGTTAATTCTACAGGTTTTAATTCTGGATTTATGGTTGAAACCACCAAGGTGTATTTTTTAGCTATAGGCAATGCTGCTTCATTACGTTTAGCATTTACAACAGCTAAAATTCCCGATACAACAATAATTAATATTGCTACAATACTTATTATTTTTTTATTTTTTGTAATTTTCATTTTACTAAATTTTCAATGTTATTTCCATAAATTACTGCTAACTTCATAAGTGTTTGCCATTTTTCAGCTTGTGCTTTATACAATTTTGATTTTTCTAACACTAAATCATCTTCATATTTTAAATAATCTTCAATTGAAATTCTGGCAGATTGATAACTCGTTTTCGAGATGCGTAGAATTTCTTCTTTGTCTTGTATATTTTGTTGGTATAGCTTTTCAGATTTATACAATAACTGTAAACTTTTTTTTAACTGTGTAGCTTGAGATTTTAACGATAATTCTAATTTCTCGAATTCGTTTAAAGTAGCGTTATAGGTCAATTTACTTTTCTTTATTTGAGTTAGCTGATTTTTATTGAAAATAGGCATACTAATAACCAATCCAATGGTCGAAAAATCTGTATTTGTCGAAAGGTTGTTATTGTACGCATCTCCTGAGCTATAGGTGTAATTTCCTCTAAGCACAAGTGAAGGAAGTAATTTTTCTTTTTCGGCCCGATACGCCAATTTATCTGCGAGTACTTTTTGTTGTAATGGTTCTAGTGATTTTATAACACTGTTGTCAATTGTACTTGTTTCAAGCATCTGAATAGGGGTGTCCACTCTAATTCCAGTAAGTGATTCAATAGCCGAAATAGCCTGCTCTCTATTGATGGCAATTTCATTTTTTGTTGCTTCAACTTGATGAATACCATTGTTGATAATTAACAAGCTTGAACCAGGAGCTCTCCCATTTTTAACTTTTAATTCAATGATTTCTTTTGTTTTTAAAAGCGATTGTTTTTTGCTTTCTAGAGCTTTTGCTAGTGCATCTAAATAGTTTAAATTAGCATTGGAACTAACAATAATAGCTTCGTTTTGCAATAAATTGATTTGTTGTTTAGCTTGAGCTGACTTTTGTAAGTGCTTGGCTTTATTTGCCGTAGTGTAAATAGATTTGATAAACACAGGCATTGATATGCTAACGCCGGCTCTAAAAATCTGATCGCTGAAAGGTTGTGGAATTTCTTGATGCTGCACAAGATATGAAGCTCCATTTGGTGTAACAGGGAGCATAGATGATGGATCGGAGTAATTATCAAAACTACTATAGGCGGTAATGGTAGGAAATAAGTTGCTAAATGCCAATTGTTTCCCTGTTTTTGCTTTTTCAAATGCTAAAGCATCCCCTTTTATTTGTGGATGATTTTTTAAAGCGCTAAATAACTCCTGAATACTTTTTACTTCCTGAGCTTTAACTAACAGGGAAGTGCTAAAAAATAGCATTAATACTATTATTAAGATTTTATTTTTCATGTATTATTAATTAAAGTAGTGAACACTCACTTACTAATGTAGGTAAATTTTTTAAGGTTTTAAAATGCGCTCTAAAAGAGAAAACATTCTATTGCAAAACTCTTCATGATTGAAATTTTCTTTATTCAATACCATCTCAATATTTAAAATTACAGGAATTCCCATATAGAGGGTAGCAAAATCGTTAATGTCAATATTTTTATTCCACGAGCCATTTGAGATTCCTTCTGCAACTATTTGTTTTAACAATATTTTTTGAGCCTTTAAAATTTTTAATAATTTTTCTTTTAAATTAGAATCGTTTGTATGTGTTGCTTCTGAAAACAACAATATAGTGATGCCTTTGTTATGGATTAAATACTGTATTTGTTTACAAAAAAATGTATATAACTTAATAGAAGTAACCATTTCAGAATTTGCAATTTCTTTTTGATTTATAACCAAATTAGTGTAAACATCTTCAACAATAGATAGTAAAATGTCTTTTTTACTTTTAAAATGTCTATAAATAGCACCTTCACTAACTCCAACTTTAGTAGCTAGATTTTTTGTAGAAAGTTTCGCAAGTCCTTCTGTTGAAATAATCTCTAATACCACTTCTTTTATTTGTGCTTGTCTAGTTTCTGTACTTAATCTTAACATTATTATTAATATATGTGAGTAATCACTTACAAATGTAATATCTTTTTTGGAAATGACAAAATTTAAGTTACATTTGAGAAATTTTAAAAGTTTATAAAAGTGAAAAAAATTCTTAAAAGCATACTATTAATAGGGTTATTAGCTATTATTTATATTACTTATACCTACTACAATAAATTAGATATTATAACAGGATATGCATCTAAAAATGAAGCTTCTGTAATTTTTTTAGCACATAGAACTCCAGTTTCTGCAGAAAATGAAGATAATAACTTTTCTCCAATTAAGTTAGCAAAAACCACTGTTAATAGCCTAGAAAAATCTGTGACGGCAACCGTTTTTGGCTTAAAAAAAAGAACAGCTGTTTTTAGAGAAGGTTTAGGAGCCGTTTTAATGATTGATGGCGTAAAAGACAGTTTAAAATATGAGATTCCAAAGCGAGATTTTAAGTTTAAAAATTTCCCGTACCCTTATGGAGATAATCCTCAAAAAGACACTATTTTTTCTACGGTTAATTATAGAATTTTAGACAAAGCAGTTAAAGATGCTTTTGATATGAACGGTGAATATATAAAAAAAACAAGAGCAGTCTTAGTTATTTATAAAGATCAAATTATTGCTGAAAAATATAGTGAAGGTTTTGATAAAAATACACCAATTTTAGGCTGGTCTATGACCAAAAGTATTACTAGCGCAGTACTAGGAGTATTAGAAAAACAAGGTAAAATATCAGTAGATCAAACTAATTTATTCTCAGAATGGGAGCAAGATGAACGCTCAAAAATAACGTTGAATAATTTATTGCACATGAACAGCGGTTTAGCATGGGATGAAGATTATAATAATATATCTGATGTTACAAAAATGTTGTTTTTAGATAAAGACATGTCTAGAATGCAATTGCATAAGCCATTAGTTGGAGAGCCAAACAATAGTTGGAATTATTCATCAGGCACCACCAATTTATTGTCGGGTTTTATTCGTAATCAGTTTAAAACACATCAAGAATATTTAGATTTTTGGTATACAGCACTAATTGATAAAATTGGAATGCATTCTATGCTAATTGAAACCGATTTAGCGGGTAATTATGTAGGTTCATCATATGGTTGGGCAACACCACGTGATTGGGCAAAATTTGGATTGTTATACCTGCACAAAGGCAATTGGAACGGAGAACAAATCCTCAATGAATCTTGGGTAAACTATACGACAACACCTACAAACGGTTCAAATGGCCAATATGGCGCCCAATTTTGGTTAAATGCAGGAGGAGTTTACCCAAATGCACCCAAAGATTTATTTTCGTGTAATGGGTATCAAGGGCAACATGTTTTTATTATTCCATCCTACGATTTGGTTATTGTTAGAATGGGCTTAACAGAAGCTCCTGAATTTGATTTTGATACTTTTTTAAAGGATATTTTGGCTTCTATTAAAAGTAACTAATATTTCTTTTTTAGATGTTTACACTTAACATTCTTGAAATGGGTTGCGTAAAATTAAATACATAATTTTACGCACGTATGAAAGAATAAAAACAAGATTTTAAAAACAATAACTTAACGTAGTGATTCGAGAATTACAGGTAAAGGATACGGAGAAACAAAATTGGTAAATAAATGCTCTAATGGCGTACGCTGCACAGAGGCAGAACACCTGTTAAATAGAAGAACTGAATTTATTATTGTAAATCCAGAAGCTGTTAAACAATAATTAGTATTTTAAAAATAGGAATAAAAAATGTAACTTTTTAGTGGCATTTTTTGATTAATATAATATTAAGTACCTTGTACTCAGATTGTTTCATAAACAATTTGTAAATTATTTTTTGTAAAATAAAAAAGATTTAAGAATTATTGGTTGTTAATGTAATTTTGTATAAAAAACAGATATAAAGTATATGCAAATATTTCACCTCAAAAATAGATATAAAGTAAAATTTAAATATTGTTTTTTGTTTTTCGTATCAGTATTGTTCTTTTTATTTGGAGGGAATGTTATTGCTCAAAGTTATGAATTGGTTACTGTTACAGGTGTTTTTTCAGGAAATGAAACAGATGACACATTATTTAAAGCAAATTCTCCTACAATCCCTTCCTTGGCATATATTAGAGCTCAAAGAATAGCAGGACCTCAAGATGGTGTTTTTACTCAAAGTGGTGATAATATTAGATATACTGCAATTTCAAAAATAACTGGAATCCCGGGAAACCTAAGTAAAATTCGTTTTTCATTTTTACAGTCAGATAAAAGAAGTTTAATACCACCAAATAATTTTAGATTTGTAATTAATGATATTGATGGACCAAACAATGAAGCATTGGCAACAAATTGTAGTGCTAATGTTCGTTTTGTTGGAACAGCAAATCCCACAAATTTAAAAATAGACAATAATCCCCCAGATTTAAATGCTGTTGGAACAGCTGATGAAAATGAAGGTGCTACTAGTAGAGTAATGTTTGAGTTTGATAATATTTCTATAGTTGAATTTGATAACTACGCAAATGATGGTTATTTAAAAGATTTTGATTTAGATGACGATTACCCTATTGCAACGCCTTTATTTGTAGAATGTCTAACTAATTTTATAGATCATATTGATATAGACAATCAAGAATACCAAAAAATTGATTTTTCAATGGAGTTTAAAAATATCAATGGAAAGCTAATTATAAATACAAATCCAATATATTTTGATAGAGATAAATACACTATTAGAGATGATGCTGTAGTTGAATTGGAAAAAGTGTTAAAAATTATGAATAAATATCCTGAGATAATTATCGAGTTACAATCACATACAGACTCTAGAGCTTCAGATGATTACAATATAGAATTGTCTGAAAATAGGGCTAAAGTATCTGTTGATTGGATAATAGATAGAGGTATTGACTCAACCAGAATAACAGGAAAAGGATTTGGCGAAACACAACTGGTAAATAACTGCTCAAATGGTGTTAAATGTAGTGAAGCAGAACATCAGTTAAATAGAAGGACAGAATTTATTGTTTTAAACCCTGAAGTTCTAAAACAACGATAAATATATTATTTACAATTCAAACCCTAAGTTAACGCCTAAATTTTTAGCTATTAATTTAATAATTCTCGATTTTAATTGAGGAATTTTAATTTTTTCCACCACATCATTTCCAAAAGCAAATAACAATAATGCTGTTGCCTCTTTTTTTGGAATACCTCTAGATCGCATATAAAACAGTGCATTTTCATCTAACTGTCCAATAGTACAACCATGAGAACATTTTACATCATCAGCAAAAATCTCTAACTGTGGTTTAGCATTAATAGTTGCTCCATCATCAATTAATATATTGTTGTTTTGTTGAAATGCATTTGTTTTCTGTGCTGCCTGTTGTACAATTACCTTTCCATTAAAAACACCGGTAGATTTATCAGCATAAATACCTTTATACAGCTCATGACTTTCACAATTTGGATATTTATGATTTACCAATGTATGATTATCAACGTGTTGTTTATTGTTTAAAATTGAAATTCCGTTTAAGTTAGAAGTAATATATTCACCTTCGTGTTGAAATTCCAAATTATTTCTAATTAATTTACCTCCAAAAGAGTATGTATTAACAGAGGCAATACTTTGCTGTTTTTGAGAAACAAAGGTACTATCAATCAGGGAAGAATTTTGCGTGTCGTTTTGAATTTTATAATAATCTACAATGGCTCTTTTATGAACAAATATCTCAGTAACAGCATTTGTCAACGTTGTATTTTTTGATAAATTTTGATGACGTTCAATTATTTGCACATGAGAATTTTCACCAACAACAACTAAATTTCTTGGTTGAAGAATTACTTCTTTTTCACTTCCCGTTGAGAAATTTATAATTTGAATTGGTTTTGGAACAATGGTATTTTTAGGAATATTAATAAAAGCACCTTCTTTTGTAAATGCTGTGTTTAATTCAGATAAACTATTGTTATTTTTAGCAATGGTATTGAAATAATTATCAACAACCATTTTGTATTTTGGTTTGGTTAAGGCAGAAGATAAAACACAAATATCCCATTCATCATGGGTAGTTGAGGATAAAAAAGAGCTAAACACCCCATCTATAAAAATTAATTTATACGATTCTATTTCATTGATTAAATAAGTTTCAACATCTTTAAATTCAACAGATTTATTTGTTAAAGGGAAAAGATTAAAATCATTTTTTAATAATGATTTTAAGTTTGTATACTTCCATTCTTCATCTTTTTTGGTAGGAAACCCTTGAGCCTCAAAACTATGAATTGCTTTTTGTCGAATTTCATGTACGTTTGAATCTAAATCTAAACCACCCTTGTTTTCAAAGGCTAAAAAAGAAGAAACTAATTTTTCTTTTAATTCCATAGTATTATTATTTTAACCAATCGTACCCTTTTTTTTCTAATTCAAGTGCTAATTCTTTTCCTCCAGATTTTACAATTTTCCCATTGTATAAAACATGTACAAAATCGGGTATAACATAATCAAGTAAACGTTGGTAATGTGTTATTAATAGAACAGCATTATCTTTATTTTTTAATTTATTTACGCCGTTAGCTACAACTTTCAACGCATCAATATCTAAACCAGAATCTGTTTCGTCTAAAATAGCTAGTTTTGGTTCTAACATTGCCATTTGAAATATTTCGTTACGTTTTTTTTCTCCACCTGAAAAACCTTCATTTAAAGAACGAGATAAAAATTTGCGGTCTAACTCAAGTAAATCTGCTTTTTCACGAATTAATTTCAACATCTCTTTTGCAGATAATTCTTCCACTCCGTTTGCCTTACGAGTTTCATTAATAGCCGTTTTTATAAAGTTGGTAACAGTAACTCCAGGTATTTCAATAGGGTATTGAAAAGATAAAAAGATACCTTTATGTGCTCTTTCTTCTGGGGCTAAATCTGTCAAGTCTTGATTGTTTAAAATAACAGAACCTTCCGTTACTTCAAATTCTTCTTTCCCAGCTATTACAGCAGCAAGAGTGCTTTTCCCAGAGCCATTAGGACCCATAATTGCATGAACTTCTCCTGCTTTTATTTCGAGATTTATACCTTTTAAAATCTCTTTATCGTTAATACTAGCGTGTAAATTTTTTACTTGTAACATTTTTTATATTTTTTATCCTACAGATCCTTCTAAACTTATTTCTAATAATTTTTGTGCTTCAACTGCAAATTCCATAGGTAATTTATTAAGTACATCTTTACCAAATCCATTTACAATTAAAGCAATAGCTTTTTCAGTATTTATACCTCGTTGATTGCAATAAAACAGTTGATCTTCACCAATTTTACTTGTGGTTGCTTCATGTTCTATTTGTGCGGTTTTATTTTTACACTCTATATACGGAAAAGTATGTGCACCACATAAATCTCCCATTAATAAAGAATCACATTGAGAAAAATTTCTAGCATTTTTTGCTCTTTTCCCAACTTGCACTAATCCTCGATATGAATTTTGTGATTTCCCTGCTGAAATTCCTTTTGAAATAATGGTACTTTTAGTATTATTTCCTAAGTGAATCATTTTTGTACCCGTATCGGCTTGTTGGTAATTATTGGTAACAGCAATAGAATAAAATTCACCTACTGAATTATCACCTTTTAAGATACAACTTGGATATTTCCAGGTAATTGCACTACCAGTTTCAACTTGTGTCCAAGAAATTTTAGCATTTTTTTCACATAAACCACGCTTAGTTACAAAATTGTAAACACCACCTTTTCCTTCAGCATCTCCAGGGTACCAGTTTTGTACAGTTGAGTATTTTATTTCTGCGTCATCCAATGCAATTAACTCAACAACAGCAGCATGCAATTGATTTTCATCACGTGCTGGCGCAGTACAACCTTCCAAATAACTAACATAGCTTCCTTTATCTGCTACTAATAATGTACGCTCAAATTGACCAGTTCCACCTTCATTAATCCTAAAATAGGTCGATAATTCCATAGGGCAAGTAACACCTTTTGGAATGTAACAAAAAGAGCCATCAGAAAATACAGCTGAATTTAATGCTGCATAAAAGTTATCAGTTTTAGGAACAATAGTCCCTAAATATTTTTTTACTAGTTCAGGGTGTTCTTGAATTGCTTCAGAAATAGGCATAAAAATAATACCCTTTTCATTCAGTGTTTTTTTAAAAGAGGTAGCAACAGAAACAGAATCTATAACAATATCAACAGCTACGTTTGATAAGCGTTTTTGCTCGTCAATTGAAATTCCTAGTTTCTCAAATGTTTTTAATAATTCAGGATCAACCTGATCTAAGCTATCTAATTTTGGTTTTTGAATAGGTGCAGAATAATAACTAATATCTTGAAAGGAAGGTTTTTTATAAGTTACATTCGCCCAATCAGGCTCTTCCATTTCTTTCCAAATACGAAAAGCATCTAAACGCCATTCAGTCATCCAACTAGGTTCGTTTTTCTTTTTAGAAATTGCTATTACAACTTCTTCATTTAAACCTACAGGGAATTTATCTGCTTCAATATCAGTATAAAATCCGTATTCATATTCCTTGTTCTCAAGGTCTTTTTTTAAATCGTCTTCGGTAAATTTGCTCATTTCAATAATTTAAGAATTAAAAATTATAATGAAAAACTCTCACCACATCCGCAGGTTCTTTGAGCATTAGGGTTGTTAAATACAAATCCGGTTCCATTTAGCCCACCAGAATATTCTAAAGTAGTACCAATTAAATATAAAAAGCTTTTTTTATCAACAATAATTTTTATAGAGTTGTCTTCAAAAACCTTATCATCTTCTTTTTTAGCTTTATCAAAAGTTAACGCATATGAAAGTCCTGAACATCCTCCACTTTTAACACCAACTCTAACAAAATCTATAGCTGGATTAAAACCATCATCATTCATAAGCTCTAATACTTTCTTTTTTGCTATGTCTGAAACTTTTATCATAGTATTCTTAATATAGATTAATTCTAAATAAGTGCAAATATAAGTACAAATTATGGTTTTAAAAACCTTTTTTATATGAATAAATGGAATAGTGTTATAGATGTTACTTATAAACTTTTATCTTTGTAAGATGATTGAAGACAAAAATAAACCGCTTACGAGCATAGCCGAATTAGGAGAATTCGGATTGATAAATCACTTAACAAAGAACTTTAAAATTCAACATAAATCTACCATAAAAGGCGTGGGTGATGATGCAGCTGTTTTAAATATAACAAAGAAACAAATTTTGGTTACTACAGATTTGTTGATTGAAGGTGTACACTTTGATTTGAGTTATATGCCTTTAAAACATTTGGGTTATAAAGCGGTAATGGTAAATTTATCAGATGTATACGCAATGAATGGTGATGCAACCCAAATAACGGTATCAATTGCCGTTTCAAACCGCTTTACATTAGAGGCTTTAGAAGAATTATACGAAGGTATCCACTTGGCTTGTGTAACGTATGGGGTAGATTTAGTTGGAGGAGATACAACATCTTCAACCAAAGGTTTGTTAATTAGTATTACTGCAATTGGAGAAGTTAAAAAAGAAAATGTAGTGTACAGAAATACGGCAAAAGAAAGTGATTTACTGGTTGTTACAGGTGATTTAGGAGCAGCATATTTAGGCCTACAAGTTTTAGAGCGTGAAAAACAAGTTTTTGAGGTAAATCCCAATTCACAACCAGATTTAACAAATTACAGTTATTTAATTGAACGACAATTAAAACCCGAAGCTCGAAAAGATATTGTAAAATTATTAAAAGATTTA
>Ga0256840_1001236_pt1 | contig 24518 bp, 15 predicted proteins | sample 355202metaG_FD_185969 | JGI IMG/M metagenome (GOLD analysis project Ga0256840, IMG submission 185969) | Hydrothermal vent microbial communities from Mid Atlantic Ridge, Atlantic Ocean - 355-202 | ecosystem: Environmental > Aquatic > Marine > Hydrothermal vents | place: Atlantic Ocean: Mid...
GCATCTTTGCAGCACTATTGATAATTTGGTCAATGGCTACGAGGGAAAAATTGAAAGTCATATACTCTATGATTGGTCGCAGTCCATTCATGGCTGCGCCAACACCAACACCAGAAAATCCGAGTTCAGCAATTGGTGTATCAATGACTCTGCCAGGTCCAAATTCATCCAGCATCCCTTGGCTTACTTTGTAAGCGCCATTATATTCTGCTACTTCCTCACCCATCAAGAAGACTTTAGCGTCTCTTCTCATCTCTTCGCTCATTGCTTCTCCTAATGCCTGTCTGAATTGTATTTCCCTCATGATTATTCTTCTGTTTTAAACAGTCGTAAAACTATAGTATTGTTGGTAATTATAAAAGTATCCCTTGATAAGAATTTACATTGAAAGAATAATCTGTTTATAAAATTAGACCTTAGTAGGTTATACACCTACGCTAAAGCTACGGTGTACGAAGAAAACCTACTAAGGTCTAAAAAAACAATCACAAAAAAAGTCCTTCGCTATCAAGCGAAGGACTTTTTTAATTTATAAGCGTTTATCTTATTTCAATGCATTTTTAAAATTATCTCCTAAGTCTCTAAATTCTAAGTCAGTAAGTGCTTTTGCTTTCAATTCAGCATTCGCAGAAACCGCTTTCTCAAGGTTGCTTACAGCAGCACCTTCGTCTTTCATTCTAGCAGCAGCGACAGCGGCAACATAGTATGCCATTGCATAATTATTGTCAGCACTAGTTGCTTGTGCTAAAGTAGTCAATGCATTGCTATTATCTCCAGCTAACAATTGAGCTAAACCTTTATTCAAGGCGTTTACAGGAGTGTCAGCAGCATTTGAAAGGCTACTTACAGCATTTGTATATTTCGCCATTTTAATTTCTAAAGCTCCTTTAACACCATTCAGTCCTTTGATATCATCATTAGAAGGACTTAAGCTTTCTGCTTTCTTAATAGCATCATATGCTTTCATTGTATTTCCTTGCATCAAGTAAGCAGTTCCTAAATTGATAAAAGACTGTGCGCTTTCTTGTTTCTTGTTAGCAATTTCAAACTGAGTGATTGCGTTAGCAAGATTCTCACCACCGTTTGATTTTGCAGCCATTGCAAGATAAGTAGCTCCTAAGTTGTTATGAGAAGCCCAGCTATCGCTCTTTTTAGTAGCAGCAGTAAATATAGCCGCTTTTTCATCTAAAGAAGGTGTTAAAGTAGCAGCAAAGCTAAGTTCTTCATCAGATAAAGTATCAGCGCTAACACTTCCGTTTACGATACTTTTTGCAAGCATTGCAATCTCAGGATTAGATTTCTTTTCAAGTACTGTTAAGATTTGAGTTCTAGCAGTCCTTAATTTAGGATATACATCTTTGAATATTTTTCTGTAAGAAGATAATCTGTGTAAAGCATCTTCTTTTGCTTCAAATGAATCAGCGCCGTCAACAACAGCAATAACCTCAGACTTTTGCTCATCAGAAATACCATCGTAATCAGCCAAAGCAGCTTTGAAATCATTCCAGTCTTCGATTACAGGCTTGATGATAAAATTAATAGAATCAGCCATTCCTTTGTAATCGTACTTTCTCATTTCTCTTCTGTAAAACTTCTCAATAGCACTTGCTCTGTTTTCAGATAGTTTTGAGTTGATTCTCTCTGCTCCTTCAGGAGAGTGATTACCAATTACAGTTACGGTTCTAGTTACATTTTTCTCAGCAATGAATGCATCGAAAAATTTACCTCTTTCACTCCTTTTCTCTGAATATCTCAAAGAAGGGCTTCCTTGTGTAAAGAAAAACTCAACATTTGTTGGTACTAATTCTTCTTGGTCATTGTATCCGTGAGGTGCATAAGAAGAAAAATAGCTGTTTTCAACAAGTCTAGAAGTGGTAATAATACCTTCCGCTACTTGCATTCTAACAGTTTCTTTTACTTTTTCAGGTTTCCTTGGGTCGTAAGCAACACCTTGGACGGTTAATTTTCCTGAACTCATTGCATCATCATAAGCAAAAGTTGATTTTTTGCTCATTCTTGGCTGCTCCTCTTTGGCATTAGGGAAATCAGCTTGCTTGAAGTCAATGCTTTCTGCTTGTACTTCTTTTTCGCCATACTCATAAAAAGTTTTAACTGTATAAGCTTTTCCTTTCTTAAGCATTTTCACAGGTAGTGTAGCCGCCATTTCAAAATCAACAGAATCAGCATGCACTTCCAAAGGTGAAGGTGTAACAGTTAATTGCTGTTGTTCAGCCATCTTAATCATCTTGCCCAGTGAGCAACCTGACAACGACATTACTCCAACTAGAGCAATTGCATAAAATAATTTTTTCATAATAGGTAACATTTATATTTAAATATTTGGTTGTAATTAACACGCAAAACTAAATTTATAATCTTACACATGCAATATATTAGGCGAAAATCTTCACCTATTTAGAACGATTCGCCTTATATATTGTATATTTGCCCAAAATCACCATTATTTATAATGCAAAAACTTCAACATTTTATAGAATCTCAGGTATTTGGTGTCTGTACCAAGCTCGGGGAGAAGCTGCAAATCCCAATTGCTAGCATCCGTTTGGTTTTTGTTTACTTATCTTTCTTCACTTTTGGGTCTCCCATTATTATATATTTTGCCTTGGCTTTCATCATCAATTTCAGAAAGCATTTGCGTCGAAAGAATAATCGAGTGTGGTATTACTAAAAAAAGATTAAAAGACACTAAAACTTAAGACTATTTGCTTTGTGATATAAAACGCAGTTATAAAATGTCATTCAAGTTAAGTTAAAATTTCAACCCTCTAAAAGTTTTTATTCCTTTCAGAAAATAGGCAACAACAATAGAGCCAGCATACATTTCTCTATAGGTTCTCACTTTTCTTTGTGCTTGAATAATTCTTCTTTTTGAAATGGCTGATGGCAATGAACCATAGAATGAAAAATGTGCTTTTATTACTGCAAAGAAATTTCCAACTTCGCCAGTAAGCAAAAATTTCAACCCCGCAATACCATCTAATGTCAGCCGCGCAGGAATTTTCCAAAGCACTTGTGTCAAAGTTGAGTTTTTAAATAGTGTTGTTAAACTATTCTTAAAGTTCAAAAATGTTTTTCTAGGACTCGATTTGTGAAGTGTTCCTCCACCAATATGATATATTTTACTTTTTCCGCAATAGTAATTTTTATAACCCAAACCTTTAAGTCTCCAACAAAGGTCAATCTCTTCCATATGTGCAAAATAGCTAGCATCAAGTCCACCTGCCTCATGATAAGCTGATGCTCTAAAAAAAAGACAGGCACCTGTTGCCCAAAACACCTCTACCTCATCATCATACTGACCATTATCCTCTTCCAAAGTTTCAAAAATACGTCCTCGACAAAAAGGATACCCTAACGTATCTATAAATCCTCCAGCCGCACCTGCGTACTCAAATTTTCCACGCTCTGCATAAGATAGAATTTTTGGCTGGCAGGCTGCGATTTTTTTATCTGCATCCATCAAGTCAATTACAGGTTCTACCCAGTTTTCAGTGACTTCTATATCTGAGTTGAGCAAAACATAGTATTCTGCTGCTATTTGTTCCAAAGCTAATTTGTACCCTCCACTATAACCTGCATTTGAGTCAAATTTTATGAGCGTAACCTTTGGAAATTTGTCTTCCAGTAATTGTATAGAATCATCTGTCGAACAATTATCTGCCACAATGATTTGGTGACCAACACTGAATTGCTCCACGTTTGGCAAGAATTTTTCGAGGTAATCCTTACCATTATAGTTAAGTATAACAATGGCTACTTTGACCATGCCCTAAAACATACCACCTAAATCCATTCCAGGGATGTTTGGAATCAATCCTTCAGTAGATTTCTTCATCTCCTCCTTAGCCAATACATCTACCTCCTCCAATGCCTTGTTCACTGCTGCAATAATCAAGTCCTTCATCATTTGCTCCTCTTCCGGCTTAATCAAGTCTTTGTCTATCTCCAAAGCAATTAACTGCTTCTTACCATTCACCGTTGCCTTCACCAAACCGGCGCCTGATTCAGCGGTTGTTTTTATAGTGCCCAATTTCTCTTGTGCCTCCTTTATTTTTGACTGAGCCTCTTTCAACTTGCCCATCATTTTCATCATATCAAACATATCCGTAATCTTAATAAGTAAATTAATCTGACTGCAAAAGTATTGTATTCTCTGAATGAATCAAAAATAGCAAAATTCCTTTTGTTAAATTTCACCTCAACCAATAAAAATCTTACATACAATATTACAGCACGAACTCACTCTCAACGAGAAATAACAGCCATTCAGCTATTTTAACTTCTTTTTCTTGTCGTTTAATCCTAAATTTATTACATTTGATATTAGATAAGTGATACCAAATCATCTACTTATCTAAATACACATTCACCGCCACAATATTTATACACTGTACGAGTTACAGTGATGTGTGTTTAATTTAACTTTTTAAACTATGAATGTTTTAGAAAAAATCAGCCTTATTAGTTCAATCAAAGACGGAAAACAAAAATTCATCAATGAGTATGAAATGGTGCAGACGCATTTAGACAGGTTACATACTGCAACCAATCAAGAAAAGTATATTGAAGAAATGAGGTTTTATGATTTCATTGTTAATCAGTGGGATGACTACAGGTTTAATATGGAGAAAAAGCATTTGAATTTGAATTAGCAGCATGTTTTGAAATTAGTTAAATTTTTGTTTGTGGAGACACAAACCAAGGGGTAGAACAACTTTTCAAAAGTTTAAAACTTTAGAAAAGTTAGCATTACAATTTTACTCCGAAAGCTCCAACCAGCGGTTCTCTTTTTCTTCCAGTTGTGTGGAAATTTGTTTGATCTCGCTTGACCAGGTTGCCAGCGTCTCATGATCAACATCATTGCTTTCGGAATTCAACTTATTAACCAACACTGATTTTTGGTTTTCCAAATCAGCCATTTCCTTTTCCAGCGTTTCTAATTCTCTCTTTTCGTTAAAACTTAGTTTTTTAACACCTACTTCATTGGTCTTCGCTTTTTCTTGCTTTGATTTTTGTTTTTTTACGGCAGTATTTTTTGGAGCGTTTAATAATTTCTCTCGATAATCAGTATAGTTTCCTCCAAAATTATTGATGACACCATCCCCTTCAAAAACAAATAAATGATCTACCAATTTATCCATAAAATAACGATCATGAGATACAATAATCAGGCATCCTTCAAAACTATTTAGATACTCTTCGAAAATATTCAATGTCAAAATATCAAGGTCATTGGTAGGCTCATCCAAAATTAAGAAATTCGGCTGTTTGATAAGTGTTAGCAGCAATTGCAAGCGGCGTTTCTCTCCTCCGCTCAGCTTGCTAATCATATTATATTGCGTAGAAGGCGGAAACTGAAATAAATTCAACAATTGTGAGGCACTGACCTCACTCCCATCTTTTAGAACAATAAGCTCTGCCTGTTCTTTCATCACATCCGCCACACGTTTCTTTTCATCAAAAACAATCTCTTCCTGGGTATAATGCGCCACGTTGGTCGTTTGCCCAAAATCTATCTCTCCACTATCAGGAAGTATATCTTTTGTTAAAATTTTCAAGAATGTAGATTTACCCACACCATTTTTACCCACAATTCCTATCCTATCTCCCCGCTTGAAAGTATATGAAAAATCTTCGATTAATTTCAAGTTACCGTAGCTTTTATAAATATGCTCCAGCTCCAATATTTTTCGTCCTTGACGAGTGGTTTGCACTTTAATTTCCATGCCACTTTTTGTCAAGTTTTTGCTTGCCTTGTCCTGCAAATCATAGAAGGCATCTTCTCTATATTTTGCTTTAGTACCTCGTGCTTTGGGCTGTCTACGCATCCACTCTAGTTCTTTTTTCATCAGGTTTCGAGCCTTCCCTACTTCCGCTGCTTCAACCTCTTCTCTTTCCTGTTTTTTCTCCAAAAAATAGACATAATTCCCTTTGTATTTGTACAAGTTTCCTTGGTCAATTTCCAATATTTCATTGGTTACTCTTTCCAAGAAATATCGATCATGCGTCACCATGATTAGCGACATATTTTGATTAGCCAAATAATTTTCCAGCCACTCAATCGCAGCCAAATCCAAATGGTTGGTAGGCTCGTCCAATATCAAAAAATCGGGCTGTTGAATCAATACCTTTGCTAATGCCACACGTTTTTTCTGTCCTCCCGAGAGCTTGTCCACCAATTGTTCCACATCATCAATTCCAAGCTTTCCCAACACTTGCTCCACGGTACTTTCATAATCCCAAGCATGCAATCGCTCCATATCCTCTAGCAACCCTTGCAGTTCTTCCGCCTCCTCACCAGCTTCTACTTTGGCGAGGGCATGCTGGTATTTTTTTATCGTTTCTGTGATTTCCGTCCCACCATCAAAGAGCGCATCCAGAATGGTATGTCCTGCTTCAAACTCAGGAGATTGGCTTAAAAAAGCAACATTTAACCCATTCCTAAAAGATATTTTCCCTGAGTCAGGATTTTCCACACCTGCCAGTAATTTCAACAACGTTGATTTTCCACAACCATTAATCCCCACCAAAGCTACTTTTTGCCCTTGACTAATACCAAAAGTAATATTTTCAAAAAGTAGTTTTTCACTATAACTCTTACTGGCGTTCTCAACTGATAAATAATTCATGGCGCAAAGATAGCAAACGGTTAGTTAGTGCCAACAAAAGATGAGCAGCCATGAGAAATAGTACAACTTACCAGTATTAGTGATATATGAAGAGGTTACGTCTGTACAGATGTCAGGTGTAATTTGAAAAACTTACCAATTATTGGTATATTTGAGAAAATATATCAAAAATGAACAAAAACACATCAGTATCACTCGGAAATTATTTTGATCAATTCATTCAAGGACGAATAAGTGAAGGGCGATTTAAAAATGTTAGCGAAGTTATTCGTGCAGGATTAAGACTTTTAGAAGAAGAAGAAAGTAAAGTAATAGCACTGAAAAATGCAATTCAAGACGGAATTGATGGCGGAATTGCTCACGACTTCAATCCAAAAAAACATCTTGAATCTCTGAAAGCCAAAAAGCACGCAAATGGCTGAGTTTAAATTGACGAATAAAGCTGTTGAGGACTTGGCGAAAATTTGGGATTATACATTTGAAGTTTGGTCGGAAAAACAAGCTGACAAATACTATGAATCACTTATTTCAAATTGCCAAAAAATAGCAGACAATCCGAAATTAGAAAGAAATCATGACGGAATCACTAAAAATCTACTCGGAATAAAGACTAATCGACATATCATATTTTACAGGACATTAAATGTAAACTATATTGAAATCACGAGGATTTTGCACGAGAGGATGGATTTAAAGAAAAGAATAACTGAATAAAACTACACACGAAAAAGTATAAATATTTACATTTAACTATCAGATAAATTGGAAGTTCATCTCTTTGAAATCCCATCGTCCTAGTTTGGAGCATAGCGGTAACAAGGATGATTGGAGTAATTAGGGTCTGCTGAAAAACGCTAATATGTTGATTATCAAGTAATTAATTGTAGTTCTACGGTTTGACGTGCAAGGGTTTTAACAGAATAGCACAAAAATCCTTGCACCTTAAAAATCCGTGACGGATTTTTAACACTAGCCCCAAGCACATCATCTGCTTCGTAGCCTTCAGCTCGTGGTATAACAATACAACTTCGCTTTGTCTACTCGTAGCTGACGCACTTGGGACTTTTTCAGCAGACCCTAATTAGTAAAAATCACACCTTCTTAGAAGGTGGCTTTGGTTAGCCCCTAAAAGGGGCATTTTAGTTCATCTTAAAAATCAAATTTTTGTTGTTGATCCTCCACTTTTTTTTCTTCCTTTTCTTGATGTTTAACCTATCGCTTTATCATCTCTGAATCTAATCCTACTGTACTCACAAAATAGCCCCTTGCCCAAAAATGATTCCCCCAATACAGCTTCTTCTTCAACTGTGGATAGCTCTTAAAAATTTTTATCGCTAACTTCCCTTTTAATATACCCATCAAGTTTGATATCGATAGCTTAGGAGGAACTGATATTAACAGATATATATGATCCGGTTGTATATTCAATTCTATTACTTCACTCTTCTTCCATTCACTTAGCATTCTTAAATCATGTGCCAATAGTTCCTTTATCTCTCCCTTTAATATCCGCAATCGGTATTTTGGAACCCACACAATATGATATTCACATTTATATATAACATGGGATAACTTCTTATATTTGCTCATAAGGCAAAGGTAGGCATAGCCCGCAGAACATTACCACCTGCAAAGCAGGTGGTTTTCTAAAATGAAAATAAAAACAGCGAACCCTTCGAACAATAGAAAATGGATTTACAACCGACATTGATAAACGAACTGGTAAAGATTAGACCTTTACACGTTAAGGATTTGGAACCTTTGTATGATGTAGCAAAAGACTCAAAGATTTGGGCACAACACCCTTGCAAAAGATACTTAAGGAGTGAATTTGAAAAATTCTTTACTGAATCAATTGAATCCAATGGCGCTTTGACCATCTTAGACAATGTAACCGATAGAATAATTGGGAGTTCAAGATTTAAAAAAGTTGAAGGGTTTACAAATGGAATCGAAATTGGATGGACTTTCCTTAATCGAAAATATTGGGGCGGAAAGTACAATAAAAAGGTCAAGTACCTAATGATAAACCATGCATTCAATTATGTGGATAATATCATATTTTTTGTGGCTAAAAACAATATTCGTTCTCAAAAGGCAATCGAAAAAATAAATGGACAAAAAGTATTGGCATCCGAATATCCAAAATTACCAAAGACAAGTCCTGACAATGAAACATTCATCATAAAGAGAACAATGTAACAGCAGAAAAGCAAGCCGATAATCTACTCCCACTCAGAGTCTCTCATAAAGGGCTCTGGGTTCTATAAAACAAATCTCAGAGTCCCTGCCTACCGCAGGCAAGTCTTACAGGATACTCTGGGCGCGAAAAAATATCACCAAAAGAAACATTTCTAATTTTACAGCATTTTCTAACAAACACTATTTATCTTCGCCCCTCATGAGCACTACAGATATCATTATTATTTTAGCTTCGGGCCTATTTGCAGGGATAGTCAATTCTATTGCAGGTGGTGGTTCTTTGTTAACCTTGCCTGTACTCATCTTTTTAGGGTTGCCCCCCAGTATCGCGAATGGCACCAACAGATTATCCATTTTATTTGGAAACCTCTCCGCTATTAGTGGCTATCGCAGCAAGGGCATTTTTGTTTTTCCATACGGATTATGGCTTGGTCTATCGGCAACGGCTGGCGCTATCCTAGGCGCTAAAATATCCATTGATATCAAAGGAGAACTTTTTAATCATATATTGGCGGTTGTCATGGTATTAGTTGCCATTAACATTGTGTTTAACCCTTTCAAAAAGTTCGCTTCAGAACATGAGAACATGACCCGAAAAAATCAATGGATCGGTATTCTTTCTTTCTTTTTTGTAGGGATTTATGGTGGATTTATACAGGCGGGTGTAGGGTTTATTATCATTGCTGTACTCACCGCTGTCAACGGTTTTGATTTGGTAAAAACCAATAGCATCAAAGTATTGGTGGTCTTCATTTATACCGTTGCCGCATTTTCGCTATTCGTTATTGAAGGAAGAGTGAACTGGAAATATGGTTTTATTTTGGCGACAGGGAATATTCTAGGCTCATGGATTGGCAGCCGGTGGTCGGTAGGGAAAGGTGATAGAATCATCAAGCCCATCTTACTTGTGATGGTGGTTGTGATGGCAGTGAAGTTGTGGTTTTTTTAAGACCTTCACCTCCCCACTTTTCAGAACTAATTGTCTAATAATACCTTATAAGTAATGGAATATCTACAATCCTCATCAACCATCTGAAGTTCTTGTAATTTTTCTCTTCCAAAATCCCGGTAATCCACTGGAGAAATATTGATAATATGTCGTCCACAATAATCATCCCCAGTATCTTCATCATAAACTCGAATAGCTATTGGACAATTAAATGAGATAGGTGAGACGGAAAGAAGTGATCTTTCTTCACCTGATGCCATATCATCTCCCCCATAATCCCATACTCTAGTATCGTTAACCATTATGAAGGTTTCATCATCATTACGATCTTCTGCGTCAATACATTTAATTTTTACAAGTTGGAGTTTAAATTGTGCCTTCAGCTCTGTATGGCTAAACAAACAAAAACTAATTATGCAAAGGATTATTAATCGTTTCATATCTATACTTCTTTATATTTAATAAAATATTGCTTTCTTAATTGGACTAAAACCACTCTTCCTGTTCTCAGGATACTGAACTTGAATCACATATTCATAACTGTCTTCAATATTTAGTTTATTGTCCACATACCTTGTTTCCCCACTCTTTAAGGTTTTTACTATGTTAAATCCTTTTCCATTCACTGCTCGCAATAGAATGAAAGTAAATGCTCCTTTTTTTGGATAAGTCCATTTTACTACTGCTTGTTTGTTTTCTGTAATTGTGTAGACTTCCAGCATACTTACCGCTGTTGGTATTGAAAAATCAATGGCGGTTAGTGTAATGATATACACTCCATCCGCTTGTAATCCATCATCATCTTCTGCTACCAACTTATATTTATAGGTCTTCCCTACCTGTGTACTGTTGTCGATATAGCTGTCTTGATTTTTTATCTCATCGGTCCGATATATCAAATCCCACTTTTCCATTTTCATTTCTTTTCTGTACAGATAGTGGTTCTTTATATCATGCGAGGTACTGGGTGCCCACGATAGTTTGATGCCTTCTTTCAATACATGGTAATCATTAAATACAGGGGCAACTGGGGGTACTACATCTGGTTTCTTTAACTTCAATACTTTTGATTCTTCTGAGGGATTCCTACGCATGTCCACTGCTCTTACTGTATAGTAAATTTCTTCGGTTAGGACATCTAATCGAAGGGTATCTACAAATACCGTATCTCTGATTGGTTTTTCTGTAAGCCTTGCATATACATGGTCTTTATGATTAGAAAAATAAACGTGATAACCAAACAGGTCTTTTTCTTTACCCAAATCCCACTTTAAGGTTACTACCCCAGTTGTATCTATTTTTCCTTTAAAATTACTAGGTGTAGCAGGCGGAAAATCATCTCTTACTGACCCATATTCAGGGTATCCAACAATGGCATTTCCTGCGGTATCTAGTGCATAGACTTGATACCAATTATCAGTCATTTGCACATAGGAATTATCTACGAAGCTTCGGGTATCTTTTGAGAGTAATTCGGGGGTAATGAGCTCTTCTTTACTCCCGACGTTTGCTGTTCTAGTAATGTAAAAGCCTTTCAAGTCAGCGGCTACTTCCGCTACTTCCCAAGTGATTTTCAAACTACCTTGTGTGACTTGCTCTGCATTGATATTTCGAGGAGTTGAGGGTGGAGTTCTATCTCTTCCCATCGCAGTAAATGGCTTAGACGGTTCACTCAATTCGGCAAAAGTATTGATGCCTATGATTCTATACTGATATTCTTGATACAGCGCATCAATTGAATCTTTGTACATAATATAATCTACCGACTTATTTTTACCTACGCTATGGATGTAAGGGTCTTTATTGAGTCTCTTAAATGTGCTGCCCTTATCATATGATTTTTCTATATACCATCCTGAATAATGCTCCAACAATGACCTATCCCATTTAAGCACAATCACTTTTTCCCCTTCCACCGCCTCATTAATTACTGGAACTGGGTCAATATCGATTTTATCACCTTTTACCATTGCGTAAGCGGTATCAATTTGATAGTAGGTACTGGCTGCATTGCTATATATCCTATACACATAATTCATGGTTGGGTCAATGTCCTCATCTTCAAAGCGCAATGCCGACGCCAATGCTGCATTACGAGAATACTCAGCCGCTAGCATCGCAAAAGCATATAAATTATTAAGTTCGTTTGCCTTCTCTAGAAAGTTAGCGTTCTGATTACTTGGATCCGCTAAATTTCTTTTTCCATGAATCGCCTGTGCAGCAATAGCGGCATATTTATCGTTGGATGCATCATTGGCTATAGGTTCCCAATCATTGAGTGGCCATGGCTTCAGCGTATCTGCGGTTAATAATTCATAACCTGTACTTAGAAAATCAGCATCATCTTTATAGGCTAATCGCTCTATCATATAACCTTTGGCGTTGGATAAATGCCATGCCCCAGGACTATCCGGCGCCCAGCGTAGCATTATTTTTTTGCCAGTATTTTTGGCTTTGAGTACTAGTTTCCTATTCACTATGATGGCTGTATCTGCCGTAGTATCAGTAATATTATCTTGTGCCTCTACCCTGTAAAAACAGCTTATGACTAGCATTAAAAATATGACTATCTTTTTCATGATCTTATTATTTAGTTTACTGTTTTTTCTATGCGTATATGATTGTTCCCCTCTTCTACCATGTTTGCTGTATTGATACCTGCACCAGGCCATCTTGACGATGGATATTTGTAATCAAGAACAAAGGAAACTGGTAATCTTCTATTACTATTATTGTATTTTGGATATCCTACATTGGATCTAAAAAGTAACTGAAAGGTCTTTATAAAAATAGGGTTATCAAATTCTTGCAAATACTGCATGGCGGTGGGTTTTCTAACAATATACTTATACAATTGTTTTTCCTGATATCGAGAAAGATACTTGGTATTGTAATTTCTATTACGAATCTTGTGGCAAGTACCATTTATAGGCGAAGAAAACCCTGAGAAGGTAAGTGATCTAGTTTCAGTATACCATACATCTAATGAGCCAAAGAAAGCAGGTAATATATTATCCTTCACCTGCCCAAGGTATTCATAACCCTTCCTAGGCATTTCGTGATTAATAATCACTTTTGGCGTGAAGTCGATGCCGCTAGCAACCGGAGGCACAAATACGCCTGCAAAAGCATAACCACTATTTGCTATACCCATTGAGCGTGTAGCCGTAGTAGCTGAAGTGGAAGTGGCATTTAATGCATTTCTAATTTCACTCATCGACAACGGTCTGTCTATTCTACTGCCATTACCAAAATCTACACCCTCTGCATAGGTTTGATTAACTGGTTGAATGACGCCCAGATTATTTCGTCTAAACTTATCAGCTATTATGATTGTCGGTACCGAAAAGTTCGGATGGTGCATAAATCTTATATAATTATTTACAGGGTATTCTGGATATCTGTCAAACTCTCCAGTATATACTTTAACATTTGCATCCATTAATCTTGGCACCTTAAACCTGTTAGATGGATTTGTATAGCCACTTTTATCATAAGTTTCTGGAAATTCATCCCAGACAGCACTTATGCTGATGCTTTCATTTTTAGAAGAAGCTGCTGTGTTAAGTGTTGCCTCCCAATCAAGTCCAGCTACTTTCTCCTTAAAGTCATTGTTAACACTTGTCCTAAAGTAATAATTGTAGAGTATTTTTTCTCCACGGTTTAGTGTCAGGTTATCAGGCAGTTTTCTTTCTTGTGCACCAGCATATTTAGATTTTAAATACCCTAGTTTTGAGCCCATTGCTGCTGCTTGTATCGCTTCTCGCAAGGGGGTATTTACATTAGTGCCCATACCAGATGAGGCTAACAAATTTCCTTGATTTGTTTCAGTTACTCTTTTTCTAGAAAGCAACTGAAGTAAATAGGTCTGATTATTCTCCAAATTGGTAATGTCAAATTTCAATACCCTACTTGCTGAATGCCATAACTCTAAAGGGGTTTCAAAATTATCATTCGACCCATCAATTTTTATAAATCTTGCAACAAAATCTTTGTCTCCAAATTCTCCACCAGTATCAAATACCTTCCCACCACTGTTTTGTGCCATTTTAAGCACCACATAGCCTTTACCCGCTTCTGTTTCTCCTTTCAAAAAGTGCTTTTGGTTATGAATAGGATAAGTATATAGCACATTACTTGGTGCTACCACATCTGGCATATCACCTGTTGTGAATGTCACTTCTTTATCTTCATACCAAATACCATATTGAATACTGTCTTTATTATATATTGGTACCTGCCTTCCATCTTTCAGTTCCCATGCTTCTACTCTTAACTTTTGTTTGTATCGAGTACGACCATTTAGTGCTGCTATGGGCTGCAAAATTGATTGCGTATTATGCTCGGTCATTTTAAAATTCTCACAGGCAACAGCAGCATTATTATCGCTTCTTTTTAGTGTCCACGCTTTGATAAACGGCTTTATCACTATTATTTGATCCTCCGAGACCGGTAGTTCTAGTTCCTTTTCTATGGCAATACTAAATGCTGCCTGTGGCACTGAAAATACCGAATTATCATTTCCTCTACTAGGTTTTAAATCTTGAATAATATCCAATTGATCTAGCAGATCAGCTGCACCAGGCATTGGAGCGACACATCTTTCACCTTTTTCTATCTCAAAATGGTACTGCCCATCTACCAAACCTCCTAACACGCTAAAATAGATATCTCCTTCACCCCTAAACCCATCCGGATTAGGTATATTTCCTTGAAGTAATAATGCCGCAGCTGCCTGAAAAATGGTGAACTCTTTTTGTATAAACCATAAATCAATGAACAAGCCAAACTCTGCATGGATTCCGGCATAGAATTGCCCTTCACTATACCAGCCCTCATCTCCCGGCGGAGATAATGAACCAGTCCTGACACCATCCTCATAAACATCACAGGTAGCCACATATTTTGACAATACATCAAAGCCCAATGCTAATTTTAAATTAAAAAAGAATGGAAATACTCTTGCACTTAAATCCATGTCCATTGACATTCCAAATTGAAAACCTTGTACCTTGCCTGCGGCATCATACATGCCCGTAGTAATATTACCATCCGGTTCTTGCAACGCATCTTCTACCGCCTCCATGCCATAGAACTCTCCTCCATTTTCTGTATCCGTACCTTGTGCTATATTCTGAATATCCAAGAATGCTTGCACCGGTGAGGGCATCCCTAGAGTTATTCCTAATTTCTCGAGTGCATTTCCTGCCAAAAAATATCCTTTTGTAGAGGCTATTGTCTTACCAAATAGGTCTATTCTTATTCCTCCCCTTTCATTTTCCTTGGGCTTTCCCATCACATAATACCATTCATCACTACCCTTATCCGACATAAATGCTGCTTCAATAAAAATATTTTCTCTAGGACCAGTATAATCTGCACCTGGATCAATAGCCAAACTGGTGGCATTACCCTTAATGATATTGAAAAAATTTAGGCTTAATATAAAATGGCCTTGCACCAGTAAATTATCCGGTTCATCTATGCGATCAATATCAATGCTCACATAGGCTTGAATAGGTGCTCCAGTATCTGTAAATGGCTTGGTCTGGTTTGGCATTACCCTGGCACTTCCGTTAAACCCAAACCTTCTTAATCCACCTTCATTATTAAATTCTGCTTCAAGCCCCACATCGAAATTATATACACTACCTCCACCGGGGGAACCAAATAGGGCAGTGAATTTTAATCCTAAACCATTTTCAAACCTTGGGGCATAACTTGTTCCTGAAGACTCCACCGCTGTGATATTATCCCGCTCAACACCATCTTCTCCAGCAACTTTTTCTACAGTACCAGATTCCGTTCCTACATCAGATGCCAGTGTACTTGTGCTAGGCAAACCGCTTTGTGTCATATGATATGAGGCGCCTCCGCCTAGTCCATAGAGCGCTACAGCGCCAAAAGGTAAGCCACTCGTGCCAAACATAATCTTACCCTCTAAGTACCAATAAGAATACCATTTTTCATTTTTATCATAATCGGCTGAAGTGGCATCCACTGTTTTAACCGCTCCAAAATCCGCACTCAAACTTCCGGCGATGCCTGAGGGCAATTGTACTGCCAACGCACCACGAGTCCCCTTGCTATCTCCTTCTTTATAAAATTCTATAAATCCTGAAAGTTTTAAAGAACTAATTTCCAACTCATCCAATGATATTTTTGATACATTGGCATCGTCTATGCTAAACTTCCATTTTCCTTCTTCTTTACGCAGATTGGCAATAATATTAATGACTGCAGAAGCAGAAAAACCACCGCTTTCACCCATGAACGTAATTTGCGGTTCAATACTCAATGCAGGTTTCCCCGCTATCATATCCAGGTTAATCGATTTTAATGAGAGTGGAAATCCAGACATACTCTTTTGCGGACTTGCCAAACTGGTATGAAAACAATCATCACATTCAAATTTATTGGTGGGTTTCGAACTATCAAATTTTAATCCTTCAATTTTTATACTCGGCATATTGAGTGAAAAAGATCTCTCCGCACCAGGATCATCATTACCTGTTGATATGCCAAACCTTCCATTCAATTCAAATTTTGCATAAATTTCTCCTCGATAGCCCAGCTCAATAAATGAACTTTTTGCAATTGCACCTTCCATCATGAAGCCTTTTGCTTTGATATAAATCGTATCAGCAGCTGGTCTGGCAGATAGGACTAATCCTAGTCGTCGTTCTGGTGTTTCTCCTTCTTCCACCTCATCATCCCTGCTTATTGCATTGTCTAACATTACCTGGTACTGGAACATTTGTGGTGCTTTATCCTCTGCTATTGGCAAGGCTATTTTTCCATCAAAACCCGCACGACGAAAGTTATTTTGCATCACATCGAAAAAGACATTGTCTAATGATATGTGGGTGCCATCTACCGCAGCATCATCTGATAAAGGCACTAGGTTTTCAATTCTAAATGAAAAGCTAAGCTTGGGATCAATGATAAAATTGTTAACTGACATATTCTTTGTTTTTCTGGTCCCGTCGTCGTTCTCAACAAAGTGAGGTGCCTTGATTGCTAGGCTTTCAATCCAAAATCCTTTCCAGGTATTCGCAAGTCTTCCATCTCCGGTGTCAAAAACATAACCCTCCGGAAATGTAATGTCTGGTGGATTCGCTACTGTAGATAAATCCAACCATACATTGCTTACTTCAAAACCCCAACCATTGGCATTTTCTTTAGGGATTTGAAAAGGTTTATTAAAAGTTACTTGAGCTAATAAATTGAATTTTTCATCCGTTTTATTCAGGTTAAAATTGGCACTGGCAATTACATTCCCTTCGGCTTCTGGTTGCCCCTCGTCATCTTCAGGTACAATTGTCTCTCTAGAAAATTTGATTTGCATCGCCACATGTAATTCTTTAAAACCATTGCAATCCCATTTTAGATAGGTATAGTCCAGCTCCCCTCTCACCCTACTAGTGCCTGCCTCCGTATAACCCTTTATGGCAAATACATTCTCATCTGAGGGGTTAAACTCAAAATCTTCTGGCACATAAAATCTGGCATCACTACCTATCCCTCCAGGGTTGATGCACAGTTCCTTGGCACCCAAGCTCACTACTCTTTCATACTCTTCGCCATCATCACTGACATAAGGAATGTCAACCAATGCAACGGCGTCCATTTCTGCAGAAGTTTTTGTGAAATCAATATCCATAATGGCCAGCCGTATGCGTTTACCATCCACTTCATAATCCCAGCCGACAGGCAACGAAATTTCACCTCCCGATGCCAGGGCATATATCAATCTTCCAGTATCAGAAATATAGTCATCAATTGCGTTGGCAGTTGTTTCGTTAACATCTAGCACATTTAAAGCTCCCTCCACAACTCCTCTTGAAACAAAGGCATTGTCATGCTTCACTTTTACCGTACCTGTAAAAATTTTGTTCTCAGCATTCGCTTTTATACTGACGAAATTAACCGTTATTTTTAAGTTGTTCAGAAATGGTATTGTTACAAAACCAGTACCAGTATATTTACCACCTGTTTCATCGGTGATTGTTTTAATTTCTAGTTCAAACTTTCCAATTTTTGTTTTACTGCCTACGCTCATTGCGGTTGTTCCGGTACTGTTAGGGGCAGCAATAACGCAAGTAGAAGTACAGTCAGTGTCTTCCTCCGTTGTTGCAATGTCCTCAGAACCAATATTAAACGGACGCAATGCGCTAGCATGATATACTTGCGCTTCTGTCAGGTTTTCCAAGTCAGAATCCGTCATATCAGGATTTCGTAACCAAGCCATTCTCCACCAGTAGGTTCCTTCTTCAGTAATGGTAAATGAGTGATTAAGATCGGTATATAATTTTTGGTTGAGTAACGTTGGGTCTAGTTCCCTAGTAACCGGGTCAAATAGCTCTTCGGAACCTGCATCAAGGCTTCCGTCATATTGTTTTACAAGACCTGCTGTATCGGTATCATTAGCGCTAAACACCTGAAGCACCCAATGTTCATGCACATCTCCTAAACTGGCTACCTCTGCCCCATCGCTATCAATATGATATAGCTTATAGGCAGGAATTATTTTGTTTTGCCTACCACCAGATAGCCATTGAAAATCTATTTCACCAGCAGGAACCGTGGCGTTATGTGCAGGACTTTGATGAACAGGTTTTGGCATGCCTACTACAAAATTTTGTGTGGTGGTGGGAATAGGATCCCGTGCTGTAAAATTCTCATGTAAAGTCACTACACTGGACCAGTCGTATTGTCCACCTCTTTCAACCGTTGGTGATTGCACATCCAACACAGGTTGTAATACTGCCTGATCCCAAATAGCCTCTGGAAATCCATGCTCTTGCAAATACCCAAGAGCGCCACCATCACCAATAGATTCGTTCCACCTTAAATCACCGGTTACTGGAGTGTCACCATTGAATACTGTGCTGAAGTCCATTCTATTGATCGTCGGACTTTTAGGTGAAAATTCCACCACTACCGGAAATGTTAAAAACGGTATTGTGTCATGTGCCATCGGATAATCTGCTACCACATCCATTGACGCTACTTCTTCCTCTTCGCTGGCAATTCGAAATCGTACAGGCTGGCTATGCCCTGCATTTTCAAAAAATATTTCTCCATCTTCATCCGTTGCCGATACTCTGATGGCATATTCATGCCCTGCAATCCAGTCTATGTCTTCTTCTTCCAGTATATAGGTTAATCCCATAATACCCTCGTCTTGAAATTCTACGACGCCTAAAGAGAAAAGTTCAGCGTCACTGCGCCCAGGATTATCGGTTACATCTACTATTTTTAATTCATATTCTATATTACCAGAACTTATATTTGTATGCATCCAAGTAATATGCAGTGGCGCATGATTTACATCAATTTCAGTATCGACAATGGGGTTTATAATTTCTGGTGCATCACCAGCTTCCACAGTAAAATCTGTACAATCCTCAGGAGCTCCACCAGAAAGCACTGCGTTGGTATTTGGACTATAAGCAATCAGGCATATTCGATATTCCCCTTCCCTAAATGCTTGATCATCTTCCAAGCGAATTCTTTCTGATTCGGGTTCTATCGAAAGACTAACTGATTCAAACAGGTCATCCCAATCACCACCTCTAAATTGCATCACTACGCCTCCGCCCAAATCAATGTCATCGTCAAAAACACGATCACTTTGGATGGTCAAACCTTCAGGGCCTGCCATTTCAAGCCTAAAATTAACAGAAATAGATTGGCTGCTCGTATTACGGACCGTTGCCAATAGTTGATTAGCTAAACCATCAAGATTAAGTTGATGCGGAGGAAACACTTGTAATTGTACTTCGACTTGCTGCGCATAGCTGCTTGTTATAGCTATTAGCATGACTAATGGGATGGCTATATATTTTACAAATTTTTTCATCAGTTTGATTTTTAAAATTTAAAAGAATAGCTAAAACGTCCTCTATAATCTGTAAAAGGCGTCTTAATAATAGATTTCCTATTCGTTATACTTGTTCTTATGGATAATGAATTTTTCTTATTGATACTATAATTCAACCCGACACGCCCTTTCATCACAAAGCCATCATCTTGCTCCTCTACTTTACTTTTTTTGTAGGAGATTCCCATGTTTAGCCTTAGTTTCTTATTGGCCAATTTCTTGTTGGCACCTATCGAGACACCTGATCGTTTGGTTAGCTGCGCATTTGACTCATAGGCAGAATAGTTAATACCTATTCGCAAAGAGAGGCTTGAAGGCTTCACCCTTAGTCGATAGTTCAGACTGCTCGTGGTACTTCTATTTTCCAAGGCAAATCCTTCTCTTGGATTTAAATCTGTAAAATCCTGAGTACTTGCAGATAGTGATACACTATGTCTCAGACCATTGTTTTTCCATTGATAAGAAGGAGATATACTGGCACTTTTATTGACCAATGCTAAACGAATTGAATCATTGAGTTCTACGTAGCCCGCTTCTTGATCACTTTGAAAGTTATTGTATTGTGCATTGATACTTAAGCCACTCTTCAATGCCATGCTGGCATTGAAGGAACCTATCTTTCTAAGGCTGGTTATCTGCCTTAAATCACTCAAGTTATTTCTTTGAAATCCTTGTGATACTTTGATACGTAATAACTTTTTAAACAAACTTACACTTCCATTAATCGTGTAATTCTCAAAATCATTAGCAATACCTTGAAGCCCTAATGATTGATAAAGTGGTTCAATTTTTTTATACTTCAATCCTATGCTAAAACTATTGAAATTCAGTTTGGCAGAAGCATCTCCTGCCCAAGCCAATTTTGTTGATTGATTGATGGTCAACAAAGAAGAAAATCTTTCTACCACCGTATTGTCTATCAGTCCTGATGAAGCCAATTGATTCCTAGTCAAAACACTGGCTGCTACGGTACTTTGTATAACCAGTTTTTTAAACAAAGTAAAGCGTATACTTGGGCTAATAACAATATTGTCTTGTGGCGTGAGCCTTGTGTTATCAGCCGACTTTGGTTCTGATGTTTCTGACTTATCAACAATTTTTAAGAAACTAATGGCAAAATCCGCATTTCTTCCCTCAAAACCGGCCTTCAAACCAAACCCTTTTCGTTTATACGTCTCCACTTGTATGACCCCTGATGCTGCCGAATCTTGCAGCGCATAAATATTTTCGAAATTTCCATAAAAAGCAGATAGTTTAAATTTTCCTGGTGTCAACTCCACTCCAGCACCTAAAAAGGTTTGTCCCGTCATTGAATATGGAGAGAAATTCATGCTTCTATAACCCAAGTGTACTTTTACCCATTTATAATAAGGACTGGCACCATACCGTTGAAAAGGTTTAGCATAGGTAAGTCTTTGGTTGCTATAGGTAAGTGTAATCGGTATGCTAACGCCATAGATAGAGATATTTGGTGATCCATTAATCACATATGAAAAAGGTGACCTATTGTTTCTTTCTCTTGTCGTTCCATAAAAATTGGCACTCAAAGAAAGGCTTCCTGCAATTTCAAATGGCTTTTGATCTTTAATTGCTCCTACGTCTTGTCCCTGCGCAAAGTGCAATGAAACCAGGCAAAAAAGAAACAGTATATATTTAGACTTAGTCATGTGGTAGTTAGGTAAAATTCCACTAGGCAGTGTTGCCTAGTGGAATTATTTTATGGTAATTAATTGTCAGGCACAAACTTAAATTCAGCAATACCAGCGAAACGAGTTAGTTGAAAGGTGGTAGGAAATGCTGTTGACCCAGCTACGAAACCATATCGTGTGAATTTAATATTGCCTTTGGTTACTGGAAGTATGTCCTCACCTGCCTTTGTGCTTACATAATTATACCAGTTATTGGCATTTACAGTGACCATGTATTTCACTCCTTTCTTAACCACCACGGGGCTAATATCGACCATATTTAGGATATTGCAAGATTGATCTGGATTGTTGACAGATACATTTGCCTTCATTATTTCAGTCATTGAAGCTGCATCCCATATTCTGATTATATAATTACCAAAACAGAGCTTCACTCCCAATGCTGTTATCTTACCAGTCTTAATTGGTTCAAATTCTAAACCAAACTCAAAATCACCCTGATTCTCAAAATGGGTTTCTTTTAAATTTGATGCATTACTAAAAGTAGTAACAGGAAATTCTGGTGGTGCCGCTAGCGTGGTAAAATTAAAGCTATCGGATGGTGTTCCACCGTTACCGTCGCTTGCTATTACGGTAACTTCATAGTTGGTACTGTAAAGCAAATCGTTGAGTGTAGTACTATTTCCGGTGAGACCACTCGCTTCAACACTTCCATTCAACTCAACATTATAGGTTATTACATCACCATCAGGATCCGTTGCAGTAGTCCAAGAAATGCTAGCTGTATTACCATTCAAGTTATCCAGTTTTGCAGTAAAATTACCTGGCGGGTTATTGGGTTTAATTCCAGTTGTAAAACTATAGCTCTTTTCTGTGATTCCTCCTTTACCATCTTTAGCGATTACCTTACCATTATAGACCTTATTATATTCTAAATCGGTTAGCAAATGACTGGTAGTCGTGAGACTACTTGCAACATTACTACCCTCAAGGTTTACATCATATTTTACCACATCTCCATCAGGATCTGTAGATGCTGTCCAGGAAATTGTGGTTTTGTTACCGTCCACATTAGTGCTCACTGTAAAATCTCCAGGAGCACTATTTGGCTTACTCTCTGTGGTAAAACTATACGTTTTTTCCTTGCTACCTCCCTTACCATCTTTGGCAATAATTTTTCCGCTGTATGTTTTGCTATAATCTAAATCCGACAGCGAATGTGTTAACCCTGTTAGACCTGTTTTAACACTACCACCTCCCAATTCTACATCATATTTTATTGCATCACCATCTGGATCTGTAGATGCTGTCCATGTGATGGCAGCACCATTTCCATTCACAGCAGTAGAGACTGTGAAGTCTCCAGGACTATTATTAGCTTCGCTGCCTATTTTAAAGCTGTATGATTTCTCTTTTATGCCTCCCTTACCGTCTTTGGCAATTACTTTACCAGTATAGCTAGTATTATATTTTAAATCAGTTAATTTATGGCTGAGATTAGTAAGGTCAGTCTTAATGATTGCTCCTTCCAACTCCAAATCATACTTCACTACATCACCATCGGAGTCATTAGACTTTGTCCATGAAATGTTAGATTCGTTGGCATTGACAGTCGTAGATACTGTAAAATCTTCTGGGACACTATTTGGTTCATTCGCTGTTTCAAAAGAAAATTTAGCTTCACTAAACCCACCTTTCCCATCTGCCGCCACAATTTTGCCGGTATAGTTTGTCCCAGCTTCTAAAGAATTAATAGTATAGCTAGTTGCTTCCAACGATGTCGCTTTATCTTCACCTTCTAAGATAACAGCATACTTAACTCCATCTCCATCAGGATCAATTGCCTCAGTCCAACCTAATATGGCACTTGTGTCCGACGGGACTACTGAAGCTATAAATTCCCCAGGTGGTCTATTCTTTGGTTCCGGATCTTTTTTGTCTTTACAGCTTATGATAAATACTAAAGGAAGAACCCATAGCACATGAAGTAATAATTTGATGCTAAATAGACTTTGATTTTTCATTTTTATAACTATTTAATTAATTTGTAGACTTGTCTGATATTTGCTTTACTCAGTTAATGAGTAGAAAGATGAAAGGTTAACATTCCGCTTAAAAAAATATTCTAAATCAGTATTCTACGCCTTAGTAATTGATAAAAACAGTTATTGGAAATATCATCCCTGAAAAACCAGGAAATGAAACAGATAACCCGGAATATTCATGTGATTCGCTTGCTTAAACCATGAGAATATCGGGAAAAATCGAAGATATATGGGCATATTCCGAGGGTTTTGCGACCTGCCTACCAGCAGGCGAAGCAGATACGCCAAGATAATTGCAAGCACCCCGAATTTGGGCTATTTTATTTTCAGCCAAATACAGGGTAATCATCTGATAGTAAGGAAGTTACAAAGGTATTTTGTTAAAAGGGTGAATAATTCGCGACAAATCAAAAAAATAAAAGAGGTACGTAACAATAGTAAATTGTCCGCTTGCTATGGAAAAATTAAGGTTTCAGATATCAGATTAGAGCTATTCTGAGTCAGACGAGTCACTTATCGTAGACAACTCATCTCCTTCTTCAATGTTTTCATCAATCACTTCTTCCTCACCACTATACCGAATCAACCCATACATCATCACCAAACTACTGACTACAATAATTAGCAAAAGCACTGCAGTATTAAACTGTGGCGCAATCATTTCCTTCGGAATGGCGTAAAATAATAAGATGGTAATCAAACCTCTAGGGGCGACCCAAAGCGCCGGTTTCATTTGTTTGCTATTAAATAGCTTGAGCGCACCAAATCGAGTGGCATACATGAAGAGTAGTATAATTATACCAATCAGATAAACAATTGGGTCATTCAGTCCATTGAGTGTAATCGACATTCCGAAAATAATGAAAAAGAAAGTGCGTATGATAAAAGAACTTTCAAACACCAATAGTTTAATGTCCTTCAATAAATGATCTATGCCTATATCACTGATCAGCTTTTTCAATGGTCCGCGAAAAAATACTTTTGAATTATTAATCATCAAACCAAACGCCAAAACAAATATCAACGACGACAAGTGAAATAATTTTCCAACTGAATACAAAAGTAACAACACCGCTATTGGCAAGAACAATTTCACATCCCCTTCTAGCTTTTGAATGAAATAGATCATCACAAATC
>Ga0256840_1001237_pt1 | contig 24517 bp, 25 predicted proteins | sample 355202metaG_FD_185969 | JGI IMG/M metagenome (GOLD analysis project Ga0256840, IMG submission 185969) | Hydrothermal vent microbial communities from Mid Atlantic Ridge, Atlantic Ocean - 355-202 | ecosystem: Environmental > Aquatic > Marine > Hydrothermal vents | place: Atlantic Ocean: Mid...
GCTATTATAACGAAAAGATTAAAATAAGCATTTTAATAAAATTATCTAAGTGGAGAAGAATATGAGTGCATTACAGAAGTTGCAAGAAAAAATAGAACAGTGGAGACAAGACCACGAAGAGCTTAAAAGACAAAATGCAGACCTCAAAAGTCAACTAGCAGGTGTGGCAGAAGCACAAAAAGCCAACGAAAGTTTAGTCATAGAAGTAGAAGCAAAAGAAAAACAGTGTGAAACACTAGAAGCCACAGTGCAAAGACTTCAAACTGAACTAGATGAAAAAGATGCAGAGATAGAAAAAATCATCGCACAAGTAGAGTCGTTACTCTCTTAAAATGAGAAATTAGAAAGTGAGAAATGAGAAATGAGAAATTGAAAGGTATAGTATGAAAAATGTAGCACTCACAGTATCTGGTAACCGTTATGAGATTAAACTAGAAGATGACTTCGCCGACTTTGTCAATAAAGATTTACAAGAAGCAGGGATAAACTTAAATACTGACAACAAACCAGACAAGCTCCTTAAAGCGTATCTAAAACTAGCCAAACAAGCCACATCGTATGAAGATGAGATAGAGTTACTTATAGAGACATTAGATAGTTTATAGATAGTAAAAAATTAAATAAATCTATAATTTTTCTATAATTTTCACTATTATGACATTTATGTGACATTTATTATGCTATAATACGAAAGGTCAGTTATTGAACTGATACTAAAACATTTTAACAGGAGTTAATCATGAATAACATGAGACGCGGATTCACAATGATCGAATTGATCTTTGTAATTGTAATTATCGGAATTTTGGCAGCGGTAGCAATACCTAAATTAAGTGCAACTAGAGATGATGCAAAGATCTCTAATATTGTAGCAAATGCGAGAACAGCTTTAAGTGATATGGCTTCTAAATATACAGCTTTGGGCAGAACAGCGTTTTCAGGGACAGATATTGTAGATGTTACAAATGTACCATTTAGACTGGCAACTTGTGCTGGGGCACAGGTTGCTACAGGTACAGCAATAGCTGGAAAAACAATGGTGTTGTGTGATTCTGCGATAGAGTGTGTGCGATTTGTTGTAGATGCAAATGCTACTCAAGTAGGAATTACTGCAACAACTAATCCAGCATCTCCCGTTTGTACAGGTGTACAAGTTGATCCAGCAATTATTAGTATGGCAGGTGCAGCAACAGGCGTAGCTAAAGTAAATACATTTGGCGGTTCAACAGTTAATCGAAATTAACTTGTTTAACTCGTTCCCACGTTCTACGTGGGAATACTTCATTCAAAACTTCATTCTTCCTCCCCTTTCATAAAATCATTTTTTTCGCTATAATCTAATAACATAACATTTTATATGAGGAACACACCATGCAACACAAAACCCAAAAAGCTTTTACGATGATTGAACTTATATTTGCAATTGTAATCATAGGGATACTCTCTTCCATAGCCATCCCAAAGTTTTCAGTCACACGTGATGATGCTATTATCAGTAAAGCACGTAACACGGTTGCATCTGTACGAAATGCTATGGCAATAGAGAGACAAAAACGTGTTTTAAGAGGTAACTTCGCAGCTATTACCGACCTTGCACTTAATGCAGGAGTCAATCAAGATATTTTTGATTTTTTTGATAACAACAACACTTTACCTGTACTCGAATACCCACTTCGTTCTTGTGTAGATGCAGCAGCACGAGGATGTTGGATAGAAATAGTAGGACCACTTTATAGGTTTCGTTTTCCACATAATGCCACCGATGTTGACATGAATATTTCAAACAATAAATTTGACTGTATTGCAGCAACAGCACAAGATGACTGTGATTTGTTAACGCAATAAGGTTATATCTCTTGTGAGGTGTAACATAACTAATCAACATAAATTAAACTTTTGAAATATTATGAAATAGCCCTTATCAAGTCTAGTGCACCCCTACTCACTTATGCATCAGTGGGGAGCTTAGACTTGGGTGTTATGATTTCTGTACCTCTCAAAAGCACTACAAAAAATGCAGTCATACTTAAAGAAGTCAAAAATCCAAAGTTTGATACCCAAGAGATAGTCTCTGTCTCTAACAGATATTATACTGCTTCGCAGATGCAGATAGCAAAATTTATCTCAGAATATTATTTTTCCTCTTTTTCTGAAGCGATTTCTTTGTTTTTACCGTACTGTAGGGGGCGATTGCCATCGCACCTATCTAACAATGAATTAAATAAGAATACGAAATCAAACATAAATGGTGTGATAGCAATCACCCCCTACACAAGACCAAATTTATCTGGAACACAACAAAACGCCTACAACCAAATCTTAAAAAAACAAAAATCCCTCCTCTTTGGGGTCACAGGTTCAGGAAAAACAGAAATCTTCATAAGTCTTATGGCTAAGATGCTAGATGAGGGTAAGACGTGCATCTTTCTTATGCCTGAAATCTCACTTACGCCTCAGATGGAAAAGCGTCTCAAAGTTTATTTTGGTGAGAGTGTCGCTATGTGGCACTCTAAGCTTACTAAAAAGAAAAAAGAAAGTATCTTAGCAGCTATAGAAGAGGGAAGCATACGCATCGTAGCAGGGGCAAGGTCTGCGTTGTTTGTGCCTTTGCGTAACGTAGGACTCATCATCGTAGATGAAGAGCATGATGACAGCTACAAAGCCATGACCCGCCCACGTTACCACGCACGAGACGTGGCAGTGCTTATGGGACAGAAGCTAGGGGCTAAAGTTCTGTTGGCTTCTGCGACACCTTCCATGGGGTCGTACCATAAGTATGAGGTAGTGAAGTTAAGCAAACCTTTTGTGCAGACAAAGAAACACTACACTTTCATAGAAGGAAATGGCATCAACCATACCATACTAGATGCCTTACAAAGACACTACGTAGCCAAAAACCAGTCTTTGCTTTTTTTACCCACACGCGGTAACTTTAAGTACCTCTACTGTGAGAACTGCGGGAAGACACATCTTTGTCCTTACTGTTCTGTGGGTATGGCGTTACACAGAAAGTTTAAACACCTCAAATGTCACTACTGCAACTTTACGGAAACCATCGTAGATACCTGCACACAGTGTGGACACCAACCCCTAAAAAGTGAACGTATGGGTACAGTGGAAGCCTTAGAAGTCATAGAAGAAGCCATAGAAGGCATAGTAGTAGAGCAGTTTGACAAAGACAGTATCACCACAGCTAAGAAACTCAAAGATGCATTAGGACGCTTTGAGTCAGGTGAGAGTCAGATGCTCTTGGGTACACAGATGCTAAGTAAGGGGCATGACTATGCCAACATCACGCTCTCAGTCATACTTGGGCTTGACTACATCTTAGGACTTGCAGACTACAGAGCAAGAGAACGAGCCATGTCACTACTGTTTCAAATAGCAGGACGAAGTGGACGTGCGAAAGAAGCAGAGGTCATCGTACAAACAGGTGACCCAGCGTTTTTCAAAACCTATTTGTCTGACTACGAACTGTTCATCAAAGATGAACTAGCTTTTTTAGAGATGGCAGACTATCCACCTTTTGTAAGCCTCGCACGCATACTCATAGCCCATAAAGATGAAAGCAAAGCTGGGAAGATAACGTTAGACACCGTCACAAAACTTAAAGCTTTTAAAGATGTGGAGATAGTAGGTTCAGGTAAAGCCCCTGTAGAACGTGTGGCAAATAAATTTAGGTTTCATATCTTGCTTAGAGCTAAAAATAGAGTACCCTTACTCAAAGCTTTACACGCTGTGGATTGTCGTGAGATAGAGATAGATATGGATCCAGTTGAATTCTCTTAATATCCATTGTAGGAAGTTTAGGTAAAATAAGACAATTATAAAGAAGGTCTAAAGTGAAAGAACGCGTTAAAACAAAACAAATCCATGTCGGTAACGTAGCAGTAGGTGGAGATGCACCCATCTCTGTACAGTCCATGACTTACTCCGATACACATAATGTTTATGAAACAGTAGAACAGATAAACCGTCTACACTTTGCAGGAGCAGACATGGTGCGTGTGGCTGTGCCTAAGATGGAAGATGCTTTGGCACTTAAAGCTATAAAAGAGCAGGTTTCTTTGCCCATCATCGCAGACATTCATTTTAACTATAAGCTGGCACTTGAAGCGGCTAAGTGGGTGGATTGTATCCGTTTTAACCCTGGGAACATCAACGATAAGCATAAGATAAAAGAGATAGTCAAGGCTTGTCAGGAACGCTCACTCCCCGTACGCATCGGGGTAAATGCAGGTTCACTCGAAGAAGAGTTTGAAAACAAATATGGTGCAACAGCAGAGGGCATGGTGGCTTCGGCTGACTACAACATCAAGTTTTTAGAAGACTTAGGATTTACGGACATTAAAGTCTCACTCAAAGCGAGCGATGTTGAGCGTACTGTAGATGCCTACCGTATGTTACGACCTAAAAACGAGTACCCTTTTCACTTGGGTGTAACTGAAGCTGGGACTATCTTTCATGCAACTATAAAGTCGTCTATAGGGCTTGGGGCATTGCTTCTTGATGGCATAGGTGACACGATGCGTATTTCTATCACGGGTGAGTTAGAAGAAGAGATACGTGTAGCAAAAGCCATACTTAAAGACTCTGGACGCATCAAAGAGGGGCTGAACATCATCTCTTGTCCTACTTGTGGACGGATAGAGGCAGACTTAGTAACTGCCGTGGCTGAAGTTGAACGTCGTACCGCACACATAAAAACCCCTATGGATGTCTCGGTCATGGGATGCGTGGTAAATGCCATAGGTGAAGCCAAACATGCAGATGTTGCCATAGCGTACGGTAAAGATGCAGGACTTGTGATGCTTAAAGGTGAAGTAGTAGCTAGACTTCCAGAAAAAGAGTTGGTAGATAGGTTTGTAGAAGAGGTAGAGAAATTTGCGAAGCAAAATGCTTAGTTAAGAGTTAAGAGTGAAGAGTTATGGTATGCTTTTCTATACAGAAAAGCTTTAATAATTTAGGTAACAAGATGACACAAAACAATTTCTCATTTCTCATTTCTCATTTCTCATTTAAAACTCCAAAGGAGTTTTAACGTGGAAAACATGTACAACCTAAACATTGAACGTGCGGTACTCTCAGCGGTTATCTTTGACCCAGAGACCTACGAAGAGATAGCAGCTAAGTTAAAGCCACAAGATTTTTATTTGTCTTTTCATCAGCATGTCTTTACGGCAATGGAAGCGTTAAGCACAGAAGATAAACCTATAGATGATGAATTTTTAAAAGCTAAATTAACATTTATGGGGAAATTTGATGAGATTGCAATGCTTGACTTGCTTTCTGCAAACCCTATTACAAATACCGCCGCTTATTTAAAAGAAATAAAATCAAAATCTAGTAAAAGAGATTTAGTTACTTTAGCTACACAAATTAGAAAAGTGACTATTGAAGATGATTTGCCTAGCGAAGAGGTTATGAACCTCGTTGAGAAAAAACTTTACGAAATCACACAAAATTCAACCTCAGATGACTTCCGTGAATCTAAAGAGATAACAGAAGCGATGATGGGTGAGATAGAACGCTTAAAAGCATTGGGTAATTCAAAACTCATAGGTACAGACACAGGCTTTAAAAATTTAAATGACAAAACGTCTGGTTTTGGTAAAGGGGACTTGGTCATCATAGCAGCACGTCCTGCTATGGGTAAAACGGCACTGGTACTAAACATGGCACTCAAAGCCATAGAACGTAATGAAGGTGTAGCATTTTTCTCACTGGAAATGCCTGCTGAACAGCTCATGCTAAGACTGCTTTCTGCGAAAACTTCCATACCTTTACAGGCACTTAGAGTAGGTGACCTTAGAGATGAACAGTGGTCACAACTCTCAGCTGCTACTTCTGAGTTGGCTGAAAAAAAACTTTTTGTAGACGATGGCGGTTATGCAACCATACACCACGTACGTTCAAAGTTGCGTAAGCTTAAAGCCCAGCATCCTGAGATAAGCGTGGCTATCATCGACTACTTACAATTGATGTCTGGTGAAGGAAAAGAGGGTAGACAACAAGAAGTCTCTGAAATCTCCCGTGGACTCAAACAACTAGCAAGGGAACTGCAAATCCCTATTGTGGCACTCTCACAGCTTAACCGTGGTGTAGAAAGCCGTGACAACAAACGTCCGATGCTCTCAGACCTTCGTGAGTCTGGAGCCATAGAGCAAGATGCAGACATCATCCTTTTTGTCTACCGTGACGATGTGTATCGTGAAGCGATGGAAAAAGAAAAAGAGATGAAAGCAAAAGCTGAGGGAAAAGAGTACACCTCTGAGTTTAGAAAAAAATCAGAAGAAGATGCAGAAATCATCATAGGTAAACAGAGAAATGGTCCTACAGGTACTGTGGAACTTGTGTTTCAAAAGAACTTTACGCGTTTTGTAGACAAGGCTATCTCTCCTGCCTTTGAGATAGAGTATGAAGATGCAGATATCCCTATGCAAGAAGCGAACATGAACGTGGATATGCCTAGTATTTAAACTGCATGGGGCAAGCATTAGAGAAACCTAAACTTTTTCCTGAGACCAAATCATTTGTATGGTTTTTCGTTATCATGAGTGTGTTGATAGGTTTTCGGGTAGGGTATGAATATCATGCTTATAAAACATTTATCTCTAAACCTTTTTACTACACCTATGCGACTGTCATCACCTCTTATGAAAAAACAAAACATACTAAACGTTACAAGGTACTCAAGCTAAGAAGTGATGATGGTTTTACTTTTTACACGACTAGTCACCAAAAAAAAGAGTTTAACCATGCTCGTTTACGTTTGCAACTTTTCCCAACTGAAAGCATCTCTTTTAGTTCATACTTGGGCACGTTTTATGTTAAGTCTAAGATTAAAAACACGGAGGTGTTACCACCCACTCTTAAAGATATACTACTTAATGCTGTCAATAAACAACACAAAGATGAGTCTATAGCATCATTTTACAATGCTATCTTTTTTGCCACACCCATAGACCCAAAGTTACGCCAGAAGATTGCCTTGCTTGGAGTGAGTCACTTGGTGGCACTTAGTGGCTTTCATCTAGGTATCTTATGGGCGTTGGTCTATGGACTAGTGTTACTCCTTTATAGACCTTGTCAGCAGAAGTTTTTTCCTTACCGTCATGCTCTTTTTGATGTGGGACTAGTAGCAGTACTTGTGTTAGGTGTTTATGTATGGTTTGTGGGATTTCCTCCCTCGTTATTACGTTCTTATGCCATGGTGGTATTAGGTTGGGCTATGCTTTTGCTTGCTATTGAGCTTTTAAGTTTTACATTTTTAGCATCCGTCTTTTTACTGCTTTGTTTAGCTTTTCCTTCGCTGTTGGTCTCGCTGTCTTTTTGGCTTTCTGTGGCAGGGGTATTTTACATATTTGTGTTACTCCAGTATACAAAACAGTGGAACAAATGGCTCATAACACTACTTGTGATACCTCTTGGTATCTTTGTTTTGATGTTACCCATAGTCCATGCTGTGTTTGGTGTTACGTCAGCTTATCAACTGATTTCACCTTTACTTTCACTGCTGTTTATTATCTTTTATCCTTTGGTCATGCTCTTACATATCATAGGTTTTGGAGGGGTGTTTGATAGCGTGTTATCAGCACTTTTTGCATTACCAAAAGAAGCATCTGAACATTTACTTCCATGGTGGGCTACACTTATTTATATTGGTCTTTCTGTAGGGGCTATTTGGCATAAGAAGTTGTTTTATGTGGTTTTGGGGTTGGCTATTGGATACGGAATATATTTGTTCACGTAGGGTGTAGTCCCTGACTACACCGTTATGGTAAATTTAGACTGAGATAATATCTGAATTTTATTTTGGCGGTGTAGTCGGGGACTACACCCTACATCAAATATGTTCTATCTCTTCATCTCTATTTAGTAAGTCACAAAACTTTAACCCATGTATAAAGATAGCCCAAGAAATGTAAATCCATAAAAAGAAAAATAAAAGTGTAGAGACTGAACCGTACACACTCGTATAGGTTTTGTTATGTACCACATAAAATACAAAAGCACTTTTACTCAAATACCATACAAGTGAGGCTATAAAAGAGCTAATAAGAGCAGCTGAACGTTCTATGGGTATGTTTGCAGAGAGTTGGTAGGCTACGTAAAAGACCATCCATATAATGAAATACGGAAGTACCGTGTAAAGGTGTATGGCACTAGTAACTTCAGTTTTGTCTAAATAGCTTTGTAAAAAAGAAGAAAGAAAAAAAGAAGCGGCAAGTAATACAGGGATGATAATGACCAAAAACAAGTAGGTTTTAATGGCTTGCCAAAGTGTACGAGAGGGTGATGAAAAAATGTCATTGACGATGTAGTCATAGTTTTTAAAAAACATAATAGCTGCAAATGTTACATAGAAAGCACCCACATAACCTAGCTTGTCTGAGTTTTGCATAAAGGTACTGATGTAGTTTTTGATACTGTCTGAATGCGTAGGCATAAGGTTTGAAAAGATAAGTGCCTCTACTTCTCCATACATAGAGTCGAAAAATGGCATCTTGGTTACAATAAAAAGAAAAATAACAAGTAGAGGGATGATAGAAAAAAGCGTACTCCAACTTAAACTAGAAGCATAATGTCCTAGCCTGTCATCAAAAAGGTCTTTAAAAAAATCTCGGATAAAGAGATAATAATTTTTAAAGAGTACTTTGAATTGCGTATTTTTATTCACTTTGATGTAATTTACCTTGCATTAACTAGGTAGTCCCATTTTCCCTGGATTTAAGATGTTGTTAGGGTCAAATGATTTTTTAATGTCTTTAAAGAGTTGTATCTCCATGTCATTAAATGCAATCCCCATAAACGGTGCTTTTGACGTACCTATGCCATGTTCTCCAGAGAGTGTACCACCCATATCAACTACCATTTGAAATATCTCTTCTATGGCCTGGTGTCCACGGTGTAGTTCTTCTTCATCACTGCCATCTTTTACCATGACATTTACGTGAATGTTCCCATCCCCTGCGTGACCAAAACATGGTACTTTAAAGCCATATTTGTCACCTATAGCATAGATGGCTTTGAGTGCTTCAGGTAGCATGGAGCGTGGCACGGAGATGTCTTCATTGAGCTTTTTGTTTCCGAAGATGGTGATGGAAGGAGAGGCATTACGTCTGGCGTACCAAAGTTTGTTACGGTGGTCATCGTCATGAGCTACGATGAACTCTTGGGCGTTGTTTTCTTTAAATGATGCCTCTAGGGTTTCAAGTTGGAAGGCGACTTCTTCAGGTACATTTCCATCGACATCACCTATAAGCAATGCCCCTGCATCTTCAGGAAGTTCAACGCCTAGTTTTTCTTTAAGTGCTTGTACCACAAGTGCATCCATAAACTCCATTGCCACAGGGTTTGCCCCAGATGCTAGTGATTTAAACACAGCATTCATGGCATCATCCACAGAAGGGAAGATACCCATATATCCTTTAGTATATTTAGGCTCTGGAATGAGCTTTAGGGTGAGTTCACTTAGTACGGCTAGTGTACCCTCAGAGGCTATGAGTATACCTGCTGTGTTGTAGCCTGCAACATCTTTAATGGTACGTTTTCCTGCACGGATGATGTCTCCGTTGGCACGTACTGCACGCAGAGCCATAACATAGTCTTTGGTTATACCATATTTTGCTGCACGCATACCTCCAGCATTTTCAGAGACATTGCCACCAAGGGTTGAGTACTCTTCACTTGCAGGGTCTGGTGGGTACATGAGTCCCACTTCACCTACAGCCTTTTGCAAGTCCATGTTGATGACACCTGGTTGCACAACGGCTACCATGTTTTCCATGTCTATTTCCAAGATTTTGTTCATGTGCTTTTCTAGCCCAAGGACTATGCCACCATTTGTTGGTAACGCACCTCCTGTAAAACCAGAACCTGCACCTCTAGGTGTGATGACAATAAGGTGTTCATTACAGTACTTGAGTACAGCAGAAATATCTGCTTCATCTCTAGGAAAAACAACAGCTTCAGGCTCAAAACGTGTACGTGTAGCGTCATACGAGTAGGCTATAAGATGGGCTTTGTCAGAATAGACATTTTCTTTTCCAACGAGTGTTTCAAAGTGTTTGATGTGTTTTTTATCTAACATTAAAAGGCTCCCATAACGTTGTAGTAATTACCTTTTGCTTCACTTCCAAACCAACCACTTTCTAATTTTCCATAACGCATATAGAATGGAAATTGCCCTTCAGCAGGGAGGTTACTCATAGACTTTTGTGAGACTATTTTACCTGAGATTGGGTCAAGAAGTATCGCAGTGTTTTTACGTACGATGTAGACAAGCCCTATTTGGTACTTTTTTGCAAAACCCGCAAGGTTTTCATGGGTAGGTTTTCCGTCACCTTCTACCGCAAGGTAAAGTGCATAGGTATCTGGGTGTATCCACGTTTTATGGTTCGCTTTTACTATGCGTGCATAGGTATCAGCATCTGGTGCAAGGAGAAGCACGTTATTGTAAAGGTATCCACCTATGACTTTATCACCTTTTCTTACAGGGGTTTTGATGGTAGGAAGCTCATCATGAGGTACGATATCTGCATCTATAAGAGTAGCAGAACCATCAGCAGAAGTCTGGGCTATGCGAGAAGTAATGGCTGTTAGACCATTTTCATAAGCATGTATGACAACACCTGACATACCATTGATTTTCAGTGGTGAGCTAAGTTTGATAGATTTCCCCTCAACAGATTTAATAGAGGTATGTACTGATGAGGGAAAAAACCCTGCAAAAAGAGGTAATGATAAGAGAAATAGTAATGCTATTTTGGGCATGACAATCCTTTGTTTTTTTTAGATAATACGTGTATTGATTATACAAGTAATATAGTAAAAGTTTATTGATGTAAGAGTAGAAGCTAGGGGATTAACTTATTTCAGTTATAATTATGTCCAATTATCAATATCTGCATATGAAGTTAGGGTTACAATAAGAATGACAATTTTGAAAAGTATAGTGCTGTGGAGTTTACTGGTTCATACACTTTTTGCTGCAAAACTTAGCACAGAACAATGGAAAAAAGGTGAAACATTTTCACAATACCTCAATACGCGTAGTATACATCCAAACATCCTTAAATCTATTTCAAAAGAAGACCTAAAATTTCTTTCTGAAATACAAGGGCATCAAACCTTTTATGAATTAAAAGACAACGATGGTGAGCTGCAACAAGCACTCATACCCATAGGTGAAGAGATGCAAATAAGGCTTGCAAGAGAGAGAAAAACAGGTCTTTTTACTTTTGATATTATTCCTATAGAGTATAAAAAAGAGGAATACGCTGCAACAGTTATCATCAACTCTAACCCGCATAGAGATGTCAAAAATACTTTGCACCACACGGCACTTGCCGATAAAATGGGACAACTTTTTAAAGGGACAATCAACACGAAGAAGTTACAAAAAGGTGATAAAATTTCTTTTATTTATGTGCAGAAAACACGTATGGGATTGCCATACTATATGCCACATATAAAAATAGCCATGCTTGAGTCTCGGGGTAAGCAACATTTTATTTATGCAGATGAAGATGGTTATGGGTACACAAGCGATAAAAAGTCTCAAGCCTATACAGTAAAAGGTAAAAAGAAAATAACCTATACACGGCGTGTGCCTATAAAAAGTAAAAAGTCTCGTTTTGGTATGCCTTTGCGTCATGTGCGTGTGACTTCTTCTTTTTCACATAGGCGTTATCACCCTATCTTGAAGCGTTACCGTCCACATCATGGTACAGATTTTGGTGCAAAAAGAGGCACACCTCTTCTTGCGGTAAACTCTGGTAAAGTTATTTTTTCTGGACGTATGGGTGGTTATGGTAAAGTAGTAAAAATAAAACATAACGCAGGTTATGTCTCTTTATATGCCCATCAAAGTCGTATACGTGTGAAGCGTGGACAGTGGGTTAAAAAAGGTCAAATCATAGGGTATGTAGGGAGTACAGGTAGAAGTACAGGTCCTCATTTGCATTTTGGCTTAACGAAGAATGGCAGATGGATAAACCCGATGAAAGTACTTCGAAAGAAGTCAGCAGGGGGAACTGTACTGAAAAAGTTTACAAAGTACAAAGAGACCACCACGACGAAGTATAAAAAAGTAGACATAAAAAATGCTAAAGAAAATAAAGAAAAACTACTAGCTTGTATGAAAAGTGAGGGAAAACCTTTTGTATGGAGTAGCTTTAAACAAAGAACTATGAGGATAAGTGATGCAGACAAATATAAAAAACTTTAAACTCCAAGAGCTTAGAGATTCCAAATTTATAAAAACGGCATTTGCTACCTATGAACAAAATGGAAAAGCAAAATCTTGGGAGATAGTAGAAGCCCATGACTCTGTAGCCATTTTACTCTACCACACAGAAAAAAATGCCTTTATACTCGTAAAGCAGTTTAGACCTGCTGTATACCTAAACAACGCAAATGGCATGACAGTAGAACTTTGTGCAGGCATCGTAGACAAAAACCTTTCACTCGCACATATAGCACAAGAAGAGATAGAAGAAGAGTGTGGCTACCGTGTAAGCGTAGAAGAGATAGAAAAAATCACATCTTTTCATACCTCCGTAGGATTTGCAGGCTCTAAGCAGATGATGTACTATGCTGAGGTAGATGAAAGCATGAAGGTAAGCGAGGGAGGCGGTGTAGATGATGAACAAATAGAAGTCATCTTATTACCCGTGAGTGAAGCCAAAGCGTTTATCTATGATGAATGTATAGCTAAAACACCTGGACTTATGTTTGCGTTTATGTGGTGGTTTGATAAAATTAGAAATTAGAAATTAGAAATTAGAAATTGTGATAATAATATGTTATTTTTTATCACAATAGCGTTCTAGTAAACATTCGTACTTTTCTATACGTCTGTCACGTAAAAATGGCCAGATATCTCTGACTTCTTTGGTGCGTTCATTGTCTATGGTAGCATAGAGTATAACTTCATCTTGATGTGCTGCTTGAGCTAGCATCTCTCCTTGAGACCCACAGATAAAAGAATTTCCCCAAAATCTAGTACCTTTTAAAACATTTGAAGGGTCAGCCTCAAAGCCTACACGATTACAGCTAATGAGAGGTATGGCATTAGCTATGGCATGAGAACGTTGGATGGTTATCCATGCGTCTAGTTGTCTTTGTTTTTCGTCTTCGCTGTCTTCATCGAACCAGCCAATGGCTGTAGGGTAGATGAGTATTTCTGCACCTTTAAGTGTCATGATACGTGCAGCCTCAGGGTACCACTGATCCCAGCAGATAAGCACACCTAGCTTACCCACAGAGGTTTGTATAGGTTCAAAGCCTAAGTCACCAGGGGTGAAGTAAAACTTTTCATAAAAGCCTGGGTCATCAGGGATGTGCATTTTTCGGTATTTACCAGCTACAGAGCCATCTTTTTCAAAGACCACTGCGGTGTTGTGGTAAAGTCCAGCGGTGCGTTTTTCAAACAAAGAAGTGACAAGCACAATATCATGTTCTTTTGCCACCTTTGCCCAAAATGTAACGTCATCTTCAAAGCTATTGGCGTAGCTAAAGAACGTTGTATCTTCACTTTGACAAAAGTACTCTGTTTGGTGTAGCTCTTGTAGGACTATGAGTTCTGCACCGTTTTGTGAAGCCTCTTGTATGCTTTTTAGTGTATGAGCTAACGTCTTTTCTTTGCTATGCTTGTATCGTTGTTGTATCACTGCAGTTTTCACTAAACTCTCCTAACGTACGACTTGCATGGTAGAACAATGCAGACTACCACCTTGCTCTATCAGCTTCAGACAATTAATAGGGATGATTTCCTTATCTGGAAATAACCCTTTAAATATCTCGTGTACTATTTTATCATTATTATCACTATAGGTAGGGTAAAGTAAGGCTTCATTGCAAATGAGAAAGTTGGCATAGGTAGAGGGGAGTCTGTTTTTTTGTTTGTCATAAATGGCATCTGTCATAGGTAGAGGAACTAGTGTATAAGGTTTTCCTTCTAGCGTTTTAAACGCTTTTAATTGTGTTTGCATCTGTAAAAGTGCCTCATAGTGTTCGTCATCTTTGTTGTCACACTTGACATAGGCTATGGTCTCTTTGTTGACAAAACGTGCCAAGGTATCAACATGAGAATCTGTGTCATCTCCTGCTAAATACCCATAGTCAAGCCACAATACCCTTTGTGTACCAAGATAGATTTTGAGCTTTTCTTCCACCTCTTTTTTACTCAGTCCACCGTTTCTATTGGGGTTACAAAGACAAGAGGTGGTAGTGAGTATCGTCCCCTCCCCATCACTCTCTATGGAGCCACCCTCTAGTATAAAGTTTATGTGTTCTAGGGGAGTAGTACCCATGTACCCTTTTTTATGTAAATTAGTGTTGACAGCATTGTCAAGTGTAGCTTCAAATTTCCCACCCCAGCCATCAAAAGTAAAGTCAAGCAGTTTTTTCTCTCCATTCTCTTTGATGGAGATATACCCATAATCACGTATCCATGTATCATTGGTAGGTATTTCTATAAAGGTCATGTTTCGTGTGGAGCAAAACATGGAAGCCATCTTGTGTTTATCTTTACAGATGATGTAAACAGCTTGCCCATAAGCAATAGCTTGGGCTATACGTATAAAAGGGGTGAGAGCTTCATTCAAATCCCCCTTAGCCCAGTCAGTCTCTTCATGAGGAAAACTCATTAGTACACACTGTTGTTTTTCCCATTCTGCTGGTATTCTATGCATAAATACACCTTCATTTCTAATTTCTAATTTCTAATTTCTAATTCTTAGGATATAATCCTAATCATGGCATTTATAAAAATAAACAAACAAAATTTCTTTCATAATCTTAACCAAATAGCACTAAAAACTGGCTCTAAAGAGAAGATAGCCATCGTTCTAAAAGACAATGCTTATGGGCATGGCTTAGAACTTATGGCAAGACTTGCATCAGAGTTTGGCATACAACAAGCAGTGGTACGTAAACGCTGTGAAGCTAAAAAAATAGAAACATATTTTAAAAATGTCCTTGTACTGGGTGATAACATCCTAAAAGATGAGAACATTATTTACACTATTAACACACTTGAGGACATAGCAACAGCAGAGCAAGGTGCAAAAGTAGAACTCAAAGTTGACACAGGTATGCATCGTAATGGAATTAGCATGTATGAGCTTGAAGTTGCTCTGGCATCTATCAAAAAACAAGGCTTGGAACTTGTAGGTGTGATGACACATTTTAGATCTGCAGATGTTTTAAGTTCAGAACTATTTTGGCAGCAAAAAAACTTTGAGAGTGTCAAAGCAAAAGTAGATAAGGCTGGTTACAAAAACGTACGTTTTCACTCACATAACTCAGCTACTCTTTTAAGAACAAAGTCTTTTTCAGAAGACATGGTACGAGTAGGCATAGCAACGTATGGATACAATGAACTTCCCCAACTCTTTGATGGCACAGACTTAAAACCTATACTCTCTTTACACGCTAAAAGGGTTTCAAGTCGTAAACTAAAAGCAGGTGAACGAGTAGGGTATAGTGGTGATTTTATCGCACAAGATGATATGACTATCTCTACTTATGACTTAGGGTATGGTGATGGTTGGTGTAGAGGTGATACAAATAAAGCATTTACAACAGCCCAAAATCTCCCCATATTAGGACGTGTTTCTATGGATTTTATCTCTCTTGAAAGTGAACAAGAAGAAATATGCGTGATGACTGATGCACGAGATGCAGCCAAACAGTTAGGAACCATCTCTTATGAAATCATGACAGCATTACATAGAGATATAGAACGACAAATCATCTAGTTTCTCATCTGCTGCATAAGTGCTTCTTTTGCTTTTTTTCTTATGAGAGCTTCTTCTGTTTCTTTTGAAAGTGGTATGGTTTTTGTAGGAGATTTTTTTATAGGTTTTTGTTCTTTTTTTAGTAAGTTGATATTTTTACTACTTTTTTCTACAGTCTTACTCACCTTTATAGGCACTACAATTTGAGTATGAGACGCTGTGTTTAAAGTTTGTTCTGATGTCTCTTCGTTTGTTGCTATACTGATAATATAGATAACAAACAGTACACATAAAATGATGGCTATAAACATAAAGCTAAAAAAGAGACGTAACCAAGAGCGTTTTTTCTTCTTTTTTGGTATGTCTTTTTTTAGATTTTTTTCTGTAGCTACATCCACAACTATACCATTCTCTTCACCTATCTCTTTCATGATGTTGTTAAGTACAGTGTCTTTGGGTGCTTTTTGTTTGTTTACTATTTCTCTCACGGGTATCTTTTTTGGATAAATTTAATACCTATATTTTAGTGAAATAAACTTTGGTGGAGGTGAGGGGAATTGAACCCCTGTCCTAAAATAGATAGAACTATGACTCTACATGCTTAGACGGTGTTGTTAATTTTAATCTAGTTTTGTACTACACTCAAAACTTTGCTAGACGAGCTAAGATTCTCACCCTGTGGCATAGCTTCCACGGGGCATAGTCATCAGATGTGATACCCAAAATGTCCGAAGACTCCTGTTAAGATGACACTCCCAGGCAGGGCAGTCCTCCGCGTGAGCGGGGTTAATGACTTACGCTACTGCGTAAGCTGGACGGTAATCTGTGTTGTTTGCGGTTAAATGCGTTTGAGCCGCGTAACGGAATTGCTCAGTCCGACATGCACATAGCCCCGACTACTCCAGTCGAAACCAAGTCACCCCCACATAGAAAGGTGGTGGATTTTAACACTTTTGGGTAACTTTGTCAATAGTGAACATAGCTTCGAGTATTATTTTCATTTTGGTTTGATATCATCTTTATGGCTCATCACTGCCCAAATAATCCAAACAATACCAATGATAATAACAGGAATACTCAAAAGTTGCCCTGTGTTAAAAGGTAAAGATGTTGTGTAGTCGGCTTGAGGTGTTTTGGTATATTCTAGTAAAAAACGTGCAGTAAACATATAGGTAAAAAATATACCAGGCAGAATTTTAGTAGCAAATGAAACTGATATCTTACGATAAATAAAGAGAAGAATAAAAAATAATATCAGGTATGCTAATGCCTCATAAAGTTGAACAGGGTGACGTGGTAACATATCTATACGTTCAAAGACTATAGCCCATGGCTTGTCTGTAGGAACACCTAATATTTCGGAGTTAAAAAGGTTTCCTAAACGTATAAAAGTTCCTACCAGTGCAGTAGGTATGACGATGCGTGAAAGAAGCCACCAGAAAGATTGATGGTGTTTTTTTGTATAGAAGTAAAGTGCTATGAGTACACCTATCATCCCACCATGACTGGCTAATCCACCTTTCCATACTTTGAGTATCTCTAGTGGATGTGCTAGGTAGTACTCTGGCTCATAGGCAAAGCAGTGCATAAGTCTAGCTCCAATGACAGTGCCTATTAATATATAGATGAGAAGATTATCAAGTTCTTCAGGATTTTTGTTTTCACGTTTATAAATCCATGTCATTATCATAAGACCTAAAAAAAATGAACCTACAAATAATAACCCATACCAGCGTAATTGTAAAGGTCCGAGTTCTAATAGTGTAGGGTTAACATTCCAAATAAAGTGTTGCACCATTATTCTTTAGGTAACTTTTTAGTGACATAGTAAAAACCACCACCAATGATTGCGATAGCTCCTACGAGAAAAATAATTCCAAACTTAATACCTTCATCCATTTTTAACTCCTTAACTGTTTATTTTATCTTTTATCTCTTTTGCAATAGCAGAGATTTTTGTAATTTTCTGCATATTACTTAAACTCTCATCTAGTAGCACCTTCACAAAAGCAGAACCAACTATAACGCCGTCTACACCTTTTACTTTGTCTTTGGCTGTATGTTGGTCTACACCAAACCCCACATAAACAGGTGTGTCTGAGTACTTTTTAATGTTGGTAATAATAGGCTGCAAGTCTTCACTTTTACCAGAACCTGTTATGCCCGCATAGGCAACAAGATAAATAAATTTTTGTGCCTCTGTCACAATTTGTTTGATGCGAGCTTCTGAATCGGTAGGGGCTATAAAATCAATAAGGCTAAGATTTGCTTTTTCAATACTTGGTTTATAAAGTGATGCTTCTTCAAAAGGTAAATCAGGAATAATAAAGCCACTGACGCCTACTTCATTGGCTTTGTCAATAAAAGTGTCCATGCCTTTATGGTAAAAAGGATTAAAGTATCCCATCCATAATGTGTCTATGTGAGGAGCTATTTTAGCTGAGGCTTGAAAAAGCTGCTCTAGTTTAAAGCCATTTTGTAAGGCTTTGAGGTTTGCTTTTTCTATAACAGAACCATCTGCAACGGGATCAGAGAAAGGCATACCGAGTTCAAGTGTATCTACACCTGCTTCTGCAAGGGCTAATGCAGCATCAACAGTAAACTCTAAAGAGGGGAAACCAGTGGTAATATATGCAACTAAATTTTTCAATATTTCTTCTTATCTAATATATTTTCAACATTATATGATAAAATGAGTAAAATTATAGGATAGATAGAGAGATTTCATGAGTATTCATACCCCTAAAATAGAAAAAAAAGTCACGTTAACCACCATTGCAAAGATGAAAGGCAAAGAGCCTATCACTATGGTAACCGCTTATGATGCACTCTTTGCACAGCTTTTTGATGGCGAAGTAGAGATGATACTCGTAGGCGATAGCCTCAATATGAGTTTTCTTGGTAAAGAAGACACCTTAAGTGCAACGATGGATCAGATGATTTACCATACGCAAGCAGTGTGTAATGGAGCGAAACTCCCTTTAATCGTGCTAGATATGCCTTTTGGCTCATACACTTCTCCAGAATTAGCCGTCATGAATGCCACAAGAGCCTACCAAGAAACAAATGCACAAGCCATCAAGATAGAAGGTGGTAAAGAGAGAGCCCATATCGTTGAGGCATTAACGCAAAACTCTATTGCAGTACTTGGGCATATAGGGCTTATGCCACAGTTTTTAAGATCTGATGGTGGGTACAAAATACGTGGTAAAGACAAAACAGACATCAAAAACCTTGTAGAAGACGCTAAAGCCTTAGAAAAAGCTGGTGTGTTTGCTCTTGTAGTCGAAGGCGTAAAAGAAGAAGCGGCACGTGCCATCACAGAAGCAGTCTCTATCCCAACCATAGGTATAGGTGCAGGGAATGTTACAGATGGACAAGTGCTTGTTTGGTCTGATATGTTTGGATTTTTTGAAGCCTTTAAGCCTAAGTTTGTGAAGCAGTACATGGATGGTGCTAAACAAATCCGTCAAGGTTTGGAACAGTACAGAAATGAAGTTAAAGGACGAGAGTTCCCATCTGAGGACTATACCTACTAATGGAGCGAATGGTAGAGATAGAACGTTTTGATGAAGAGGTATCATATGAAGTCACACTTCGCCCTTCGTCTTGGGATGAATACATCGGACAAGAGAAGATAAAAAAAAATCTAAAAGTTTTTATAGAAGCGAGTAAAAAAAGAGATGAGGCACTTGACCACATTTTATTTTTTGGCCCTCCTGGGCTTGGCAAAACGACCATAGCAAACATCATCGCCACAGAAATGTCTGCAAACATCAAAACTACAGCTGCCCCTATGATAGAAAAGGCAGGCGACTTAGCGGCACTCTTGACGAACATAGAAGAGGGTGATATACTTTTTATAGATGAGATACACAGAATGTCCCCGGCGATTGAAGAGATACTCTACCCTGCGATGGAAGACTTTAGACTAGACATCATCATAGGCTCAGGTCCAGCAGCTCAAACTGTGAAAATAGACTTGCCACGTTTTACACTCATAGGAGCAACAACAAGAGCAGGGATGCTTTCAAACCCCCTACGTGAACGTTTTGGGATGCATTTTAGGATGCAGTTTTATACGCCTGAAGAGTTGTCTACTATAGTTATGCAAGCCTCACATAAGTTAGAAAAAGTTGCTCTTGAAGATGCCAGTCAAGAGATGGCTAAACGTAGCCGTGGTACACCACGTATTGCCCTACGTTTACTCAAACGTGTACGTGATTTTGCAGAAGTGCTAGATGAAACAGAAATCTCTTTAGAAAGAGCCAAATACGCACTTGACCAACTAGGTGTGAATAACCTAGGATTTGATGAACAAGATATCCAACTACTAGAGCTACTTGTATCTGCTAAAAATAAACCTATGGGACTGAGTACCATTGGTGCAGCTCTGAGTGAAGATGAAGGTACTATAGAAGATGTACTAGAACCTTACTTGATAGCCAATGGCTATATAGAGAGAACAGCTAGAGGACGCATAGCCACACAAAAATCGTATGAACATTTTAAACTTGGCGGTAAGGATGGATTGTTTGAATAAAAGTTCTCTGATGATAACAGCTCTTTTTGTTTTAGCAATTGTGGGTGCATACTCAGTTTATAAGCCATTTTTATTGTCATTGGTGGTAGCTATGTTACTTACTATGGCTACATTTAACCTTACTAAAAAGCTAGTTGGCTATACAAACTCAGCTCATATTTCTGCGGCTATATCAACTACGTTACTTATGTTGCTTCTTTTTGCTCCCATACTTTACTTAGCAACAATCGGTGTAGGGTACATCTCTCAAATAGACAGTGCAGATATACGTGACACCATACATTTTGCCCAAGAGCAAGTGCAGGACATACCTTTTTTAAAAGAGATGAGCCTCAAATACTTGAATGATAGTAAAATTGCACTTTATATAGAAGAGTCTACTAGTTACGTGACATTTGCTGGTGGTGCAGGACTTGGGTTTATGAAGAACATGTTTTTTGTTGTGGTATTTTACTTTTTTATAAACTACTATGGAAGTCGTTTTTTTGACATAATCTTAGCTCTGTTACCTGTATCTCCTGCTAAAGGTGCCCGTATGATGCAAGAAGTCTCAGCTACGATGGAAGTGGTGTTTTACTCCATCATTGTAACTGCTATATTTGAAGGCTTTTTATTTGGCATCATCATGGCAGCTTTTGGTTTTAATGGACTACTTTTTGGTGTCATTTATGGCTTTGCATCTCTTATTCCTATCATCGGTGGGATTATCGTTTGGGCTCCTGTTTCGCTGTATGTATGGACAAAGGTAGATTCTCATACGGCACTGATTATCGCAGGGTATTCTATTGTGATGATTTCTATCATAGCAGATACCTTTATCAAGCCTATGATTATAAATATTATAAAAGAAGACTTTTTAAAGAGTACGATCAAGATTAACTCTATTATTATTTTCTTTTCTATTTTAGCGGGTATGAGTACCTATGGTTTTTGGGGGATGATTGTGGGGCCTGCGATTACCTCATTTTTGATAGCTATTACGAAGGTATATTTAGATTACAATGAAATAGGTTAACTATTTATTAAACATATTATATGATAATTTGGACACAAAGGATTTACCATTATAAAAATACTTATCATCGAAGATGACCCAGAATTGGCACTTATATTAACCAATTATCTTACCAAGTTTGACATGGAAGTCATAGGTGCAGAAGACCCGTATATAGGGTTATCACTATTAACCCAACATGACTTTGATTTGATTATATTGGACTTGACCTTACCAGGGATGGATGGACTAGAGGTGATACCTAAGATACGTGAGATTTCCAACATACCTATTATCATCTCTTCTGCTCGTGATGACATCACCGATAAGGTGATAGGCATGGAAAGAGGGGCAGATGACTATATGCCTAAACCCTATGACCCTAGAGAACTGGTTACGCGAATTAAAACGATTTTAAGGCGTACAGGCTTGGTAGAAGATAAAGTAGAAAAGAAAGAACCCCTGTTTGTAGCAGAACCTAACGCTAGAGAAATACGTTTTAAAGGTCAATCCCTCGAGCTAACAGCTGCAGAATATGACATTTTAGAGATGTTACTACAGCATAAAAATGGTTCAGTCTCACGGGAACAACTGCTGTATGAAAGTGAACATATTGATGATGACTCTTCTATTAAAAACATAGATGTCATTATTTCTAGAATCCGTCAAAAAATAGCTAAAATTGATGCTGACAATATTTATATTAAGCCTATTCGCGGAGTAGGGTATCTTTTAACAGATCGTAAATGAAAAATTTATCTGTAACAACATTTATACATATTTTGTTTTCTGTGGCTATTGCTATTTTGATAGCCACATTTTTACTTTTCCTTTCTTGGGATAAGGACAGACAAAAAATTGAAAAATATAAACGTTATCAGCTTATCTCCATTACTTTTCTTTCAAACTTACAACAAAATACAAGCAAAAAAGAGTTAAAAAAACTCTACAAAGAGTTACATGTAAAGGCACTCGCACCTGAAAAAGTTTTAAATATACGAAAGAAAATTGAAGATGGAGGCATAACCATTTTTTCTGGTGGTTCATCTTTGGGTAGGGTGAGAGTATTTAAGATTCAGGATAAACACTATATCTATGTCCAACGTATGGCACACAATATGATGCTTGAAGATAATTTACCTCAAAACTATTATTTTGAAATTGCACTTGCTTTGGGTGTATTTTTGATAGGGTTACTATTATTACTTTATTTGGCAGTACTTAAAAAACTATCCCCTTTAAAAACCTTACACAAGCAAATACAAAAATTTGCACAGGGTGATATGCAAACACGCATTACGTATCTTTATGATGATGAGATTGGTAAAATCGCTAAAAGTTTTGATGATGCTATTGTACATATCAATGAATTGGGAACGTCTAAAAACCTTTTTATGCGTAACTTGATGCATGAGCTGAAGACCCCTATTACTAAAGGGCGTATTGTAGTAGAGATGATGGAAGATGAGGGGACAAAAAAAGTACTAGTACGTGCCTTTGAACGTATGAACGAACTCATCTCTGAACTAGCAGAGATTGAACGTGTAACCACACAAAGTTTTGAACCAAAGTTTGAATACTTAATACTTTCAGATATTGTAAATGAGAGTAAAGAGTTACTTATGACAAGCAACTCTTGTATTGAAGTAGATATTGATGACTTGGCATTAACAACAGATAAAAAATTGATGACTTTAGTGCTTAAAAATCTTATGGACAATGCTATTAAATATGGAAAAGACAAATGTGTGATGGTTTCAAATCAAAATAAAATGATTGAAGTTATTTCAAAGGGTGATGCGTTACCTGAACCACTAACTTACTACACAGAGCCATTTTCACAAGCAGAGAAACGAAGTTCAGGGTTTGGCTTAGGGCTATATATCGTTGATAGTATTTTAGTGAAATTAGGCTACAGACTAGGATACAAACATGAAGAGGGTAAAAATATCTTTATACTTGTACCTGTAAAAGAGTAAGCTACCCCTTTAAAGACTCTGCTATAAGCTCTAAAGGGTTTTTAAATATAGTTTCGACATCTGCATGGTTCATCGCCTCACTTAACTGCATACGGCACGCTGAACACTCAGCAGAGACATAATGTGCTTTTGTCTCTTTTATCATAGCTGCTTTTGGTATACCTGCTAGCTCGGCAAAATGAAACTTCTCTGTTTGGAGTGTCACCCCACCAAAACCACAACATCTATCTGAATCTGACATCTCAACCATTGGGTAGTTGGGAGAGAGCAAGTTACGAGGTTGCTCGTAAATACCTTGCACTTTCTTTGCGTGACATGGGTCATGGTAGGTGACTGCTGTGTCAAACTTTTTACCTTTATCTTTGAGTATTTGTTGTAAAGGGGTATTGTCATCTAGCCATGCTGTAGCCATGTGCATTTTTTCAGAAACCTTTTTTGCTCTCTCTTCCCACTCTGGCATGTCATGGTTTTTAAAGAAGATTTGCCAATCATGTTTCATCATAGCAGAACAAGTAGCCTCTGGGATGAGCATCGCATCACACTCATCCATAAAACTTTCAAAGTATTCTATGTTCTTCTTGGTCATATACTCAACCGAATGTACATCTCCAGTAAAGTAAGCAGGGGCAGAACAGCAAAGTTGCTCTTTAGGGATAAATATATCTATGTTTAACTCTTTTAAAATCTCTACGAGAGAGTCACCAATGCCTATATAGTTGTAGTTTGCTAGACATCCTATAAAGAGTGCAATACGAGTATTTTTTTCTTCTTGTATAGGTGCAGGTATCTCTTCAGGGTAGCTGTTTAAAAAGCTTGTTTTTACCATAGAAGGAAGTAGTCTTCCCTTTTTTATCATAGGAAGAGAAAATCTTGCTCTTAACCCTCTGTCTTTGTCATCTTGAGCTAAGGCACAGGTTTTAAACATGAAGCCCATCTTCATCACAAAGTCCATGATTTTACGGTTACGAAGCAAGAAAAAGAAACCACGCTTAAACCATGCGAGACCAAACTTATCTGCAATGTCTGCACGCACCTCTTCTATGACCATATCTGTAGCCAAAGAGTTTGGACAAACATCTACACAGTTGGTACATAAAAAACATGATTCAAAAATGTTTTTTGCATTTTTATCTAGTTCCAAATGCCCTTGTTGGTACGCACCAAGCAAGTCTATAAAGCCACGTGGAGAAGTAGTCTCATCTGGGTTTACTTGGTGGATAGTACAAACGGGTATACATTTACCACATTTGATACA
>Ga0256840_1001238_pt1 | contig 24502 bp, 25 predicted proteins | sample 355202metaG_FD_185969 | JGI IMG/M metagenome (GOLD analysis project Ga0256840, IMG submission 185969) | Hydrothermal vent microbial communities from Mid Atlantic Ridge, Atlantic Ocean - 355-202 | ecosystem: Environmental > Aquatic > Marine > Hydrothermal vents | place: Atlantic Ocean: Mid...
GACTTGACCCAGTAAGTGCTGAAAATTTTGATAGGCTAGTTAGAGAGTTGGCATCTTTATTACATTTGACCATAGTTATGGTTACACATGACTTACATACGATTGATCATGTTTTAGATAGGTTTTGTGTTATTCATAAAAAAAAGATTCTTTTTGAGGGAAGCCTTGCAGAGGCTAAAAAGATTGAAAATTATGATCTTAGAGAATTTTTGAAAGTAAAGGAATAAAATTGGAAAAAAGATTGAGTTATACCATAGTTGGATCGTTTGTAATAGTTCTATTCATAGCTCTTGTTTCATTTATGTTTTGGCTAGGGAAGTATGGGAATAAAGCAACCAAATTTGATTATTATCATACATATTTTCAAGAATCAGTATCTGGTCTCAATATCGCATCATCAGTTAAGTTGAACGGTGTTATAGTTGGGCAAGTAAAAGATATATCTATCAATATGAAAAATGTTGAAGAGGTAAATGTTTTAATTGAAATCAACAAAGGTACACCCATAAAGATTGATAGTTATACTTCTTTGGATTCACAAGGCATTACAGGACTTAAATATATTGAACTAAAAGGTGGAACTAAAAAAGCCAAGATATTGGTAACTTCAAAAGAGCATGTTGCGGTTATTAAATCTAAAAAGTCTATGCTTGCTTCACTTTTTGAAAATGGTGAGTCTATTACTATGAAAGCAGATAATATTTTAAATAGAATTTCTACTATGTTAAGTGATAAAAATTTGAAAAACATATCAGATATTATAGATAATCTCTCTTCTACGACAGCGTATATAAATACTAAAAAAAGTGATATAGATAAGGTTTTCAAAGATATAAGTGAATTAAAACTAAATATAGAGAAAAATTTGAATCAACTATCATTTAGTATAGGCAAAAATGTTGATGAATTATCATCAAAAAGTGGAAAACTTTTAGACCATACTGTTAAGTTTGAAGACAATCTTTTAGTATCTTTTAAAAAGCTAGGAGAGATGAGTGATAAGGTAGGAGCAGCCTCAGATGCAACAAAAATCTTTTTTGACAATATGCAAAAAACTGCTGATGAAGGAGAGTTTGATATAGCTAAAATCGTAGAAGAAAATCTTCAAGTTATAAACGAAACAGCACATGCACTAAAAGACTTATCGATAGAGCTTGATAGAACCATAGAAGAATTAGGAGATAGTCCTAGCGATATACTATACAAAAGCAGAGCAAAAAGCTTTGGTCCAGGAGAAAAACAATGAAGATAATTTTAACATCAATCATAGCAATATTTTTACTTGCAGGTTGCGTATCCAAAGAGATAAAACCATATGAAATATATACAGTTTATGATAACTCGACGATAAAACAACCTCTACATGTAAAGGCTGTTTTAAAAGTTGCTAAGATAAAGTCAACAGACCAGATGAATAGTGATAGAATTTGGTATAAAAAGTCTTCAATAAAAATTGATTCGTATTATTATTCAAAGTGGAATAGCTCATTTACTCAAATGCTTGAGCAAAATTTAGTCAATAACATCTCCAAGAGTAATTTGTTTGAGGGTGTATATGCAAAGTATTCAAAAGTAAGAACTGACTTAGTGTTAGAGAGTGAGCTTGTAGAGGCTGTGCATGATATAGGCTCCAATAGTGTTATATTTGGAATTAGACTTTATTTGGTAAAAGATAAAAACTTAGTGAGTGAACATGAGTTCTCATATAAGGAAAAATGTGATAGTTTAGATGCAAAAGGTGCTGTAAAAGCCTATGAAAAGATAATCGAAAAACTAAATAAAGATGTGGTATTATGGATAAAAAAATCAGTGATAGAAAACTAAATAGACTATTAGAATTAAACAAAAAACTTGTTTTAGAAGATGATTTTACGAAAAAAATCGAGATAATATCAGAAGCTATTAAAGAGATACTAAAAGTTGATAGATGTACGATTTTTATACACGACGAAAGTACAAAAAGCTTATGGTCGGTTTATGTAGATGGAATTAGCTATATTGAAGTTCCAGATACTAAAGGCATAGTAAGTGAAGTATATAAAAGCAAAAAAAGCATGATTGTAAATGATGCACAAAATAGTCCATATCTAAATAAAGACATAGATAAGGGTAGTGGATATACTACAAAGTCTATTTTATCAGTACCTATTATGGGTTATGGAGATAGAGTTCTTGGAGTCATGCAGCTGATAAATAAGCTTGATGGCATAGGAAAATTCAATGAAGAAGATGAGCATGTACTCGGTTATGTTATGGGACATATTAGTGCTTATTTAGAGTTGATGTTGCAGGGAAAGTAGGAGCTAATATATTCTTTAGCTTTCTTCCACTAGCCTATCCATAATATAAAGTTTTAAATCTTTTTTAGATATTTCACTTTTTAGAGATTCATTATATAGTTCTTCCACTTTTTTGCTATATTTTTCGTAAGAGAAATACGGAAAGTTTACTAACCATGCTTTTTTTATGAGTTTTAAAGTGATAGCATCTCTTATCCATGCCTTAAAAAAATTAAATCCTATAAATACCGCACTTGTTATAAGCATGGTTCCTATGATAGAAAAATGAAAATCTATGTTTTCAAGAAAATAATGAGTGATTGCTATAGATGGAATAATAATCATTGTAATTAAAGATAAGTATGCTATGTATGCTCTAGTGATATTTATACGAAATCCAAGCTTTCCTGAATCTACATACATCTTTTCATTATAATGACTATTTGCACAGAGCAAATCTTTAAACATTACTGGTTGTTTAGATATTGTATAGACATAATTTATAATTTTTTCTTTAATAGATATTTTCTTATTCACTTTAAACCTTTAGTTTATTTGTGAATATTTTACCATAATGAGAATTAAAAGCTCAATAAATTTTAAGATATTTTATAATTCTTGCATAGCTTCTGCCAAATCTCTTGCAATTTTTCTATAATCTCTTTTTTCTAGTAATTTTGTTTGTCCTGCTAAGCCCATTGTTCTTATTTTATCTTTTGGCGTTTCTATGATTTCATTTAGTTTAGTGACTATGGAGTTTTTATCAAAATCAGATAACCAGGCATCTATATTGTCAGTAAAAAGTTTTCTATTTTTTTCACTATTTGTCATCAGCGTTGGTATGGAAGTTGTGTAGTAGTCTATAGTTTTTAACTGAGTTGACGTGTTAAATATGTCAATATTAGGAAGAAGAGATAATCCTACATCACAATGTGCAACAATATCTAACAATTCATCTTTAGTCTCAGCTTTTTTCACTTCAACGTTATCGCTTGAAAGTTCTAAATCAGCGACATAATCATCAGCTTCTTTATGATTTTTGGTCAATATATAAAGCTTCCAATTATCAGCTTTTAATTCATTAAAAGCCTTTAAAACAGTTTCAAAACTTCTTAATTTACTAAGTGTTCCTGCATAAACAAAGAGTATTTTATCATCTTTTCTTCTTATTTTTAAGTGTATATTATCAGGATCTATTCCTGAGCGCACTATGTGTGTTTTTATGTTTATATCTGGGCAATATATATCATTAAGGGTATGCGAAGTCGGTAAAAATATATCACATTTATTGATAAGTTTTGCTCTTGTATGTAACTTCATTTTTTCATCAATCTTCATTAATATAGTTGATCTATTTTCTGCTTTTGCATTTTCTAGCTTGAAAGATACTTTTGGAAAAGATAGTCTGTATCCTACTTTTATATTGTATTTATCTCTATTTTTTAATATATTTTCCAATATATCATAAATATTTCTTACAACAACATAGTCATACTTATGAACATTTATATCATTTTCACCAAGATATTGCAGTATGTCATTTTTTTCATGAATAGGGGCAACAAAGTGTCCATTTCCTCTATCTTCAAAAAAGCTTTTGTATTTTGAAAAGTAAACTACATCTACATTCATCAATTCTGGAAGATACTTTTCGAAAAGTGCTCCTATAAAATTGTGTTCCGTGTACTCTTCTCTATCCGTTATATATAAAAAATTCTTCATTAATATTTTCCTAATACCTTATTTTACATATAGTAACATATAAACTACAAGCTAAGTATAAAATTTTGATTTAATAATCATTAATTTAATTAATAAGTAACAATTTTAAACAAAATATAGATTAGTTGTTGAATTTTATAGAAATTGTTGTTCCTATATTTGGTGTACTTACAATATAGATTGATGCTTTGTGTAAGTCTGCTATTTGTTGAGCCATGGCTAAACCAAGTCCATATCCAGCAGTTCCTTTTTTTCTTGACGAATCGATTTGGTAAAACTTGTTAAAGATAAAGGGAAGTTTATCTTTTTCTATACCGACACCCTCATCCTCTATACTGAGTGTATTGTTTTCTAGTGATATAGTTATATTTTTGCCTGTAGGAGTATATTTGATGGCATTATCAAGGATATTATCTATAAGTACTTCTATAAGGGTGCCGTTTGCTTTGATTTTAGTATCATTTAAACTCTTTACATGTAAGGATATTTTTTTCTTTTGCGTTATGAGCATATATTTGTCTATGGAGTTTAGTAAAAGTGTATCAACCTCTATATCTTGAAAAGATTCTTTGATCGTGTAATCATTCATCCTTGTAAGTAAAAGGAGATTATGTAGCATATCTTGAAGGTTTGTTATATCTTCCCCTACAGAATTTAATACTTTCTTATACTCTATTGATTCTCTTGTCTTTTGTAAAGTGACATCAATTTGAACTTTCATAGAAGTTAGTGGAGATTTGAGTTGGTGGGAGGCATGGGCATTAAACTCTTTGATTTTTCGGTATGACTCATTTAGTTTTTCATTTGCTTCGTGCTTAAATATTTCTAGTGTTTTTATAGATGAGATAGCAATTACAATAGCGCATAAGGAACGAAAAATTTGAACTGGAAGATGAAAAGTGTTTAGAAACCAAGTAGTATTTATAATTGAAGATGTAAAAAGTGCAACAGGAGGGACTATAATTCCTGCAAAAAAAGCATAAAATATGAATGTTAAACCAGAAATTTTAAAGTAAAGTTTCAACTTTTCTATATGATTGACTTTTTCTATAGAATAACCGTAAAAATATAGGCCAATACCTAAAAATAAAGAACCCCAAAATCCGTATGTATACCTTATTGCAACCACAATTTCATTGAGCTCAGGATATAAAAGAACTAAAATCAATAGAGTAGACATACTAACAGCATATATGAAAGGCCCCGAATAGAGATGATAGATAAAGTGCAGTTTTGAGTAAGGATTTTCAAAACTTTTTCGTATAATAAAACGGGAAAATTCAAAAAGAGATAGGTATGAAAAAAACAAAAATAGTATTTCAAATTCAACTAAAAATTGTTTAGAATCAGGATATACAAATTTATACATTGCAATCCACTCAACAAATGCATGCAAAATTGCAAATACGCCAAGGAGCCATATCTTGTTAGCAAAGAAAAGGTCACTATCTTTTGGTCTAATAAATAAAACCAATACTCCTAGTGTAAAAAAAGACAAGCCATATATAAAAAAAACTATTTCCATTATTCTATCTTATATCCTGAGCCTCTTACTGTTTTAATCAAAGCTTTTTCGCCTTTAATGTCAATCTTTTTTCGAAGATGATGAATAAAAACATTGATTACATTCGAAGAAGTTATTTCGCTTATGCCCCATACTTTTTCTTGCAAGATAGTGTGCGTGACTATATTGCCTCTGTTTGCAAGCATATAAACAAGTATATCAAATTCTTTTGTTGTTAATTCAATCTTTAAATTTGCTCTTTTAATAATTCTTTTTGGTATATTGACTTCTAGTGAATCAAGAACAATAATATCTTCATGGTTATATGATGCTCTCCTTATCAGGGAGTTTACGACAGCAACAAGTTCTCTGAACACAAAAGGCTTAGTTAGATACTCATCTATACCGCACTCTAAGCTTTCTATTTTATCTTCAATATCATTTTTTGCAGTTAACATTAAAATTGGCGAATTATTTTTTTCATTTCTTAGGGTTCTGCATATTTGTATACCATCTAATTTTGGTAATAACCAATCTAAGATAATAATATCATATGTATTTGTTTGTGCTAAGTATAAACCTTCTTGTCCATCTTCAGCAGTATCTACCGTAAAGCCCATTTCGCGAAGGCCTTTGGCTATATAAGTTAGTATTTTATGGTCATCTTCTACTATGAGTGTTTTCACCTAATAATCTCCTTTTTCTAAAGCAAAGCTATAGAAAAATTCCTCTCACTAAAGCTTTGCTTCAGTAAGAATATTCCAATGATAACTAAAATTATATGTAAAGAAGATTAAGAAAAATTAATATTGTCTTAATGTTGACGAAATAATTATATGTCAAAATTTCAGTATCTTTAAAATAAAAAGGGAGATTATTATGAAAACTTTACTTAAAGTTTCTTCGGTTGCAGTTGCAGGATTATTGTTGATGGGTACAACAAGTTTTGCCAAAGGTGAAAAATATACACTAGAAAGTACAAAACTGTCTTCACCAATAACATTGGAAGCAAACAATCCTGCTTGGGATAATGCAAAAGGAACCAATGTTCTTTTAGATCAAACACCATATAAGCCTGTTGGCTATAAAGGGATGACAAAGACAAAAGCTGTTTTGAAATCACTGTATGACGATAAAAATATATATGTTTATTTACAATATAATGATCCAACTAAAAGTTTAGCTCGTTTTCCATGGGTAAAACAAGTAGATGGTTCATGGAAACAAATGGTAAATAAAGATAAAACTGGACATGACAATACATATTATGAAGACAAAGTAGGATTCTTTTGGAATATAAACACAAGAGGTTTTGCTAAAAAAGGTTGTGGAATTTCATGCCATATGACAAAAGAAGGTAAAAACAATGGCTTTAGTGATCATTCAGCAGGTAGAAAATATACTAGAAAAGCTGGTGAGACTATTGATATATGGCATTGGAAATCAGTTAGAACTGGTTTAGCATTTGATTTATCACATGACCAATATGTTGATTCTATCGCAGATCCAAGTAGTCATGGTTGGGGACGACATGGTGATGAGAAAACAGGTGGCGGTTATAAAAACAATAAAGTTAAAGGCGCAAAAGTACCAACTTATATGAGCGGTGATAGCAAAAATATGCCTTATATATTAGATAGTAAAAAAGTACCATTTGTAGATACATTTAAGGCTGGAGATGAGATTTCTGGAATTGTAGTAGCTAAGATGACAGGTAGTGCAGCAGATGTTATGACAAGCAATCGCTATGCAGACGGCAAATGGACATTGGTGTTTAAAAGAGCATTAACAACTAGTCATCCTAAATCAAAAGTTCAAGATGTTCAGTTTAGCGATTTAAGTAAGCCTTATTACTTTGGTATATCAGTGTTTGATAACTCTCAGATAAATCATGTGTATCACAAGGGAAGTATAAAGTTACTTTTCAAATAAAAGGTTGACAAAATGAATATTCAACAACTAAATTTTCAAGCAAAAACAGCGATTTCGCTGTTTTTGCTCTTTATCATAACAGCGACACTCTCTTCGGTGATATTGCTTGGCTTAGAATTGACTGGAAAAAAAGAGGGATTAAATATCCCTACCATTTCCCAAATAAAAACACAATATACTACACCTGAGATAGTCGCAGCTATGCGTGGAAGTATGTATGACGAAGTTACAGAAGATGAAGATATAGAGCTTATCGAGATGTGGATAAAAAGTGGAGCTAGTGATAAGCATGAATCATATAAAGATGTAGCAGAAATCATAAGACTAGATTGTGCGGACTGTCATAGTAAATCCTCAACGATGAGCAAAGCAATCTCATCGATGCCATTTGATACCTATGAAGAGATAAAATCTCATACAGAGGCTGGATATTCATGGAGCAAAATGTCGAAACAGGCTCATATCCATATGTTCGGAATTTCTATGTTTTTGATTGTTTTAACATTGATTTTCTCTTATACGACTTATAAGAGTTATGTTAGAATAACATTGATTGTGACTGCATATGGTGGCGCTTTTCTAGATATATTCTCTTGGTGGTTTTCAAAATACTACGCGGGATTAGTCTACCTGATATTTGGTATGGGAGGATTGATGATTGGTTCTATTCTTCTTATGTCATTTCTCATCTTGATAAATCTCTGGAAAAAATAGACTTTTTTTAGCAGGCAAATTGATTTAATTTGCCTGTTTTTTTGCACAAGAGATTAAACCTGGACTAGGTTTACCTATATAGTATCCTTGTATATAATCAACACCCATTTCTTCAAGTATGTCCAAAGATTCTTTATCTTCAACATATTCAGCTATGGTTTTTAACCCAAGGCTTGAGGCAAAACTGATAATAGTTTTTGTAATGATGCGGGAATTTTCATTTGTTGCTATATGTTTTACTAAAGAAGAGTCTATCTTTAAGTAGTCAACATTTAGTTCATATACATGAGAAAAGTTTGAATACCCACTGCCGAAGTCATCTATGGCAAATTTACAACCAAATCTTTTTATAACTTTTATAAAGCTTTTAATCTCTTCATAATTCCTCAATTCAACATTTTCCAATATTTCAAATACAACTCTTTTTGGGTCACTAAAATTTTGAAGGCTTGTAGTTATAAATTTTATCATATCACCATTAGTCATATCCAAAATAGAGAGATTTATTGAAAATTCAAAATCTTTATCTTTAAAAAACTCGAAAGACTTTGTTATCATAATCTTTGTTATGTGAAAATATTGTTTAGATTTTATTGCTACATCTAAAAATCTATATGGTAAAACTATGGTTCCGTCATCTTGTACTATACGAACTAGACACTCATACTTTTCGATTCTTTCTTCAAGTACATTGTAAATAGGCTGATAAAATGCCCTAATATTGTCATTTTTAATTGCATCTCTAAGAAGTTCTATATTTTCCGTATTTTTTATAATTTTTTTAGATATATCCATGGTTTCATCATAAACAACTACACTCTTATTATCTTTTTTGGCTTTTTTTAATGCTATATCTGCTGTTGTTAGTAAATCTGGTCTGTTAAATGAAATTCCACAACTAACTGTTATAAAAATTTCATTATTTTCAAATATAAATTTATATTTATCTATTAAAGAAATGATATTACTTACGTTTGGAACAAATTCTACTCTTTCTTTTTTTGTATTTAAAAAAATAGCAAACTCATCACTAGGCAGTTTATATATTTTACTATATCCATATGGGCATTTATTTACAAAAAACAGTGTAAAATCTTTTAAGATTTTATCACCTGCTTTGTGTCCATAAAAGTCGTTTATATCTTTAAAAGAATCAATGTTGAGTAAAGCTAAATACCTGTAGGTTTCTTGGCTTTCATTATTGATATCTTCTATAAGTTGGTTTCTGTTTGGAAGATTGGTCAACTTGTCTACAACATAAGTAGCTTTTAGTTCAGATGTTTTTTCTTTTACTTCTCTAGTTAGCATACTATTTATTTTTTTTGATTTTCTAAATAAATATGATATTCCTAAAAACAAAACTATAAATAAAAGAATGTCATAAACTATAGATGATATAAAGTTTTTAATAAAATAATTTCTAACACTTTTGCTAGGTATCCTGATGCTCATAATACCTCGTACATCTCCAAGTTTATAATTGTATGCTTCTGAGTAACTTTCTCTTATAAATTTAGGAGCTTTTTCTTTACTTCCATGGCAAAGTAGGCATTTGTTGTCTATTCTTAACGCGGAAGCATATTGATAATATTCTTTATTGTCATAACTAAAATAATATTTTTTATCTCTGTTTTTACTAAAAAAATCAATAGCTTTCAGTTCATCAATATCGGTAGCATTTAAATGATTTCTAGCTCTGTTTGATACTGCTCTAATGGTTATGTTTAATAAATTATCTTTTGAAAATTTTTTTGAAATAAGTATAGATGAATATGCAGGTAGTGCTTTTAAGGTATCTTTATTTAAAGGAATTGTTTTGTTAATAAATAATTTTTGATAATAGTTTCTATTGCTCATGGCCAAAGAGTTTAAAACTTCTGCTTCCTTTTTTGCAAAACTACGCTCATTATTTACTAGGTTGTTATAATCATAAACAATCCTAAGTGATGCAATAATAAGAAAAAGAATAGGGATTAATAAAAGAACACGCATATTGAATATATTTTTCAATTGTATCACCTTTCTTAAGTAATTTTACTTAAATTTTGCTTAGCTTAAGGTAAGTTATTAAGTTTATGATGATATAATTATCATAAATTATAAACTACACCCCTGCCGTTAAATCTCCATTTTTATGTCTAGACTATTACATAAACTTTACAAAAAAACTAAAATATTGTAAAATATATTTAACAAAAATAAAAAGGTTTTAAAATATGGATTTTACAATATTTTTTGAAGAGCAGCATCGGCTCTTAAGGCATATAAAAAGCGATAAAAAAAGATACCTCTACAATAATATCAATTGGAGTAGTAGATGCTTGCTTATAGTGGGTCAAAGAGGTGTTGGTAAAACTACACTTATATTGCAGTATTTAAAAGAAAAATATAACGATAATTCAGAAGCACTCTATATATCTGTAGATAATCCATTTTTTAACACTATATCTCTATATGAGTTTGCGGTAGATTTTGAAAAACATGGCGGTAAAACGCTTTTTATAGATGAAATACACAAATATAAAAATTGGTCTAGTCATATCAAAAGCGTCTATGATAGTACTAAACTCAAAATTATTCTCTCCGGCTCATCTATGATTCAGATTCATTCTTCTGAAGCAGACTTAAGTCGCAGAGTTCAGCTTTATCGCTTAGCAAATCTATCTTTTAGAGAGTATTTAGAGTTTAAAAATATAGCAACTCTTCACAAATATTCACTAAACGATATTATGAAAAATCATATGAAAATAGCAAACGAAATAGCAAATACAATAAAGCCACTTGCACACTTTCAAACATATTTAAATGAAGGTGTTTATCCTTTTATGTTAGAGTCTAATGACAACTATGCTCATATGCTTTTAGGAGTAATTAACCAGATACTTGAAGTAGACTTACCACATGTAGTCAATATTAACTATACCCAAATAGATAAGATAAAAAAACTCATTTATCTACTTAGCACTACTGTTCCACTAAAGCCAAACATATCAAAGCTATCAGAATCTGTAGAAGTTTCTCGTCCAACTCTTATGGAGTATATACACTATCTTGAACTTGGTAGTCTGCTAAGTAGCGTAAATCAAAAAGCAAGAGGCTATAAAGTAATTAGCAAACCCGATAAACTCTATCTATACAATACAAACCTCATGAAATCTATATCTCAAAATATTGACAAAGGTACACAAAGAGAGACGTTTTTTGTGAACCAACTTAAAAGTAGTTTTTACAATCAACCTTCGCTCATTGATGATAAGTTACTATTGGCTAGTGATGGAGATTTTTTGGTTAAAAATAGATATATATTTGAAATAGGCGGTAAAAATAAAGGCTTCAAGCAGATTAAAGATTTAAAAGATAGTTTTGTGCTAGCAGATGACATAGAGGTTGGATTTGGTAATAAAATTCCTCTTTGGTTGTTTGGATTTTTGTATTAAATTTCCTTTAAATACTCCTGTACCCTAGATACAACAGTACCTTTTAGCCAATTTGGTTCTAAAACTTTTATATTTGGTATCCATTTATAAACATATTTTTTGAAGATAATTTCTTGTAGGTTTTTAGGTCTTCTTTTCGAACTAAATGATCTCCCACAATCATTGCAAAAATATCTAATTAATCCTTTCTGCTTATCTCTCTTTCTTCTGTTATTTTTTAAACAGTTTGGACACTTTTTATTGCTTTTTTAGGCACTCAAAAGTTTCATTAAGTCGCATTTGTGCATAAGGTCAGTTGGTAATACTTAAATTAAGTTTATGACGATATAATTATCATAAATTATATAAAACTAGGATATTTATGAGTTTACATGTAGAGACAGATTTAGCACATATGCAAGACTTTGCAAGAGATGCAGATAAACATGGTGCATCGCACTTCCCTATCTATAACACAGCTACATTTGATTTAAAAAAACAAGACGGTAGTGAGATTTATGACTATACAAGAAGTGGAAATCCTACTAGAGAAGCGTTGGAGAATCTTTTTACAAAAGTAGAAAATGGGGCAGGGTGTGTTTGTACTCACACTGGCATTGGGGCAGTTGCTCTTTTGTTGGAGACCGTTTTGAAAGCTAACTCTCATGTGCTTGTGGAAGCAGATTGTTATGGTGGAACTTTTAGACTTTTGAAGATTTTTAAGGATAAATATAACATCACAATTCACTTTAGAAACTTTGTACATGTAGAAGAGATAGAAGATGTTCTAAAAAACAATCCTATAGATTTGGTTTTATGTGAATCACCTACAAATCCAGGACTAAAAATTATAGACTTAAAAGCAGTTGGAGAGCTGAGTAAAAAGTACAATTCTCTTTTTGCAGTTGATAATTCACTCGCTACTTTTATCTCTCAACGCCCACTTGACTTAGGAGCTGATTTTTCACTGTTTTCTACTACCAAATATATATCTGGTCATGGAAGTGTCATTGCTGGGGCAATTGTATCAAAAACAAAAGAGTTAGCACAAGAGGTTGGATTTTATGCAAATGCATATGGCAGAAGTCAAAATCCTATGGATGTGTTTTTGATAAGCTTAGGCATACCAACTCTTAAAGTACGAATGAAAGAGCATGAAAAAAACGCTATAGTTATTGCCGAGTTTTTGGAAGCACAGAGCTACATAAGCAGGGTTACTTTTCCAGCTCTTAAATCACATCCTCAGTATGGGTTAGCAAAAAAACAGATGGATTTTATGCCTGGGCTTTTTTGTGCTGATTTTACAACTATTGAGTTGGCTGAAAAGTTTATAGAAAAAACTAAAATATTTGGAGAAAAATGCTCTTTTGGGAGTCCAGATTCCCGCATAGAGATTCCTGCTAAAATTTCACATGCAACTTTTAGCAAAGAAGAACTTGAGGCCATAGGGATCTTGGAGAGTACAGTTAGATTTTCTATTGGTTTAGAGAATGTAGAAGACTTGATAAAAGATATAAAACAGGCAATAGATGTTTAAGCCTGTTGCTTGTGGTGAGACTTTGCCGCAGGGTAATATACATGCCGTTTCTGTTTCCATTCCAACCTTTAGAGATATTATTTCGTATGAAGAGGGTATAAATAGTGAGATTAAAAGAGGATATCCGAGATTTGTGCTTCATCCATATCTTCAAAAAATAGCTATTTTTTTGGAAGAGAAATATGGTTTAAAAAAGAATCAAGAAGTAGTTTTAGTTAGTTCTAGCAAATTTGCAAGACTGATTTGTGATAGATATAAGATAAAATCTAAAATTGATTTTAAAGAGGAATTCGGTGTCATTCTAGTCGAAAAAAACTCACCAGACTTGGAAAATGTACTTAGTTTTATCCAACATGTTGGATGCAACCTTTCATCTAGGTATGCAGAAGATTTTCTTTTTAAAAATAGACTTATAAAATCTTTACATGTAGAAGAAATTGTAGAAAAAGAAGATGCGAAAAACATAATAATCTCAACTCTATCAAGCGGATACAATCAGCCAAAACAAAACATATCATTGAGTGTATCAGGGATGAACGCAATATATGCTGTACTCAAAGGCTTGCAAGACAAAAGAAGCGAACGAGATACTATAGTTCAGCTTGGTTGGTTATATCTTGATTGTATGAATATAGTAAAAAACTATAGTAAAAAAGCAAAAATATTTTATGATGTTAAAAATCTTGAAGCACTTGAGGAATATCTTAAGATAGAAGGGCAAAGAGTGACTGCTATCATTACAGAGGTTCCAACAAATCCTCTGCTTCAAAATGTAGATTTAAGGCATCTAAAATCTCTTTGTGAAAAGCATGATATAGCTTTGGTTATAGATGCTACATTTGCAACTCCTTATAATATAAATCTTAAACCATATGCTGATATTATGATAGAGAGCCTTACAAAATTTGCGTGTGGAAATGCAGATATTTTGATGGGATGTTTCGTTGTAAATGAAAACTCAAAATACTCTTACGAGGATTTTAGCCAATACACGGATGAACCATATATAAAAGATATGCAACGTTTAGCTTTTGAGATACAAGGTTATGGTAGTAGAATGAAGAAGATAAATAGTAACTCAAAAAAACTAATAGAGTATCTAAAAACAAAAAAGTTTGTGAAGAAGATATATTTTTCTAGTTTTTGTGGGGTTATTTCTCTGACATTTACAAAATCATTTGAAAAAGTTTATGATACTCTCGATTTTCATAAAGGTCCAAGCCTAGGGACGGAGTTTACTCTTGTGATGCCTTATGTGTATTTGGCTCACTATGATTTAATTACATGCAAAGATGGAAGAGAGCTTTTAAAGGACAACGATATACCTATTGATTTACTTAGGGTTTCTGTCGGTATGGAAAATATCGAAGCGATAAAAAAAGAGTTCGATAAGCTAGATTATATTTAACTTATTATACTATAGATAAATTTAAATTTAAAGGATATTTATGAGTGAAGTATATCTTTCTGATTTTGCTGAGAATGAAACAAAAAGTTGTTTTGTAAAAGTTTTGTATCTTCTTTCTGTTCCATTTTTTCTTTTGGTTCTAGTACTGGCTAGTTATCTAAATTGGATTTCTTTTAGAGTTGAGATTCATAGTGTTCTTATGATTGGTACTATATTTATAATCTATCTTTTTTTTCTAAAACATAACGCTTTTTATGCCTCTTGTAAATTTATGCAAGATATGGATAATTTCAAAAAAGAACTAAGTAACTATATACAAAAAAATCTTCTTATGATAGGACAAACCCAAAAAGCCAATGCTTCTTACGATGATTTTGTACAAGAGTATACTTCAGATGTAAGAAATGAAAACTTTGCTTCAGTTGCAGCTGGTATTTTTCCTACACTTGGTATCTTAGGTACTTTTATATCTATTGCGATTTCTATGCCAGATTTTTCTTCTCAAACTTCAGCTGTGTTAGAACGAGAGATATCTCTCTTGCTTGGTGGGGTTGGAACTGCTTTTTATGTCTCTATTTATGGTATATTTTTATCTATCTGGTGGATTCTCTTTGATAAAACGGGTTTGAGTGCATTTGAAAAAACAATACATAGATTTAAAGAACATACAAAAAAGCAGTTTTGGAATAAAGAAGAGATAGAACAAACTTATTTTCAAAAAAGTATGGAAAATTTTGAAAAACTAAATCAAGTTTTTCATAACTTTGCTCAAGATGAGCTGATAGAGAGTATGAATAAAACTTTAGTACAAAGAGTGGCGATGTTTGAACAAATCATCACGCATGAGCAAAAAGCAGTTCAAAGCGCAACGCAGATGATCAGTGAGAGTGCAAAAACTCTTAATCTGGCACAAAATGCTAACGAGCGAATTGCTACTGATTTTAAAGATATGCTGTTGCAATTCAATGATGCATCTTCAAAACTGAAACAGAGTGCTTCATCTCTTGAGCAAATCACAAATTCACTTAGTGTAAAAGATGAAAATTTACTCACTATTGCAAACTCTCTAGATAGCATAAGTTCTCAAAATGTAGAGCAAATTCATGCGTCTATCGTAAAAAACTTTGAAATTATGAAAAAAGATACAGACCAGATTGGTTGGGCATTTAACTCATACTTAAATGAGTTTGATGAGAAGTTTGGTAACAAATTAAAAGATACGATAGAAACTATAGATGATGAGGTAACAAAGATAGTAAGCTCTCTTGAACAAGTTAAAAACCTAGAGAATTCGTAATGTATAAGAATAGTCAAAACAAGGAAGAATCAGGAAATTTTTGGATATCTTATGCTGATTTGATGGCTGGACTACTTTTTGTCTTTATACTTCTTGTTGGAGCTATTGTGATTAAGTATGTTTTTATTCAGACAGATTTACAAGCAATAAGAACAGACCTTCAAAAGGAGAAAGAAGCTTTAGGTATGAGTGAAGATGCCTTGGGAAAAAAGAAAAAAAGACTTGATATCATAAGAGCAAAACTACAAAATACACAACAAAAAAATCTTCATCTTGCTTTTGAGCTAAACACAGCTAAACAGCAACTTCAAATGCAAGGAAAGAAACTCCAAGCAATTGAGCTTGCAAAAGAAGATTTAGATAAGTATATAGCTACTAAAATAGAAGAGATAGCTTTAAATAAAGAGGAGATTCAAAAACTAAAAGACTTCCTTTTTGAGTATGATTTAAGAGAAAAAGACTTAAAAAAAGCGAATGAAAATTTAGTGGCTAAATTAGACAATCAAACACATACAATCACTTTAAAAGATGAAGAATTAGCACAACTAGAAAAAACTCTTTTAGTTAAAGCTAGAGAACACCAAGCTTTGGTTGAAGAGCTAGATTTAACCAAAACAAAAATCAAAAACTTGACTGGCGTGAGGATAAAAGTAGTTGCAAAACTAAAAGAAAAACTAGGGCATAGTATAGATATAGATGAAAATAGTGGAGCCATAAGATTTTCTTCAAATATACTTTTTGAACAAAATAGTTTTAAGCTAAAGCAGAGTGCTAAAAAAGAGCTAAGTAGTGTACTTATGAAGTATATCAATACTCTTTTACTTGATAAAGAAATCAAACCATATATCGACCAAATTATCATAGAAGGTTTTACAAACTCTGATGGTTTATATCTATACAATTTGAAACTTTCACAAAAAAGAGCTTTAGAAGTTATGAAGTTTTTATATGTAAAATATCCAAAAAATGAGAAACTTTTTAGAGAATATGTGAGTGCAAGCGGTAGATCTTATGCAAATCCAATGCTAGATAAAAATGGAGTTGAAGATAAAGATGCTTCAAGAAGAATAGAGATAAAATTTAGGATAAAAAATGAAAAAGCCATTGAAGAACTCAAAAAGTTTTTGGCAAGATGATATTGTCTTAAAAACTAGAAGTAAGAGAAGACAAATAGACTATTTACTAGAAAAAAAAAGAGTTGAAAATAGTAAATTATCTTATAGGTTTATTAGGTTATTGAAGAAGATATTTTAGGCTATACTAATACCTTTTTTGATCTATAAAAAATCAATATTCCAATGGTAAGTTATTTAAAAATAATTCTATGAATTAATTTGTAAAAAGGTTTAATGTGTCAAAAAAAATAGGTTTCATTGAAGCATTTAGTATTGGTGTTGGCGGGATGGTTGGTGGTGGTATTTTTGCAGTTTTAGGTCTTACTATTTCACTTTCTAAAGGTGCTGCACCTATCTCTTTTGCAATTGCTGGATTTATAGCTCTTGTTACTGTTTATTCATATGTAAAATTATCATTAAGATATCCTAGTGAGGGAGGTACTATTGAATTTATAGTTCAAGCTTATGGAAACGGACTTTTTTCATCAGTCGTTAATAATACAATGCTTTTTAGTTATGTCATTATGCTAGCTTTATATGCGTATGCTTTTGGTAGTTATGGTTCAGCACTTATTGCAGGTACTGATGTTACGTGGATACATAAATTATTGGCTGCTGGTGTCATTATCGTGTTTACTTTAGTTAATCTTCTTGGAGCTTTTATGACTGGAAAAGCTGAAGATATTATGGTTTTTATTAAGTTATCAATTTTACTTGTATTTGTTGGTGTTGGCTATTTTAGTATAGATTGGACGCACATGGCATCTACACAATGGATGCCAATGCCCTCTGTTATGGCAGGAGGATTTATAATATTTTTAGCATATGAAGGTTTTGAACTTATTGCAAATACTGCTCTTGATATTGAAAATCCTGAGAAAAATTTGCCTAGAGCTTATTATGCTTCAGTTCTTTTTGTGATAATTCTTTATATTGCTATTGCCTCAGTTGCAGTAGGAAATGTAAGTTTTGCAGAAGCACAAGTGGCTCAAGATTATGTTCTAGCAGCGGCTGCAAAACCATTTTTTGGACATACTGGATTTATTCTCATAGGTATAGCAGCTCTGCTTTCTACGGCTTCTGCTATTAATGCTACCTTATATGGTGGTGGGCGTACAGCTTATCTTATTGCTAAGTTGGGTGAGCTGCCTCGTAGCTTTGAAAAAAAGATTAAATATGGTTTTGAAGGTATGATTATTATTGGATTACTTGCCATCATTTTTTCAATATTATTTGACTTAAACAATATTACTGTTGCTGGAAGTTTAGGATTTTTACTTATTTTTGCACTTGTGAATTTGGCTAATTTTAAACTTTATAAAGAGACAGGCGGTAATCGTCTTATCTCAGGATTTGGCGCATTACTATGTTTTAGTGCAGCTGTTATATTGGTTGGATACAATGCAATGCATTCGCCAAAATCTCTTGTGAGTAGCCTTTTAGTAATATTTGCAGTAGGAATATTTAGTTTTTTATACTATGATTTTGAAAAAGATAATGGCAACCTTTCTTTGTTTATGGATAAACGATTAGAAAAAGATGAACTTAAAAAATAATTTTTGTTTGTAATTATTATATTATCCTCTTTAGTTCTTCCGTATAGTATTATATAGTTGGCGAATAAGATTTTAAAATCTTCTCACACTCTTTAAAAGATGGCATGTACTTTTCTACATGTAACCAAAACTCTTTTTGATGATGTTTGTGTTTTATATGAGAGAGTTCATGGACTATGATGTACTCTATGCACTCTTGTGGAAGCTGTATGAGTGAACTAGTGAAGCTTAGCTCGTTTTTGGAACTACAACTTCCCCATTTTCTTTTTGTTTTTCTAAATGTTATTTTTTCTGGTTTTAGATTCATTTTAGTAGCCCATATTTTTACTAACGCTGGGACTATTTTTTGTGTTTGTACTTTATAGAAATCTGCTAGCTTACCCTTTACATGTAAAGCCTCTTTTTGTCCATAAAGTAGTATTTTATTCTCTTCATTATAGATTTTAGATATAGATTTTCTCGTGCTTATGTGTAGAAGTTTTTTAGCTATCCAATTTGCTTTTTTTTCTACAAAAGAGTGAACATAAGCATGTGAATAGTTTGGATTTTTTACAACTACCCCCAAAGAGGGGTTTATTGTAATATATAGATTCTTTAGTTTTTTGTTTGTTATTATGGTGTACGGTATCTTTTTGTCGCCATAAAGCAGAAAATATTCTATTTGAACCAGCCTTTTATCTTGTCTACTACACTTTCAAATGTACTTTCATATGGTGTACTTTCTATGCCAAAACTTTCTTGCAATTTTGTAAGCAGTTCTTTTTGTTCAGTTGACAGTTTTTTAGGATATTTGATTTTTATTTGGGCTATCATGTTGCCAAGTTCTCCTGTGTGAACATTTTTAACACCTTCGTATCTAAATATAAACTGCTGTTTGTCTTTTGCTCCCATAGGAATCTCTAGCGCTGTTTCTCCTCTAAGGGTTGGTAGAGTTATCTCTTGAGCTAGTGCAACTTGAGTAAAGAATATAGGAACTTCTATATAAATGTCATCGTTGTGCCTTTGAAAATGTTCATCCTCACCTACATTGGTTTGGATATAAAGGTCACCTTGCTCTCCACTTTCGTCTATATTACCTTTTCTTGCCACTCTGATACGATTGCCATTGTCTATGCCTTCTGGTATATCTATCTTAACAGTGCCATTTTCTTCACTATATCCTTTTGCGTTACATGTAGAGCAAGGATTTTCTATGATTGAGCCTTTGCCATTACAGTGAGGACATGTTTGAGAGTATGTCATAAAGCCTTGTCTATAAAAGACTTGACCTTTACCTCCACATTCGTTACATGTAGACTTTTTGCCGTCGCTGCTTCCCGTTCCACCGCAATCTTCACAAGGTTTTTTATAGGTAAATTTTATCTCTTTGTTGCAACCAAATATTGCCTCGTTAAAAGCTATGTCTATTTCTACTTCAGTATCAAGTGGGTACTTTCTTTGCCTTCTTTGCCTTCCGCCACCTGCATTAAATCCACCACCAAAAACTGACTCAAAGATACTTCCAAGGTCACCCATGATATCCCCATAGTCCATATCACTAAAGTGACTAAAGCCTTGTGAATCCAATCCAGCTTGTCCATATCTATCATAAGTTGCTTTCTTTTGTGGATCACTTAGAACTTGGTATGCTTCATTGACTTGTTTAAATTTTTCTTCTGCTTCTTTGTCGCCCTCATTTCTGTCGGGGTGAAACTTGAGTGCCTGTTTTCTATATGCTTTTTTTATAACACCACTATCTGCATCTCTTGTTATTTCAAGTATTTCATAATATTCTAAATTCAAAATGTATTTCTCTTTTCTGTAAGTTTATTGTATTTGCAATTTTATCTAAATTTTGATTTTTTTTCAATATATTGTATTTATTAGTCCATAACATATGGCACTGGAAATATAGGGACAGGGAAATATAGGGACAGTATACCAATTAATTTTATTTTTCATCTTTCTTAGGTCGTCCTGCTTTTTTATTTTTATAATCTATTCCTATTAATAGTTTTAGTTAGTATACTGTTCCTGATTTGATTATCTAACACAGCGCAAATATAGGCATAAGTGGCTTAATAAAACCATAATTAATTAAAGTAGAATTTATCTTATTTGTATTATAATTTACACTTATTTTATCACTTTAAACTTTGCATGTGTGTGTTGTATGGTTTAATTTCTACAAAAATACAAAGGAACTGTCATGAATGGGAAAGACGGGTATTGGCACCCTCTAATATCTGGTATAATACTAGGTTTTGTGCTATTTATTAGCTTTATGGTTGCTGGACAAGGCATGGGAGCAAGTGGTGCATTTGCTAGGATTTCAGCACAGCTTACATACTTATATGACTCTGCATTTGTAGACAATCTATATGCTTCAAAGTATTTGTTCAATGGAAATGCGCTTGCAAATTGGACTGTTGTTGAGATATTTGGTATATTTTTAGGTGGCTATCTAAGTGCCATGTTTGCAGGAAGAATCAAACAAGGCATAGACAAAGCAGATAACTACCCAACCTACAAAAGACTATTTTTTGCTTTTTTAGGTGGATTTATCATGGCAGGCGCCACTAGGCTTGCTAGAGGATGCACAAGTGGTCAAGCACTTGATGGTGCAGCTACTTTTAGCGTTGGAAGTTGGATTTTTATGCTTGCCGCTTTTGGTACTGGTTTTATTGTAGCTCCACTGTTCAAAAAACAGTGGGGAATATAAAGGATGTATAGCATGTATCCACTTTTTACAACAGGAATGATTGACAATAATCAAAACTTGCTTTATGGTTTAATTATAGGTATTTTGTTTGGTATTGTTCTTGAGAGGACTGGATTTGGTAGTTCTAAACATATAGCTCCAATTTTTTACTTTAAAAACTTAAAAGTTTCACAAACAATTGTTTCCGCAATCGTAACTTGTTCTACCCTAATAGTCATAGCCTCTTACAATGGTTGGCTTGACTATAACCAGGTATTTATACCAGATACATACATATGGCCATACCTTGTAGGCGGCATTTTGTTTGGTGGGTCAATGGTTATGTCAGGTTGGTGTCCAGGAACTGCAGTAGTTGGATTTGCATCTGGCAAGATTGATGCTGCTGTCTTTCTTCTTGGTCTACTTTGTGGTATGTGGTTTTATTTTGATATTTATGATTCCATTGAAGCTTTTGCGAATAGCGGATACTTAGGAAGATTTACCATACACGACCTCATTGGCGGAGACATATATACATCATCTTACATAGTTACAGTTTTACTAGGTGCTTTTTTAGCAATTTTTATGAACACAATGAAATCAATTAGAGATAAAAAGGAGAAACAATAATGCAAAAACTTTCAATCATAGTAGGAGCAATTTTGCTTATATCTGCTTCAATACTTTCTTATGTATCAGCAAATAATGGAGCAAAAATGCTTGCAAAAAAAGATGCTATTGTTATGAAGTATGTTGACGCATCTGATGCGGCACTTGAAGATGAAGATATAAAACATGCAATCAAATACGCAAAATTAGCGATTCAAGCAGATCCTAAGAGCCCAAAAGGTTATGTTTGCTACAAAAATGCAATGGATGAAAAATACCAAGCAGAAGAAGGTGATGCCCCTCAAGCCGAAGAATCAGATGAAAGCATGATGGGCTGCTAAATCAAATCTAAATCTAAATCTAGGGACAGTATACCAATTAATTTCATTTTCCATCTTTCTTAGGTCGTCCTGCTTTTTTATTTTTATAATCTATTCCTATTAATAGTTTTATTTTATCATAAAAGTCATTATCTCCACATGGCTTTCCTGTTTTCGTTTTTTCTTGTATTATTCTATCATTTGTAGTTTGAAGTAAAAACTCTTTGTAGTTTATTATAGTATCTATGGGTTCATAACCTGAAAGTAGTTTATCTGTTTTTACAAGATCCAATCTTTTTAAACAAGATGTGTATTTATAATCCCAAGGATATTTAACCATAAAAGCTTTTACTGGGTTTTGTTCTACATATCTTAAAGCATATAAAAAGTGTGTTTCATCTAAAGGGGTAGAATAAAATCTTTCTTGAAAAAGGTGACCCTTTACTTTTTGCTCAAAGTTTATCTTTCTTGTATAAAGTCTATGCGTTTCCCCTATTGCTTTTGCTAAGGATTCTTTATCTTTTGGTATTGCTATGATATGCACATGGTTAGTCATAAGACAATAAGATATTATTTTCACATTATGTTTTTTTGATTGAGTTAAAAGTAACTCTTTATAGTAAAGATAATCTTCATCTTTAAAAAATATATTCATAGACCTAACACCTCTTTGTGTTATATGGTGTGGTGTATTTGGTATTACTATTCTTCTTATTCTTGCCATTGCTTATTGTATCATTTATTTTCTTAATTTAATTAGTATACTGTCCCCTAATTTGCTGTCCCCTAATTTGGTCCCCTAATTTGCTGTCCCCTGATTGCCAGTCCCCTGATTGTCAGCTGTTAAGATACATTAACAAATTGTTATAAGATGGTTAAAAGCAATGCCATATACTTTCGTTATCAAAAGATACTTAAATAAGGAAAAATGATGAAAAAGACAATTTTGGCGACAGTAGTTTTAGTAGGGGTTTTAGGAACAGGTGCTTATGCATATGGAAATTGTGATGGTAGTGGACAAAAAGGAATGATGAATCAACAAAATATGCAGCAAAAAAGTAAACAATGTAGTAGAAGTACTCATAAGATGAATCAAAAAATGGTACAGCATCATGGCAAAATGGGAAGACATGGTGGAATGCAAATGTTTTCACAGCTAAATCTAAGCAAAGATCAGCAGTTTAATCTTTCAGTTTTAAGAGATGAGATGAAACTAGAGATGAAAAAACTTAGAGGTGTGTCAAACAAAGGTAAAATGTTACAATTTGTTGGAGATAACGGTTTTGATAAAAAAGCATTTATGCAGAGTGCAGATATAAAACATACGAAAATGATGGAAATCAAAGCAAATCATATGGAAAAAGTATTTAATCTTTTAACTAAAGAGCAGATAACTGAGTTAAAGAAAAACTTAAATAAATAATATTAGGGTCTACATGTAGACCCTCAAAAAGACATTTTATGCTATAATGTTGTCAAAATAAATGAAGGTTTTTGATGATAAATGTACTTATGATAGAAGATGATACAGAATTTGCAGAAATTTTGAGTGAATACCTAGCACAATACAACATAAAAGTAACAAACTATGAAGATCCATATCTGGGGCTTAGTGCTGGTATAAAAAATTATGATTTACTTATACTTGATTTGACGCTTCCAGGTATTGATGGACTTGAAGTATGTAAAGAAGTTGTTGAAAAGTATGATATTCCTGTGATTATTAGCTCAGCTAGAAGCGATGTTAGCGATAAAGTTATTGGGTTACAGATAGGTGCTGATGATTACCTACCAAAGCCATATGACCCAAAAGAGATGTATGCAAGGATACTTAGCCTTATAAGAAGATACAAAAAAGTGACTGCTCCAGAAGAGGGGACAATAGAAAGTGATTTTAGGTTGGATGAGAAAAGACATCAGATATTTTTAAAAGAGGAGGCGATAAATCTAACTCCTGCAGAATTTGAAATTTTGGAATATATGCTCAAACAGCATGGTTTTTCTATCTCTCGTGAACAATTGGTATATAATTGTAAATCTTTAAAAGATAAAGGTTCTAAGAGCTTAGATGTAATTATTGGACGATTAAGAAACAAGATAGGAGATAGCTCAAAAAACCCAAAATATATCCAATCAGTTAGAGGCATAGGCTATAAGTTAATTGGCTAGTATGAAAAAAAATTCTATTAGTACTAAGATAACACTTGTATTTGGATTTTCAATATTACTTTTATTGACTTTCTTTATTTTTTTATACAAATATCAAACAGAAAAAAATATTGAAGCGATGAAAGAGAGACAACTAGAGTCTATAAACTACATATTTATGCTTTATAGAAATAACCTCTCACCTAATGGAATCAATGAATATTTCGGAAATTTCGGACTTAAAAAAGTATCAAATAAAAATTTA
>Ga0256840_1001239_pt1 | contig 24488 bp, 19 predicted proteins | sample 355202metaG_FD_185969 | JGI IMG/M metagenome (GOLD analysis project Ga0256840, IMG submission 185969) | Hydrothermal vent microbial communities from Mid Atlantic Ridge, Atlantic Ocean - 355-202 | ecosystem: Environmental > Aquatic > Marine > Hydrothermal vents | place: Atlantic Ocean: Mid...
TAACGGCTCCGTCCCAGACGTACTTCACCGCGATTCCGTATAAATGATCCCGAACACTTGCCCTACGGACGAGGAAAGGTCAGGAGTCTAGTGATGCTTATTAAGCAGCTAGAGCGTAGTTGTCATCGTTGGCAACTAAAGTTTTTTAGATAGTGTTTAAGTGCTCACTAAACGCACTACATGCTCCTAAGGTTTCACAATCCACGTCGAATCCAGATCGCCCCCAAAGTTTGTCTTTTAACTAGAAAGACTGTCGAAAGTCGTTAAACTTTCTACGATGATAGGTGTACTTTAAACCACCCTATTTTTGTAACTAGTTTTCTATTTTACAGTTTGATTTTGCATCTGTCAGCTTTTGTCTGATTAATCTTCAGCAAAGTCTTGATTCATTCTGTATCAAGCTACTTACGATTATAATGGAGTCATTACTCCAATTATCAATTACTAAATTCAAATTAAGATTAATTATTTAATGTTTTTCCGCCATCTTACTTTTACCCTTATCGTCTTTACATTACTTGTATTGAATATAAAAGTGAATGCTTACCCGATTACTTCTTATCTTGAAATGGTTAAAGTTTCTAATGTTAGTAATGCGTGGAAAACCTTATCACTTTCAAATAGCTACTCTAACCCTGTTGTTGCATGTACTTATAATTTACCTTCTAGTGCTAACAATGAAGGTGCGGTACGTGTTCAACTTATAGGCTCAAGTATTCAGGTCAAGGTTCAGCGTCCTTTAAATTCTACTGCTATTACTGCATCTGATGTCTATTGTACTGTTTCTGAGGCGGGTTCTTATACACTTCCAATTAAGTATGAGGCACATACTGTTTCTTCGACTCAAACAAACAAAAAATCTAATTGGGCTATTGCTAAAATGATTAATGTTACAGGGGCTAAGGTTCAAACTTATACTAAGCCTGTGATCACTGGACAAGTCATGTCTTATAATAACCCTAACTTTGTGTCTTTTTGGTCAAATGCTTGTGTTCGTACAACTTCTGCAACTAATGCAGCGATATGCGTGGGCAAACATACCGCTGAAACGGCTATCACTGCTCCTACAACTGAAACCTTAGGCTACTTTATTGCTGAAGAAGCAGAATATATTCTACCTAATGCCTATGTGAAAATTGCTTTAGGGGTTGATACGGTTCGTGGGGTTTTAACAAGCCCTCCCTACAATTATGCTTTACCTCGTTCTTATAGTTATGCCACTGCAACAATTTCAGCAATGGATGGGGGAGATGGTGGTTGGGCTGTTCTTTATGGCGCTACGCCTGTTTCTACTCAAATTAGTTTGGCAATTGATGAAGATACGGTAGGTGACCCTGATCGTAATCATACCACTGAACAAGTAGCTTATTGGGTAATGGAGCCTATCGTCAAGACTTATGCTGATCTTCGCATTAATGAGGTTATGTATCGACAGGCTACTGGTATTAATGAGTTTATCGAGTTTACGGTTTTAAGCGGTGGTTCTATTCTTAATTATTTAGTGTCTTCGCAAGATGGTGGTACTTCACAGGATTTTCGCTTTCCTGATGTTAACGTGAATGTGGGTGATTATATAATATTTCATTCTGATATTGGAACACCCAGTAGCTCAGGAGGTATTCATCATATTTATTCAGGTAAAACGACTACCCCTCTGGCAAATACGGCAGATGATATTGTGCTTTTAAAGCCGTCGAGTACGGATGCAACAACACTCAGTGGTGGCTCTGTTGCTTATAATTCTATTCCCGTTGATTTTATGACCTATGGAACTGGGGGCTCTATCGACCCTGCTCCTGTAAGTGTTAATGGTATAACTGTTAGTTGGAATAGTATTGATAGCGGTAGACTTGGCGGGGCGATTGGTGGTGAGTCTGTTAGCTTAACACCAAATAATACCGACTCTGATACTAGCCTGTGCTGGGAGAAAACTACCAGTGGAGCTGCTAGTGCTTGCCCTGGTTTTATCATCACAAGGGATACCGATGCTTCTTCCTTTATTAATAGTATGGGACAATCTAATACTGCGGCACCTGAAATTAGTCTTGCTAAATCAGTTTTAACCATTTATGACCCATACAATGGTGCAAGCAATCCAAAAGCGATTCCGGGAGCGATTCCGGGAGCGATTCTTGAATATATTATCACGGCAAAAAATAATGGTAATCTGGCAGCTGACAGCAGTTCTATTGCAATTTCGGATGTGATTCCTACCAATACTAAAGTTTGTGTAACAACAACTGTAGCTGGGTGCAAAGCGCCTTATTTTGTGGATGGTACACCCAGTAGTGGCTTAACCTTAGCAAATGTGGACTATTCTAACAATGGTGGCACAAGCTATACCTATACTCCTTCACCAGATGCAGAAGGTACTGATAACACGGTAACTCATATACGTGTGAAGATGAATGGTGCTTTTCAACCTAAAACTGGGACTACTGCACCTAACTTTCAAATTAAGTTTAGAATAACCGTTAAATAAGTCAGCCAAGATAGCAAAGCTTTACGACATTAAGTTTAAAATAATTACAAAATGACTAAAAAAGGGGGGGGTGACAAATTCAGTTTTAGTTTATGATACCCGCTTAGATAATCAACCCCTCTAAAGGTTATTTGTAGCATGATAATACTCACTGGTAATCGCGCTTTTTCTGATTTTAATAAGAATAAACTGTTAAAAACTCTTCAGAAGTCCATCCCTCAGGTCAATGACATTCATGCCCGCTATTGGCACTTTGTTAAATTAGATAAGAAACTTAGTGATGATGAAAATCACCAACTTGGTGAGCTTTTAGAATATGGTGAAAAGCATGATGATGATGATGATGATGCTTCAAATACGACAGATCCTACTGGTCAGTTATTTCTTGTCACTCCTCGCCTTGGCACAATTTCGCCATGGTCAAGTAAAGCAACCGATATTTTACATAACTGCGGTTTAAGCTCTGTTAACCGAGTTGAGCGCGGTATTGCTTATTTTGTTGAAACTAAAAATGCTAATCAATTATCAGATGATCAAACTGCTTTTATAGAAAATCAAATTCATGATCGTATGATTGAAATGGTAATGACAGAAGGTGCTGAAGCTGAAGCATTATTTAGTGATGCAGATCCTGCTCCACTAAAGACCATTGCACTAGGAACTGATGCACTTTCAGCCTTACAAAAGGCTAATATTGATTTAGGCCTAGCGCTATCTTCTGATGAAATCCAATACCTTGCCGATAATTACAGTGATTTAAACCGTGACCCAACCGATGTTGAACTCATGATGTTTGCTCAGGCAAACTCTGAGCATTGCCGTCATAAAATCTTTAATGCTGATTGGATTATTGATGGGAAAAAACAAGACCAAACCCTTTTTGGCATGATCAAAAATACCTTTAAACAATCACCTGAAGGTGTGTTATCGGCATATCACGATAATGCTTCGGTGGTTGAAGGCTCACTAGCGACACGTTTTTTCCCTAACTCAAATTCGCAAGAATATGGCTACACCAATGAGCCTGTTCATATGTTGATGAAAGTTGAAACACATAACCACCCTACAGCTATCTCCCCTTTCCCGGGTGCGGCGACGGGTTCTGGTGGCGAGATTCGTGATGAAGGCGCGACGGGTAATGGTTCTAAACCTAAAGCGGGTTTGTGTGGCTTTTCGGTATCAAACTTAAAAATCCCCAATGCACCCCAGCCGTGGGAAAAAGATCACGGCAAGCCATCACGTATCGACAGCGCTTTAGATATTATGCTCGAAGGGCCAATTGGTGCGGCGGCCTTTAATAATGAGTTTGGTCGTCCTAATATTACGGGCTATTTTAGAACCTATGAGGCCGAAGTACCGGGTGCATCGGAGCTAGGTGCTGAAGGCAAAGAGCTACGCGGTTATCACAAGCCGATTATGCTAGCAGGTGGTTTGGGTAATATTCGCCCAAATAATATCGACATGAAAGAGTTGCCTGTCAATACACCCATTATTGTTTTAGGTGGCCCTGCTATGTTGATTGGTTTAGGCGGCGGCGCGGCATCTTCTATGGCAAGTGGCACATCCGCAGAATCGCTTGATTTTGCATCAGTACAACGTGGCAACCCAGAAATGGAGCGGCGCGCGCAAGAGGTTATCGATCGTTGTGTGGCGATGGGTGATGACAACCCTATTTTATGGATTCACGATGTGGGCGCGGGTGGGATTTCAAATGCTATTCCTGAAATCGTCAACGATGCAAGGCGTGGCGGTAAGTTTGAAATTCGTACCGTACCGAATGACGAACCCAGTATGTCGCCAATGGAAATTTGGTGTAACGAAGCGCAAGAGCGTTATGTGTTGGCGATTGATGAAAATAAATTAGATGCGTTTATTGCCTTGTGTGAACGCGAACGTGCGATTCATGCGGTAGTTGGTTTTGCTACTGAAGAACGTCATTTGATTGTTGGCGATGGTCTTTTCGATAACAATCCTGTCGATATGTCGATGGATATGCTCCTTGGCAAGCCTCCCAAAATGTTGCGCGACGTGCATCATAAAACCTTCCATAAACCAGAATTAGAGCTTGATGGTATTAAACTTGATGAGGCGATTGAGCGAGTATTAAGCTTGCCAACAGTCGCATCAAAATCATTCTTAATCACCATTGGCGACCGCTCGATCACGGGGATGATTAATCGTGATCAAATGGTTGGTCCTTGGCAAGTCCCCGTAGCCGATGTTGCTGTAACGGTTGCCGATTATGTGGGTTATAACGGTGAGGCTATGGCATTAGGTGAGCGCCCACCGCTTGCACTCGTATCACCTGCGGCATCAGGTCGTATGGCGATAGGAGAGGCTATCACGAATATTGCAGCAGCAAAGATTGGTAAAATATCAGATATTTATCTTTCTGCAAACTGGATGGCAGCCGCAGGTTATGAAGGTGAAGATGCCGCGCTATTTGATACCGTAAAAGCGGTGGGCGAGGAGCTTTGTCCACAATTGGGTATTGCGATTCCTGTGGGTAAAGATTCATTGTCGATGAAGACGGTATGGGATCAAAAAGCCGATGACGGTACAGATAAACACCATGAAATGACAGCTCCATTGTCACTACTCATTACAGGCTTTGCCATTGTTGAAGATGTTCGTAAAACACTAACGCCGCAACTAAGAACCGATAAAGGCGATAGCGATTTAATTTTAATCGATTTAGGCAAAGGTAAAAATCGCCTTGCGGCTTCGGCATTATCGCAGGTTTATTCACAGGTTGGCGCGCATGTTCCTGATTTAGACCATGCAGAAACACTGATCAACTTCTTTAAAGTGATTCAATTGTTAAACGCTGAAAATAAGTTGATGGCATATCATGATCGCTCGGATGGTGGCCTGCTTGCAACTTTGACTGAAATGGCATTTGCAGGTCACACAGGACTCGATATTCGTCTTGATGACCTTGCAAAAACGTCACTTGAAGCTTTGTTTAACGAAGAATTAGGTGCGGTCATTCAAGTGCATCACACCGATACCGAAGAGGTTTTATCGGCATTGCGAGAGGCTGATTTGGGTAGTTGCTCTCATGTTATCGGCACGCTCAACGACAACGATAAGATTAACTTCACGTGGGCGAAAGAGTCTATCTACAGCAATAGCCGTATTAATCTACAGAAGACTTGGAGCAATACCAGCTACCAAATGCAGGCATTACGCGACAATGACCAATGCGCTAAAGAAGAGTTTGAACGACTTGATGATGCAGACGATAAAGGTCTAACAGCATCTTTTACGTTTGATATTAATGAAGATATTTCTGCGCCATACATCAACACAAACACACGACCTTCAATTGCCATTTTGCGTGACCAAGGTGTCAATGGTCAGCAAGAAATGGCGGTTGCGTTTGACCGTGCAGGATTCCGCGCGGTGGATGTTCATATGACCGATATTATCTCTGGTAGAACATCGCTTGACGACTTCAAAGGCTTGGTCGCTTGTGGTGGCTTCTCTTATGGTGATGTGTTGGGCGCGGGCGGTGGCTGGGCTAAAACGATTCTGCATAACCCGAGAGCTAAGGACGAGTTTAGTGCATTTTTTGAGCGGGATGATGTCTTCGGCTTGGGCGTTTGTAATGGCTGTCAAATGTTTTCACAATTACGCCATATGATACCTGGCGCAAATCATTGGCCAGAGTTTTACCGCAATAAGTCAGAGCAGTTTGAAGCACGACAAGTCATGGTTGAAGTAATGGATTCACCGTCTATCTTATTAAAAGGTATGCAAGGCTCTAAAATGCCAATCGTCGTTGCACACGGCGAAGGTCGTGCAGTCTTTACGGGGACTGGCACGGCTAATGACAGCCTCAATAATGGCTTAGCAAGTATGCGTTATATTGATAATAATGGCGTGCCGACACAACATTATCCTGAAAATCCTAACGGTGCAGAGCTTGGTATAACAGGGATTTGTAGCACTGATGGGCGTTTTACGATTATGATGCCACACCCTGAACGTGTGATTCGCACTGTGACAAATTCATGGCACCCTGATGAGTGGAGAGAAGATAGCCCGTGGATGAGAATGTTTAGAAACGCGCGTGTTTGGACAGGTTAATTAAGGAGAAACTGATTAAGCAAATATACAGAGAATTTGTCACCCCCCCCCTATTTTAGTGGCTTTTGTATTTAACAGTTAAGCATAGCCATTAATTTAATGACCATGTGTGTGTTTGACTGATCCATTAGGATGAGTATGTCGAATATAGCCAGTGATTGATTTTTTAGAGGGATGCGAGTGAGCGTTAGGGTTTACCGCATTTGCTTTACAATGATGAAAGTAATGAAGATGTTTTTTATCTCCATTTGGATGTGAATGTGTCACTGCATCAATACAATTATTTGCTTTATGAGTATGTAGAATAGCTTTCTTATCACTTACTCTTGATTTATCTTTCTGCAAGACATCACTTGAACACGAAACAACCCCTAATCCAAGAGTGCTAATAAATAAGAGTATAAAAATAAGATTTTTTTTGTGTTTCATAATTATTTGTTTTAACAATAAGCCTAACAGTATAACTAAAATCAATATTTGCTTCAGCAATAACAAAAAAGCTCTGACTGAACTATCAGTCAGAGCTTTTTATAAGCTTAAAAACTTAACGTATTAACTATCCACCATAATGATGAGTATGCTTACGATTACCATTCGGATGTGAATGTCTTGTAGAGCGAGTCATACTATTTGCAGGGTGAAAGTGTCCATTACCGCTATTCGCTGCATTTGAACGACCATTTGCCTGACAACTGTAACGATGAGAATGTTTACGCTTTCCATTTGGGTGTGAGTGTAATACTGAACGCGTACATTTGTTTGCTGGGTGTGTATGGGCATTCGCTGCCTTAGCCATTTTGTTTGGCTTACAGCTATAACGATGTTTGTGTGCAACACCACCATTAGGATGAGTATGTGAGATTGTATTTGTACATTCATTAGCAGGGTGTGTATGGGCAACACCTTTTGCCATGGTAGTTGTTGTAGCTGATTCTACCATTGGCATATTTTGAGTTTGTTGTGAACAAGCACTCATAAATAAACCCGTAAACAATACTGCACCTAAACTAAAACTAGTTTTAAATTTCATATCTTCTTCCTTGATGATTAATATTATTAATGTAATTAGTAACTACTGATATATCTCTTTCAGTTGCTCTGATAATATAAACTAATCAATATTTTTAATAAAGTGGAACTATTAATTAATCACTTTTTTAGATTTACTTCATAAGTCATCGAAGCCCAACGGCTATCCCATACTGCCCCTGTTTCTTTGTTAATTTCTTCCGATGCCTCAAGCATTTTAACTGCATTTAACATAAACTTTCCGCCCTTTGCGCGAGGAATTTCAATCCTGCCTTCTTTATTGGTTACTAAATGTGTTTTTATTAACTCATCACCCCGTCTATTAAAAACCGAAATATCCGCATTTGCATGAGGTTTACCTTGCCATAGCAGCCGAGCTTTTATTTTATTTGTATCAGTTGTATAAGGATTTGTCTCTAATACCCATTCAAATAATAGCCCTAATTGTTGGTCATTGCCCTTACCATTGCCTACTTTTACTAATGATTTTGCGTAACGTCGATATGATTCGCTAAAGTTTTTTTCAGGTAGTTTTCTTCTTTTATGCTCCTCGATTACCCATTCCAAGCCCTTATTTCTTAGAAAATTTTCAAACTTCTCCCAGGTTTCGTAAGTTACCGTTGATGGCGTTGTAACGGCAGATAAAATAACTAATCCTTCTTCATCAGCAGTAACACTGACAGCAGGTAAATCACCTAAACGCGATTTTATGGCACGGGTTTTGCCACGTTGGGTGATATCTAAAGATACATAGCTGGAGCTTAAATAGGAGTATTTATTGCCTTTAAAGTCTTGTCCTACTTTTTCATGCGCTCGTATTTTGTCATTAACTTGAAGCTCAAAGTTGATTGGCTCTAACCAAAATTCATGAGCTATTAGTTGATTGCCCAAAATAAGTAAAATAAATATACTGAAAATTTTTTGTAACACGCTACAATCACCCACAATTATATTAATCTAATTTCTTATTATGAATTATCGCCCTTTTATTTTGCAAGCTAAAGTCTTGTTTGTTCAACTATTTATTACTACCTTTTTATTAGTTTTTTCATCTTTTGTTTCTGCACATGAAATTCGCCCCTCCATCATTGATATTAGTTTTGATGAAAACGGTGAATATAAAATGTCTATCAAAACCAATCTTGAAGCATTGATTGCCAACGTAGGTACTGAAGCAAAAGACACCAAAGATTCAAAAAATGCGGCACATTACGACTCATTAAGAGAAATGCCATACAATGTTTTAATAAAGGAGTTCTCAGACTTTGAACCCTCTTTACTTGATAAGATACAACTTAAATTTAATGAGGAACGCCAGAAGCTAACGATCGAAAGCGTTGAGATACCTGATGTGGGTGATTTAGATTTAGCACGTGACTCTGTGATTAATGTTATTGGAAAAATGCCTGCAAATACTAAAACTCTCAGTTGGCAATGGGATAAGAGCTTTGGTAATGCTGTTTTAAGAATAAGTTCTTATGAAAATGATGATTTATACTCATCTTATTTATTAGATGGAAAAGTCAGTGACAATATCCCCATTATAGGCTTAAAAACACAAAGCAAATGGCAACAGTTTACTACCTATGTAAAAGTAGGTTTTGTACATATCGTGCCTAAGGGGCTTGATCATATTCTATTCGTTGTAGGCTTATTTTTACTCAGCACACATCTGCGCCCTCTATTAATCCAAATTACCACTTTTACACTTGCACACAGTATTACATTGGCACTAGGAATTTATGGTGTAGTGAATATATCCCCCACTATTGTTGAACCCTTAATTGCTGCCTCAATTATCTATGTATGTGTCGAAAACATTTACGCTGACAAGCTTAGCCGTTGGCGACCTGTCGTTGTCTTCTTTTTTGGCCTGTTGCACGGCTTGGGTTTTGCCAGTGTACTTAAAGAGATTGGGCTCGACTCATCAAACTTCGTAACGGGTTTAGTTGCTTTTAATGTTGGTGTAGAACTTGGACAATTAACCGTGATTGCAGCTTGTTTCTTATTGGTTGGACTTTGGTTTAAAGACAAACCCTGGTACAGAAGTCGTATCACTATTCCTGCTTCTGTTGTTATAGCCCTCATTGCTACTTATTGGCTGTATGAACGTACTGTACTTGCTTGAGGCTATACGGAGATGAAAATTAAATAAATACAAATACAAAACTGCTAAAAACAGGGGGGGTGACAAATTAGAACTATGTTAGATCTAATTTGTCACCCCCCCCTGTTTTTAGCAGTTTTGTATTATCTTCTTCTTTCCTTATTCATCTGATTAAGGCTTCATTTCATCCCTGATAATTAGAAAGTTACTCAAGTTTTCGGTATGATGCGCATCAAATTTAGTTCGAAATGATAAAAGTTAATACCTTGGGGAAAGTATCACGATGAGAAAAGGAATCATTCTAGCTGGTGGCAGCGGAACACGTTTACACCCGCTAACAGAGGTTGTAAGTAAACAGTTAATGCCCGTTTATGACAAACCGATGATCTACTATCCTCTTACGGTACTGATGCTTTCAGGTATTCGTGATATTTTAATTATCACCACACCGCATGATAGCGAGAGTTTTCAAAAGCAGTTAGGTGATGGCTCAAAATGGGGAATAAATATTCAATATGCAATTCAACCAAACCCTGAAGGCTTAGCTCAAGCATTTATTATTGGGCGAGATTTTGTCGGTAGTGACCCTGTGACACTTATCCTAGGTGATAATATTTACTACGGAGAAGGTTTATCTGAACGCTTACTCGCCTTATCAAAACAAGAATCGGGTGCGACCGTTTTTGGTTACTACGTCAGAGACCCAGAACGTTATGGCGTAGTTGATTTTGATAAAGATGGAAAAGCATTAAGTATTGAAGAAAAACCAGAAAAACCAAAATCAAATTATGCAGTTACCGGTTTATATTTTTATGATAACGATGTGCTTGATATTGCTAGAGACATCAAACCTTCACCTCGTGGTGAGTTAGAAATTACCGATGTAAATAAAGTTTATCTCGAACGTGGTGACTTAAATGTAGAAATGCTAAAACGTGGTACTGCATGGTTAGATACAGGTACTCACGCTTCATTATTAGACGCAGCAAATTACATTCGTGTGATTGAAGAGCGCCAGGGTTTAAAGATTGCCTGCCCTGAAGAGATCGCTTGGTTTATGGGATTTATTTCTGCTGAAGATTTACTTGCACTTGCTAAGCCTCTTCAAAAAAGTGGTTATGGTCAATATTTAATTGATATCGTCAATGCAGGACTACATTCCTAATGAACGAAATGGAGAGCAATCCAGCAATGACAGATTATACTTGCCAAATCTGTGAAAATACCGAACATAATACCACCTACGAAGTCCGTGAGATGATGTTGGGCTTACGTGATTTGCATACTTATTTTGAATGTGCTGAATGTGGATGTTTACAAATTGCAAATGTACCCGACAATATTCAAGAATATTATCCCAATGAAGATTACTATTCTTATGATGCGGTTAAAGCTACTAGCGGTATTAAAGGAAAACTAATTAAAATGCGTGATCGCTATGCAGCAACTGGTAGTGGTTTAACTGGGCGTTTAATGCAACGTATCCAACCGCACGACAAATTGCCCTCTTTACGCCATGCAAATGTTTCACTCGACTCTAAGATTTTGGATGTTGGTTGTGGCGCTGGCCATCTTTTGCATTCTATGCAGGAGGCGGGCTTTAAAAATCTTCTAGGTATCGATCCTTTTAATACTAAAGAACTTAACTACGATAATGGCTTAAATATTCAACCTAAATCTATCCATGCTATGAGTGGTAGTGGTAATAATGAATGGGATTTGATTATGTTTAATCACTCTTTTGAACATGTTTTTGACCAACATGAAGTATTGGAGAAAGTGATGGAGCTGCTTAAGCCTGACGGTGTATGTATGATTCGTGTGCCCACCGTTACCTCTTGGGCTTGGCGTAGTTATGGTGTTGATTGGGTTCAACTGGATGCCCCTCGTCACTTGTTTTTACATTCATTACAAAGCATGAATACACTAGCCGACCAACTCGGCTTTACACTTGAGAACGTGGTTTATGATTCTTTTGCTTTCCAACAATGGGGAAGCGAGCAATACAAAAAAAATATTGCACTACATGATGAAAATTCCTACGCTGTTAACCCTGAAAAATCTCCTTTTTCAGAAGCTGATATTCGTGAATTTGAAGTCCATAGTAAAGAGTTAAATGCTTCAAAGTCAGGGGATCAAGCTGCTTTTTATCTTCGTAAGCCTGCTTGAGGCTTTAAAGAAAATGAGTAATAAACAAAAAGTTTTAGCAATAGCCTCACCAGGTGGCCATTGGATTCAACTCAATAAGCTCTGCAACCCAATGGAAGACCGCTTTAACGTTGTTTATGTTACCCCTAGCGCCCAATATGCATCGAATAAAAATACTGTTCGAAAAGTCTTAAATATTACTGATGCAAGTGCAACAAGTAAAAGCAAACTTATCCCACTCGCCTTTCAACTACTTTGGATTTTTATTAAAGAACGTCCCACTGCTATTATTTCAACAGGTGCTGCACCAGGTGCAATTGCGGTTTTATTAGCGAAATTTTTACCCATTAAAACGATTTGGGTAGATAGTATTGCTAACACAGCTGAAATTTCTCGCTCTGGGCGCATGGTAAAAAAACATGCTGATGTAGTCATCACTCAGTGGGAATCATTAAGTGATGGAAAAAATATAATCTACCAAGGTTCAATATTATGATCTTCGTAGCCGTAGGTACTCAATTCTCTTTTAATCGCCTAGTCCAATATATGGATGAATGGGTAGTTTCTGATAATAATACAAACAATGAAACGGTTATTGCTCAGGTATCTGATGGGGATTACAAAGCCAAAAATATTGAAACTCACCCCTTTATGAGTGGTGATGAATACAATAGCAATATTCGAAATGCATCTGTTTTTGTCTCTCATGCGGGTATGGGGAATATTATTAGTGCGCGTGAGCTGCAAACACCCATTATTGTTATAAACCGACAGCACAAATTAGGTGAACATCGAAATGATCACCAACTTGATGGTTTAAAATGGATGGGTAAACTTGAAGGTGTTTATACGGCAAGTACTAAAGAGGAGTTATACGAACACCTCAATAATATTAAACAGTTAAAAGTTGCCAATACGAATGTGGTTGGTAGCGAACAACTTACAAACTATTTAGCTGACTTTATAAGCACTGGCAAGCGTTAGCCATGCTCAATAAAATCTTAAAGAACCCTCTTTTGATACAAAGCTTGTGGTCAATCATTGCACGTTTTATTGGTGTGGGGCTTAATTTTGCCGTTGCTATTTTAATCGCTCAAAAGTTACCTGAATCAGAAGCAGGAATTTTCTTACTATTGATTACTTATGTTACTGGTTTTTCTTTATTTAGTCGTATAGGGCTTGATCAATTACTGATGAAAGAAGTCGCCAGTGCACATGAAAACAACTCACAGTTTCGTGGTCATTTTTTACAAAATAGTTATAAGTTTGTAATACTATTATCTTTAGTTTTCATCATTTTTTGGGTTGTGCTAAGCCCTTTGATTAGGGACTATTCCTTTGATGGGGAGATTAAACTCAATTATCTATTATTTGCAGGCATAGGTATCCTTTTTTATAATTTTGTTATTTTAAACAGTACCTTCCTCAAGGCCATTCAAAAGACTGTTATTGCTGTTCTTAGTCAAAATGCATTGCCTGCCATTTCACTTATAATAATCCTAGGTTTATTTTGGAATAGTTTTGAATTAGATCAACGCTATGTTTATCTTTATACTTTTTCATTAATGTTGGCAGGGTGTTTTGCAATCTATCTCACGTGGTCACACTTACCCAAAAAAAATGATACTTACACAAAACCTACAGAACTGGGTTTTACCTGCTTGTTTAAAAAGTCTTTACCACTTGCTCCAGTCGCTATTTTCTCATTCTTAATGATTTTTGCTGACACCATTATGGTTAGCTTTTTTCTTCCTAACTCTGATGTGGCCTATTACAATATCGCAGGAAGAATATCTTTTGTTATTCTATTTTTCTTAGGGGCCTTAGAGGCAACTATTTACCCAAGGTTGCTCAATATATTTAAACACAAACCAGATCAGTTACATTCATTCTTCTGGCAGTCTACCGCGTTAGTCATTAGCATAGTATTAAGTGTGACTGTAATGATGTATTTACTCTCTGACTGGATACTATTAGCCTTTGGTGAAAATTATGTAGCGGGCTCACAAGCCTCTCTGGGAATATTACTTATGGCTCAACTGTTGCGCGCAGCCAGTCTTACCTTTTCATTTATGTTTATCATTCGTGAAAAAGTACGCTATTTAAATATTGTTTTAGTTTTAGCTTTAGTTGTCAATTTAATCAGTAACGTTATTTTTATTAAAATGTATGGTATTGAAGGAGCAGCTATTGCGACGTTGCTCTCAAACGCTGTTTTACTATTTTCGGTACTTATACTTTTTATGACAAATAAACTCCTTACTTTGCCAGCTCAACAAAGAACACAACAAGAGATAGGAGGATAATCATTATGATTATTCGTGTTTTAGCCATCTTATTTGTGATATCAATTTTTATTCCTGTTGAGTTCCATATTCTTGTAGGTTCTTTGCGCTTAGAGGCCTACCGTATAATTTTGGCTTTGACACTGATTTATACCTTTGTAAATATTAATCAAGTGCTCAAAAAAGCAGACATTATTGACATTCTTTTATTTTTCTTTGCGATACTTGCCTCTGTAAGTCTAATTTATAACCACGGCTTAAAAGATGGTATTGAATCATCAGGGATATTAGTCATTGAAATATTAGGTGCTTTCTATCTAGCGCGCCTTGCTATGACAACCCCTAAAGATTATTACCAAATAAATATGCTATTTGTGACAATATTATCTTTGCTATTAGTCTTCTCACTTTATGAAGCTTTTGCTAAACACCGTATTTTACATGAATGGGCTAGAACAATAACTGGGCATGACTCTCTTGATTGGCGTCTTTATACACATCATTACATCCGTATGGGGATTATGCGTACTACAAATATGTTCGCCCACCCTATTCTTTATGGAACGATCGGTGCGATATTTTTTCCATTTATTGTGTTGCTGGTATTTTTTAAATTCAAATTAAGTAATGCAATTAAGGCTATTGCCATTTTTATTGGGATGGTCTCAACCCTTTCATCAGCTCCATTGTTAGCGGTTGCTTTTCAAGGCATGACAGCTGTTCTTACACGCTTTTGGGAGGGAGGAAAACGCTTCTGGGTTGGTTTTGGCTTTGTGGCATTATCAGGGATGATATTAATAGATGCTATTTCAAATCGGGGCTTTTTTAAAATTCTGATTGCTCATATGACCTTTAATGCCAACACTGGCTATTATCGTTTGTTGCAGTGGAAATACACAATGGATGATATTGCAGATCATCCATTATTTGGTATCGGATTACATGATTGGACGCGTCCTACTAATCTAAATAATAGTATTGATAGTTTTTGGTTATTAATGACGTTACAACACGGAATAATTGCCAGCGCTATTTTATTTTTTACTTGTTTATATGCTGTTTTTCATATATTGAATCGTTTGCATAAATATCACCCTGCAACACGTTGGATGGTTAAATCATGGATTTTGGCATTTTTATCGCTTATTCTCATTGGCTTTACTGTTGATTATTTTGGTAAGATTCAACCATTATTTTTCTTTATGTTAGGTGCTATTGGTTGGTCAAGAGAGTTACCAAAACTTAATCATATTTTGAATCGAATGACATATATCGCTCGATTCAAAAATAAGCATGAAAAACTAAAACCTAGTGAGGGGGATTAATGAGAGCACGATTTATAAACCAGAATATGTTTATGGTATTAGTGCGTTTTCGTAACTCATTACTCTATGCACGTACTTGGTATTTTCGTACAGTTTATGGGATGAATATTGCACCGGATGTACGCTTATCATTCAAATCTCGTATTGATAAAACCAACCCTAAAGGTTTAACTATTGGTGAAAAAACCATGGTTACATTTGATGCTATAGTTCTCTCGCATGATTACGCTTCACGTCGTCATGCCGCTAAAACTAGCATTGGCACACACTGCTTTATCGGTTGTGGATCTATTATCATGCCTAATATCACTATTGGAGACCATGTGATTGTTGCGGCAGGCAGTGTTGTGACTAAAGATGTCCCTTCAAACTGCATTGTAGCGGGAAATCCTGCAAAGGTTATTAAAACTGATATTGATACCATTGCCTACGGTATGCTTTCAGAAGAATATTTAGCGAAGCAAGCACAGGGAAAAGCATAACCGTGAACCAACCAAAAGTTAAAAAACAGCTCGATATAGTCTTGGTCTCATACAATACTGCTGAATATACTAAGCGCGCTATTGAGTCTATTTATGCTGAAACTCATGATACAAATTTCAAAATAATCATGGTTGACAATGATTCTAAGGATGGTTCTGAAGCCCTTATTTCCAAAGAATTTCCAGAAGTTGAAATAATTCAAACGGGTGCCAATTTAGGCTTTGCGGGTGGCGTAAATATCGGAGCAAAAGCGAGCGATAGCGAATACATTTTACTGCTTAACCCTGATACTGTCATTCTTGAAGGTGCTATTGATAAACTCATGGCATACGCAAAAGATACTCCACACGCTGGAATCTGGGGAGGGGTTACGCTCAATAATGATCTCAGCCTCAATCCTAATAATGCTCGCGCACAACTCTCTTTTAAAACCTTGTCTTTTATGGCGCTTGGTTTAAGTAAAATCTTTAGAGGCAGTTGCTTTTTTAATCAAGATAATTATGGCTGCTGGGATAGAAAAAGTGAGCGTGAAGTTGATGTAATAACAGGTTGTTTCTTCTTAACACCACGAAAACTTTGGGAAGAATTGGAAGGGCTTGATGAGACCTTTTTTATGTATGCAGAAGAAGCTGACTACTGCATTCGTGCGATAAAAAAAGGCTACCAACCCCGTGTAACTCCCGATGCAAGAATCATTCATCATGGTGGAGTAAGTGAAACCAATATTTCAGGGAAAATGCTTAAACTGCTTAAAGGCAAAGCTGAACTTATCAATAAGCATTATGCAAACTGGAAAAAACCACTCTACAAAGCGTTATTAGTTTGGCATGTCTTTAATAAAACTATGGCTCTTAATTTACTGAGTATAATCAAAAAAAGTAAAATTCCTACAAGAAATGAATGGCGAATAGTATATCGTCAGCGTAAAGAATGGCTAAGGGGCTACCGTTAGCATGGCAACTATTATCGTACCTGCACACAATGAAGCTAGTGTTATCGAAGACTGCCTAAATAGTATTGTTGGTCAACAAGGGATTGATCATATTATTGTGCCTTGTAATGGCTGCACTGATAATACGGTTGAAATTGTACAAGGGAAATTCCCTACTGTTGTTTGTTTAGATATTGAAAAACCCTCTAAAACTAACGCGCTAAATATTGGAGAAGCTAAAGCCAAAGAGTTGGGTGTTACTTACCCAATATTCTATATTGATGCAGATACTCAGATAAGTGAAAATTGCATACCCCATATTACGCAAGCTTTAAAGAATAGCGAAACCTTACTTGCGGCACCAACTCCTATTATTGATACCCGAAAATCTTCTTGGTTAGTAAAAACATATTATCGTATTTGGACACAGCTTCCTTATATTAAAGAAGGCGTTATCGCTACTTGTAGTTTTATTGTAACCAAAGAAGGACGACAGCGTTTTGATGTATTTGCAGATGTCATTGGTGATGATGGGTTTATTCGATGTCACTTTAAAAATAAAGAAATTGCCAATATTAAAGGCGCAGAAATTTATATTACAGCACCGCGTGATATTTTTTCATTAATCAAAATAAAAACACGAGCACGCCTAGGTAATATGGAATTAATTGCACGTAAAAAGTGCCCTGTACTAGAAGCCAAGCATTACGGTAATGTAATGAAATCACGATTATTCAGCAAAGAGTTTGTTCCTACTGCAGTTTATATTTTAATTGCCTTATTTATTCGTGTTCGAGCCAAACAACAATTTAAAAACCTTGATAGCTACCAATGGGAAAAAGATACTTCTTCTCGCTAAGTTTAGTTAGAAAACCATTCCTTCCTTAAGGAGAAACTGATCAAATCCATTATTTTCAGCTTGCCAAATCTGCGCTGAATTTAATGGACTTGATCAGTTTCTCCTTAAAACTACTACGTTCATAAATTAACAGCAGAAAGTTATGAACAATTTGTTTATAATTTACTACTTACATTCTGTGAAATATAGCTTTGTGAAATTATTGAAATCGTCAAGAAAGGATTCATAAACATTGGATGATAAACACATCAGCTCTGAGTTAATTTATCGAACAGTCGATATTCTCGTTATTGTTTTTACATTATTTCTGGGCTCTCCCTATACCAAATTTTATAATATCGAAGGCTATTTACTTGCTGGTTTAAGTGCCGTCGTAATATTTGGCATCGTCGGTAGGCTTACTGATATTTATACATCATGGAGTGGTCGTCCATTACGAGACGAAGCTATACGAGTAACAATTGCATGGCTAATTACCTTTTTATCTCTTGTTTTTATTGCTTTTGTAACAAAAACCAGTGAACAATTTTCACGTGTCGTTGTTGTAGCTTGGCTTGTTGCAACCCCTATTTTACTAATTCTCGCACGTTATACCCTGCGAAAAATATTTGCCCATTTACGACGTTTGGGAGTAAACAACCGTACTGTCGCTATCGTAGGTATGACACAGAACGGCTTGCATTTTGCACGTGATCTAGAGAGCAAGCCAGAGTTTGGTTATAATGTTGTCGGCTTTTATGACGACCGAACTGATCGTATTCACAAAGAAGTTTTAAACCATTACTCACATTTGGGTAACTTTAATGACATGATAGCCTCTGCACGTAGCGGAGAATGGGATCAAATTTATATTGCTCTACCAGTAGAAGCTCGCAAAAGAATGCTTCGTTTATTAGATGAATTATCTGATAGTGCAACACCAATTCGTTTATTACCTGACTATTTCACAACTAATTTACTTCATAGTAAATTTATTGAAATTGCAGATAATCCTGTTTTATGTATTTATGATTCACCTTTCTCTGCTGATCACGCTTTTATCAAACGTGTTGAAGATTTATTTTTTGGAACAATTATTCTTGCATTAATTTCACCAATTCTACTAGTCATAGCCGCTGCTGTTAAATTCACATCAAAAGGCCCAGTTTTATTTAAACAAACACGTTATGGATTAAAAGGTGAAAAAATACGTGTATGGAAATTTCGTTCAATGACAGTTTGTGAAGATGGTGATGATGTAAAGCAAGCCACCAAAGGTGATTCACGTTACACTAAAATTGGAGAATTCTTACGCAAAACTTCATTGGATGAACTTCCTCAATTCTTTAACGTAATACAAGGAACAATGTCTATTGTTGGTCCTCGTCCACATGCTGTAGCACATAATGAACAATATCGTACAGTCATACCTGGTTATATGCTACGTCATATGATCAAACCAGGCATTACTGGTTGGGCACAAGTTAACGGCTGGCGTGGTGAAACCAATACTGTCTACAAAATGCGCAAACGTATTGAGTTTGACCTTGAGTACATGCGCGAGTGGAGTCTGTGGCTTGATATTAAAATTATATTTTTAACCATATTTCGTGGTTTTACAGATAAAAATGCATACTAAGCAATTTGCTTAGTATTCGCTTCTTTGTATGCAACTTGACCAAATTACTTTTACGCGTTTTATTGCGGCTTTAACTGTAGTCTTTTTCCACTACGGTCAAAACATATTCCCTGCTAATATCCCTTTTTTATTCGAGAATATTACTGCAGGTCCAATTGCTGTTGGTTATTTTTATGTTCTTTCAGGTTTTATTATGGCAATCGCCTACTACCAACCTAAACAAAAACATCAAATAAAAATTAACAAAAAAAAATATTGGATAGCCCGTTTTGCACGCATCTATCCTGTGTACTTATTAGCACTTCTACTTATTGTTGCCGCAAAATTCAAAGAGTTACCTGATCACTGGCTAGAACTGCCTTTACATCTAGCACTTTTACAGTCATGGATTCCAGGTTACCCTATTACACTCAACACACCTGGTTGGTCATTATCTGTCGAAGCTTTTTTCTATCTATGTTTTCCTTTTCTATTAATTTGGGTTTATAAGCATGGCACTAAACCTTTAGCGATATTTACTGTTATTTTATGGGTAATAACCCAAACTCTTTTACTTACTTTACTTAACTCAAATGAATATGCGCCAAAATCACTTTTACATGATTTTATTTATTACAACCCCTTGATGCATCTTAATTCATTTGTTGCTGGGCTTCTTTGCGGAATCTACTTAAAGAGAAATCCCCCAATCAAAAGCCAAGAAAAAAATACTCCTTGGCTGCTATTGTCTTTCTCTCTAATATTTTTGTTAATTTGGTCTCGCCCTCATCTAGAGTCATTACTAGGTATAAAACTTGCGTTAACCAATGGGTTACTTGCCCCAGCCTTCTTATTATTTATTATTTTACTGGCAAGAAATAAAAGTATAATTACAAAAATATTTAGCCATGGCTGGCTAATACTGCTAGGTGAAGCAAGTTATTCTTTATACATATTACAAAAACCTATCCACGGTGTTTATGACAAAGTCATTGCGCCTAAAGTTTTATTATCAGAAACAACTCATTTTTATATTTTTATTATCATATTGATACTTATATCAATTTTATCTTATAAGTATTTTGAGACACCTATGAGAAAATATATTCGTAAGAAGTTCTCATAATTATCAATAATCAAATAGTTTTAAAAATAATATATCTTTAAGCATATAAGTGAATACTTATAAATTGTTACTAGGCTTATATCTTGTTAGAATCGCGACAATTATTTTAACGTTGATGACACTTTACATTAATTATTCTTTTATCGTTTTAAAAGTGAACTTTATCCACTACGTTTAGAACTAACCAGGACATTATAAGATAATCCTGATATTACACATTCCTATAAGAACTACTATGAATTCTAACCTAAGAAAAAATCTACCATCTCGTGTATCTCAAGATGATTATGCCTCTTCAAAGTCTGTAAATTTCCCAAACGGAATTTACCCTGAAGAACTTTTAGAGCAATCTGGAGGCCTGGATCTTAAAGAATTTATCAATGTTCTATCACGCCGTAAAAAGCTCATTATCTCTACGGCAATCATCACAACCTTATTGGCATTATTGGCTACACTTTTGATGCCTCCAACATATCGTTCTTACTCAACATTAAAAGTTGAACGTTATGCTGCAAATTCAAATATTAATATCCTTAATGCTGAGGCATCACGAAGTGATCGTGACTTTTTTGAAACACAAATACAGCTCATTCAAAGTAGAACGCTTGCGCGACGTGTTATTGATCAGCTCAATATCGCTGCTAAAGATACACCGACAAGCTTAACAGGAAAAATAAAAAGTCTTTTTGGCTCTAAAGTCTCATCAAAAAGCACAAATCCTGATCAGGTTGAGATGCTATTCCTAGAAAATTTAACCGTTAAACCCATTAATAATTCTCAATTATTAACCATTAGTTATGATGCTACTGATCCTAAATTATCTGCTGATATTAATAATGCTATTGCTGAAAATTTTGTTTTACAAAATCTTGAAAGACGATTTGATACAGCATCATCTTACAAAAGCTATGTCACTGAAAACATTGAAACAACGAGAGAGAGTTTGGATCAAGCTGAAACTCGATTAAATAATTACGCACGTGAAAATGGTATTGTCCAAGATGCAGATGGACTATCAACAAGTAGCCAAGCTCTAACCAAACAAGCAGAAGAACTAATTAAAGCCGAAAATGAGAGAATAGAGGCAGAAGCAAAGTATAGACTTGCACTTAAATCACCTAAAGACAACTCCGTATCCGTTGATACAATCAATGACCCCTATATCATTTCATTGAAAAAATCTGCCGCAAGATTAGAGACACAATATCAGAAATTCAAAAATAAACGCACAAGAACACCACGTCGTTTAAGAAAACAAATTGATAACTTGCGCGAGCAAATTGCAAACGAAGGAAGCTCTATCAATTCTGCATTATATGCAGGTTTTCTAGCTGCTAAACAAAAAGAAAATATGCTACGTGAGCAATACGAAAAATTAAAAAATAGTACGCTTACACTACAAGGTAAAAATACCAAATATAATCGTCTAAAACGTGAAGTTGAAATTAAACAATTAGCATACGATAAACAACTAGAACAATTAATGGCAGTAAATATTGCAGGAAAAATTGGCACTAATAATATTTCTATTATTGATAAAGCAGGAATTCCATCTAGAAAATATAAACCAAGTTTAAAAACCAATCTCGCCTTTGGTCTGTTGCTTGGCTTATTACTGGGAATGGGTATCGCATTTTTAAGAGAATTTATCGATGATAGCATCAAGGATTCTGACTCTTTAGAAAAATTATCTGGATTACCTGTTCTATCACAATTACCAGAAATTAAGAATATTGCTCCTAACAAACTTGCATTACAAACAGCATTAGAACCTCGTTCTATGCTTTCTGAGTCTATAAAATCATTACGAACAAGCTTACGTTTCTCTACTCGAAATGGAGCACCACAAAGTATATTTATTACTAGCTCAACGGCTGCAGAAGGTAAAAGCACAATTGCACTAAATCTTGCAACTGCTTATGCGCAAACAGGCAATAGAGTATTACTTATTGATGCTGATTTAAGAAATCCAAGTATTCATAAACTGCTTGAACTTGATAATAAAGAGGGTTTAACTAACTATCTTGCATCAACAGATTCAACAGAAAATAATTACAGTAGTAGCTGTATGATTAAATATTTAGAGGTTGTTACCTCTGGCCCTATTCCACCAGACCCTGTCGAATTACTTTCTGGTAATAAAATGCAGGAACTACTAGAAAATGCAAGTAAACAATATGACCACATTATCATTGATGGTCCCCCTACTTTAGGGTTAGCTGATGCTCTTATACTTTCAAACCTTTCTGATGCTTGTATTGTTGCCGTAGAAGCTGGTAAGACACGTAAAACATCACTATTAGATGCATTAAAACGCCTTGAAAGAGCTAACGCAAATATGATAGGTAGTGTATTAACAAAAGTCAGTAAAGCTATAAATCCTGATTACAATGAGTCTTATTATTCATATACTCCTTCCCAAAGTAGTGGAAAAGTTACACAACTTAAAAGCTAGTAGATACTCTAGTTGGTAATTTTGTCACCCCCTCCTTTTTAGCCATTTTGTAAGATTATAATAAATACAAAATGACTAAAAAGGAGGGGGGGTGACAAAATGCTTAACCTGTAAATAAGAGCATGTAAATTATCACGTCGTTTTTCCCTTTAAGTATTGAACAATCTCTTCTTTAGCCTCACTCATGACAGAGTCTCTATCTAAACTATCTAAAATACTTTGAACTGTCAGTTTAGGGCCTGTATCTCCCCATGACTTCCCTTTAGCCAAATACTCTTCTGCCACTCGTCCAACAACCAAAGTGCTGTACCAAGCAACAGCACCTTGAGCTACTCCAGTAACGACAGTGGAAAAACCCACAGTACCAATTTTTAATGCTGATGATGCAAGATGAATAGCCCAAAAGGTGGCATATAAAACCAACATTTGAGCAGCTATAGTTTTTATTAAATCGCCTGCTTCTGATTTACTCATCGGTAAGCCATAAATCTTTGATAAATGGATAACCATACTGACATCAATAGCAGCTGCCGCTAATAAATCAGCCACAGGAATGGGATTAAGCGCAACGGCAACCCCCTTACCAATACAGTATAGATGAATGGTATCTTCACCCACTTGTTTACGGGTTTCCAATAACTTCTCACCTAACTGTTCACTAAGGTTACCTGCAAATAACGAAGCATTAAGAGCAGACAGTGTTTTCCCCTCCGCTTCGATGATATCCCATAGACGTGATTTTAAATTAATGATGTCCACAGGGCGTTGACGTACCGTTTCTTTTTCATTGCCATCATCATCAACATAGATAACTGTTTGTTTACTGGGTGAGGCAGCGGTAAATACGATATTTTCAGGTGCTATTAAACCTGCTACCCGCTTGCGAATAATCGTTCGTAGCTGCAAAATCTCATCTTCATTATATTGATCTGCTTTATTAACAACCAAAATAATGGGGCGATTAGTTGCAGCCACCATTTTAAGTGCATTTAACTCCACATCTGTCAAATCACTATCAATGACAAATAAGAGTAAGTCAGAACGACTTGCAACTTCATGAGCTAAACGTTCACGCTCTTCTCCATCTATTTCATTGATACCTGGCGTATCAATAAGATACACGCCACCAGCATCAACCTCTTGCCATTCCTCGATACCATCTGTTTTAGTTTCACCATGCAAGATACTTACACTAAAAGCATCTTTACCTAAAAGAGCATTTAAGACAGAGGATTTACCCACACTTACCCGACCAAAGACTGCAATATGCAAGTGCCCATTTTCAAGTTTATCCAACATAGAGCGTAGCTGTTTGTATTCATCACGTAGAACATTTCGAACAGAGTCTGGTACGCGTGAATCATCCAGTAAAGTAGTCAAGCTTTCTTTAGCTAGATCTACGTTGGAATCACCACTATCTGGGTCTTCTCGTAAATTATCAAGAAGATCAGCATCTACATCATTATTACTTTTTTTGTCGGTTGTCGAAAACCAGCTTGGCAAATAACTTCGCGCGCGCTTCAAGATTTTCATTCAGCATCTCCTTAAAAGTAATGGCTGCTGGTGCAG